>ERZ837380.986-NODE-986-length-39586-cov-21.173003_pt1 | contig 39586 bp, 37 predicted proteins | sample MGYA00519685_ERZ837380 | MGnify/ENA primary metagenome ERZ837380 (study PRJEB31850, sample SAMEA3708817) | human gut metagenome | biome: human gut; feature: human-associated habitat; material: faeces | place: China | collected 2014 ...
TTAATCTTATTCTAATCTTTTCCTTGACTGCCATTATCGTCGCCTCCTTAAAAATTTTGCCGAACCGTTTTTGCGGTTCTTCGTTAGTTGGCGGGCGTTCGCTTTAGAACTTTTTAATAACACAGCCGGGTGTTTCACCACCCTGCATTAAAAAACCCGTTTAACTATTCAGTTAACCGGGACGTTCTGAAAGCGTTTTGAACATAGTTACAGACACAGCAACCCCTATGTCAAAGTATGTTCAGTGTTTCATTGTAAATCGCCCGGTTTAAAATCGGACATACTCCACGGAAAAACCGACCTGTTTCAGCCGCAACCTCCCGCTTCATCGCATATCTATATTGCAGTCACGCAAGCATTATTATACAATATGTTCCCCTATTTTGCAAGCTTTTAGCAAATATAGCGTTATAGAACTTTCGAGAAATTTTAAATATATTTTTGTGCAATTTGACATTATTGTCAAATCAGCGCTAAACATATATAATTATACTCATACAAAGTTTTGGAGTTGATTTTTGTGAAACACATTTATTACGGCGACGGCAAGGGCAAAACCACAGCTGCAATAGGTCTTGCGGTCAGAGCGGCAGGCAGTAAAATGAAAGTGCTGTTTGTACAATTCTTAAAAACAGAATTTTCGGGAGAAAGGCATATACTGAGCCATACCGAAAATGTTACTCTTACATTCTGCCCGCTTGAGCTTAAATTTACTTTTGATATGGACGATAAAGAAAAGGCACAGGCTGCAAAAATATTTAAAGGTATTTTCGACAACGCCGTTACAACCGCTCTTACCGAAAAGTATGATATGGTTGTGCTTGACGAGGTGTTTGAGGCAATCAATGCCCATATGCTTTCCGAGAGCGAGGTTTACGAATTTATAACAAACGCACCGTCAAGTATGGAAATAGTTATGACAGGACACAATCCTCCGCAAAAATTTATGGATTGCGCAGATTATATTACCGAGTTCAAAAAAATCAAGCACCCGTATGACAGGGGAATTACAGGCAGAATAGGAATTGAGTTTTAACGGACAGCTTCGGCTGTCTGTTTTTCTTTATATAATGTAACACTTTATCTTCATTATCATACTATATACCGAGGGACAAGTAAAGTTTCTCGCAAAATAAATGAAGTAAAAAATAAAAAAGCAAATAAAATTTAAGATGATAATTTTACGGATTTCACCAAAAAGGCAAGGAGGTGAAAATATGGCAATTATCACAAACTCCGCTTCACTTACCTTTAATAATGAACGCACTGCAAGTTCAAACGAAGTCGATACAGAAGTTCGTGAGTCGCAATCCGTCGCTATTGTAAAAGACGCTCTGCTCACAAACTATGTACCGGGAGAGCCTGTAGGTTATGTTATAACAGTAACAAACACAGGAACAGGCAATCTTACCGACATTACAGTGTCTGATAACCTCGGAAGTGAAACCACCGCCAAACTGCTTAGCTATGTAGATAACTCAATAGTTGCTCGCCAAGGGGCAACAGCGCTTTCGCCAAGTGTTACAAGAACCGCCGATTCTCTCGTGATTTCAAATCTTGGCACACTTGCGGCAGGACAGTCGATTACAATAGCACTGTCACTTCTTCCTTCTGCCGCACAGGCTGACGAAATCACAAATACAGCTACGGTAACGGCAACCACTCCTCTTGCCACAACAGTTACCGCATCTGATACAGCAACAATAACACCCGCACAGCAGGAACTTGTAACCTTGCTTAAGGCCGCTCCGTCAACCGTTGCTTCGGGAGGAGTGCTTCCTTACACTCTGATAGCTCAAAACGAAGGTACGGTTGCCGCAGAAAATATTGTATTTACCGACACTCTGCCTACAGGCTATACAGTAACGGGAATTGAGCTTACCGTAAACGGTCAGCCTACAATTATTTACACCGCAGACCAATGGACGCAGGTTGGCAATACCCTCACCTTCCCTACAGGCACAGCCGAACCTGTTACAATCCCGGCAGGTTCATTCGCAACAGCAATTATTACAGGTACAGCACCGACAGTTTAAAATTAAGCATATTAAAAAGCGGTGACATTCACAAGATGTCACCGTTTAACTTTATCGGTTCTTTATTAAAAACGGAAATTACAGTCTAAAAGAAAGTTCGGCATTTATTTTATATTTTTATCCGCCGTACAAAGCATTTGCTATTGTTTCAAAAATCAGCACTGCATATGCAACAACAGTTACAGGAGCCGAAAAGTACACACCGAGTTTTTTACCGAGCGACATATTATATCTTCCTTTATATAAAGGAAAGCGTCCACGGTGTTTTACAAGCTCAATTATAGAAAGAACTATTGCCGCAATAATTATTCCAAACACAGCAAGTTCCATAAGACCTATAAACATAATCTGTCCGTAATGGTTCATAATGTATTCTCTATTTGCGTCCTTAAGTATATCGGTATCAAGTCCGTTCATACAAAGCTGTTGAAGCGCCCCTATTGAATTAATAACAAAATGCACTATCATTGACGGAATTATTGAGCGTGTTTTAGCATAGAGTGCGCAGGCAATAATTCCCATACCCGCTGCATAAACAGTCTGAACACAGTTTGTATGCCACAGTCCGAAAGCCACACCGGACACAATGATTGCAAACCACTGTCCCATCGGCTCATTATTTCTGTAAATACTTCCTCTGAATAAAAGCTCTTCAAAGAAAGGAGCGAACAAAGGCAAAGCCACAACCGTTGCAATTACTCCGAAAGGCGAATCACCGAATGAAATATCCGATGTATTTAGCTTTATTCCGAACGACTCAAGGATTGCACTTATAATAGATGACGAAACAGCAATCAAATATGTCAGACCGATTGCTATTATTACATACTTACACACCCAACCGGCAGGCTTTGCAGGTTTTACAAAACAAGTTTTCAGCGAAAGCCTTACCCGTTTGCCCCGCAGTTCAGAGAAAATCAGCAGAATAAGCGGCATTACAACAAGGTATATAACGCAGTAGCTTATAAGCATTTTAAAGCCGTAGTCATCGTAAAGTGCCGTGCCTTTAAGCAGGTCAAATATAAAATATACAAAGTATGAGCTCACCTGCGATAAAATCACAAAACACAAAAGCGGCAGAGAGCTGTAATTTGACAGCGTGCGTATCTCTCGGTTAATAAGTTTGTTGTTCATTTAGTTATCCTTTCATTCTGTAACAGTTACATTAAAGTTTCCGCAAATATTTTTAAACGTATGTTTTCCTAAGCGAAGATAATTAAGGTTTATCAAAATACTTTTATAATTACCCGACAATGAATTATGCTAAACCATAATTTACTCCAACTATCGAAAAAGACCCTTTTAAACAAGCCTCCCTCATAAGAGGAAGGCCTATGATTGAAATTATTTTTTGTTTCTTTTAATTGCTCCAAATTTTTCGCTTCTGAAATCAACCAAAAGTCCCAAAGCAATAGCCGCTGCAATCAAAATGCCAAATTCGGGGAGCATATACAAACCGTTGTATATAAGCGAATACAGCCAAACAGGCATACCGTCCGCAAAACCTGCCCACACGGTAATACCGCTTAAGAAATGGCACAAAAATCTCAACACGCTTGCAAGCAATGCGCCCAAAGCAAGTCCGACTGCCTGATTTTTAATACCTCTGAAAACTCCGCCCAGACCGATTACGCCAAAGGCAATAAGGTAGTCGAAAAAGAGAATCATAAGAGCTGCCTGCCAAGAAGTTGCATACGCAAAGTTTGACATACCGAAAAGCATCTGAATAAGTCCGTAGACAACACCTGTCAGACAACCTACCAACGGCTTGTAACGATAACCGATAATTAAAATCGGCAGCATACTGCAAATCGTAATACTTCCGCCGTACGGGAACTCGATTTTTATCAGGCTCAATACAGTTGCAAGCGCAACCATAACCGCACATTCGCAGAGCATAATCACATTTTTATTTATTCCTGTTTTCTTCATTCTACCCTACTTTTCTTTATTATGTGTATAAAAATTATTTTGCGATTTTAAGCGAAATATCAAATGCCTTTACAGAGTGGGTAAGCGCACCCATTGAAATAATGTCAACGCCTGTTTCGGCAATTTCTCTTAAAGTTTCGTCTGTAATACCGCCGCTTGCCTCAAGCAAAGCTTTGCCGTTTGTAATCTCAACAGCCTCTTTCATAAGAGCAGGGCTCATATTGTCAAGCATAATTACATCAACATCAGCCTCAAGCGCCTGTCTTAACTCGTCAAGGTTTCTTACCTCAAGTTCAATCTTTGTCATATGACCGAGCTTTGTTTTGAGCTTGGCAACAGCATTTGCAATGCCGCCGCCTGCATCAATGTGATTGTCCTTAAGCATAGCGGCGTCCGAAAGGTTGTAACGATGATTTCTGCCGCCGCCTACTGTAACAGCGTACTTCTGCAAAGCACGAAGTCCCGGAAGAGTTTTTCTTGTATCTGCAATAGATGCGTTGGTACCCTTTACGATTTCAACCGCATTGTGCGTTGCGGTAGCGATACCGCTCATATGCTGAATAAGGTTAAGCGCTGTACGCTCGCCTTTTAAGATTGTACGGGTTTTGCCGTGAATTTCCGCAATAATATCGCCCTTCTTGAGCACATCGCCGTCTTTTTTATAAACCTTAGCCTCAAAACCTGTCGGCTGTAAAATTTCAAAAACACGAAGTGCAATCTCAATACCGCAGAGTACGCCGTCGCTCTTTGCAAGGAATTTAGCGGTATCTTCCTGTTCCTCGTCAATGAGATAGTCGGTTGTGGTATCAAGGTAGTTAATATCCTCAAGCAAAGCTGTCTTTATAATGTTATCTGCATAAATACTGTTGATTAGCATTATTTTATGCCCTCCTTAAATTCTTCAAGAATAATACTTGCAACAATTGCAATACTTCTTGCCTCTACATAGTCAGATGTAACAGCAAAATCGTCCGATACAAGTTCGGAAAGAATCTGCTCAACCTTGTTGTAGCTTTCCTCCGCTTTCTCGGGCTTTGGAAGTACAAAATATGTATCCTGTAAAATCTCTCTTATCTGTGAACGATAGCCGTGCGGCAACGCCTTGCCCTCAATCGGCTTTTTAAGGGGTTGTCTGCCGAGCGGTTTGCGCTCTTTTCTTAATCTTTCTGTAATTACATTTGCGGCAGTTCTTGAGAACACAAGCGCCTCAAGCAATGAGTTGCTTGCAAGACGGTTAGCACCGTGCACACCTGTATGCGAACATTCGCCAGCCGCAAAAAGACCCTCAATAGAAGTTTCCGAGTTGGTATCAACATCAATACCGCCCATAAGGTAGTGCTGACATGGGAATACGGGAATTTTATCTACCGTAATGTCTACTCCCTCTTCAAGGCAGCGCTCGTAAATCATAGGGAATCTGTTTTTAACAAATTCGGCAGGCTTGTGTGTAATATCAAGATAGAACTTCTCGCTGTGTGTTTTTATAGACTCTCTGATAACGGCATTAGACACAACATCTCTTGGCGCAAGCTCGCCCCTGCTGTCATAGTCGGTTGCAAATCTTCTGCCCTCGCAGTTAAGCAGAACAGCACCCTCGCCACGAACAGCCTCACTTATCAAAAATCTTTCTCTGTCCTTTTCAGCCGCAAAAGCAGTCGGGTGGAACTGAATTCTTGAAAGGTGCTTGATTTTTGCGCCCATCATATATGCGAAAGCAATGCCGTCACCTGTGGCAATAGCCGAGTTTGTGGTGTATTTATAAACTCTGCCTATACCGCCTGTTGCAAGCAGACAGAAGTTACAGCCATAGGTCTTGCTTTCTCCCTCCTTAACAACACTTACATAAAAGCCGTTAAGCACCTTGTCAATCGCATACACAAGGCAGTTGTCGAGAATTGTAATATTTTTGCGTGTCTTAACTACCTCAATAAGTGCGTCAACAATCGCCTTACCCGTTGAATCCTTATGATGCACAATTCTGTGTCTGCTGTGACCCGCCTCAAGAGTTTTGCACATTGTGCCGTCCTCATTAAGGTCAAAGTCAACACCAAGCTCCTTGATGTTCAGTACATCCGACGGGCCCTCCGTAACAAGTTTTTCTACCGCATCAAGAGTATTCTTGTATTTACCTGCAATAAGTGTATCGGTAATATGCAGCTTGTAACTGTCGTGAACAGTATCAAGCACTGCTGCCACACCACCCTGTGCCAAAGAGGAGTTGGAAAGCGTAAGCTCTTTTTTTGAAACGAGCAAAGCGTTAATATCCTCCGGCAGATTGAGTGCCGCATAAAGTCCGGCAGCACCTGTACCGACAATTATTACATCAAATTTTTTATCCATTTGTAAAACCCCGATTATATAAATTTAATTTGCAAATAATTAATAGTAAAAATGTTGTTTACAAATTTATACCAATATATTATACTACTTATTAAAGGAATAGTAAATAAAATGTAAACAAAATCTTTTATTTTCTGATAAAAACGGTGAAATTATGGAAATGATAAGTAACGAAGAAAAAATTACGCAGGCTGTACTTGTCAGCGTTGACACAGGCGACTATGATGCAGAGGCATCTCTTGCCGAACTTAAAGAGCTTGTAAAAAGTGCGGGTGCAGAACCGGTATTTACAGTCACGCAAAATTTAAAGCGCCCCGAAACAGGCACTTATGTGGGCACAGGCAAATTGCAGGAAATTGCGGATATTTGCAAACAACAGGAAATCGACTTGCTCGTGTTTGACTGCGAGCTTTCCCCCACCCAAATACGAAATATAGAGGCGGAAACCGACACACGAACCATTGACCGCACAATGCTTATTCTCGATATATTCGCTCTCCGTGCAAGGTCAAAAGAGGGCAAACTGCAGGTAGAACTTGCACAGCTAAAGTACCTGATGCCCCGACTTACAGGTAAGGGCGTGGCAATGTCACGACTTGGCGGCGGCATAGGCACAAGAGGCCCGGGCGAAACAAAACTTGAAACCGACCGCCGACACATCAGCAGAAGAATGGAAACTTTGAAATTCGAACTTGCCGAAGTGGAGCAGCACCGCTCAATGTTGAGAAAACGCAGAGAAAAAGACGGAGTTATCACCTGCGCTATTGTAGGCTACACAAACGCAGGCAAGTCTACACTTATGAATTACCTTACAGACGCAGGTGTGCTTGCTCAGGACAAACTTTTTGCGACTCTTGACCCAACATCAAGAGCGCTCAAGCTGCCGAGCGGCGTTACGGTTATGATGATTGACACGGTAGGACTTGTACGCAGACTTCCGCACCACCTTGTTGAGGCTTTCCGCTCAACTCTTGAAGAGGCGGCTCTGTCAGACATTATTTTGAATGTATGCGATGCCTCGAGCGATGAGGCAAGAGTGCATATGCAGGTTACAACCGACCTTTTAAATTCACTCGGCTGTGGCGACACTCCTATCATTACCGTGCTCAACAAGTGCGACCTTTTGAGAGAAGAGAGTTTTCCGCAGGAGATAGGCTCATATGTCAAGATAAGCGCCAAAAACGGCACAGGCATTGACGACCTTTTAAAAGCTGTTGACGATAACCTCCCCGTAAGAGTAAAGAGAGTTTCTCTGCTTATTCCTTTTTCCGATGCCGGACTTGTGGCAGAAATCCGTAAAAACGCAACCCTGATTAGCGAAGAATATGTTGCAGAGGGAATTAAGGTTGAGGCAATCCTTGACGAAAAGCTGTATTCTAAAGCAGAAAAATATATTGTTGATTAATATTTATTGAAAAAACAACTGCCGTTTGCTATAATATGTATATAAGCATATCAGCAAGCGGCATATAACATTTATAGGAGAAATTATGTCTTTTTTTGAAACAATCACTCCGTGGGACGCATCGGTTTTGCAGTCAATACAAGGCATAAAATGTGATTTTCTTGATACATTTATGGCTGTAATGAGCTTTCTCGGTGAAAAAGGTCTTATCTGGATTATACTCGGACTTACGCTCTGCCTTTTCAAAAAGACAAGAGCAACGGGAGTTATAATGCTTTGCGCAATGACTTTGGGATTGCTACTCGGTGAGTTTGGCATAAAAAATATTATCTGCCGCCCCCGTCCGTTTGTAACCTACGACTTTACCGTAAACGGGCATATTCCGTCGGGCTACAGTTTTCCGTCGGGGCACACAACCTCGTCGTTTGCCGCTGCAACGGTAATTATCATACGCAAAGAAAAGTTCGCCGTTTTTACGGCTGTACTCGCTTTTCTCATTGCGTTTTCAAGGCTTTACAACTGTGTACACTATCCTACAGATGTAATCTGCGGTGCTGTACTCGGTATTGCGCTTGCAATAATAACTTGTCTTATATTTAAAAATTTCGGCTGGGATAACCGTCTTAACAAAAAGATTATTCGTAAAAAGGTGATGTAAAATGACCGAACACAGATATTTAGGCAAAACTTCAAAAGACTACTTTGTAATAAAGGGCATCAATGTATTTAGCGAAAGATGGTGCGGCACTGGCAACTGCGTTACCGTCACCTCTCCGCTTGACAAAAAGAACTATGTTTTTTCGGAATACACAAGTGACGGTGTAAAATTTATTGCAGGTAAAGACACTCACGGATATTGGCTGTTTTTTGCAGCATAATTTGATTTTAAACCGAAAGGAAATAATACATAATGAATGAAAAAATGCTCATAAAAAATCTTTATGACCTCGACAAAACAATTGCAAAACCACTTCTTGAAAAACTCGACTATCCTTGGGAGGCACTTCCTAAAATCAAAGATTTTATAATCGAGCTCGGCAAAACTCTTGACCCCGAAATCTACGAACAGCGTGGCGAAAATATATGGGTTGCAAAAAGTGCGACTGTTTATCCGTCCGCTCACCTCGGCGGCCCTCTCATCATCTGTGAGGATGCAGAGGTAAGACACTGCGCTTTCATCAGGGGCTGTGCAATCGTCGGCAAAGGCGCAGTTGTAGGCAACTCAACAGAGCTTAAGAACTCTATCCTCTTTGACGGTGTTCAGGTTCCGCACTACAACTACATCGGCGACAGTATCTTGGGCTATAAGTCGCACACAGGTGCAGGTACAATTACCTCTAACCTCAAGAGCGACAAGTCGCTTGTTACCGTTAATTGCGATAACGAAAAGATAGAAACCGGCGTTAAAAAATTCGGTGCAATGCTCGGTGATCATGTTGAGGTAGGCTGTAACAGTGTACTCAACCCCGGTTCGGTAATCGGCAGAAACACAAACATCTATCCGCTTTCATTTGTAAGAGGTTATGTAGAGGCTAACAGCATTTACAAGCGCCTCGGTGAAATTGCAGATAAAATCTGATAACTTAAAATTCTTACTTAAGCAGTCGCCGAGCCGACTGCTTATTTTATATTTTGATTCCGACATTTTTTACCGTTTGTGTTGTTCTGTTTACAAAAAATTTCCTTTATAATTAAATCATCAAATAAAGGAGGTTCTATTATGAACACATTATATGATTAAAAATAATATGATTCCATATGTTATGATTTCGGAAAATAACAACACTCACTTGGTTTACAAGCAAAAACAAACACTTCCTTTGCAAAAACGAATTTTTTTGCTAAAGGGTCATATATTTTTTATTGATTTAAGCTGTTTGATTATAAAACTCTCAATGTAATTTTATATCTTCAAAGCAAAAGCCCGACCTTAGTTTTATGCTAAAGTCGGGCAAAATTTTACTTTCTTCTTTTAACAAACGGAACAGGAGTTTTATCGTACTCATCAAGTCTGTTGCCGTAGAGATAATAATTTGTTTCCTTTGTAATAACAGGTGCGAGCACCACCATTGCAAATATATTCGGCAATGTCATAAGAGCGTTAAAAATATCTGACATTGTCCATACAATATCAAGAGATGTAATCGGAGCAATAAGAAGAATAACTATAAACAGCACCTTGTAAGGGATAATTCCCTTTGGGCCGAAAAGATAATCAACACAGCTCTCGGCATAGTAACTCCAACCAAGAATTGTTGAAAATGCAAACAATACGATACCGACAACAAGAATCGGTGTGCCTATGTACGGAATCTGTGCAAATGCGGCAGATGTAAGTTCGCCGCCCTCAACCGAAGCTGTATCAATGTTTGGGTTCTTAATACATGAACTTACAATTACAAGACCTGTCATAAGGCATACAACAACGGTATCCCAAAATGTACCTGTCGATGAAATAAGCGCCTGACGAACCGAGTTTCTTGACTGGGCTGCAGATGCAACAATCGGAGCAGAACCCATACCTGATTCGTTGCTGAAAAGACCTCTTGCAACACCGTAACGAGCCGCAATCATAATGCCTGTACCCGCAAGTCCGCCGCCTAATGCCTTAAAGCTGAAAGCCGACTCGCAAATAAGTGTAACTGTCTGCCAAAGCACATCAAAGTTAATTGATAAAATAATGATACAACCGATAACATAGAGTATTGCCATAAGAGGTACGAGTTTTTCGCATACTCTTGAAATAGACTTAATACCGCCGAAAATAACAAGAGCAACGCAAATTGCAATTACAACACCCGAAATAAGCGCAACAGTCGAAATATCCATTCCGAAGAAGTGGAGCATATATGTTTTGTCAGGATTAAAGGTTGTATCCATAATCTTTGCAATCGCATTTGTTTGAACACCGCAGCCAACGCCGAATGAAGCAAACAACGCAAATATCGCAAACAATACGGCTACCCACTTAAAGTTAATTCCTGTTTTCTTTGATACGCCGTTTTCAATAGCATACATTGCGCCGCCGCGCATTTTACCGTCTCGAGTTTTTACACGGTATTTCACCGCAATAAGCGACTCCGCATACTTTGTGGCAATACCAAACACGCCTGAAATCCAGCACCACAGCACCGCACCTGCACCGCCAAGCGCAATAGCCGTACCTACGCCGATAATATTACCTGTACCTATTGTAGAGGCAAGTGCTGTAGTAAGCGCCTGAAACGGGCTGATGTCGCCGTCTGAATCAGGGTCTTTTGTAACAGAAAGCTTAATCGCTTTAAATGTTTTGCGCTGAACAAACTTTGTTCTGACGGTCATATAAATGTGTGCGCCAAGCAAAATTACTATCATTGGCACGCCCCATAAAATGTTGTCAAACTTTGTAAAAAAGTCATTCAGCATTTGTAGAAAATCCATCGAGTTCAATCCCTTCTTCTTTTTTGCTCAATTGCTCAAGGTTACTGTATATTACAATCCTCAAGCTCCCTCAAAATCCTTTTCACATCACTTAGTCCGTCTGCAACACCGTGCAAAAGCGGAATTATATCATTACTCGGCTTGTCAAGGTCAGGCACCATTACTGTTACACAGCCTGCCGAGCTTGCCGATTTAATGCCGTTTGGAGAATCCTCAAGCGCAACGCAATTTTGCGGAGAAAGTCCGAGCATTTCCGCCGCCTTGAGGTAGATGTCGGGTGCAGGCTTGCCAACGCTTACCATTGACGCACTCACCGTAACATCAAAATATTTATATAAATCATGTGCCTTAAGGTATCTCTCTGCCCTCTGCGGAGGAGTTGCCGTTGCAAGAGCGACTTTATAGCCGTTTTCTTTCAGAAAAGAAAGCAATTCTTTTGCGCCGCTCTTAACTTCAATACCGTTTTTCTCAACATAGTTGTCCATAAGCTCAACTCTTTTTGAGCGCACAGCCTCATAATCGAAACCGTTGCCGAATATTCCCTTGAGCTTAGCCGAGGCAAGCGGCCGAGCCATACTCCTTATTGACAAAGCGTGTTTTTCTTCCATAGGAAATCCGTAAAATCTTCCTGCCTCGCACCAAAAGCGAACATAAAGTTTTTCGGAGTCGAGAATAACTCCGTCCATATCAGATATTACACCTTGAATTTTCACCGCTCACACCTCTTTTTTATCTGCATATTAGATATAAATATACCTGCGCAAATCAATACTACCGATATAATTGTTTCTATGCCAAAAACACTTTCGCCCAGCATAATGCCGGAAAGCAGAGTGCCGAACACAGGCACAAGCAAATTGAAAACGCAAATTCTGCTTGCAGGGTGATGTTTTAGCAAAGCCGTCCAGATTGCGAATGCGGCGGCAGATACAAAAGCAAGCCACAAAAGCACAAGCAATGCTTTTATGCTTGAAAAATCAAGTTTTCCGCCTGTAACAAAACCCGCAATTAAAAGCAGTATTCCGCCGAACAGCAATTGAAATCCCGTGACCGAAATCGGTTCTCGGTCACGGACTATTCCCTTAGAAATAAAATTACCCGCGGCCGCCGACAAAGTTGACATCAATATCATAAAATCGCCGAACAGCGTGTCGACAGTCACACCGCCGCCGCTGTTTACACACAAAACTCCGCAAAAGCCGAGCACGCAACCGATTATTTTACAAATGTTCAGTTTGTCCGACTTAAAAAACAGCGGAGCAAAAAGCACGGTAAAAAAAGTTGCACAGGCGGTTATAACCGAGGTGTTGGCACCGCTTGTAAATCCTATGCCGATATATGTAAAAATATACTGCCCGAAAGTCTGCACCGAACCGAGCAGCATAACAGGCATAATGCCGTTTTTCTCAATTTTAGGCAAGTGCTTGTTCTTGACTAAAAAAATGAAAAGCACCATTATTCCTGCAAGGGTAAACCTTGCACCTGCAAAAAGCAGCTTTGAGCCTATGTCGTTTCCCTCTATGCCAAACTGCGCATAGCCTACTTTTATAAAAGGAAACGCAGTACCCCAAAGCAAAGTGCAAAATATTGCAAGTGCAGCGGCTACCTTGTAATTTTTTATGCTCATCAGCTTAAATAAGGCTTTAATTCTTCAAGCATAGCTTCTTTTTTGCGAAGGCCCGTAAGTCTGAGCACTTCTTCACCGTTTTTAAAAAGGATAAGTGTAGGAATACTCATAACACCGTAGTAATCGGCAACCTGACGCTCGGTTTCCACATTAAGCTTAAAAAATTTCATCTGCGAGCCAATCTCTGTAGAGAGCTCCTTAAAAACAGGACCCATCATTCTGCAAGGACTGCACCACTCTGCCCAAAAATCAACAAGCACAGGCACATCTGCGCCAAGAACTTCGGATTCAAATTCTTCTGCAACAATTTCTTTAACCATAGCAATACCTCCTGCTTTTATTATTATCACATATAAACTCATTATCAATAAAATAAAAAAATTTACTGCTATTTTACATTATAACAGAACATACGCCGTTTTTCAACTTTTTTTACATTTCATAAATTCAATTATATGAATAAAAAATCATTTTTGCATACTCAACCGGTAACTATAGCAATGCTGAGGCATAAAATAATCTGAAAGGATGATTTGCTATGGACAATAAATACCCGTTTGTAAACACGCCGTTGCGCTATCCATACAATGCGCTTGAGCCGTACATTGATGAAAAAACAATGATTTTGCATCACGACAGACACCTGCAAGCATATATTGACAAGTTAAATTTGCTGATGAGCGAATGCAGACAGCTTCAAAAATTAAGTTTGCAGGAAATATTAAAAAATCCCTGCCGTATTCCCGAGGAAAAACGCAGAGATGTTATAAACAATGCGGGCGGTGTATATAATCACAGATTTTATTTTAACGGTATGAGCCCCGATTGCCATGGGCTTGAGCGTGGTGCCCTGCACAGAAAAATGAGCGAAAGTTTCACAAGTTTTGAAAATTTCAAAAATGAGTTTACTGATGCGGCAATGTCTGTCTTTGGCTCGGGATATGCGTGGCTTGTATATGACGGCAAAAAACTGAAAATTACAACTACCAAAAATCAGGATACACCGCTTTGCAGAGGATTTATACCGATACTTAATATTGATGTTTGGGAACACGCATACTACCTAAAGCACTACAACGACCGCAAAGCCTATATCGAGGATTTTGTAAAAGCAGTAAATTGGGCAATGGCAGAAAAACGACTTTGCAACCAGAAAAGTTTTTAACATTTTTGTGTGGTGAGTGTTGAAATTTTATATTTATTATAATTTGAGTAACATATTCAAAAGATTATCTTCTGAATACTGTGGATAATAAAAAGGTTCCTTAATTATGAATTAGGATAAATCGTTGTTTAGCTCACGGTTTAGTGTAATAAATTTAAAATTTAGGTCAAGACTTTTTAAAGGTTGACCAAACTTTTATAATACTTGGCAAAATTATTTTGCTAAAGCATAATTTACCCAAACTTTTGATAAAAAGCAAAAAACCGAGTGTTGAATTAACAGCACTCGGTTTTAAATATAAATTTACTTTTTCTCCTCTTTCGGCACAACTTCTTTTTCAAAGTTAGCGGCATCGGAGGCATTTGCAGTATTAAATTTATAATCCTTACCGGGGAAAATCGCATTGAGGACAATACCTGCGATTGATGCAACGGCAAGCGGTGAAAGTGTAATTGTTGCACTGCCGATTGCAAAACTTACTGTGTCGCTTGAAAGTCCGAGCGCACACACAAGGATTACTGCGGCAACAATAAGGTTACGGCTTTTTGTAAAGTCAACCTTATTTTCCACAACATTTCTTACACCGATTGCAGAAATCATACCGTAAAGTACGAATGAAATACCGCCGATAATACAGCTTGGAATTGAACCGATAATTGCAGATACAATCGGGAAGAATGATACACCTACAGCAAAGAAAGCGGCAATTCTGATTACTCGTGGGTCATAAACCTTTGTAAGTGCAAGTACGCCTGTATTTTCGCCATATGTTGTGTTTGCAGGGCCGCCAAAAAGTGAAGCAACAGTTGTTGCTAAACCGTCACCGGTAAGAGTTCTGTGAAGACCCGGATCCTGAATATAATTGTTGCCTGTTGTTGAACTGATAGCACAAATGTCACCGATATGCTCCATCATTGTGGCAAAAGCGATTGGAACAATGGCAATAATTGATGATGCGATAAGAGCGGTGTTAGAATAGTCGATACCGCCGAATACGGTTTGCTCCCAATGGATAGGAATACCGATAAGACCTTCACTGCCAAAAATATTGCCCTTAGCAATATTATCGCAAATTGTGTTTACACTTGTGAAATCGAAAATAGGCTGATAAACACCGTTTGCGTCTGCACCGCCTGAGAATAACCACGGTACATTCTGAATAAGGTCAGGGTTTGCCTGCGAAATAAAGTAAAGGACAAGTCCTACACCGTAAGAAATAAGCAATCCGAGAATAATCGGAATGATTTTTGCCATTCCCTTGCCCCATATGTTAAATATAACAATTGCGGCGAGAGCAACAAAGGCAAGCAGCCAGTTAGTCGTACAGTTTGAAACGGCAGACGGAGCAAGTCCAAGACCGATAGCAATAATGATTGGACCTGTAACAACAGGAGGGAAAAATCTCATAACTTTTTCAATACCGACAGCCTTGATAATTGCGGCAAGAATGAAATAAACCAAACCTGCACACGCTACACCGAGGCAAGCATACGGTAACATACTGTTAGGGTCATCGGGTGCAAGCGCTTTGATAGCGGCATAACCGCCAAGAAAAGCAAATGAAGAACCGAGAAAAGCAGGTACTTTAAACTTTGTTATGCAGTGAAACAACAGAGTACCGAGTCCTGCCATAAGCAAGGTAGTCGAGATGTCAAGTCCTGTGATAATCGGAACAAGAATTGTTGCGCCGAACATTGCAAACATATGTTGAATACCAAGGATTATCATCTTTGGTTTGCCAAGTTTGCGGGCATCATAGATTGCGCCATTGTTTTTATCCATTTTAATTCCTCTTTCTCTTTTTTTGAGTTTTTATCCGTAAAAACCCCATTCTTTTTAATTATACTGTCTTGAAATGATAAAAGCAATATATTTTTATTATTACATAAAATAGTGCATTTTAATTTGATAATTAAATAAATAATTAAAATTATGATTAATGAATAACTTATCAAACTGTTGTGATTAAATAATTTGAAAAGTTTGGTCAACCTTTTCAAAGGTTGTGGGTGTGGGCAAAGCCCACAAATACTTTCCGTTTATGCAATCTAATGATAGCAAAACAGTTTGCTGTTTTGCGGCTTGAACACTACGGTGTTAGCCTTGAAAAGCGAAAGCAACAAGAAAAGGAAATCATACTTTCCCCCATTTTACAAATAGTCAAAAACCAAATTTACTTTTCAATAAACACAAAAAGAGCCGACTCTTGCGAATCGGCTCAATTATTTAAGAAAGTGTTATAAATTCAAAGTGAATTACTCGTTAATAGCGATAACTGCACCTGAACCTACTGTTCTACCACCCTCACGGATAGCGAAACGAAGACCTACTTCGATAGCGATTGGAGTGATAAGCTCAACATCCATCTCAACGTTATCGCCAGGCATACACATCTCTGTACCCTCTGGGAGTGAGATTGTACCTGTAACGTCAGTTGTTCTGAAGTAGAACTGTGGACGGTAGTTGTTAAAGAATGGTGTATGACGGCCACCCTCGTCCTTTGTAAGAACGTAAACCTGACCACGGAACTTTGTGTGTGGGTGAATTGTACCTGGCTTAGCAAGTACCTGACCTCTCTGGATTTCATTTCTCTGAACACCACGGAGAAGTACACCTACGTTGTCACCAGCCTCAGCATAGTCAAGAGTCTTTCTGAACATCTCAAGACCTGTAACAACAACTTTTCTCTTCTCGTCTGTAAGACCAACGATCTCAACTTCCTCAGAAGTTCTGATCTGACCTCTTTCAACTCTACCTGTAGCAACTGTACCACGACCTGTGATTGTGAATACGTCCTCAACAGGCATAAGGAATGGCTGGTCAGCCTTACGGTCAGGAGTTGGGATAAACTCGTCAACAGCATCCATAAGCTCGTGGATGCAAGCATACTCAGGAGCATTAGGATCCTTAGAATCGCTTGTAAGTGCGAGGTAAGCTGAACCCTTGATGATTGGTGTTTCATCGCCCGGGAAGCCATACTCGTTGAGGAGGTCACGGATCTCCATCTCTACGAGCTCAAGAAGCTCAGGATCGTCAACCTGGTCTGTCTTGTTCATAAATACTACGATGTAAGGTACACCTACCTGACGAGAAAGAAGGATGTGCTCTCTTGTCTGTGGCATAGGACCATCAGCAGCTGATACAACGAGGATAGCGCCGTCCATCTGAGCAGCACCTGTGATCATGTTCTTTACATAGTCAGCATGGCCTGGGCAGTCAACGTGTGCATAGTGACGCTTGTCTGTTTCATACTCAACGTGAGCTGTGTTAATTGTGATACCACGCTCTCTCTCTTCAGGAGCCTTATCGATGTTAGCGTAATCAACGAAGTCAGCGTCGCCTTCTAAGTTGAGAACCTTTGTAATTGCAGCTGTAAGTGTTGTTTTACCATGGTCAACGTGGCCGATTGTACCAATGTTTACATGGGGTTTATTTCTTTCGAATTTTTCTCTTGCCATTGGAAATTTCCTCCTTAAATATGGTAATTCATTGTAATTTACATTACAATAGATTTAATGCTATTGTACCAACAAATCAGCAAAAAATCAAGAGGTTTTTATAAAAAACCTAATATATTCAGCAAAAAGGATTAATTAGTCCTTCTTAGCTCTCTCGCTCATAATCTTTTCAGCAATGTTCTTCGGAACTTCTGCATAAGTATCAGGCTCCATTACATACTGACCACGGCCCTGTGTCTTAGAACGCATATCAGTAGCATAACCAAACATTTCTGAAAGCGGAACATGAGCTGTTACTCTCTGTGCACCGTTCTCTGCTTCCATGCTCTGGATCATACCACGACGAGAGTTAAGGTCGCCGATAACATCACCGAGGTATTCGTCAGGAACGATAACTGTAACCTTCATGATAGGCTCAAGGAGAACAGGATCAGCTTTTCTCATAGCCTCTTTGAATGCCATAGAACCGGCAATCTTAAATGCCATTTCTGATGAGTCAACCTCGTGGTAAGATCCATCATAAAGCTCAACCTTAACGTCAACTACATTGTAACCTGCGAGTACACCGCTGAGCATTGCGCCCTGGATACCCTGGTCAACAGCAGGAATATATTCCTTAGGAATAGCACCGCCGACAATGTTATTAACGAACTCGTAACCCTTGTCCTTGTTAGGGAATACATTAATCTTAACATGACCGTACTGACCCTTACCACCTGACTGACGAGCATACTTCTCATCAACAGAAGCCTCTTTACGGATTGTTTCTTTGTAAGCAACCTGTGGAGCACCGATATTAGCCTCTACCTTAAACTCACGGAGAAGACGGTCAACGATAATCTCAAGGTGAAGCTCACCCATACCTGCGATAATTGTCTGACCTGTTTCTTCATCAGTATAAGCACGGAATGTTGGGTCTTCTTCTGCAAGCTTTGCAAGAGCAATACCCATCTTTTCCTGACCGGCTTTAGTCTTAGGCTCGATAGCTACTCTGATAACAGGCTCCGGGAACTCCATAGACTCAAGAACTACAGGATTCTTTTCGTCGCAGAGTGTGTCACCTGTTGTTGTATTCTTAAGACCAACAGCAGCAGCAATATCACCTGCATAGCAGCAGTCGATATCTTTTCTGTCGTTAGCGTGCATCTGAAGAATTCTGCCCATACGCTCGTTGTTGTCTTTTACAGAGTTGTAAACTGTATCTCCGGCCTTAACAATACCTGAGTAAACTCTGAAGAAGCAGAGCTTACCTACGAACGGGTCAGTTGCAATCTTAAATGCGAGAGCCGCAAAAGGCTCTGTATCAGAAGAATGTCTTTCAACTTCTTCGCCTGTTTCAGGGTTTGTACCCTTGATAGCAGGAACGTCGGTTGGAGCAGGCATATAATCGATAATAGCGTCAAGGAGCATCTGAACGCCCTTGTTACGGTATGAAGAACCGCAAGTTACAGGAACCATTGTATTGTCGATTGTAGCTTTTCTGATAACTTTCTTAATTTCATCTATAGAAATTTCCTCGCCGCCGAAGTATTTCTCCATAAGATCCTCGTCAAGCTCAGCAACTGACTCGATGAGTTTCTCGTGATACTCGTTAGCAAGATCCTGCATGTTCTCAGGAATTTCTTCCTCACTGTAATCTGTACCGTCTTCATTGTGGTAAATCTCGGCCTTCATAGTAACGAGGTCGATAATACCTGTGAAGTCGCTTTCGGCACCGATTGGGAGCTGAATCGGAACAGCGTTACATTTAAGTCTGTCCTTCATCATCTGTACAACATGGTAGAAGTTAGCACCCATGATGTCCATTTTATTAACGTAAACCATTCTCGGTACGCCGTAGTTGTCAGCCTGACGCCATACGGTTTCAGACTGAGGCTCAACGCCGCCCTTAGCACAAAGAACTGTTACAGAACCGTCAAGTACACGGAGTGAACGCTCAACTTCAACGGTGAAGTCAACGTGACCAGGTGTGTCGATGATGTTGATTCTGTGTTTCTTGTACTGATGCTTGCTACCGAACCAAAATGCTGTTGTTGCAGCAGAAGTGATTGTGATACCACGTTCTTTCTCCTGAACCATCCAGTCCATAGTTGAAGCACCATCGTGTGTTTCGCCGATTTTATGGTTTACGCCAGTGTAATACAGGATACGCTCTGTTGTTGTAGTTTTACCGGCATCGATGTGAGCCATGATACCGATGTTTCTTGTCTGTTCAAGTGAAACCTGTCTTGGCATAAAATCCTCCTCTAAAAATTACTCCGGTAATAAAAATTACCATCTGTAATGAGCGAAAGCCTTGTTTGCTTCAGCCATCTTATGAGTGTCTTCACGCTTTTTGAAGGCACCGCCTGTGCTGTTAGTAGCATCAAGAATTTCTCCTGCAAGTCTTTCCTTCATTGTTCTTTCATTTCTGGCTCTTGAGTAAGTTGAAATCCAACGAAGACCGAGTGTCTGTCTTCTCTCAGGACGAACCTCCATAGGAACCTGATATGTGGCACCACCTACACGGCGAGCCTTTACCTCGAGAACTGGCATTACATTTTCCATAGCCTGCTCGAAAACCTCAAGTGGGTTATTACCTGTCTTATCAGCAATGATTTCAAATGCACCGTAAACAATCTTCTGAGCAACGCCCTTTTTACCGTCATACATAATGTTATTGATAAGACGAGTTACAAGTTTTGAATTATAAAGCGGATCCGGTAATACGTCACGCTTCGCAATAGAACCTCTTCTTGGCACTTTGCTTCCCTCCTTCACAATAATTGAGATATCATAGGTACTCGAAAGCGACAAACTCCCGTATGCCAACAAGAAATCCATACATATATATAGAAATCCTGCCGCATAGCAGAACTTAAAATCAATTTAAGCCGAAGTTATGTCAATTCCTTATTTACCTGCCTTTGGACGCTTTGCGCCATACTTAGAACGGGACTGCATTCTTCCTGCAACGCCCTGTGCGTCGAGTGTACCACGAACAATGTGATAACGAACACCAGGCAAGTCCTTAACACGGCCACCACGAATAAGAACAACGCTGTGCTCCTGAAGGTTGTGACCAACACCTGGGATGTAAGAACTAACTTCGATACCGTTAGAAAGTCTTACTCTGGCAATCTTTCTGAGAGCTGAGTTAGGCTTTTTAGGTGTAGCAGTCTTTACAGCTGTGCACACACCTCTCTTCTGTGGTGAGCTCTGGTTGATAGCAACACGCTTCTTAGAGTTCCAACCCTTTAAGAGTGCAGGAGCCTTAGCTTTCTGTTCGGAAACCTCTCTGCCCTTTCTTACCAACTGGTTAAATGTAGGCATATTTTTCCTCCTTTCCAAAATATTAAGAAATTGATTAACCGCCCTGTAAAGCAGGGCCGATTGGCGAGCAAGGTGCAATTACACATTGCTCCACAATTTAGTATTATAACTCAACAAATATCGTTTTGTCAAGCGTTTTTATCCCGATTTTACGGCATTTTTACTTGAGTTTTTTAAATTTGTGCCGCAGCAGATACTATTTTACCCCAAATTTTTCTGCATATACCGAAAAAACCGCCCTCCGTAAAAGCAGAGAGCGATTTTTGTTAAAATTTTAGTTTGTTAATAAGCAAAAATGTTAAAATCAGTTGTTTTCGACTTTGAAATTGTTTTCCTTTGCAAACTGTTCCGCAACTGAATTTTTCTTTGCAACTACTACGAGATCTTTTGCAGGAGTGTAGCCAGAGCTTATACCGTCAGAGCTTAAGAAACCGAATGCATATTCGCCGAGAATTGTTGTGGATTCAGGAACTGTAATTTTCTTTAAGTTCTTACATTCTACAATAGCCTCGTTCTCAAGTTCTGTTACACCGTCTTCAAGAACGAGCTCTGTAAGGCTTTCGCAATTGAGGAAAGCATATGCCTGAATAGTTTTTACACTGCCCGGAACGGTAACCTTGATTTCAACATCTTTGCCATCGTTGTATGTAGGATTGTAGATATAAGCGTTGTAAATATCTGTTACCTTTTTGCCTTCAATTTCACTCGGAAGTGTAAATTCAATGTGCTTTGTTGTGTAATCTCCGTCAACGACATCATACATATTTACACCTGTGACAGAAACTTCGTTGCCGTTAAATACCTTGTAAAAGCAACAGGTGCTTTCATCATAAATTTCACCGTCATTGTCTACAACTTTTGACACATCGGAATCTCCGTCTGATGTTTCCCAATTATCTGATGTTTCCCAATTATAATATGAACTTTCGTTGTTATAATTGCTTACAAATGTACTGATATTATCTTTTAATCCGCTTTCAAGAGACTTATATGCATGGCAAGCAACAGCACTGATAATGATGCCAAGAATGAGAATGATACCGAGAATAACGCTGATTACAATAGCCGCAATCTTACCGCCGCTCATACCCTTTTTAGGCTGATTAGGCATATTGTTGTTAGGAACATTTGTAAACTGCTGACCTGTGTAACCGTTATTTACAGGCATACCGTTTGGCTGATTAGCAGATGAATTATACTGATACGGCTGTGGTGCAGGCTGTGCATTGTTTGCGTCGGCACCAAAACCCGAAGGTGAATTATATGCGTCCGAACCGAAATTGTTTGGCTGTGTGTTGTAATTATCCGCACCGAAGCTGTTTGGCTGTGAATTGTTGTCAGCAACATTCTGCTGTGCAGGCTGTGTTTGAGTTTCCTGCTCTTTTACAGGTTCTTCGACAGGAGCGGGTGTGCCACAGCTTGTGCAAAACTTACCTGTGATTTCATTTCCGCAATTAGGACATTTCATTTACTATACCTCTCCTTAAATAAGCAAAATATATTTGCCATACTATTGCATAATTATACCATTTTGTTTACGCAAAAATCAATTGCTTTTATTTACATATAAAAAGCAATATATTTTATATTTTTATAATTTCATAACAAAAAGGTTCTCCGCAGCAGAGAACCTTAAGTTTATTATTTTACATAATTTCATCTAAGCAATTATCTCAACTTTCGATAAAAGCCTTTAGAATTTAAACGCTCACGATTAATCAAAGCATCAGTTATATTCAATATACAAATCGTTATCCTTAGCGTATCTGTCGGCAGCCGAGCCTTCTTTAGCGTATATGTAAGTAAGCGGAGAACGGGTATATTCTCTTTTGCCGACAGGCTCTGAAAATGTATCTCCCGCAATATTAAAGCCTACCGCATGCTCGCCTATAACGGTCACCGATTCCGGAATATTAACCCTATCAAGCGAATAGCAATCTACAATAGCGTCAGGCTCAAGAGTTTCAACACCGTCTTCAAAGGTAATTTCACGCACATGTTCCGACAGTTTAAAAGTATCGCTCTGTATTGTCTTTACTGTACCGGGTACTGTAATATAAATATGGAGAGTACCCGAGGAAAGAGGATTGGTCGGATTGATTTTTCCGATAGCAGTTACGGTTTTGCCGTTAATTTCACTCGGAATATTAAAATAAAAATTGTAAGTATCATCTACAACTTCATCCTTAAAATCATTGTAGTAATCCACGGTGTCAATACCTGTGACTGTAACAGTTCCGTCATCGTTTTCAGTGTAAAAGCAATACGAGTTTTCGTCCAAATCCATACTCACGGACGAAACGGCAGCAGAGTCATCCGCACCCGTAAGCTCACCTGTTCCCATATTAAATTTATTGTTTTTGATTACATTCGTTATGACGATATATCCGATAACACAAAAGCTGATAATCAATACACTTACAATAACAAGAACAACTATGAGAGTTGTTTTTGATTTTTTCTTTTCACGGGTATTTACAACATCCGAAAACGGCTGATTTTGATTAGTATAACCGCTCGGCATTGCGCTGTTGTTGTAATTAGGGTTTCCGTAACTATGCTGTGAATTGTAATTTTTTTGAGCATAGTTGTTTACAGGCTGTGTGTTGTAACCGTTTTGTGCGTATTCGTTTACAGTCTGAACACCGGCACTGTTTAAAGCAGTATTTTCAACTGTAGATTTCGACACTTCTTCAGAATTATTTATATTTTCCTGTTCGTCGGATTTTTCCTGAACGGCTTTTTCCTGAACGGCTTTTTCCTGTTCTAATTCTTCTTGCGGTACAGGTCTGCCGCAAAAGGTACATATATTACCCTCAAATCTTTCTCCGCAATCCGGACATCTGTGCATTTTTCTGTTCCTCCAAATTTATATCAATTACATTCCATAGAACAGCATAATTATACCATTTTGATACATATAAATGCAAGCATATTTTTGGATATAATAAAGCATAAAATTACAATTTATTTAGCTAAAGTGCATAACAAAAGGCTCTCCGTTCAGAAGAGCCTTAGCTTTAAAATTATGTTTCAGAAAAACATTTCGTAAAGCGATTATAAGATTTTATCTTAAATTTGCGCAAAGTCATAACTTATTATTCACGCAAGTGCTTTTTCGATTTCCTGTGCGGCATCATCAAGATAGTTGCCCTCAAAGAGTTCTACTCTGCCATCGTCGACACACTTGGCAAGGTCGCTGTCAATAGGAAGCTTTGCAAGTACCTTTGTATTGTAACGCTCGGCAATTTCATCAATATGGCTTTCACCGAAAATATTATGCTTTTTGCCGCAATCGGGACATACAAAATAACTCATATTCTCAACAAGACCGAGAATCGGCACATTCATCATATTTGCCATTTTTACCGCCTTTTCGACAATCATGGAAACAAGCTCCTGCGGAGATGCAACTACAATGATTCCGTCAATCGGCAAACTCTGGAATACGGTAAGCGGAACATCTCCTGTTCCCGGAGGCATATCAACAAACATATAGTCCTCGTTTTCCCAGATAACATCTTTCCAAAACTGCTTTACCGTGCCTGTAATGACAGGTGAACGCCATACAACAGGGTCGGTCGGATTTTTAAGCAAAAGGTTTACTGACATAATATCAATTCCCGTTTCGGTTGTAACAGGAATAATTCCGTATTCGTTGCCCTTTGCTCTTTCGTTAATGCCAAAAGCCTTTGGAATTGACGGGCCTGTAATATCTGCGTCAAGAATAGCCGTTTTTTTACCAAGACGATTGAAAGTTACCGCAAGAGTTGAAGTAACAAGGCTTTTGCCTACTCCGCCCTTGCCCGATACTACGGCAATTACTTTCTTTACACTGCTGTATTGATTAAGGCTTTCACGCAAACTTTCCGAATTTTTTGACTTGCAGTCAGAGCTGCAAGATGAACAATCATGACTACATCCCATATTTTTTACATCTCCATTTTATACAATTTGTGTTGTTTCGTCGGGAACATACTCCGTTACAGGTTCTGTATCCGGGGCAGGTTCGTAAGTTTCGGGTTCGGTATATTCTTCTGTGTAAGGCTCTGTTTCCGGCTCGGTGTACTCCTCTGTGTAAGACTGTTCTGTGGTTTCCTCCACATTCTCCGTGTAATCGGGAACATACTCCGATTCGGTTTCAGGCTCGTAATACTCGGTTGTCGGCTCTTGAGTTGTGGCAACAGTCGCTTTCGTGGTAGGTGCAGTTGTCACCGTCGGTTTTTTATTGTCAAACGAACATTTTGAAAGCACAAAAGCAAGCACACATACTACTATAACCGCAACGGCTACCACTACGCATACCATAGCCGCCTTACTGTTTTTCTGCTTTTGTTTTTTCGCTTTTTTCTGCTTTTTCGGCTTTCCCGAATAATCGTCCGTATCTGCATTATTCTCATAATAGTCGTCATTATTCGGTTGTCTGCGCTTAAATTCGTGTCTGTCCTCACCCGTTTGAGCGTCAAAACCGTCACCGTAATCTCTGTTGCTTTTTTTCGGATTATCCGACGGTATATGATTTTTGCTTGTTACCGATTGACAGTCAAAATCATCGCCGTAATTATCGCTGTGAACATCAAAATTCTCTGCGCTGTCTATGGCAGGCTCATTATTCGGTACATCGTTTGAATTTTTTACAACTTCTTTATTTTCAACAGTTTCGGTATTATCAACATCAAAATTTTCAATATCCGCAAATCTGTCCTCTTCGTCTTTTTTTGCGTGACGGGCAATATATACTTTTTCTTCTTCCTCTTCAATTTTTTCTGTTCCGTCAAACTTATCCTTTTCGTCCATAAATTCACCCTCTTTAATTCGGTTCTAAATGTTGGGGTAACAATAATAAATTATTGTTTGGCTCACGGTTTAGTGTAATAATTTAAAAATTCAGGTCAAGCCTTTTTAAAGGTTGACCAAACTTTTATAATTACTTGGCTGATGTATTCCGCTAAACCGTAAATTACCCAAACTTATGATAAAAAGCCTTTAATTCTTAAATAACCGTATAAGGCACCGCTTAAATAATAAAACAGCGGCTCGTTTTTGTCAAGTCGCTGTCAAATTAATAAGTAAAACAAATTATTCTTCTGTGTTTTCTTCGCTTGTTTCGGTTTCTTCGACATTTTCGGAAGTTCCCTCTGATTCTTCTTCATTTTCAACATCCTGAATGTCAGCTTCTATACCGCCCTCAACGAATTTTTTCTCGCTTTCGTTCTCTTCCTCGGCAATTTCAAAACCGCTTAAGAATGTGTACGGAATACCGTAACCGAATACAACGGCTGCAAGTGTTGTTACAATGCTGATTGAACTGTCATTTATAACAAATGCGCTGTGGAGTGGCATACCGCTTGCTATGCTTGCAATCATTATGTAAAGCGCAGGCAATACCATAATTATTAATGTAATCGGTGAAAAACGCTTTACAGGCTTTCCGTCGCCGACTCTTGTTGCATAGAACAAAAGCAGACCGAACACTGTGTAAACAAACAACTGAATTACATTTGAAAGCACCTGATTCTGTCCAAGTGCAAAATTAGAGAAAAAGTGTGCGCATACTACAAACGCAAGAACAAGGAATGCAGAGAAAAACAGATTTACTGTATTCTTTTTATTTGGTTTTTTCATAATCGTGCCTCCGAGCATCAAAATTATTTAGATTTTATCACACTATTGTGACAGTTTTATGACAAATGTTCAGTAAATATCGCACTATACAGCACATTTATTACCTTATTTTTTTGCTTTTGCGGCAAGGCACACCCAACCTTTTTCAAGGTGTTCTTCTATAATGTCAAAATCCTTGCCGATTGATTCCTTTACCTCTTCGGCACGGGTATCAATAATACCGCTCATAATATAAACCGCATCGTCTTTCATAAAGTCTTTTACACCTTTTGAAAGGAACATAATTGCGTCTGCTACAATATTTGCAAGTACAATGTCATACTTACCTGTTACTTTATCTGTAAAGCTGCCGCAGATTGCAGTAAAGCGGTCAGCCACATTGTTAATTTCGGCATTTTCTTTTGCGGTTCTTACTGCAACATCGTCAATGTCAACTCCTACGGCACTTTCTGCACCCATAAGCAAAGACGCAATACCGAGCACACCGCTGCCACAACCCACATCAAGCACTTTGTCGCCTTTTTTCATATACTTTTCGCACATTTCAAGGCAAAGTCTTGTGGTCTCGTGACTGCCTGTGCCAAACGCAAGACCCGGGTCAATATTCAAAACTATTCTGCCCTGCGGATCGTAATCATCTCTCCAACTCGGGCGAATAAGGAGCTTTTCTCCAACGGCAATCGGATTAAAATACTTTTTCCAATTGTTTCTCCAATCCTCTTCGGCACAGTCGAGCAATTCAATTTTATGCTCAATGCCCTCTGCATTATACCTTTCGGACAAAAAGGCTACAGCCTCGTTCGGAGAAACATCAGGCTCAAGGTAAATATGAACATAGGCAACGCTCCTGTCTTTCTTGAGCAAATCCTCATCTATAAGGTCAATGTGTGCAATCTCCTGCACTTCCTGCTCAAGAGCAGTGTAGTCCTCAATATAAATTCCGTAAGGCACTACAACATTCGCAATGTCGCCTGCCCTGTCTATATCCTTTGCGTTTACCGCAATTTTTATTTCTGTCCAAGACTCCATTTGTTAAGCCCCTTTATATACTGTTATCAGAATTATTCGTTGAACATTCTCTTTATTTTCTCAAAAAAGCTGTTGCGCTGTGCGTAGTTCTTTTCGTTTGTAACGTTCTCAAATTCTTTTATAAGATTCTTCTGCTTAGCGTTAAGATTCTTCGGAACTTCAATGGTTACACGCACATACTGGTCGCCTTTTCCTCTGCCGTTAAGACGCTGAATGCCTTTGCCCTTAAGCTTAAATACATCGCCCGGCTGTGTACCCTCGTGAACCTGATACGAAACCTTGCCGTCAAGAGTAGGAACAACCACCTCTGCGCCGAGAGCAGCCTGTGCAAATGTAAGAGGAAGATTGCACCATACATCGTCGCCTCTGCGTTCAAATACAGGATGCGGCTGAACATTTACATATACATGAAGGTCACCCGACGGGCCGCCGTTGTAACCTGCGTTGCCTCTGCCGCCGACATTAAGAATCTGCTGGTCTTTAATGCCTGCCGGAACTGTAATATCAACAGTTTTAGTCCTGCGCTTTCTGCCCGAACCGCCGCACTTAGGGCAAGGACTGTCAATAATCTTGCCTTTACCGTGACAAGCGTCACAGGCACGCTGTGTCTGAACAACTCCGAAAGGTGAACGCTGGCTGATTGTAACTCTGCCCGAGCCTCCGCACACAGAGCAGGTCTTAGGCTGAGTACCGGGTTTTGCACCCGTACCGTGACATTCGTCACAAGAAGAAACGCAATCGTAGCTTACGGTCTTTTTACAGCCCTTTGCAGCCTCTTCAAATGAAATATAAATACTTGCCTCAACATCGCTGCCTCGGCTCGGAGCATTAGGATTATTGGAGCGTCTGCCTCCGAATCCGCCGAAAAAGCTTGAAAAAATATCATCTATATCAATGCCCTGACCGTATGCACCGTAACCGCCTGCGCCGCCCGCACTGAAGTTAGGGTCTACGCCTGCGTGACCGTACTGGTCATAGCGGGCTTTTTTATCTTTATCTGAAAGTACCTCGTAAGCCTCGTTGACTTCTTTGAATTTTTCTTCACATTCCTTATCTCCCGGATGGAGGTCAGGGTGGTACTTTTTAGCGCTCTGTCGGTAAGCCTTTTTAATTTCATCTTCGCTTGCTCCCTTAGAAACGCCAAGCACCTCGTAATAATCTCTTTTATCTGCCATCATTCTCACCTTTTAATAACTTGTTATCAGCTGTATAAAGGTTATCTATATACGCTGTATACGCTGTCAAAAATCCATACAGTGCTAAAGGAGCCGTTGCAAAAAACAGCCCCTTTAACAAATTTTAACAGGAAAAACAAATGAAGTCAATCATTGTGTAAATCTATTTATAGGCTGCCGTTTTTAATCAGTTGCCGTCAACATCCTTAAAATCGGCATCATATACATTAGGGTCACCGTTTGAGCCGCCCTGTGTGCCCTGCTGTGGGTCACCCTGCGGAGCCGCACCCTGTGCACCCTGCGGATTTGCCTGCTGATAAAGTTTTGCGGAAACTTCGTAAACAGCTTTCTGTAAATCCTCCTTAGCAGTGTCAATCATAGACTTGTCGTTCTTAGCGATAGCGTCCTTAACTGCAGCACACTTTGTATTGATTGTATTCTTTTCGTCCTCTGAAATCTTGTCGCCGCTCTCGTTTACGAGCTTTTCAGCCTGATATACAAGGTTCTCTGCTTCGTTCTTAGCGTCAACCTCTTCACGGTGCTTCTTATCTTCTGCGGCGTACTGCTCTGCTTCCTTAACAGCCTTGTCGATATCTTCCTTGCTCATTGAGGTTGAGTTCTGAATCTGAATCTTCTGCTCCTTGCCTGTACCGAGGTCTTTTGCAGATACATTAACAATACCGTTTGCATCAATATCAAATGTTACTTCAATTTGCGGGATACCACGCATAGCGGGAGCAATGCCTGTGAGAGCAAACAAACCGAGCTGCTTGTTATCTCTTGCAAATTCACGCTCACCCTGTAAAACATTGATTTCAACCTGTGTCTGGTTATCAGCGGCAGTTGAGAAAATCTGGCTCTTCTTTGTAGGAATTGTTGTGTTTCTCTCAATAATCTTTGTCATTACGCCGCCCATTGTTTCAACACCAAGTGAAAGAGGTGTAACATCGAGGAGAAGAAGTCCCTCTACCTCGCCGCCGAGAACGCCGCCCTGAATAGCAGCACCTACAGCTACGCACTCATCAGGGTTAATGCCCTTGAACGGCTCTTTGCCGATAAGTTTCTTAACAGCTTCCTGTACAGCAGGAATTCTTGAAGAACCGCCGACCATAAGAACCTTGTCAATCTGACTGATCTGTAAACCTGAATCAGAGAGAGCCGAACGAACCGGACCCATTGTAGCCTCTACAAGGTCTGCTGTAAGTTCGTCAAACTTAGCTCTTGTAAGTGTTAAGTCAAGGTGCTTAGGACCTGTCTGGTCTGCTGTAATGAATGGGAGGTTGATTGAAGATGTTGTAACGCCCGAAAGCTCTATCTTAGCTTTCTCTGCAGCCTCTTTGAAACGCTGCATAGCAACCTTATCTGATGAAAGGTCAATACCTGTTTCGTTTTTGAATGATGTTACCATCCAGTCGATAATTCTCTTATCGAAGTCATCACCACCGAGGCGGTTGTTACCTGCTGTTGCAAGAACTTCCTGAACACCGTCGCCCATCTCAATGATAGATACATCGAATGTACCGCCGCCGAGGTCATATACCATAACCTTCTGGTCTTTTTCTTTATCTATACCGTATGAAAGAGCAGCTGCTGTAGGCTCGTTGATAATTCTCTTTACATCAAGACCTGCAATCTTACCTGCATCCTTAGTAGCCTGACGCTGTGCGTCTGTAAAGTAAGCAGGAACTGTAATAACTGCCTGTGTTACCTTTTCGCCGAGGTATGCTTCAGCGTCTGCCTTTAACTTTGAAAGAATCATAGCTGAAATTTCCTGCGGTGTGTACTGCTTGCCATCAATTGATACTTTATATGATGTACCCATTTCTCTCTTAATAGAAGAAACTGTCTTGTCAGGGTTTGTGATAGCCTGGCGCTTTGCGACCTGACCTACCATACGCTCGCCGTCTTTTGAGAAAGCAACAACGGAAGGAGTTGTTCTTGCGCCCTCGGCGTTAGGAATAACTACAGGCTCGCCGCCTTCGATAACTGCTACACATGAGTTTGTTGTACCTAAATCTATACCTATTGTCTTTGCCATAATGAATTCCTCCTGAATATATTTGTTTTACTTTTATACTGATTTATTTATATAAAGGTCTTAGTCGCAATTTGCAACCTGAACCATTGCATGACGAATGATTTTATCGCCGATTTTGTAACCTGTCTGGAACACCTGTGAAATACAGTTCTTTTCAAAATTCTCATCGTCAATCTTTGAGATTGCGTTGTGAATTTCCGGATTAAACTCCTCACCCTGCGCACCGAAAGGCTCAACCTTGAGCTTTTCAAGCGACTTTGCAAGCTGATTTGAAATAAGCTCAATGCCCTTTAAAATTTCGGGGTCACAATCTTTTAAATTTGTAATAGCCATCTGAATACTGTCTGCTACAGGCAAAAGCTCTGTAACCGCCTTTGCTGTTGCGTCATCATAAATAGAAAGCTTTTCGTTTGCTGTACGCTTGCGGTAGTTGTCATACTCGGCACAAAGGCGAAGATATTTGTCTTTCTGTGAGTTGAGCTCCTCCTCAAGTTCAGCTATTTTTTTGGCGGTTTCATCAATCTCTTCCGTAACCGCTTCAGCTGTCTGTTCGGATGTATTCTCGTTTACAACAGCTTCGTCTTTTGTCACTTCTTTTTTCTTTGACATATTACCTTTCCTTTCTATATTATTAATGCTCTATAAGCTCGCTTATTATTTTACTTACACATTCGCTTATACATTCTATAATCGAAATCACTCTGCCGTAATCCGTTCGTATCGGAGCTATTACGGCAAGCGTACCGGACGGTGTATCTTTTACGCTGTAGCTTGAAGAAATTACCGAGCTGTACGCAAGTTCTATACGGCTGTTTTCCGTTCCTATGCTTACCGAAGTACCTATCGGCAGGCTTGTAAGAACACCTGCAAGATCTCCTTTTCTTGAAAGAAGTTCAATTACATTTCTTGCCGCAAGAAAATTTACATTCTGCATAAACAACGGCTTTGTCTGACCGCTCAAAAAGATTCCGACTTCGTTTGCCTTGTCTGCCGCATCTTTTATCGCCGTAAGCACACTTGGCATAAAGAGAGATAACTCGCCAAATCTTGCCGCTGCCGTCTGTATAAACGGACGATTTATCGAAGAAAGCCTTACTCCGTCAAACAATTCGTTAAGTGCTTTGTCAAACACTTCAAGAATTTCGGGAGTAATTATAAATTCGCATCTGAAAAGCTGATTTTTTATAATGCCGTTTGAGGCAATTACAACAGTCATTGCCGTGTGCGAACCCGTCTGCACAAAGCTGATTTTGTGAATCCTGCTTTCTGCGGAATTCGGTGCTGTGGCAACTGCGGTAAGTCCTGTCAGCTCCGAAAGAAGATCTGCCGCCGATTTTAAAATATTTTCGGGTGATTCGGCATTTCTGTAAAGTTTATCCTCCACAAGTTCTCTGCCCCGCTGTGACACCGCCACAATCTTCATAAGATTGTCAACATAGTATCTGTAGCCCTGCTGAGTAGGTATTCTGCCTGCCGATGTATGCGGCTGAACAAGATAACCCTTTTGTGTGAGGTCTGCCATATCATTTCTTACCGTAGCCGATGAAACTTTTAAATCCGTTTCGTCTATCAGAGTTTTTGAACCTACAGGCTCACCTGTCTTTATAAAGTTTTCAACAACAGCCGAAAGAATTTTTTGCTTTCTTTCCGCAAGCTCCATAGGTATCACCTCTCTGCCTGCGTTTTTTGTTGTTTTAGCACTCTCTGTGTGTGAGTGCTAACTCTTATGCTTATACTATAATCTTAAAGTCAGCAAAAGTCAAGAGTTTTATCAGAAAAATTTTACTTTTCAAAAACTTTTCACAAATCCGTCACCATTATTGACATTTCAGCGCAAAATATACTATAATGGAAGTTATATTGACAAATACACCCTTAACTACACAAAATGGCTTAAATTAGCCGTAATTTTGATACAACTAAGATACAAAAGAGGTTATTATGAGAATCGGTTACTTTTTCAGAGTTTGCTCCGGCGCAACATTCAGCAAACTTTCCGGCGCAATAAATACCGTTCACACAAAATCCGGCAAAAACAAAGCCGGCATTTTCTTTGATATGGTAGGTTGCTTTTTAAAATACAGAGCGGGATATAATGACTATGTTCTGTTTGAATACTACAATATGACCGCAGACCAACGCAAAACGTATATGACACGCTTTAAAAACAAGCGTTTTATGTTAATGCAGAACGATCTTACAAGTGCCGAAATATTTAACGATAAAAGATTATTTGATACCAGATTTGCAAAATATCTTGGCAGACGGGTACTTGTAATTGAGGAAAAGATTACTTTGGAGCAATTCAGCGAATTTATTAAGCCTTGGGATGTTTTCATTGCAAAGCCTGCTTTCGGCGAATGCGGCAAAGGCATTGAAAGACTTGTTAAAGCGGACTTTAAGAGTGACGAAGAATTTTATAATTATGTTTTTGACAAAGAAAACGAATTCGGTGTACTTGAAGAGGCAATAAAACAACACCCCGATGTTTCAAAAATTTATCCTCACTCAATTAACTGCTTAAGAATTGCCACACTTGTGGTAGACGGCAAGCCGAATATTTTGTATGCGGTGTTTAAAACAGGAAATAACGGTAAATTTGTAGATAATCTTGAAAACGGCGGATTTGCCTGCCACTTTGACCTTGATACAGGAACGGTAACAGGCCCCGGACATACCTCGAATATGGACATTGCATACGAACACCCGTATTCGGGAATAAAATTTAAGGGATTTAAAATTCCTTACTGCGAAGAGGTCAAGGAGCTTGTTAAAAAGGCGGCGCTGGAAGAACCCGAATTTAAGTATTGCGGTTGGGATGTATGCATTTCGGAGAACGGACCTGCGATTATCGAGGGCAATGACTATGCGGCATATGACTTTCCGCAGTTACCCGACGAGGACACACCAAAGGTAGGCTTGATTTCAATTATAAAGCAGTATATTCCCGACCTTAAACTTTAAATCATTAATACATTAGATTTAGGAGATCAACAAATGGAAACCATAAAATCCTTTTACTTTATATTATGGGCAATAATCGCTCTGTATATGTTCGTATCGGCAAAAAAGCTCGGTTCTTTGTGCTACATCATCGGGGGTTTTTTCAGCTTTATGACTGTATGGTACGCTATGAACAGTTTTTCGGGAATTGCAATGTTTGACGGTGTTCTCGGCATTGTGTTTAAATGTGTAGTAGGTGCTTTCCTGCTCGGCTTTGTACTGATTTATGTAATCGGTAAACTAAAAAAGAATAAGAAATAAAATTTTAAATCAATTACAGGCTTAAAAGCATAACCCCTCCGGCAACGCTGTTAATATGCGTTGTCGGAGGGGTTATTGTTGTTGTCAAACTTTGCGTATACAAAAAGCTTTTCAAAATATGTCGCATCAGAACAAATTTTAAAAACAATGTAAAAATAATTGACATCGACTATATCTGATTTTATAATATTTATATAAATACATACATACAAAGGACTGATATTATGATAAAATTCAATAATGTTACAAAGGTGTTTAACAACACTTTAAAAGCAGTAGACAACCTGTCTTTTACTGTAAATAAAGGCGAAATTGTAGGTTTTATCGGACCGAACGGTTCGGGCAAAACCACCACAATCAAAATGCTTACAGGTATTCTCTCAAGTGACAGCGGTGAAATAAGCATCAACGGTCACGACATAAAAAAAGAACCGCTTGAGGCAAAGAAAAGTATCGGTTACATTGCCGACAGTCCCGATATGTTCTTAAGGCTCAAAGGAATTGAGTTTCTCAATTTCATCGGTGACATCTACAAAGTTCCGTCAGATGTGCGCAAAAAGAGATTTACCGAAGTTTGCGACAGATTCGGACTTACCGACAGCTTAAACGCACCTATGCTAAGCTACTCGCACGGTATGCGTCAGAAAATTATGGTTGCCGCCGCACTTGTGCATAATCCCGATGTATGGATTCTTGACGAACCGCTCATCGGTCTTGACCCTAAGAGTGCTTTTGAACTGAAAGCTATGATGCGTGAACACGCAGATGCGGGTAACTGCGTATTTTTCTCCACCCACATACTTGAAGTTGCCGAAAAACTCTGCGACAAGGTTATCATAATAAAAAAGGGCAAATCGCTTTATGACGGCACTCTCGATAATCTTTGTAGTCAGAACACAGGCAAATCACTTGAACAAATCTTTTTGGAGCTGACTGAAAATGAGTAATTTTTTTAATTTATTAAAAACCTTTATAAAAACAACCGAGCTAACCTCCGCAGAAAAAAAGCGTTCCAAACATTTTTATACAATTATGGGTACGGCGGTTGTACTTCTTATTATGATACCGGCAGGTGCGCTTGTCGGAATAATCACCTATGCTCTAACACTTGGCGTAATGACATACGGCGGAGCAACACAGGGTGCGGAAGTAATTTTACATATTATTTCTATCCTTTCCGTAGTATTCGGAATTAATGTAATTATCAATATATTTTATTTTTCAAACGATATTGAAAATCTCATTCCTCTTCCGTTAAAGCCGAGAGAAATCGTAAGCGCAAAGTTTGCTTATTCCCTGCTTTCGGAAAACATAATGGAATTTATCCTTATTCTCGGCGCTTGCGTAGGCTTTATGTCGGCAAAGGGATTTTCGCTTACAGGTGTTATAACTTCAATAATCGGCATACTTACCGTTCCCATTATTCCTCTTGCTTACTGCGGAATTATTGCCGTTATATTTATGTACTTTACCCACTCGGTAAAAAACCGTGATTTCCTCAATAAAATTACAGGTATCGGCACTGCCGTGCTTATAGTCGGCGCATTGGTTGCTCTAGTAAGCATCAGCGGATTTAATCCCGACGCAATCGTTACTTCGCTTGCAAGCGCAGACAACGGATTTTTAAATGTTATGAACTTTATTTTTCCGCACATTCCGCTTATGATGGATTCTATCTCAAGTGAATCCGTATATCAACTGCTTTTATACTTGCTTGCAAATGTAATTTTCGTTGCAGTCTTTCTTTTCCTTGCGTCAAAAATGTATATCAAAGGTGTGTCGGACATCAATACCACAAAATCCAAACGCAGTAAAAGCATTGCAAGTCAGGCTGTTGAAAAATCAACCCAAAAAGGAGTTTTTGCAAGTTATTTGAAAAAAGAATTTCTTATCCTTTTCAGAACTCCGCCTTTCTTTATGGACTGCATAGCCATTAACCTTTTGTGGCCTGTTTTTATGGCTGTTATTATGATTTTGCAGGGCAGTACAAACTTTTTGTCGGGCACACTTACACCGTACCTTGCGGGAGATCAAAAAAGTATTACTGTAATTACCGTAGCGGCTGTTGTAATTTCCGCCCTTGTCACGGCAATTAACAGTATCGCTTCTTCCGCAATTTCAAGAGAGGGCAAGCACTTCCAATTTATGCGCTATATTCCCGTTACATTAAGAGTTCAACTGAATGCAAAAGCACTTACAAGTATAATCATCAGCGGCTCTGTTATGGTGCTCTATGTAATTGCATTTAATATTTACTGCGCAATTATCGCAGACAGCTTTAACCCGTTTGTATTCATCGTAATTCCGCTTATACATATTCTTTTAAGCCTTATCTGCGTTGTTTTTGTAACCTACCTCGGTATATTCTTGGACACAATAAACCCTAAACTTGTATGGGACGATGAAATCAACGCTTTGCGAGGTAACTACAATACCGTAATCAATGCAGCCATAATTATAGCAATTACCGCCGCTATTTGTGCAATTTCTCTTGTATTGCTATGGATTTTTGGTGTTGAACCTGTTATAATTAACCTTGGACTTGTTATTGTTATGTATGTGCTTGCGGTTTTTGCACAAAGGCTTTGCCTTAGCAAGGGTGTAAAAAATCTTGAACAAACCGAAAGCTGATAGGTTCTAAACATAATGCAAATCAAATTTTATTAAGGTGATTTATAATGACAGAAACTAACTATTCCATGCTCTGCGATTTTTACGAGCTTACAATGTCAAACGGCTATTTTAAAAACGGCTTTTACAAAAAAACTGTTTACTTCGACCTTTTCTTCCGCAAAGTGCCCGACAACGGCGGTTTTGCCATAGCGGCAGGTCTTGAGCAGGTAATTGACTACATCAAAAATCTCCACTTCTCCGAAACCGATATTGAGTATCTTAGAGAAAAAGAAATTTTTGACGAAGAATTTTTAAAATATCTTTCAAATTTCAAATTCACAGGTAATATTTACGCTATTCCCGAGGGAACTCCTATCTTCCCTAACGAACCGATTATTACGGTAAAAGCTCCTGCCATAGAGGCACAGCTTATCGAAACATTTTTACTTCTTACAATCAATCATCAGACTCTCATTGCAACAAAGGCAAACAGAATTGTTCGTGCCGCACAGGGCAGAACGGTTCTTGAGTTTGGTTCTCGCCGTGCACAGGGCGCAACAGGTGCCGTTGACGGTGCAAGAGCCGCATACATAGGCGGTTGTGCCGGTACAGCCTGCACACTTACAGACGCACTTTACGGCGTACCCGCAGGCGGCACAATGGCTCATTCCTGGATTCAGATGTTCGACAACGAATATACAGCATTCCGCACCTACTGCGAGCTTTATCCTGAGAACCCAACTCTTCTTGTCGATACTTACAACACACTTAAAAGCGGCGTTCCGAACGCAATAAGAGTATTTAAAGAAGTGCTTGTTCCAAAGGGCATTAACAAATTTGCAATTCGTCTTGATTCGGGCGATATTTCTTACCTTTCTAAAAAAGCAAGAAAAATGCTTGACGAGGCAGGACTTGAAAACTGCAAAATTGTTGCGTCAAACTCACTCGACGAGTACCTTATCCGTGACCTTATGATGCAGGGTGCACAGGTCGATGTTTTCGGAGTTGGCGAAAGACTTATAACTTCGTCAAGTTCGCCTGTATTCGGCGGTGTATATAAACTTGTTGCCGTTGAAGAACCCACAAGCGGCGAAATTATCCCGAAAATCAAAGTCAGCGAAAACACAACAAAAATCACAAATCCTCATTTCAAAAAACTTTACCGTTATTATGACAACGAGAGCGGCAAGGCTCTTGCCGACGAACTTTGCGTGTACGACGAAGTAATAGATTTCTCAAAACCACACACCATTTTCGACCAGAATGCAACATGGAAAGCAAAAACTCTCACAGACTTTACCGCAAAAGAATTACTTGTACCGATATTTAAGGACGGCGAGTGCGTGTATGAATCGCCAAAGATTGAAGATATTGCAAAATACTGCAAAGACCAAATCGGACTTCTTTGGGACGAGGTAAAGCGATTTGAGAACCCGCACAACTACTATGTTGACCTCTCGAAAAAACTTTGGGACATCAAAAACATTCTTTTAAATATCTATCAGAGTTAAAATCACAGGAGTTCATATGAAAAATTTAAAACAAATTATCGCCGTAACACTTACCGCCACAGCAGTAGCGGCAACTGCAATTGTTTCGGCATCGGCGCTTGATACGCAAAAATACGACTTAAACGATGACGGCAGATTTGATGTGCAGGATGTTACATACTTACAGATAAAAATAGCAGGTGACGGAGAACTGACAGACAATCAGAAAAAAATTGCCGACTATAACAATGACGGCAAAATTGATGTTCAGGATGTAACCTCGGCTCAAATGCTCATTTCGGGAGGAGAAACTCCGACACAGCCTGCAACACAGCCGACCACTGTACAACCGACTTCACAACCGCAGCCGACCACACAGCCGAGCGGATCTGCATGCTATAATAAAGAATTTGCTGATAAGGTAATTGAACTTGTAAATGCGGCACGGGCAAAAGAGGGACTTTCTCCTCTCACAAAAGACACAACTCTTACAAACCTCTCAAACATTCGTTCAAAAGAAACAGCAACTCTGTTTTCACACCAGCGCCCTGACGGCACAAGCTGGTCTATGGTTTTAAAGCAGAATAATGTTTCGTACACTTCGGCAGCCGAAAACATTGCCGCAGGACAGAACACACCCGAAGCTGTAGTAAAAGAATGGATGAATTCTCCGTCGCACAGAGCAAACATAATGAACAGCAAATATAACAAAATCGGTGTTTCGTGTTATGTTGACCAAAATGCTCCGTACAGATATTATTGGGAACAGTTGTTTATTAAGGGCTAACGCAAACTCCGATAGCTAACCGACTTGCTGTTTGGTCGCTTAAACACAATAGCGAAAACCTTTCAATTATGAAAACAAACAAGAAAATAGGCTTTTTAACACCGTCAACACTTTGCGCTGACGGTGTTTTCTTTGCATAATAATTTTTCACCTGTTTTGTGAAAATCGATGCAAAAGCTCTGACAAAAAATTCGACTGTTTAATTTTGCTAAAAATATTGACTGCTATACGCAGAATTGATATAATTTTGTTATAAAAGACAGGCGGTGAAGATATGAAAAAAACTCGGCTGATAAAAATTATACTTAAACGGACAGGAGCACTTAAGTTTTTGACAACATACATAATAATATTTGCAGGTGTAAGCATTGGTTTATGGATAGTTGAGCCGAACATAAAAACTCCGATTGACAGTGTATGGTACTGTTTCAGCGTAGCCACGACCATAGGTTTTGGCGACATAACCGCCGTTACGATACTCGGCAGGGCAATGTCGATTTTCCTGTCGATATGTTCCATACTGATAATAGCGGTAGTACCGGGAATTATTACAAGCTATTATATTGAGAGTACAAAGCTAAAGGAAAAGGAAAGTATAGCAAAATTTCTTGACGACCTCGAACATCTGCCTGAACTTTCAAAAGAGGATTTACAAAGCCTTTCGGAAAAGGTAAAAAAGTTTAATAGGAAGTAATATTAAATCATTTTAAAATTTTCGTTCCGATTTAGTCTAAGCTATTTGCTAAATTATGGTTTAGCGGAGTGTCGGTCGGGCATTGAATTTTAGCTAACGCTAAATTATCCTCCCAAAAAATAAAAAAGTTTACTCAATTTTTTCAAAAATTGCGGGTTTGGGCAGCGCCCATAAAA
>ERZ837380.996-NODE-996-length-39383-cov-20.261086_pt1 | contig 39383 bp, 29 predicted proteins | sample MGYA00519685_ERZ837380 | MGnify/ENA primary metagenome ERZ837380 (study PRJEB31850, sample SAMEA3708817) | human gut metagenome | biome: human gut; feature: human-associated habitat; material: faeces | place: China | collected 2014 ...
GGCGATGAGAAATAAAAAAATTCAAATCTGATTTGTCTTAAATTTATGAAAAGATAAGCCGGGCGCCTTCCCCGCTGGGGCAGGTCGAAGTCCTTCGTTTCGGTGCTGGTGGATAGTATCGAATGAATGTCTTACGATTGTCATTTACGGTAAACGTATTTAAATGATAGTGATATTAGCGGCATTGAATGATGGCGGAAGGTTTTGACCTGCCCGTCGGGGAAGGATGCCGCGAATGCGGCAGAAAGGGGTGCAGTTCCACGAGCGCAGCGAGGTTGTATAGTTTTCTCCCGCATCCCGCACTTCCATCTCACCACTTCCCGTACACTTTGTTCGACATATCCCATAAGATATCTCCATCCAAAAGTGATGATAGCTTTATTATTTTTCCAGTGGTACTATATGTATAGAACAAAGTGTTCATTGTTGTGAACGTAGTTCGACAGCGAGATGGAGGCGGTCATGATGTTCTTTCATTGGATTTCACTTCTTTCCGGATGGGGAAAGAGGACTTTTGATTTCTTCCTGTTCCGTACCAGCCATGGAATTTATCAGATCCCGGGATGCGGAAGAGAGCCGTTCGGCATGTAATATAGTCATTAAAAGGAGCCATGAAATGCACATCACTCATTTCATGGCTCCTTTTTTCTTGCTTCTCTTTCCCAAACACTTGCCCAATAGCGTCTATTGATATATGATAGGGAGAAAGTCTTTTTAAGGCTGTCGGAAGGGGCGGCCGGAAAAATGGGTAGGAAGGCAGGAGCAGGAGATGGAAAATCGAGATAGTTTCAAATCCCGGTTGGGATTTTTACTTGTCAGCGCAGGCTGTGCCATCGGCATCGGGAATGTCTGGAAATTCCCGTATGTGACCGGGGAATACGGAGGCGCTGTTTTTGTATTGTTTTACCTGATGTTTCTTTTACTGATGGGCATCCCCGTCATGACGATGGAGCTTGCCGTCGGCCGCGCATCCCGCGGGAGCGCTGTCCAGGGCTATAAGAAATTGGAAAAGCCCGGGCAGAAATGGCATATTCATGGCTGGTTCTGTATCCTTGGCTGTCTGCTCCTCATGATGTACTACACGACAGTATCCGGATGGATGCTTGCGTATTTCTGGAAATTCCTGACCGGCGCTTTTGCGAGCGTTCCGACGGAAGCTGTCAGCGGCGTCTTCACGTCCATGCTGGCATCTCCCACGGAAATGGGAATTTTCATGGCACTTACCGTTTTCGGCGGATTCGGCGTCTGCGGCCTTGGCCTGCATAACGGCGTCGAACGCATCACGAAGGTCATGATGCTCTGCCTCCTGGTCCTCATCGTCGTCCTTGCTGCGCACAGCGTTTCACTCAAAGGCGGCGGACCGGGCCTTGCTTTCTACCTTCTCCCGGACTGGGACAGGGCAGTCGAAGCAGGCATCGGGAACGTGGCAGCTGCTGCGATGAACCAGGCATTCTTCACATTGTCCCTCGGCATCGCTGCCATTGAAATCTTCGGCAGCTACATGTCAGACGACTTCACACTGACGGGCGAAGCCGTGAGGATCACAGCGCTCGATACCTTCGTCGCTGTCCTTTCCGGACTCATCATTTTCCCGGCATGCTTTGCCTACAACGTACAGCCGGATGAAGGCCCGTCGCTCATTTTCATCACACTTCCGCGCATATTCCAGAACATGTCCTTCGGCCAGCTCTGGGGCACACTTTTCTTTGTCTTCATGACATTTGCCAGCTTCTCCACCGTCACCGCGGTCTTTGAAAACCTCATTGCATGCGCGAGAGACAACTTCGGATGGTCAAGAAAGAAAGCCGTCCTCGTGAACCTTGTCATTGTATTCGTTCTGTCCATCCCCTGCGTACTGGGATATAACATCTGGAGCGACGTCCACATCATCGGAGCCAGAGACGTCCTGGACAGCGAAGACTTCATCGTCAGCAACTTGCTCCTTCCGGGCGGCGCGCTCGTCTACCTGCTCTTCTGCGTGACGAAATTCGGATGGGGCTTTGACAACTACATCGCCGAAGTCAATAAAGGCAGCGGACTGAAAATGCCGCTCTGGATCAAACCATATTTCCAGTTCATCCTGCCGCTTCTGATCCTGGTCATCCTGATCAGAGGCCTTATGTAAGCTTCCTTTCCGCGGGAAGCCTTTGCGGCAAAGCGGACCGGGAAATCCGGAAAAGATAAAATGGAGGAAAGAAGAATGGAAGGAAGAGACAGTTTCAAATCCCGCCTGGGATTTATTCTGGTCAGCGCCGGATGCGCCATCGGTATCGGGAACGTATGGAAATTCCCGTACATCACCGGGGAGTACGGCGGGGCCGTGTTCGTATTGTTTTATCTGTTATTCCTTTTAATACTGGGGATACCTGTCGTCACGATGGAATTGGCCGTCGGACGCGCCAGCCACAAGAGCGCCATGATGGGCTTCAAGACACTGGAGCCGAAAGGCAGCAAATGGCACTGGCACGGGTGGATCTGCCTTCTGGGCAGCTTCGTCCTCATGATTTACTACACCGTCGTATCCGGCTGGATGGTCGACTACTTCTGGAAATTCCTGAACGGATCCTTCAATGGCATGGGGCCTGAGAAAGTTGCAGCCACCTTCGATGCCATGGTCGCTGATCCTTATGAACTCATATTCTTCATGGGCCTGAACGTCCTCGTCGGCTTTGCCGTCTGCGCAGGCGGCGTTGCCAAGAGCCTTGAAAAAGTCACGAAAGTCATGATGCTCGGCCTCCTGGGCCTCATCGTTATCCTCGCCGTAAACAGCCTTCTCCTTCCGGGAAGCGCCAAAGGCGTCGAATTCTACCTTCTTCCTGACTGGAACCGCGCCGTCGAAGCAGGCATTGGAAACGTGGCAGCTGCTGCCATGAACCAGGCATTCTTCACACTCTCCGTCGGCCAGGGCTCCATGGAAATCTTCGCCAGCTACATGAGCCGCAACAACACCCTGGGCGGCGAAGCAGTCAGAATCACCGCGCTTGACACATTCGTAGCCCTGATGGCAGGCCTCATCATCTTCCCGGCATGCTCTGCATTCGGCGTAGAACCATCCGAAGGCCCGTCCCTCATCTTCGTTACACTGCCAAACGTATTCATCAACATGTCCTTCGGACAATTCTGGGGATCCCTCTTCTTCGTCTTCATGACATTCGCCAGCTTCTCCACCGTCACCGCCGTCTTCGAAAGCCTCATCGGCAACTGCATGGACGACTTCGGCTGGAGCAGAAAGAAGACAGTCCTCATCCTTCTGCCCTTCGTATTCCTGGGCAGCATTCCCTGTGCACTCGGCTTCAACGTATGGTCCGACGTGCAGATCGCAGGAAAAGGCATCCTCGACATGGAAGACTTCCTCGTCAGCGGCCTTATCCTTCCGCTCGGCTCCATCATCTTCGCCCTCTTCTGCGTATCCAAGTACGGCTGGGGCTTTGACAAGTACTTAGAAGAAGTCAACACCGGCACAGGCATGAAAATGCCCCGCTGGATCCGTCCCTACTTCTGCTACGTACTCCCGCTCCTCATCCTCTTCGTATTGGTCAAAGGCCTGATGTAAAAGGATAAGGGAAATAAAATCAGCAACGGTGCTTCGGCGCCGTTTTTTGATGCAGGAAATGGGGAACAGTAATTAGCAAAATCCAGCTTCTCCTCGGGTGGAGTGCATTAAACTCGCCTTCCCAGACGGGGAAGGGAGTATGGTAGGGGATGGGGTACGAAAGGGCAAAAACAAATCAGATTTAAAATCTTTTCTTTATTCTCTGCGAAGCTGCCTCCTTCGGGGGAAGTGGCGCGCATGCGCCGAAAGGGGTGCAGTAATAAGTAAAGCATATTCCTTTCGCGGTGGATAGGGTTGATTACCACGAGCGAAGCGAGGTCGTACGGTTCTAATCCCCATTTCCCCTCTTCATTTGTTTGGCAAATAAAGCATGACTTAAAATATAACCTATGCTGAATACTCATTTATGTATGCAATTATCTTCTCAAACAGGAAGAAAGGTGGTATAGTAAAGCCATAAGTTCCAGGATATAGAGTCCACTTATTGGAATTCGTATCCCATTTCTTCTTGGAGGCTTGATCATGGCAGGTTACAATCCGTATGAAAATATGCTTCATGTATTGGATAAGGCAGCAGAAGTACTCGGCTGCCCGAGAAATGATTATGAATTCGTCCGTTATCCGGAACGCGAGCTGACAGTCAGCATCCCGGTCACCATGGATGACGGCCATGTAGAAGTATTCTCCGGCTACCGCGTACAGCACTCCACCGCACGCGGCGCAGCAAAAGGCGGCATCCGTTTCCATCCGCAGTCCGATGAAAACGAAGTCAAAGCCCTTGCTGCATGGATGACAATCAAGAACGCCATCGGCAACATTCCTTACGGCGGTGCTAAAGGCGGCATCAAAGTCGACCCGCATAAACTGTCAAGGCGTGAACTCGAAAGACTGACACGCATGTACGTACGCCGCATTTATCCGATCATCGGACCAGACCAGGACGTACCGGCACCAGACGTCAATACCAACGGCCAGATCATGGCATGGATCGCTGACGAATACGCAGCCCTCTCCGGCAAATGGCAGCCAGGCGTCGTCACAGGCAAACCACTCGAAGTCGGCGGATCCCTCGGCAGAAACGAAGCTACCGGCCGCGGCCTTCTCTTCACACTCGAGACCTGGTGCGAAAAGAACCATAGAGAAATGAAAGACCTCACCATGGTCGTACAGGGCTTCGGCAACGTTGGCTCCGTAGGCTCCCTCCTCATGCATAAAGAAGGCGTCAAGATCATCGCTGTAGGCGATATCAATGGCACATGGAAGAACCCGAATGGCCTCGACATCGAAGCCATGTACGTTTATGCCAACAGCCACGGCAGATCCCTCAAAGGCTACACAGAAGAAGGCGCATCCTTCATCCCTGACAGCGAACTCTTCGCCCAGGACGTCGACGTCATCTTCGCAGCAGCTATGGAAAACCAGCTGAACGCATCCACCATGAAAAAAGTAAAAGCAAAACTCATCCTCGAAGGCGCAAACGGCCCGACCGATGAAACAGCAGACAAATACTTCGAAGAACACGGCATCGAAGTCCTCCCGGACGTCATGAGCAACGTCGGCGGCGTCGTAGGCTCCTACTTCGAATGGGTCCAGAACCGCACAGGCTACTACTGGACCGAAGACGAATACAACGCCCGTCTCCAGAAAAAGATGAGAGAAGCATACGAAGACGTCTATGCCCTCAAAGAAAAATACCACGTCACCTACCGCCTCGCCTCCTACATGCTCGCACTCCAGAGAGTCATGGCAGCCCAGAAACTCAGAGGCTTCTTAGGATAAGTTATAGCGGAAATACAGACAGGATGCATGATCCATTCATGCATCCTGTTTTTTGGCGCGCTCGCCATCAGCAAAAAAGCCAAGGTACGCCTTCGCCGCAGCGCAGGAAATTCCAAGGTACGCTTTATTTTAAAAAAGCATCTATAAAAGAGAGCTCTTATAAAGAAACCGTACAACCGCGGCGGAGCGCGAACTTGGAAAACAAGCAAACCTCGCTTCGCTCGTGGAACCTTTTTATAAAAATCAATGAATACTACACCCCGATTTTAGAAACTGCACCCCTATCGCCTTTCGGGCACTTCCCTCCGTAGGGGGAAGCTCGGCGATGAGAAATAAAAAAATTCAAATCTGATTTGTCTTAAATTTATGAAAAGATTGGCTGGACGCCTTCCCCGCTGGGGCAGGTCAAAACCTTCTGCACCGGCGCTTACCTATGTTATCAGTAGTGATTTAAATACGAACCATAAATGAAAACGGTAAGGTGTTCGTTCAATAATATCCATCAGAATCGAAAAAACCTGCCTCGGAACAAGGATGACGCATACGCTCACGAAGTGACAGAAAGGAGTGCAGTTCCCGAGCGCAGCGAGGTCGTATGGTTTTTCCTCCTTGTATGGTTTTATCATGTTTTTCTCAGCCGCAGGCTGGTTGTCCGGTTTTCCCATCTTTTCTCACGCCTTCCATCTTCCCCCCTCCCTCCGTCCAAAAATTTCCTCATGCTATAATGAAAGGGAATTGAGTATTGGAATGGATTTAAATAGAAAGAAGGACTTTATGTTTATACTTGGATGCCATTTATCCGTCACGGGCGGGTATCTTTCCATGGGGAAGACAGCCACTTCGATCGGCGGAAATACGTTTCAGTTCTTCCCGCGAAACCCGCGCGGAAGCCAGTCTGCTCCTGTGAAGGAAGCGGATGCGCTGGCTTTGAAGGCGTGGATGCAGGAGCATGATTTCGGGCCGATTCTCTGCCATGGGGCTTACACGATGAACGGCTGCTCGACGAAGGAGTCGGTGCGTGAGTTTGCTCGCACGGCGCTTCGTGAGGACCTGGCCAAAGCGGCGCACCTGCCGAACTGCCTTTACAATTTCCATCCGGGCTCCCACCTGAAGCAGGGCGCAGAAGTTGCGATTCCCATGATTGCAGACATGCTGAATTACGCCATGGATCAGGAAGAGCTGCCGCCATTTGTCCTGCTTGAAACGATGGCAGGGAAGGGGACGGAAGTCGGACGCACGTTTGAGGAGCTGGCCGCGATTATCGACAAGGTTGAGCGCAAGGACCGCATGGGCGTGTGCCTTGATACCTGCCACGTCTATGACGGCGGCTACGACATCGCAGGAGATACCGACGGCGTTCTCGCCCATTTCGATGAAGTCATCGGGCTTTCCCGCCTGAAGGCTATTCACCTGAATGACGACAAGAATCCGATGGGAAGCCACAAGGACCGCCATGAAAAAATCGGCGAAGGGACAATCGGTTTCGAAGGGATGGAAAGGATCATCAATCATCCGCTTCTCAGAAATCTTCCCTTCTACCTTGAAACACCGAATGATCTGGAAGGCTACAAGCGTGAAATCGCGCTTTTGAGAAGCCTTCGGAAGGAGGACGCATGAAATTCATTCACACAGCCGACTGGCACCTGGGGAAGCTTCTGAAGGAACACTCTATGACAGAAGATCAGGCATGGCTCCTGGAAAACCGTTTCCTGCCCATCGTCGACGAAGAAAAGCCGGACGTGATCCTTCTGGCCGGGGACGTCTATGACCGCTCATTTCCTCCGGAAGATGCCGTCGAGCTCTTTGACCGCATGACTGAGGAAATCGTCGGAAAGAGAGGGATTCCTTTCATCGTCATCAGCGGGAACCACGACAGCGCCGAGCGCCTCGCCGTGGCAAGCCGTCTTCTCCGCTCGCAGGGGCTCTACATCTTCGGGCCGCTCGACAGGCTCTCTCCCGTCATCCTGAAGGATGAATGGGGTCCCGTCGCATTCCTTCCGATGCCGTATTCCGAACCCGCCCGCGTGCGCGTCATGATGAACAAGCTCGGCATGGAAGAGGCGGAAAAGGTGAAGACGTACGAAGAGGCAGAAAAAATTCTTTCCTCCCGCATGCTCTCCCTCCTTCCTGATGAAGGAGAAGGCATGAGGAAAATCGCCCTTGCCCACGTCTATGCAGCAGGCGGCATGTCATCGGAATCGGAAAGACCGCTCTCGATTGGCGGCTACGACCAGATTCCTGATGAAGTCTTTGCGCCTTACGACTACACCGCACTCGGCCACCTCCACCGTCCGCAGAAGACGAAGAGGGATTCCGAGAAGATCCAGTACAGCGGAAGCCTCATGCGCTACTCCTTCGACGAAGTGCGTCAGAAGAAGGGCATCATCGTAGGGACGATTGACGGAGAAGGAAATGTTTCCACCACGTTCCGCGAAATGCTGCCCCTCCATCAGGTACGCGAAATCCAGGGTTCTTTTGCAGACATCATGGCTAAGGAAGGCTCGGAAGACTACCTGCAGATCGTATTGACCGACTCCGAACCTGTCATCGACGCCATGCCAAAGCTTCGCGAGAAGTACCCGAATGCCCTTGGCGTCGAGCAGGACATGGGATACAAGGACGATGACGGCGAAAGAAGGATCCGCCTCGAATCCATGAGTGACGAAGACATTTTCCGCGCCTTTGTCAGCCATTTCCGTGAGCAGGAACTGACAGAAGAAGAAGAAAAGCTTTCTCAGGAAGTCTGGGAAGAGGTATACAGGAAGGAAAACGCAAAATGAAACCTTTGAAACTGACGATGCGTGCCTTCGGTCCCTATGCGGGCGAGACCGTCATCGACTTCGAAAAACTGCAGGGACGCCATCTCTTCCTGATCTGCGGCCCGACCGGAGCCGGGAAGACGACGATCCTGGATGCCATGTGCTATGCTCTTTACGGCAAGACAAGCGGCGACCGGACAGGCGAGAAAATGAGAAGCGACTATGCCGACTCCTCGGAAAGGACAGAAGTCATTTTCGATTTCATGCTGGGGGATAAGACATACCGCGCAACGAGAAGCCCGGCGCAGATGGTTGATAAGAAACGCGGCAGCGGACAGACACTGGCTGCCATGCAGGCGTCCCTTTCCGAACTGGAAGACGGCAAGGAAATCAATACACTGCGCACCGGCATAGAAGAAGCCGCAGGGAAACTCATCGGCCTCAATGCCGACCAGTTCTGCCAGGTCATCCTCCTTCCGCAGGGCGATTTCAGGAAACTCCTCGTGGCAAAGGCCGATGAAAGAGAAGCCATCCTGAAGCAGCTCTTCAAGACACAGCGTTTCTCTGATTTCAAGGACAGGCTGAAGGACAGGCTCGATGCGAAAGTCCGCGAAAAAATGGAAAAGCAGACAAGAGAAGACCAGATTCTCAGCACCGCCGGCGCCACCGACGAAAAACAGCTTTCCCAAATGGTGGAAGAAGCAGGAAAGGAACTGAAGGAAGCACAGGACATCGTCAAAAGCAGGGAAAAGGAAAGCAATGAATTCCGTGAAGTCTACCAGAAGGAAACCGCACTGATGGGCCATTTCACGGAGCTTGATAAAGCATTGAAGCAGGATGCGGCCCTTAAGAATGAAGAAGGACGCATGAAGGAAATGGAAGCATCCCTTTCCCTGATCCGGAGCGCCCGGGAGCTTGCGCCTTACTTCGTCCAGCTGGATGGCATCACCCGGGAAGGAAAGCAGGAGGCAGTGAAACTCAAGACAGCCAAAGCGGATATGGAAACGTATTCCAAGCTGAATGAAACGCTTGAAAAACGCATCCAAGAACTCGATGCCATGAAAGAAAAGCGCGAAGAAGAGCGTAAAACAGCCCTTAAAATGCAGGACCTGGTGCCCAAGGCAACGTTGTACGGGGCAGCCGTCCAGGCGCTCAAAAACACGAAAAACGCATTATCCAGAGCAGAAGAGGAAACAAAGCGCCTCCAGGCTGCCGCCGAAGCGGCGAGAAAGGCAAGGGATGAGCAGAAGGAGAAGGCAGATGCTGTCAGGAAATCCTATATCGAAGGACAGGCATTCCTTCTGGCGGAAGGACTGGAAGACGGCGTGCCATGTCCCGTCTGCGGCGCCATCCACCATCCGGCCCCGGCCCGCGGCGGAGACAATGTAGCAAAGGCAGAAGACGTCGAACGTGCGCAGAAGGAATACGAAAGAGCATCAGCCGCTTATGACAGAGCCAATGATACCAAGGAAAAGCACAGCACAGGAGCCTATGCGAAAGCCATGAGCGATCACGCGAAGGCCGATGCACAGATGAAGACGCTTGAGGAAATTCCTGAAGCATACAGGGATCCCAAATATCTGGAAGCAGAAAGCACGCGCCTTCTGACGGATATCAGGAAGTGGGAACAGGACAAGGAAACGGCGGCCGCCCAGCTGAGGAAAGCAGGAGCCGACCTCTCTGCCAGCCAGGCCGCATGCAGGAATGCCGAAGAGCGCAGAGAAGAGCTCGTGAAGAAATACAGGGAAACAGAATCCGTCCTGAAGGAAGCTTCCGATAAGGCCGGCTTCCAGAGTCTCGACGAATGCAAGGAATGGTACAAGAAGAAGGACACGGAAGAAAGCGTCCGTAAGACACTGGAACAGTACCGCGCAGACAGAAAGAGCACAGAAGAACGGATCAAAGCAGAAGAGCAGGAGACTGCAGGGAAGGAGCGTCCTGACATGCTGGCGCTGAATGAAAAATCCAAAGCACTGCAGGATCAGCTCAAAAAAGCCTCCGAAAGGGCAGCCGCTCTCAAGGAACGCACAGAAACGCTCCAAAAGGCCGTTTCAGACGCCAGAGCCATCGAGAAGGAACTGGAAGACCTCCGCAAGGAGGAAGGCCTTATAAGAGGCCTTTATGACCTCACAAGCGGAAAGAAGACAAGGATCACCCTGGAAAGATACGTCCTTGGCACACTCCTTGACGACGTAGCCAATGCTGCGAACCTCCGTCTTCTCTCCATGAGCAGGAGGAGATACTCCCTCCACCGCATGACAGACGAAAGCGGACTGGGGAAGGGCGGACTGTCGCTTGAAGTCTCCGACAGCTTCACAGGACGTTCCCGCCCGGCCAATACACTTTCCGGCGGCGAAACCTTCCTGGCATCCCTCTCCCTGGCCCTTGGCCTTGCTGACGTCGTCCAGTCAAGACAGGGCGGCGTCCGTCTTGATACCATGTTCATCGACGAAGGCTTCGGTACCCTCGACCCCGACTCCCTGAACAGCGCCATGAATACACTCATCGACCTCCAGAACACAGGCCGCATGGTAGGCATCATCTCCCACGTCCCAGAACTCGAAGAACGCATAGACGCACGACTGCGCGTCACACCCGCCGAAAAAGGCAGCAAAGCAGAATTCGAGATCATCGACTGAGGAAATAAGGATAAAGGAATATATAGGCAAAAGGAGCTGTAGAAATCCGCTAAAATGTTGCTTTTTCCTTTTCTCGAACGAAGTTCGGTTTAAGGGGGTCAGAGCTCGCCCCGTAGGGGGAGCTGGCGACGGAGTCGCCTGAGGAGGTTCATTTCCTTCGAGCGCAGCGAGGTTGTATGGTTCTAATTCTCTCAATCAAATAACTCTCACTAAGGACTGTCGAAATGCCTGCACATTTTGACAGTCCTTCTTTTATTTCGATATCGACACCCATGAGTTCATAAAACTTATCTATATTCTCTCAAGGCCGGCGCGCCGCTCATATATGACTGATAGTCAAAAATATAAAAATGTCTGAAATGACTTATAGTCGGTCATGCGGGAGTTAATGGGAATGATTGTGATAACTCAGTATAAAACTGATTCTATCGAATGTTTTACAAATAACCAAAAGTCTCATGCATATCATAAAGGTTTATCAATAGTTTAAACTTGATTTAACTTTGCGTCCGTGTTAAGCTAACCACAGACATGAAGGAAGCCTCAAGGTCATGTCCCTTGGAAAAGCAAAGATGAAAGACAGCAGAGGAAACACGGTCACTCGCGCAAGGTCCTAGTCGGAGCTCCTCCGAGGAAAAATAGAGGCACGCATAATTCTCTATATTTTCTATTAAAGGAGCGATGAAACATGAAAAAGGTTCTCGCAATTGCTGCAGTAGCAGCACTCACAGCTGGCGTATCCGCATACGCTGCAAATCCATTCTCTGATGTAACCCCGAACGACTGGGCTTATCAGGCAGTTGAAGACCTGTCCGAACAGGGCGTCGTTGAAGGTTATCCGGATGGCACCTTCAAGGGCGAAAGAAACATCACCCGTTATGAAATGGCTCAGATCATTGCCCGCATGCTCGCTAAAGAAGATCAGCTGAACGCTGAACAGAGAGCAACCCTGGACAAACTCGCTGGCGAATATGCTGACGAACTCGCAAACCTGGGCGTTCGCGTATCCAACCTTGAAAAGAAGGTCGGCAACATTTACTGGTCCGGCGATGCTCGTATGCGTTACCAGAACAACGCAACTGGCGATGACTCCTGGAACGGCCGTATGAGAATCAACGTAAAGGGTCAGGTCAATGACTCCACTTACGTACAGGGCCGCCTGAACGCAACCATGGACTTCAAAGAAAGTGAAGATGATTCTGATGTACAGTTTGATCAGCTGTTTGCAAACCATGACTTTGGCAAAGCTGCAACCGTTCGTCTCGGCCGTATTCCGGTCGCTTTCGGTGACCAGGGCGGCTGGCTGTATGGCGATTCCTACGGCGTAGACGGCGCTGAAGCAGCATTCCACCTCGGTGAAAAAGTTGACGTAACCGCTGGCTATGGCCGCTTCAACACCTCTGACTATGATGAAGGCGTTGAAGATCAGGATGCATTCTATGCACGCGGCGCAGCTGACCTGAACGTTGCTAAACTCGGCGTTGACTACATTAAGTTCACAGGCGACAAGAAAGCTGATACAGCTGCCGGCTATGAACTGATGGGCGCAAACCTGACCATTCCGGTTCAGGACTTCCGCGTATTCGGTGAATACTGGAAGAACACCACCTATGACAACGGCAATGATACTGCTTGGAACGCAGGTATCGGCTATGGCAAACTGAACCTGAAGAAACCGGGCTCCTTCGCTATCGATGTAGCTTACAACGATGTTGACGAAGGCATCTATTTTGGCGGCACAGGCATCCAGACTGATGCTCTGAAGTATCTGACAAAGCATGATGCAACCAACGTAACATTCTGGAATGCAATGGCTGATGTAACCCTCCAGAAGAACGTATTCCTCCATGGTGAATATGCATTCGACGTTAGCGCTGATAACGCTGATATCAATGATAAGGATGCTTGGACCGTATCCCTCAACTACAAGTTCTAATACAGAACCTGGCAGCAGTGAAATTAAAAGAGACTTCCTTCGGGAGGTCTCTTTTTAGTGGGAAATGTTTGCAGAAAGTATAAAAACAGATTATCGTATTTATAGAAGTTATTTATAAGTTGCAAAAGAAAAATATAGGTGGACAATCTGACAAAATGTGCCAAAATGTGAATGGAAAATCTGCTGACTTTCGGTCATATGGAGGTAAATGCAAATCATTTGCATAATTTAAAATTAGGAGATTTCACTCAAAAATGGAAGCTTTAAGGGAATGAGAGGATTTGTTTAAACTTGATTTAACTTTTCTTATGTGTTACTCTCAACCTAGACATGAAACAAGTCTTCCGATTCATGTCACTTAAGATCGAAGAAGAAAAACACGCAGAGGAAACACGGTCACTCGAGCCACGTTTTTCATCCAAGCTCTTAGGGAAAAAGGGAGACATTCCACATTTTTCTTTATAAGGAGCGAAGAACATGAAAAAAATTCTCGCACTCGCTGCTGTAGCAGCACTCACCGCTGGCGTATCCGCATACGCTGCAAATCCTTTTTCTGATGTAACCCCATCCGACTGGGCTTACCAGGCAGTAGTAGACCTGTCCGAACAGGGCGTTGTTGAAGGTTATCCGGATGGCACCTTCAAGGGCGAAAGAAACATCACCCGTTATGAAATGGCTCAGATCATTGCCCGCATGCTCGCTAAAGAAGATCAGCTGAACGCTGAACAGAGAGCAACCCTGGACAAACTCGCTGGCGAATATGCTGACGAACTCGCAAACCTGGGCGTTCGCGTATCCAACCTTGAAAAGAAAGTGGGCAACCTCTACTGGTCCGGCGATGCTCGTATGCGTTATTCCGATAAATCCACCACCTCTGATGCTTGGGATGGCCGTATGAGAATCAATGTTAAAGGTCAGGTGAATGACACCACCACCATCAATGGCCGCCTCACCTACAACATGAATTTCAAAGATAACAAAAAAGATTCCGGTGTATACATGGATGTCCTCAATGCTAAGCACCAGTTCGGCGACTTCGCTGTAACCCTGGGCCGTTATGCTAACAACTTCGGCAATGAATATGGCTGGCGTTTTGGTGATTCCCACGACTTCGACGGCGCTGAACTGTCCTATGCAAAGAATGCTTTTGATGCAAAAGTAGGCTTTGGCCAGTTTAATACCGATTATGCAACCCTGAAGAATGATATTGATGGACAGGATGCATTCTATGCTAAAGCCGGCTATGACTTCGGCTTTGCAAAACTGGGCGCTGATTACCTGAAATTCCAGAATAATAATGATGTCATCAAAGGTGATGAACTGTATGGCGTTGACCTGAACATTCCTGTTGGCGATTTCTATGTGGCCGGTGAATATGTAAAGAACACCACCACCACTCTGGACCATGACGATGCCTGGAACGCAGGCATTGGCTACGGCGCAGCTAACTGGAAGAAACCGGGCTCCTTCAATATCAACCTCATGTACAATGATATTGGTAAGGCTACCTACTTCGGCGGTACCGGCCTTGGCACTGATATCCTCGACAACCTCAAAGGCGATAAGGAACTGAAATTCTGGAACCTGGGCGCTGATGTAACCCTGGCTAAGAACGTACAGCTCCACGGTGAATATGCATTCGATGCTGACCTCACTGACGCAGCTGATCCGGATGACGCTTGGACCGTTTCCCTGAACTACAAATTCTAATTTCTTATCGAAGAAACTGGAATCAAAGAAAGGAAACCTCTTTCGAGGTTTCCTTTTTTTATTTCCTGACATGGAAACACCGGACCATGGATCCTGGCAGCAACTTCAGCACTTCCGGCCGTAAAAGCAATGACTTCATTCGATGGATAATACAGGGGGGCATGCTGATTTGCTCATCATCATTTCACTCTTTTAACAGAGTAAAATCCATCAAATTCTGCTTTGTTTTTTTCCTTTAGGCAAAGAACAGGGGGTGTAACTAAACTATGCCTCAAATGGCAGGTCGAGGCTAAAAAGGGCCTTTAAAGTGATTTTAGGAAAATTCATTTTCATGGAGGAAGTCTGAACTCGTGATTTTTCTTAAAATTGATGCTTTAAGACAGCCTTTTGAAGGGTGGATTTTCATTTAAAAGGGGGTTCTGCGCAGCAATAGTCCGGGAAGAGGGCATCCTCCCAGATGACAGGGGAGGTATGCAAATGGCAGATTGGACAGGATTGCATATGTAAAAATTTTATAGTATTCTGAATGCAGAACATACGCTATGCGTATGGCATGGAAGAGCGAAGCGCGGTGAATACGGAGGCCATTCCCCTGCTTCATGACTCCGTTTCAAGAACATTCATTTTTTAAGGAGCAGGAATACGAAAAAAATTCTCGCACTCGCTGCCATGGCAGCACTCACCGCTGGCGTATCTGCATACGCTGCCAACCCGTTCTCTGATGTAACTCCGAATGACTGGGCTTACCAGGCAGTCGCAGACCTGTCTGAACAGGGCGTCGTTGAAGGCTATCCGGATGGCACCTTCAAGGGCGAAAGAAACATCACTCGTTACGAAATGGCTCAGATCATCGCTCGTATGCTCGCTAAAGAAGATCAGCTGAATGCTGAACAGAGAGCAACCCTCGACAAACTCGCTGGCGAATATGCTGACGAACTCGCCAATCTGGGTGTCCGTGTTTCCAATCTTGAAAAGAAGGTAGGAAACCTTTCCTTCTCCGGCGATGGCCGTATGCGTTACCAGAACAAGGACGCAGGCGCCGCTGATAAGTGGGACGGCCGTATCCGCCTGAATGTAAAAGGACAGGTCAATGATTCCACCTACGTACAGGGCCGCCTTGATGCAGAAATGAATTTCAAGACGAGCGATGATACGAATGTCATTTTCGATCAGCTCTTCGTCAATCATGACTTCGGCGATGCTGTCACAGTCAGACTGGGCCGTCAGCCGGTTGTCATCGGCGACCAGAGCGGCTGGCTCTACGGCTTCCCATACGGCTATGACGGAGCTCAGGCTATGTTCCATCAGGGCCGCGTCAATCTGACTGCCGGCTATGGCCGCTTCAATAAGTCCGATTACACCGATGGTGTAAAAGATCAGGATGCATTCTTTGCCAAAGGTGACTTCGACTTCTCCGCTGCCAAGCTGAACCTGAACTATTTGAAATTCACCGGAGACAAGAAGGCAGACACCTTCGCCGGTTATGAAATCGCAGGCGCTGGCCTTACGATTCCTGTCGGAGATTTCCGCGTATTCGGCGAATACTGGAAGGATACAAACTGGAAGAACGGTTATGACACCGCATGGAATGCAGGCCTTGGCTATGGCAAGCTGAACGTGAAGAAACCGGGCTCCTTCGCCGCTGACGTAGCATACAACAGCGTCGATCAGGGCATTTACTTCGGTGGCACCGGCTATCAGACAAACGTCCTCTCTTACCTCACCGACTCTGGCACAAACGCTGATCGCGTGAAATACTGGAACGCCATCGCTGACGTCACCCTCCAGAAGAACGTCTACCTCCACGGCGAATACGCCTTCGACGTCAAGACAAACGGAGGAGACCACTCCGCGGGCGACGAAGACGCATGGACACTCTCCCTCAACTACGTATTCTAAAAGGAATTCAGAATTGGAAATACATAAAATTTAGAAAAGAAGCCTCCTTCGCAGGGGCTTCTTTTCTTATCGAAAAATCTAACATTCTGTTCTCAAAAAATGCATCATTTTTGCCTCTACTGCCCTGAATCAGAAACGCAGGAGAAACTTATTTCTTCCTGTTATATGTGAAATAGAAAATAATTGTAAAAATATAAGAAATATTGGATATATTATGAATATTGTAAGACTGACCAACGCCTTAATGCATGTTAAAGAAAATTTCTTGAACAAGCAGAATTTACCGGTACTTTCGGACGTTTCACAGTAGTGACCTATGGTCAACTGAACAAAGATGTCAAATTTGTTTGCATGAGTAAATATTTTGTAGTATCTTTAAAAAATACCATATGTTGTCTCACATATGGTGGGAAGGAAAAGACAGCGCAGAGGAAACTCGGCCACTCGCGGGCTTCTTTACTTCCTTATAAGAGACATACCTTATTTCTTATATTTCTTTTAAGGAGCGAAGAATATGAAAAAGATCCTCGCAATCGCTGCTGTTGCAGCACTTTCCGCTGGCGTATCCGCATACGCTGCAAACCCGTTCTCTGATGTAACACCGTCCGACTGGGCTTACCAGGCAGTCGTAGACCTCTCCGACCAGGGTGTCGTAGAAGGCTATCCGGATGGTACATTCAAGGGCGAAAGAAACATCACCCGTTATGAAATGGCTCAGATCATCGCTCGTATGCTCGCTAAAGAAGATCAGCTGAACGCTGAACAGAGAGCAACCCTCGACAAACTCGCTGGCGAATATGCTGACGAACTCGCAAACCTGGGCGTTCGCGTTGCTAACCTCGAAAAGAAAGTCGGAAACCTTTCCTTCTCCGGCAACGGCTATATGAAATTCTACCAGACCTACAAAACCGTTAAAGATGACGATGGCAAGGTAAAAGAGTATACCGGCAAATCTGATGACAAATACGTTGGCCGTATCCGTATCAACGTAAAGGGTCAGGTCAATGACTCCACCTATGTGAATGGCCTGCTCCGTTCTGATATGAACTTCAAAGACAGCGAAACCAGCAATACCTACATGCAGAGACTCTATGTCCGTCATGCATTCGGCGACAAAGTGGAAGCTACCCTTGGTAAATATGACCAGTTCTTCGGTCAGACCGGCGTATTCTTTGATTCTGAAATCAAAGGTGCTGAACTGGCTTTCCACGCAAACGATGCAGCCAACCTGGCAGTAGGCTATGGCCGCTTTGAAGACTGGAACGGAGACTATGCAGACAACATCACTGATAAACATGAATATGCATATGCACAGTTCTCCGGTGAAGCTGGACGCTTTGCTTATGACGTAGACTATGTCAATGGCACCAGCACCAACAAAGTCAACATCTGGGGTGCAGGCCTCACCGCAGGTCTTGGCGGCGGCTTCGACGTATTCGGCGACTACTATAAGAACACCGATGCCAAAGGTGATCCGGACCTCTGGACTGCAGGCCTTGGCTATGGCAAACAGGACAATGCGAAAGTCGGCTCCTTCCGCGTAGCTGCTTCCTATGTAGATGCTGAAAGAAATGCATTCCTCGGCGCTTACACCTACGACGCTTCCCCGCTGGATGCTCTCCTGAACAAAGAAGTAAAAGAAGTTAAATTCTGGCGTGCAGAAGGCGATGTAACCCTCGCTAAGAACGTAAGACTCCACGGCGAATACAGCTTCGACGTGAAGACCAAGGGAACCGATACCGACTACGATGACGTAGCATCCGTATCCCTGAACTATGCATTCTAATCTCTCCTGAGATAAAAAGAAGCTCCTCCCAAGGGGCTTCTTTTTTTTGCGCGTTTCTCTTTATCTTATCTAATGGAACGACGGTAAACGGTAAAAACTTGCGCACCCTTTAGAGGGAGAGGGCCACATACCACAACCCTTGCGTCCCCTTTAGGCGGGGACCCTGCATAGGGTCTCCGAGTCAGTCAAAGTTGGCCCTTAGCCTGCCCATAAAAGGGCCTACCTTTTGCTTGACTGACCGGTGAAGAGGGCCACGAAGTGGCGAAGGGGTGTACGACGCTGCAAGTCGAAATGACACTATGCAGAACTGACCGCCAAACAGCGGCCAAAAACTGCGGTGGAGCCGCCACCACACCCCCGAACCCTTTGAAACTTTCCCCTGCGCCCCCTGAGTGAAGAGAACACAACCCTTCTACACAACCTGCGGCGTAAGCCGCGCCCCTTTTTCTTAATTTGCGGCGTCAGCCGCCATTGCTGCCCTCGGGCCCCAAGGGCCCGTCCCCCTTTGGTGCCTGCGGCACCACCTTCGCCACGGTGTGAAGCGTGTCATATGATTCTCAGGTCGCTTGTGCTCCCCTACGAATCATGTTCCCTTGCCACCCCGCAAGCGGTGGGACAATAAATATAAATATAAGAGCTGAATCCCATTTCCTGCATGGAAAACCATCCATCATGCTTATCGAGACTATTGAATATTGTAACAACCCATGATATACTATGACTACAGCACCCATGCAGAAGAAAGTGACCATCGAACAGTATGAAAGGTTGTATTTCTTTTCGCAGCTGAAAGAAACATCCCGCTGAACCACCGGATATCGTACAAACTTCAGCGGAGCATCTCATACAGGGGATTATCCCCGCAAGTGATTGAAAGGAAGGTATTATTATGGCAAAAGCAGACATTCAGGAACAGTATGGTCTCTTCATTAATGGCGAATTCGTTCCCGCCTCTGACGGCGCTACCTTTGACGCCCACAATCCGGCAAATGGCGAGCACTTGGCTTATTTCGCAGAAGCAACCAAAGAAGACGTGGACAAAGCAGTGAAAGCGGCAAGAGTAGCCCTTCCCGCCTGGTCCAAGACCTCTCCCATCGAAAGACAGAATATCCTGCTGAAAATTGCAGACATCATTGACGCCAATGCAGACCATCTGGCACTGGTAGAAACACTGGACAACGGCAAGCCCATCCGTGAAACCAAGGCTGCCGACATTCCCCTGGGCAGCGACCATTTCCGCTACTTCGCAGGGTGCCTCCGCGCATGGGAAGGCTCTGCCACCATGCTCGACGACAACACCCTGTCCCTGATTCTCCATGAACCAGTCGGCGTTGTTGGTCAGGTCATTCCGTGGAACTTCCCGTTCACCATGGCTTGCTGGAAACTCGCTCCTGCACTGGCAGCAGGCAACACCATCGTTATTAAACCGTCCTCCCATACATCTCTGTCCCTGATGGAACTCGTCCGTCTGATCCAGGGTGTCCTCCCGAAGGGCGTTCTGAACGTTGTCACCGGCAAGGGTTCCAAATCCGGCCAGTGGCTGCTCGATCATCCGGATATCGACAAACTCGCATTCACCGGCTCCACTGAAGTCGGCCGCGGCGTATACCAGGCTGCATGCGACAAGCTGATTCCAGTCACCCTGGAACTCGGCGGCAAATCCGCAAACATTGTATTCGACGACGCTGACCTGAAGCAGGCTGTCGACGGCGCATGCAAAGGCATCCTCTTCAACCAGGGCCAGGTATGCTGCGCAGGCTCCCGCCTCTTCGTTCAGGAAGGCATTTTCGATGAATTCATCAAACATCTGAAAGCAACCTTCGAAGGCGTCAAAGTAGGCGACCCGACCGATCCGACCACCCAGCTGGGCGCTCAGATCTACAAAGCACAGCAGGATAAAGTCCTCAGCTACATCAAGATCGGCCTCGAAGAAGGCGCAACCCTCGTAACCGGCGGCGAACGCTACACCGAAAACGGCTGCGACAAAGGCTTCTTCATGAAACCGACTATCCTGATCGCAGAAAACAATGACTGCCGCGTATGCCAGGAAGAAATCTTCGGACCAGTTGTCGTTGTACAGAAATTCAAGACAGCTGACGAAGTCATTGCTCTGGCAAACGACAGCGTATACGGCCTCGGCGGCGCAGTATTCAGCAAGAACATCGACACCGCTCTGAAAGTAGCACGTGCTGTACGCACCGGACGTATGTGGGTCAACACCTACAACGACCTCCCGGCAGGCGCACCATTCGGCGGCTACAAACAGTCCGGCATCGGCAGAGAAACCCACAAGGTTATGCTCGAACACTACAGCCAGACAAAGAATATCCTGATCAACCTCAGAGAAGGCGTCAGCGGTATGTACGACATTAAATAATCCCTGAACATCAGCGGATCAAATAAAAAAGAAGGATCTTCCCAACCGAAGGTCCTTCTTTTTTGCGTGAGTTTAGCAGAGCGAAAGGCCAAGGTAGGCCCTTGACCTTGCCCTGGAAGGGAAGGGCGTATGGTAGGGATAGGATTAAGAAAGGTTTCAAACAAATCAGATTAAAAATCTTTTCTTTATTCCTCTTGAGACCTGCCTCGGAGAGGAAGGATGTCAAGGAGTGACAGAAAGGAGTGCAGTTCCTTCGAGCGAAGCGAGGATGTATGGTGTTTTTCGAACGAAGTGAGGTTTAAGGGTGTTAACCTTGCTCCGAAAGGAGAAGGTGGCGCCGAAGGCGACGAATGAGATGAAGTTCTTACAGCCGCAGACTGGTTTTATGGTGTTTTCCACGAACGAAGTTCGGTTTAAGGGTGTCAGAGCTCGCCCCGTAGGGGGAGCTGGCGCGCATGCGCCTGAGGAGGTTCATCTCCACGAGCGCAGCGAGGTTTTATGGTTTTATCATGTTTTTCCCATTTCCAAAGTCTTATGGTGTTCCAACAAGCGCAGCTTGGTTTGCTTGTCTCCCTCCCCGGGTAGCAGAACCAATTTTGCGGCACTATAAATTGTATAAAACCATTCCCATTCAGGTTGAAAAAATGTCATATATGGTATAATAGAAAGGACATCAGATGGATAGATGTCTCGCGTAATAAGGAAATCCGCATATAAAAGAACCCATATTATATTTATTTCCTTTACATTCATCAGCAAGGAGGCAGATGGAGTGGAAACGAAACGTGATTTTATTTGGAAAATGGGCGGACAGCAGGGTCAGGGCGTAGAATCCTGCGGCGAAATTCTCGGACGCGTACTGGCACAGGAAGGGTATTCCCTTTTCAGCCAGCGTCTCTTCGCATCCCGCATTAAGGGCGGTCATACAACGATTGCCCTGCGTATCGCAACGAAAGAAGTCGCTACGATCGGTGAGCATGTAGACTGCCTGGTAGCCCTGGACCAGGAGACTATCGACCTTCACGGTCATGAAGTTCCGAAGGGCGGCGTTATCATCGCTGATGACGCATTCCACCCGAAATTTGACGCACATTCCGGATGTATTTTCCTGGCGCTTCCAATCACGGAGCTGGCAAGAAAGTACGGCAGCATGCAGATGAAGAACATCGCTGCACTGGGCATGAGCGCAGGCGTTCTGGGATTCCCGGAAGACCCGTTCTATGGTTTCATCGCTGAACGCTTCGGCAAGAAGGGCGAAGAAATCGTTTCCAAGAACAAACAGATTTTCAAGGACGGCTATGATGTAGCTATCGAGAAGCTGCAGGGCGTATCTCTGGGTGCTCTGGCAACTCCTCCGAAGAAAGATCAGCTGTACCTGCTTGGCAATGAAGCAGCAGCCCTCGGTGCTATTTCCGCAGGTGCCCGCTTCATGGCATCTTACCCGATTACCCCGGCTTCTGAAATCATGGAATACATGATCAAAGTCGTACACAAGATCAACGGCACGGTCGTACAGACGGAAGACGAATTGTCCTCCTGCATGATGGCTATGGGCGCAGGTTATGCCGGCGTTCGTGCTTTCACCGCTACTTCCGGCCCAGGGCTTTCCCTCATGGCTGAATCCATTTCCATGGCAACCATCGCAGAAATCCCGGTCGTCATCATTGACGTTATGCGTGCAGGCCCGTCCACGGGCATGGCTACGAAGGTAGAACAGAGCGATATCCGCTATGCGATTGCTTCCGGCCATGGCGATGCTGAAAAGATCGTCCTCGCTGCATCTTCTATCGAAGACTGCTACTACATTACCCAGGAAGCTTTCAACCTGGCTGAAGAATTCCAGACTCCGGTCATTCTCCTTTCCGATCTGCAGTTTGGTATGTGCAAACAGTCCGTACCGGCTTTCGATCCGAACCGCATCGCTATCAAACGCGGCAAGCTCGTTACCGAAGGTCTGCCGGAACTTGATACGGCAAAGAAAGCATACTTCCATCGTTTCGAAGATGTCGAAGACGGCATTTCCCCGAGAACGATTCCTGGCGTAAAGAACGGCATGTTCCTCTCCACCGGCCTCGAACACAATGTATTCGGCAAACCGGCTGAAGGTCAGGCTGACCGCGTCATGGAAATGAATAAACGTCACAGGAAATTCGCTGGTGTGGCTAAAGCTATCCAGCCATTCACGGTGGCTCATGAAGATACCGACTGCGATCTGCTCCTGATCGGCGTCACCTCCACAAACGGCGCAATCGAAGAAGCTCGTGAAGAACTGGAAGCTCAGGGCAAGAATGTCAACCACCTCCAGCTCAGACTTCTCTCTCCATTCCCGACCGAAGCGCTCGCTCCTTACATCAATGGCGCAAAGAAGGTCCTCATCGTAGAAGAAGACCTCACCGCACAGCTGCATGAACTTTTCGCCATCAATTTCGCCTGCCACGACAAGCTCCTGTCTCTCCTGCAGTATGACGGAACTCCGTTCCTGGCATCCACGATTGTAAAGAAAGCTGAGGAGGTATACTGATATGGCTTCACCGAGAGATTATAAAAATACAATCGTACCGAACTGGTGCCCCGGCTGCGGCGACTATGGCATTCAGAACGCCATCTCCGCTGTATGCGCCAAGAAGGGCTGGGCCAATGAGGATATCACACTGATTTCCGGCATCGGCTGCTCCTCCCGTATCGGCGGCTATCAGTACTGCTATGGCGCCCACACGACGCATGGCAGAGCTCTTCCTTTCGCACAGGGCATTAAATGTGCTAACAAGGATCAGCACATGATCGTCTGCTCCGGCGACGGCGACTCCTACGCCATCGGCCTGGGCCATGCTATGCATGCGATCAAGAGAAATATGGACATCACATACCTCGTATTCGATAACCAGGTATACGGCCTGACAAAGGGCCAGACGTCTCCGGCTTCCGATAAGGGCTTCGTCACCAAGACAACCCCGGACGGCAACCCGCTGACTCCGCTCGATGCTCCGGCTATGGCACTGGCTGCCGGCGCTACCTTCGTAGCACAGGCTTATGCTATCGACAGCAAGACCATGATCAACGTCATCGAAAGAGCTGTCGACCATAAAGGATTCTCCTATGTCAACATCTTCACACCATGCGTTACATTCAACCACCTGAACACCGTTCAGTGGTACAATGAACACCTGGTCAAGATGGAAGACGTAGCACCGGATCATGATCCGTCCAGCAAAGCTGCTGCATACAGACTGCTCGGCGAAACGAACAGCCTCGTGACCGGCGTCATCTACGAAGAAAAGGACTCCGTTGCTTTCGGCGACATCGTACCGTCCAAGGACGTACGCCTGATCGACCACGTAGAAAAACCATCTGCAGAACTCTTCGAAGACCTCTGCAAGGAATTCAGATAATAAAAAGACCTGCATGAGCAGGCTGCAAGCGATTTGCTTTTGACTTTTTCTGCAAAGCCAATTTCATCACGGTATAAGAATCACTGGCGATTCGGCGGCTGGGGGAACCTCTCAGCCGCCTTGCCAATGCATTTTTTCTGGTCAATCCGGAAAAGGCGGGAGCGATACTTTCAAAAAGAAAAGGAGCGGAACAAATGGCATCAGATAGAATGATGGAATATTACTACTCGATGGGGCAGGACTGCCTCCATACCGGCAGTATCGATGATGCTGTCACCTACTTTAGGAAAGCCGCCAATCTCGGAGCCAGAGAAGCGGCCGAGGAAATCTGCCAGATCGGTGAAAAGCTGGAAAAGGGAGAAGGCGTCTCCAAGGACGAAGTGAAAGCGGAAAATTGCTGGAAGATCGCGTCCAGTTACGATATTTCCCGTGCCAACCTTCTTCTGGGCAGAATGTACATGAAGGGCATCAATGGCGGAAAGCCGAACCCGAGAAAGGCAAGACGCTCCCTTGAACGCGCAAGCGACGACGGAAGCGCCGAAGCTGCATCCCTTCTGGGAAAACTCTACGACGAAGGCATGCTTGGCCGTGTCAGTCCTGAAAAGGCATTCCAGTACTACCTCCTGGCAGCCGAAAGGGGCGACACCGCCGCCATGCTGATGACCGGTCTCTTCTATGCGCAGGGAACCAGTGTCCGCAAGGACCTGGCTGCTGCGGAAATGTGGATCAGGAAGGGCCGCGAAATGGGCGACCCTGACGGCGATGCCACACTTCGCGTATTCCTCGCCGTATCCTGCGCTGAATACGTCACCGGACAGGCCGGCGTAGTCGATGAGGAAAAGGCGAAAGCCATGGCAAAGGAAGCCGAAGAACTCGGCGACAAGGACGTCTACTACCGCCTGGGCGATGCCTATACCAGAACAGGCAAGCATCAGGAAGAAGCGTATGCATGCTATGAGAAGGCAGCAAAAAACGGAATCATTGCTGCGTATTCCGCAATGGGGCTTTGCCTTGAAGCCGGCATTGGCGTAAAATCAGACATTGCAAAAGCTGTTTCCTGGTACAAGAAAGCCGCTGAAGAAGGCGATGCCTTCGGAATGGCCCACTACGGCTATGCACTCTCCGCCGGTGAAGGCTGCGAAAAAGATGAGAAAGAGGCCATGGCCTGGCTCATCAAAGCTGCCATGAAAGGCGACGAAGGCGCTATCCGCGTCCTCCGCGAAGACTATCAGTACGAACTGCAGTAAGCAGAACGGAAGACAGAGGATGCGGAGGGGAAATCCTTCTGCATCCTCTTTTTTCATTTCAAGGTATTCCGTAAAGAAGAAATCCGCGTTCCCAGCGCGGTTTTTTTCTAACAAATTTCATTGAGTGCATGTAAAAGCACAAGAAAAAACTTGAAAAAACGGAAAAAGACCTTATAATATGAAATGTATAGCATACTATATAATTTAAAACCCAAAACATACAGATAGTTTGCTGAATTTTTGAGAAACCCTGATTAACAAGAAACAAGGAGCCGCTATGGGAAGCTTTGAAGAAATTTTAGTGAAAAAGCATTTAAAAAGGACGAAAGCACGCGTAATGATTCTGAAAGTGCTGGAAAAGAGCCTGCCTTTGACAGCAGGAGAAGTATATGAAGCCGTTCGTGGAAAGGACATGCGTCTGTCCCTGTCCACCGTGTACAGAAACTGTGAAGCTCTTGCTGAAAACGGCTTACTGCTTCGTTCCACCATGCTGGCTGATGGCCTGATCCGCTACGAATACGCGCACGGAACTCCTTCCCATCATGCGGTCTGCCTCTCCTGTCACAGGATTTTCCCGGTAGACGTAGGACTGCAGTCCGACTACGCAGAAGTCCTTGACGAAGAATATGGCTTCGAAGCAGCAGAACCAAGAGTAGAAATCTACGGCTACTGCCGCGACTGCCGTGCTACAGGAAAAGACAGAGCATTCAAAGAAAAACTCAGAAGCGCAAACGCTTAACAAACAGAGACCGGAGAAATCCGGTCTTTTTTTGTTGCGAAAATGCGGGAATAAGAAGATAGTGATAATGCGGCGTAAAATAAGATACGCATTTAAATCACCGTTGATAATATCGGCAAGAATGATGGCGGAAGGTTTTGACCTGCCCGTCGGGGAAGGCTGCCGCGAATGCGGCAGAAAGGGGTGTAGTATTCATTGGTTTTTATAAAAAGGTTCCGCGAGCGGAGCGAGGTTTAGCTGTCCCCGTCAGGGGAAAGTGGCGCGGATGCGCCGAAAGGGGTTCATTTTCGAAAAAGGTCGGATAGGGTTGATTACCACGCAGCAGGCTGATTGTAAGGTTTTTCCTGGTTTCCTAGTTTCCTGGTTTTCACGTTGCCCGGTTTCCCTCTTTTTCCACGCTCTAACTCCCAAAATCTAATAACATAAATATAGATAAAAATCATTTTTACATGGTATGACCAGTATGTTAGAATAGGTGCGTCAAATATAAGTATTTAGGATACCGCATATAATATAAAGGTACTCCTAAAACAGAAAGCGGCCTTAAATCATGATCCACTCATAATAAATTAATGATATATAATTATACAAATAATGAATTTCAATACAAAAATAATATATTGCTAATAATTCAATTGTTAAGCTCTAATAATTGTGCTATTTTATATATGGCGGCTTAGAATGTCCCGCAAGGCCGCCAAGGGAACAGGGGAAGCAGCAGAGGAAACACGGTCACTCGAGCAAGTCTTCTCCTGAAATATACTCGGGACGAGTTTACTTTTAGAGGAGAGAAGCATGAAAAAGATTCTCGCAATCGCTGCTGTCGCAGCACTTTCCGCTGGCGTATCCGCATACGCAGCAAACCCATTCTCTGATGTGACCCCGAATGACTGGGCCTATCAGGCAGTAGAATCCCTGTCCGAACAGGGCGTCGTTGAAGGCTATCCGGATGGCACCTTCAAAGGCGAAAGAAACATCACCCGTTATGAAATGGCGCAGATCATTGCCCGCATGCTCGCTAAGGAAGATCAGCTGAATGCGCAGCAGCGTGCAACTCTGGACAAACTCGCTGGCGAATACGCTGACGAACTCGCAAACCTGGGCGTTCGCGTTTCCAACCTTGAAAAGAAAGTTGGCAACCTCGCATGGTCCGGCGATGCTCGTATGCAGTACCAGAGAAACATTGACACTGATAATGCAAAGAGTGATTCCTGGACAGGCCGTATGAGAATCAACGTATCCGGCCAGGTCAATGACGAAGTATCCGTCAACGGACGTTTCGTTTCTGAAATGGATTTCAAAGACAGCGATGACAAGGATACCACCATGGACCGCATCTTCGCTCTGTGGAAACCAAATGATGCCACCCACGTATCCATCGGCCGTCAGGGCGTAGCTCTTGACCAGACAGGTGTTTTCTGGGATGAAGACGGCATTTATGACGGCATTTCCGCAGGCTGGGACAATGGTTCCTTCGGCATCGAAGCAGGCTACGGCTACCTGACATCCGCTGCTGAATACTATGCAGTTGATAGTGACGATATTGCCAGCATCTACGCATCCAAGAAAGATACAGAAAACTGGTATGCAAAACTGACCGGACACCTCGGCGACACCGCTGATGTCTCTGCTTTCTACCTGAAACCAACCCATAAACTGAATGGTAACGGAGTGGCAAATAGTGAAGCCAAAGGTGCTAAAGTCAGCGTTTGGGGTGCAGGCACCAGCATCGACCTCGGCGGCAACCTCGCACTCGACGGCGACTATGTACAGTCCCGCTTCAATCATGACATCGGCCATGCAGCTCTTTGGACCGCAGGCCTTACCTATGGCGCGGTTGACGTAGAAAAACCAGGCACCTGGACACTCGGCGTACACTATGTAGATGCTGATTACGCTTCTTACGCGCTCGGCAACTCCGCTCTCGACCTGACCGACCAGCTCGACTACGGCCTGCTTAACGGCGCAGACGTGAAGTTCTGGGTAGCACGTGCAGGCGTAGCTCTTCAGAAGAACGTAGAACTCGACGCTTACTACAACTTTGCAGGCAAAGCAGATGGAATCGACGGCTCTTCTGTCGAAGATCCGGACGACGCATGGGGCGTAGAACTCAACTACTCCTTCTAATAAAACCCAAAAGAGACTCCTTCGGGAGTCTTTTTTGTTGGGAAAATTTGATAATTGTCCATAAGTAGCGATGCTGCAGCGGGAAAGAATAAGGCGCTTATATAAAAACACCAAACAACCTCGCTTCGCTCGAAGGAACTACACCCCTTTCTCCGGCAACAGTTAAAAGATAAGCCGGATCCTCTCCCGACGGGGAGGTTGAAGTCCTCCGCTTCGTTGCTGATGATAGTATCGAATGAGTGCCTTACGGTTTTCATTTATGGTAAACGCATTTAAATCACCGTTGATAATATCGGCAAGAATGATGGCGGAAGGTTTTGACCTGCCCGTCGGGGAAGGCTGCCGCGAATGCGGCAGAAAGGGGTGTAGTATTCATTGGTTTTTATAAAAAGGTTCCGCGAGCGGAGCGAGGTCGTATGGTTTTAATTATTTTCCTCAAGCGCAGCTTGGTTTGCCTGTTTTCTATTTGCGAAGCAAGGAAATGGTGTTGACCTTCCCAGACGGGGAAGGTGCCCGGCCTGGTTTCTGATGCCGGGCGGATAGGGTTGATTATTTATTGAACTTTCTAATCTAAAAAGGTTCCACGAGCGAAGCGAGGTTTTGTGGTTTTCCTTTTCCTCAAGGCAAAGCCTTGGTTTAAGGGTGTTTGACCTTGCCTCGTAGAGGAAGGTGGCGCCGAAGGCGACGAAAACATCATTTCCGACAGCCGTCAGGCTGGTTGTATGGTTTTAATCTTTTCTCTTTTCCCTCGTCCTCCGGTTTTAATCTTTTAATTGTTTCACCTTTTCTTATTTGTATGGTTTTAATTCCCCCATTTCTATCTTTTTTCTCTCTCATCCACAAACTCCCTCTTGCCAATTTCTAAAATATTTTTTAAAATAGATAACAATACTAACTGATAATTGCATGCTGCTTGGCAGAGCGAGGCAGGGCTTGGCCCGGGTCTCAGGCGAACTCCGTATACTATACGGAGTTTTTTCTTTGGCAGCAGGAAGGGGAGTTTGATGAATTCTTTGACGTTTCTGACGATTTTTCTGGGAGTGATGTCTGCAATGGCGCCGCTGTCTACGGATATGTACCTGCCGTCGCTTCCGGAGTTGTCCTCTTATTTTTCCATTTCCACATCGATGACGCAGATGACTTTGACGATGACGATGATCGGCATGGCCTTGGGGCAGATTTTTGGCGGGCCGGTCAGTGACCGCATGGGGCGCAAGGTGCCTCTTTTTATCGGGATGGGCGGTTTCACGATTGCATCGGCTGTCTGCGCTGTCTGCACGAATATTTATGTATTCCTTGTTTTCCGTTTCATCATGGGACTTTCAGGGGCGTTCGGCATCGTCATCTCCCGTGCCATTGCAAGGGACGTGTGCGAAGGGCCGGAGCTCATGCGCTTCATGGCGATCCTCATGATGGTAAATGGTCTTGCTCCGATCGCGGCGCCTGTTCTTGGCGGGCAGATTCTTCTCTTCGCGTCCTGGCACGGCATTTTCTTTGTGCTGACGGCTGTCGGTATCATCCAGATCATGGCGACGATGGCGTACAAGGAAACGCTGAAGAAGACGGACCGCGTGCGCCGTTTCTCTGACGGGTTCAGGGCGTTCGGCACATTGGTGAAGAATCGTTATTTCTTTGGCCACTGCCTGGTACAGTGCTTTGTATTCGGCACTTTCTTCTCCTATATCGCAGGTTCTTCCTTCCTTTTCCAGAACATCTACCATGTCACCCCGCAGCAGTACAGCTATATTTTCGGCGGCATCGGCGTGGGACTCATGCTGGTCGGTGCGCTGCCGGCAAGACTGGCAGGGACGGTGCGCGAGGTGGTCATGCTGAAGTATTCCATTCTGATTCCTCTCATCGCTTCCTGCTTCTTTTTGGCAGGCATCATTGTGAAGGCGCCGATCTGGTACACGATTCCCGTCCTTTTCGTGACAATCGTCCCGCTTTCTGTCATGGGCGCGGCTTCCGTATCGCTGGCACTTTCGCGCTGCGGTGAAAATGCAGGGAGCGGCTCGGCTCTGATCGGTTTCTTCTCCATGATTCTCGGCGGCGTCATGATGCCGGTCGTCGGCATTGCAGGGGACCAGACGGCACTTCCGATGGGAATCATCATGGTCGTCTGCTATGTGCTGGCTGTCATCATGTTCTACACAAGGATTGCCCCGGCTCATGCAAAAGAAATGAAGTAGGAATATTTTCTGTAATTTCATGCATTTTGATGGAAAATCAAAAACGGAAAGAAAAATTTAAAATCAAACGCATCTAAAATTTTCATTTAAAAAAGATACAGGCTGATAAAAATATTTTTTCAGTCCTGTATCTTTTTTTCTCTTTTCATAGTATTCTATGAGCTATCTATCATTTTATCCGAATTTATCGGTAAAAATGTATGAATTATAAACACGTGTATGATTTTCTTCCGTTGTTCTTATGTGCAAAAAGTGTTAAAATATAATCGAACAAATCAATCGTATGATTATAAACATTAATCATTATTTCGTATAGGGAATTCTTTTTCACCACCCGCAGTTGGGAGCGGGGCAAAAAGACTCCGGAAGAGTCCAGGAGGTTATTCCATGAAACCTGTTATCCATGTCGGTATCGACGTAGGTTCGACCACGGTCAAAGTCGTGGCCCTGTCGCCATACCTGAAACTGCTTTTCGGACGGTACCAGCGTCATATGTCCGATATCAGAAGCGCGACGATTTCCCTTTTGAAGGAACTTCAGAAGGATTATTCGGGTTACCGTATCACCGCGTCCATTTCCGGAAGCGGCGGCATGGGACTTGCAAAGATGATGGGACTGCCTTTCTGTCAGGAAATCCTGGCGGAAACGAAGGCAATCCGCACGTTCAATCCGGATACGGATGTCATCATCGAGCTGGGCGGCGAAGATGAGAAGATCACGTACCTGAGAAATGGTGTCGATCAGCGTATGAATGGCGCATGCGCAGGCGGCACGGGCGCATTCATCGACCGTATGGCATCTCTTCTTTCTGTCGATGCAGCAGGCCTTGGAAAGATGGCCGAGAAGGCGAAGGAAATCTACCCGATCGCTTCCCGCTGCGGCGTTTTCGCTAAGACAGATATCCAGGCGCTCTTGAATGAAGGCGTCTCTCATGAAGACATTGCACTGTCCGTTTTCCAGTCCGTCGTCAATCAGACGATTTCCGGCCTGACATGCGGACGCCCGATCCACGGCAAGGTAGCATTCCTTGGTGGTCCTTTGACGTTCCAGCCGATCCTTCGCGAACGTTTCCAGAAGACTCTGGATATCAAGGACGAGGATATGATCGTTCCGGAACACGGCGAACTGTATGTCGCTATCGGCGCTGCTGTTTCTGCCTGCCACGACAAGCCGCTCGATCTTGACAGCTGGCTGACGAAGGTGGAGAACTCGGAGGAATCCGATCTGGGCAATGCCAAGACGCTCCCGCCGCTTTTTGCAACGGAAGAAGATTACAAGGAATTCAAGGAACGCCATGCTCGTTTCCATGCGCCAAGAGCCGATATTTCCAAGGCAAAAGGCCCGGTATGGCTCGGCATCGACGCTGGTTCCACAACGATCAAGGCTGTCCTTCTCGACAGGGAAGGCAATATCCTTTATGAATACTATGCAGGAAATAAGGGTACTCCGCTGAACGGTGCCAGGAAGATCCTGACGGACCTCTATGACAAGCTCCCGAAGGAAGCCGTCATCTGCGGCGCGGGTGTCACCGGCTACGGCGAAGAGCTGATCAAGAGAGCGCTCGAAGCGGATGTAGGCGAAGTCGAAACGATGGCGCACTACAGAGGCGCCAAGCACTTCCTGCCGGATGTTTCCACGATTCTGGATATCGGCGGCCAGGATATGAAGTGCTGCCGCATCAAGGACGGCGCTGTCGACGACATTCTTCTGAATGAAGCATGCTCTTCCGGCTGCGGTTCCTTCCTCGATACATTTGCACAGTCCCTTGGCATGGACGTCAAGGAATTTGCACGCATCGCTCTGACAGCCAGGCACCCGGTCGACCTGGGCTCCCGCTGCACGGTCTTCATGAACTCCCGTGTCCGTGAAGCGCAGAAGAACGGTGTATCGGTCGCAGACATTTCTGCCGGCCTTTCCTATTCTGTCATCAAGAATGCGCTGTACAAAGTCATCCGCCTGCGTACTGCGGCTGATCTTGGCAATAAGGTCGTCGTCCAGGGCGGTACGTTCTATAATGATGCCGTCCTCCGCGCACTGGAACTGCTCCTCGGCTGCCATGTCATCCGTCCGGATGTCGCAGGGCTGATGGGCGCTTACGGTATTGCGCTGATTACGAAAGATAAATGTCCGGAAGGCCATGTGACCTCGCTCGTCACCCCTGAAAAGCTGAAGAGCCTGTCACTCACGAATGAAATGAAACGCTGCCCGGGCTGCGGCAACCACTGCATGGTTACGATTACCCGCTTCAGCGACGGACGTGCCTTCGTTTTCGGCAACCGCTGCGAGAGAGGCGCCGCTATCATGCTGACCGGCAAGAGCGCACCACATTCCACGCTCCCGAATATTTACCGCTGGAAGTACGACGAGATCTGGCACAGGAAGTCCCTGACACCGGGCCGGGCCAAGAGAGGCACCGTCGGCATTCCGCGTACAATGAACATGTACGAAGATTTCCCGTACTGGCATGCTTTCTTCACGAAGCTCGGCTACCGTGTCGTCACATCCAGCGAACAGCTGCGTGACATCCCGACCGAAGCGATGGAAACGATTCCTTCGTATTCCGAATGCTTCCCGGCCAAGCTTGCCCATGCGCATGTCTATGACCTTGCCAAGCACCATCCGGATTTCATCTGGTACCCGTGCATCGACAAGGGCCCGGACGAAGGCAGCACGAACAGCTACAACTGCCCGATGGTCGCTTCGTATCCGGAAAACATCCAGGCCAATATGGACGAAGTCCTCTCCAAATATAAGACTACATTCTACCATCCGTTCCTTCCGCTCCATGCGCCCAAGCAGCTCTACGGCCGCCTGAAAGAATTCTTCAAGCCGATGGGCATTTCCGGCGATGAACTCAAAGCTGCCATGAATGCAGGCGAAATGGCGGAAGAGGCATACAGGAAATCGCTCCGCGATGAGACAGAACGCATCCTGAAGGAAATCCATGACAAGCACCTGATCGGCATCGTGCTGGCAGGCCGTCCGTACCATGTCGACCCGACGGTCAACCATTCGATTCCTGACCTCATCAACCAGCTGGGCATGGCTGTCCTTTCCGAAGACGGCGTATCCATGGTGGGCGGCGAATTCCCGAATCTGCGTGTCATGAACCAGTGGACCTGGCACAGCCGTCTGTACAAGGCAGCTGAATACGTCACACGCCATCCGGATCTTGAGCTCGTCGAACTGAACTCCTTCGGCTGCGGCCTTGATGCCGTCGTTACCGATCAGGTACAGGAAATCATGAGCAAGAGAGACCGTCTCTACACCTGCCTCAAGATCGACCAGAGCTTGAACCTCGGCGCTGTCCGTATCCGTCTCCGTTCGCTGAAGGCCGCTATCCAGGAAAGAATCCAGGACAGCGATCATGTGCCGGAAATCTATTATGCGAAGGCTGAGTTTACCGAGGAAATGAAGAACGACAAGGATTACACGATCCTCGTTCCTGAAATGTCCCCGATCCACTTCCCGATCATCCAGGCTGCTGCAAGGGCTGCCGGCTATAATGTCAAAGTCCTTTCCCCGGTCCGCGCGGATATCGATGAAGGGCTGGCTTCGGTCAACAATGATGCCTGCTACCCGGCCATCATCACGATCGGCTCCCTCATGCGCGCACTGAAATCGGGCGAATATGACCTGAACCGCACCGCGCTCATGATGTCCCAGACGGGCGGCATGTGCCGTGCTTCGAACTATATCGGATTCATCCACAAGGCGCTTGATGAAGCAGGCCTGTCCCAGATTCCGGTCATTTCCCTGAACACACAGGGCTTTGAACCGCAGCCTGGCTTCAAGTTCTCGCTGTCCCTGGCAACGAACCTTGTACAGGCAGTCATTTACGGCGATGCCCTGCAGCAGTGCCTCTACCGCACACGTCCGTATGAACTGACACCGGGCAGCGCGGAAATCCTCTGCCGCGACTGGCAGAACCGCTGCTGCGAATCCATCCTCAAGGGTGAATCCTTCCGCAAGTACAAGAAAAACCTTGCCAATATCATCAAGGACTTCGACCGCCTGCCGCTCAACGACAGCCCGCGCCGTCCGAGAATCGGCATCGTCGGTGAAATTTACGTCAAGTTCAGCCCGATCGCATCCAACGATATCGTCCATGCAATCGAAGCGAACGGCGGGGAAGCCGAAACGAGCGGCATGCTTGACTTCTTCCTCTACGGTTCTCTCGACAGCCATTTCCAGAGAAAGTTCATGGACGGCTCCATGAGGGAAGACCTGAAGGATACCTTCTCCCGCTACGTCCTGGAATGGTACAGAAAGCCGCTGGAAAAGGCAGTGAAGAATTCCAAACGCTTCCATGAAATCACAAGCATCGAGAAGATGGCCAAGAGAGCATCCCAGTACCTGTCGCTTGGCAACCGCGCCGGCGAAGGCTGGTTCCTCACCGCCGACATGATCGATCTTCTGTATCATGAATGCCGCGGCGTCGTCTGCCTGCAGCCATTTGCCTGCCTGCCGAACCATATCACCGGTGAAGGCATGGTCCACAAACTGCACTCCGCGTATCCGGAAGCCGTATTCCTGGCTCTCGACTGCGATGCCAGTGCCAGTGAAGTCAACCAGGCAAACCGCTTGAAACTGATGATGAGCGCCCTGACCGAGAAGAGCGAATCCAAGGATGATCTCTCCTTCGTCAGAAAGACCGTAAGTTTGAGAAAAGGAACTGCATTATGAGTGATAGAAAACTGACTGGAAAAGGAGAAAAAGTCCGCGAGAAGATGATCGCCGCTACAGTGAAGATTCTTCAGCAGGAAGGCTTCAAGAAGGCGACCGTCCGCTCGATCGCCAAAGAGGCAGACGTCAATATCGCTTCGGTCCGTTATTACTTCGGGTCGAAGGAAGAGTTGATCGGCTGCGCTTTGGAATACATGATGGGCAATCTGGAAAATATCGTCGCATACCTGGACGATACGAGGCTCTCGGCGAAGGAAAGGCTGAAGAAGTACATCATCGCCTATTTCCATCTCGCCCGCCAGCACCCGGCACTTTTCCGCTCCATCTCCAATCCTTCCAGCGACGATGCCAAGGATACGTACTTCATTTACTTGTCACTTCTGCACAGCCAGTGCTGGAGCAAGGTCATCCGGAATATCGCTGAGATTACCGGATACACCGATCCCGCTGATCTGGATCTCAAAGCCATGCAGATTTTCTCCGCCGTTGAATTCCCGATCATTTTGGAAAGCAACAAGGCCGATTCCTTCATCTCCAACTACACCGACTCCGATACGCTGAGCCGCTATGTAGACATCCTTCTGGACAATGCAGAAGAGAAGAACGAGAAGAAAGAATACTTGAAAGAAATCATGCACGGTGTAAAATAAAAACAGAAAACCATAAAAAGAGACTCCCGGTACAAAGCCGGGAGCCCTTTTATTCCCTGAAAGGAGAGCCATGGACTCTTACAATTACTACTTCTTCGACCTGGACGGAACGATTTCCGAATCCGCTCCGGGCATCGTCAAAGCCGTAAAGTACGGCCTCGATCAGGCAGGCATTCATGAAGAAGATGCAGAAAAGCTCCACAGCTTCATCGGCCCGCCTCTCAATGTGCAGATGAAAAAACTCTACGGCATGACCGACGAGCAGATCGTCACCGCCGTCACTGCCTTTAGGAAACTGTATGAAGACGAAGGCGGACTCTATGACTGCGAAGCCTATGACGGCATCGGAGACCTTCTCTATGATCTCAAGAAGGAAGGAAAAGTCCTCGCCGTCGCATCGAGCAAGCCGGAACCCTTCGTAAGAAAAATCATCGACCGCTTCGGCTTCACCGACGCCTTCGACGTCATCTGCGGAAGCGGCATCGGCGACGAACTCACCAAGAAAGCCAGCCGCGGCCAGAAAGCAGAAATCATCCACAAAGCCATGGGCCAGCTTTCCGGTAATGGAAATGCAGAAAGTCTGGCGGGCAGGACCGTCATGATTGGCGACACAAACTACGACATCCTGGGCGCCAAAGCCAACAGCCTCCCCGGCGTAGGCGTCGCTTACGGATACGGCAGCAGACAGGAACTCGAAGAAGCCGGCGCAGAAAAAGTAGCCGACACAGTAGAAGACCTGAGAAAACTCCTCCTTTGCGGAGAGAGATAAAGGAATCAGGAAACTGTGTGATGTCCCCAGATGGCGAAATACTCGCCTTCCCAGACGGGGAAGGTGCCCGAAGGGCGGATAGGGTTGATTACCACGAGCGAAGCGAGGATTGCTTGTTTTCCTCGAACGAAGTTCGGTTTAAGGGTGTTACCCTTGCTCCGAAAAGAGAAGGTGGCGCCGAAAGCGACGAATACAGTAGTTCCCACGCAGTAAAGCTGCGGTTGTATGGTTTTCCTCAAGGCGCAGCGAGGTTTGCTTGTTTTCCCCTTGCGACAGCGAGGAAATGGTGTCAGAGCTCGCCCCGTAGGGGGAGCTGATGGCCTTTGACCTTGCCCTGGAAGGGAAGGTGCGCCGTATACCAGTTGACACCAGAGGTAGCAACACAAATGTCTCATATGTTAGTGTACGGGGCGGATGAGTTGCATTTCCTCAAGGCGTTAGCCTTGGTTGTATGGTTCTCAAAAAGGTGCATTTCCACTGGCGAAGTCCGGTCGTATGGTTTTAAACTCGCCTTCCCAGACGGGGAAGGGGAACCGCTTCGCGGTGGATAGGGTTGATTCCCACGCAGCAAAGCTGCGGTTGTAAGGTTTTATTGTTCTCCCCCTCTCCTAACTCCGCTTCTCCCATGGTACAATCAAAAGAAAAGGAGTGAAAGCCATGCTCATCCCATACACCGCCCCAAGGGCGACCTTCCAGAAAGAACTGGAAATCAAGAAATCCATCTTCCTGGCCACCCTCATCCCCGTCAAAGACGAAGAAGAAGCCCAGGAAGCACTTGCGAAAATGAAAAAAGAAAAGAGAGACGCCACCCATAACTGCTCCGCCTACCGCATCGGAACCGAGAGAATCTACGAGAAATCCAGCGACGACGGCGAACCCCAGGGCACAGCCGGCCATCCCATGCTGCACGTCCTCCAGATGAACGAACTCACGAACACCCTCGCCATCGTCACCCGCTGGTTCGGCGGCATCAAACTAGGCGCCGGCGGCCTCACCCGGGCCTACACCCAGTCCCTCGCCGACGCCGTCAAAGAAGCCGACCTCGTCCGCTACACCCCGCACGAAAAATACACCGTCTCCTTCCCCTACACCACAGCCGGCGCCTTCGAAAACCACATCAAAGGCACCGACATTATCGTGAAAGACCGACAATTCTCCGACAAAGTCACCGTCACCTTCCTCACCCTCCCAGACAAAGCCGAAACCCACACCCGCTGGCTCACCGACGCCACAGGAGGAAAAGCAGAAATCCAGAACGACGGAGAAGAATACGTGATGATGGAAGTGGAGAGGGAGTAAAAGGAAAAGCTGTCAAAGTGAGTCTCACTTTGACAGCTTTTTGCATGTAAACCATGGCTACACTATTTCGTTAGTGCCAATAAAACAATAGCTTCCGTACAATACGTGATTGATTCGTTAGACTTTATAGCTTCCTGTAGCGAACCACAAAACCCTCTCAGCTTCTTCGGGAATGTTTCTGCCCAATAAAACTATGGCGGCCTCGCGTTTATCATTGAACACATAGTCCTTTACAAACACGTTATTCTTTACATAACCTTTATCTATAAGTTTCTTTCTAAGGCTATGATACCTATTTTCTATTAATATAGATTCAATCCTAGGATTCAATCCTAGCGAAACTAGGCCCTTTATGGACAAGAAAACCTCCATAAATATTAGAACCTGTCGCATGAATCCAAGAACCCTTTAAATGCAATACATCCTTTTTTAAATCAGATGATTGATTGTTTTTATCAGGACTAATGACTGCTACCTCGGACTTGGAATTTTCAGGATCCTCAAACATTAAAGTCTCCTGTTACAATTTTCTCGATGGCAAAGAGGATCGGTCTGTTTCATTATCCTTCGCCTGGATTATCACTGACGTATCCACCAGATTATCTACCACCTCAGGCTTGGAATCTTCAGCAATCCACAAAGTCTCCGCAACTTTTTCGGAAACGTGTCTGCCCAATAAAACTATAGCAGCCTCATATTTGCTTTTGAACACATGGTTCTTAACAAATACATTATTCTTTACATAACCTTCATTTAAAAGCTTTCTCCTAAGGACATAACACCACATTGCCAGTGATAGATCTTCATGATACGAAAACTTAGCCCCTTCATGAACGAGAAAACCTCCCTCAACAATAGAACCCGTCGCATGAATCCGATCATTGTTCAGTTGGTACAATACCACCTCAGCTTTACTATCTGCCTGCGATGGGTTACCAACTTCACCATCAGTAGCTGCGTTACCACCTTCATTTTCTCCATTTGGAACAGTCTCTGATTCTTTTGTTTGGTCTGTATTTTTATTATCCTGCGACAGATTTATCACTAAAGTATCCGTTAGATTATCTGCTACCTTAGTCTTTGGATTTCCTGCATCCCACAAAGTCTTTGCAGTTTTTCGACTAACCATTCTGCCCAATAAAGCTATAGCAGCCTCGCGTTTATCGTTGAACACATAGTCCTTTACGAACACATTATTCTTTATATAACCCTCATTTACAAGTTCTTTCCTAAGGACACGATACTCTATTGACAGTGAAAGAGTTTCATGGCCTGTAAATTCCGTACCTTTATGAACGAGAAACCTTTATCAAAAACAGAACCTGTCGCATGAATCAAATCATCGCCCAACCGGTACAATACTGTCTCATCTTTAATGTCTGTAGATGATTGCCTGCCAAAACCACCGATAGAGGTTGAGTTTCCATTTTCGTTATAACCTCGTTTTCTTAATTTTATTCTCAATTTCTTTATAGCTTTTATTTCAATCTGTCTAACTCGTTCACGTGTAACATTTAATATTTGTCCAACTTGTTCAAGTGTCTTTGGTTCCCCATAAAATCCATTTCTTTCCATAAGAACTAGCTTCTCTTTAGCGGATAGACGCTTTAACTGATTGTTCAGTACTTCTGTTGAAGTCAGTCTTGACACAGTTTCGTACACTTCATCACCGTCGGATATTGCATCTTGTGATATAGAAGCTAGATATACATCCTTATCTATCGGCTTCTGTGTACATGCACTCTCGCATAATCCTTCATAATTTTCATCCGGGGTTACTAATTTAATGATACTTTGGGAGTGTAAAATAGTTTGTGTAAATCGGTATTGCATGAATCTACTTTATGCCC
>ERZ837380.1004-NODE-1004-length-39087-cov-5.207138_pt1 | contig 39087 bp, 37 predicted proteins | sample MGYA00519685_ERZ837380 | MGnify/ENA primary metagenome ERZ837380 (study PRJEB31850, sample SAMEA3708817) | human gut metagenome | biome: human gut; feature: human-associated habitat; material: faeces | place: China | collected 2014 ...
TGAAGCTTCGATTGCATTATCCAATAAAATTCCAATGGCCTCGATCCATTCTGTTTCCGGGGTGACGGTTTTCTTGAAAAGACCGTGTAAGGATAATTCTATGTGAAGATTTGCCACTTCTGCCTGCTTTATTTTTCCAAACAGCATCCCGGCAATCATTTTGCTGTCGCATGAGAGCAGTTCCCGATCATTAAGACTGATTCCAATACTTCCTGTAAGATCTGCTACTTCTTTCCGGGCTTCTTCTAAAGTATCAGCAGAGGCAACGGCAGCTTCAATCGCCATCATCCGGTTATTAAATTCATGCTGCCTTGCCCTAACCTGTGAGATCAATTCTTCTACAATAGGCACATACTGCTCAATCATGTGGATTCGCTTTTGCTCCTGCGTCCGACGCTGATGTAGGAACAGCAATATACTGTCCAGCAGCAACACCGCAAGGATCAGAATTATAATCACCCACAGATGGGAAAGAATTCTATCCACATCAAAAGAGAGGATAGAAAGCACTGCCATGAGAAGGACAGCGATATTGGCAGATACGATCAGAACTGTGAAATCGCTTCTTTGGACGAGCTGATGGATCAAGCCGAAAAGTGGCGTGAACTCCAGTACGACTATAAGGCACAACGCCGCTATACGGCTGCCCAACAGGAGTAAAATATCCGTAGCTCCGCAGACAGCAAAAAGAACCGCGCACAGGCATTTGACGAACAGGAAAATGGAGAAGGCCGCCATTGTGCCGCAGAAAACCGTTCCGCTGGATTTGGAGCCGAAGAAAATACTGCTCAACAACAATACTGCAAAAATCAAAAACAGCAATCCAACAATATTGTCTGCTGGTAGTATTTCAAAGCCTTCACTGCGGAAAGATGCCGTCATATTTGCTCCGACAGAAAAATCCACTCTCGGTACAACACAAAGAACAAGAAGAATGGGAAAAATGAAAAAATCTTTTGCCTTTATTTCTGATTTTTGCCGGAAAACGGCTTCACAGCAGAGAGCCAGTATTCCCACATCCAATCCTAACTGTATCAGATTCATTAGAAAGTTCATGTTTACCCCCATAATTCGGCCTGATATTTATTTCCGATGGGGATTGTATCTGTAAATCCTTTCAGAAAAATCTTCCGCTCGGATTTGTCAATTTTCTCAATATGGGATTTGTTCACGACATAACTCTTATGGCACTGAACAAATGCCGGGTCATCAAGCAGCGCCAACAAACCAGACAAAGTGTACCCGGAAATCGTATCTTCTTTGATGCCGGACAGACGGCTACTGGTATGGATCACAAGTTTTTTTCCAAAGGCTTCGATATAGGCAATATCCTGCGTAACATATTCTAAGATAAATTGCTTTTGCGCAATCTGGACGGTTTTTGCTTGTTGGTTCATCTGTTTAGACAATCCCAGCGCATCACGAAATGCCGTTACAAATTCCTCTTCGCCAAATGGCTTTACAAGAAAACTGTAACACTTCACATCTCGGTAAGCGGAAAGTTCTTCTCCCGCCAATGCCGTTTCAAAAATAATCGGCGTATATTTATATTCCGGCAATTCGCGGAGCTGCTTGGCCAAACTGGTTCCTTTATAGTCCCCTAACTGAATATCCAGGATAAAAAGGGAAACATCGTTTGCTTTTGCGTATTGCAGGGCTTCTCCCGCCTCGGAAACAGAATGTATCTCAAGATCGGCAGATATATTGCCAATATAACGCACAATTTTCTTTACCGCACTTATATTATCTTCTACTAACAGCACCTTACCCATGTTGCAATTTCTCACCGCCTCAGGACAGGACATATATTCCATCTCCATACATCCTTTCTCCAAACTCCATCAGCGCAATTATACACGGGAAGACGTACAATATCAAGGTGAAACGTGTGTATTGTTTTAGGTAATTCTTTTCCCGCAAACCAAAAATAACCCTTGAGGAAAAGAACGGTATCTGTTATAATTATCATGTAATGATGTGTCCTTTGCTCAGGCAAATGGTGTAAAAATGGTGTAACCGCCGGAACGCCAAGTAAAAACCGCCTGGAAAGGTCAAAGGAATTTAAAGGAGAATGAGACAATATGAAATTAGGTATCGTAGGAAAGGATACCTTTTCATATCTCCATACTTCTCAATAAACAACGATATTACCCATTTTTCAAAACTTTTTTATTCCATAAATCCCCATATATCCATGTACCTCCATGGATGTTTGGTGCGGAATTGGTGCGGAGAATAGGGTCGGACATTTCGGGAAACGGTTTCGCCACGACAAAGTGAAAAGAATTTGCAGGGCTGGTGCTGTCTGGGGGACTGGGAAAGTATCTCCGGGGTGCAGCGGAACACGGAATTGAGGATTAAACTGTTTATATGAAAGCATCCCACCGGTTGTGAAAATCGGTGGGATGCTTTCATATTGCTCTTTTTATCGTGCTAGTTACATTACATTGAACGGCTATTACTCAGTTGAATCTGTGCTTTTCAGGAAACTATCAATAAAAGCATCGCCGCTAGGGAACTTACTTTGAACGAGATTCAGCAGCCGCGTAATAAACTCACCATATAGATCGGGAGAGAGAATGACAACTTTTTTAAACGTCCTCGGAATAACATATAACGTTGCCGGTTGAGTACCATATACTATTTCATTTTTACCAAAGAATCTAAGTAAGTCAATAATCAACCTCTGCCACCTCTTTTTCTCTTTCAAAAAGATTGCTTTTTTCCGATAATCTTCTCCTACAGCCCCTTCATAATCTCCACAAACCGATCCAGCGTATACGCCCCGTCATTTTCAAATTCCCGGTTCTTAAACACCATAAAGTACCGATAGTTCGCTCCGCACTGGGCCTGCCAGCTGCGGCCTAGCTTTAGCTTGCGTTCGCTGTCGCTGTTGTCCCGGTCATCGTCTTTATATTCGATAAGTACCAGCTTTCCGGATTTTGTCATCACCATAAAATCGGGGTAATGGTTGATAAACCCGTTCAAGCGGAAGTCCTTCCGCTCGATAATCCGGTGCCACCACTTGACATTTTCCGGTGCAACAACGGCATCAATCAGCTCGTGCTCGCCGTCGTTCATGTCGTTTCTTTCGGCTTCATACAGTGTCTTCGGGATTGCGTCTGTTGTTTCGGCGGGAGTAATCACTGGTGGGAGCACATAGGAATCCCGGCAGACAATCTTTCCGGAATCCAACCAGCGGTAAAACTGTGCTTCCCGGTATTGTTCCTCCAGGCCCGTAATCTTCTCCTGAATCTTTGCGGCGTAGGTTGGAATTGCCGTTTCCATAGCAGCCAGCTCGTCTTCGGTCATATCGCCAACGATTCTGCGTACATAGGCGCTGATTTCGGGTACCACATAGCGTATAGTTCGCTATAACGGTGGGACGCTGTACAATATCACCCGGATTGATACCTTTGAAAGGTACAAAGGGGACTTGGCACAGTATTGTGTTGCAAAACGTGGAATCACGAAACCGTGATATAATATTGAAAAATACGCCCTGCTGTGCTATACTTTTAATAGCTGATTGTAGCCACGCACAGGAGGGCTATTTTTATGACTTACAACTATAACGGGCTATGGAAACTGTTGATAGATAAAGGCATGACAAAGACGCAAATGCGCTTGCAGGCAGGTATCAGCACAAACATACTTGCTAAAATGGGTAAAGGCGAACCTGTTGCAATGGAAAGCCTTGCAAAGATTGCAACCGCCTTGAATTGCGGGCTTGACGATATTGTGGAAATACAGAAAGGCGGTGCTGAATAATGGCTGATAATCGGAATTTATATTCTTCACGAGGTGATAAAGCAGATGAATTTTACACACAGTTATCCCTTGTAGAAAGCGAATTGAAGCATTACAGACAGCATTTCAGGGGCAAAACAGTCCTTTGCAACTGCGATGACCCATACGAAAGCAATTTCTTCAAATATTTTGCAATGAACTTCAATGCGTTAGGCTTGAAAAAGCTGATAACAACCTGCTATGCTACTTCACCCGTGACAGGCAAAGAATTTCAATATTATGTGGATAACGGCGGGCAGCTTTCGTTTATCCAGGCTAAAAACAATTCGCCTACACCGACAGAAAACGAGCGAAAGCCTTATAAGGTGGAAATCACAAGCGTAACCGATGAAAATGGGGACGGGCGCATTGACCTTTCCGATGTGGAATATCTCATGCACAACAAAGAAAATACAATGACCCTGCTTGACGGTGACGGTGATTTTCGCAGCCCTGAGTGTGTGGAACTGCTGAAAGAAGCCGATATAGTGGTTACAAACCCGCCATTTTCGCTTTTTCGTGACTATGTAGCACAACTTATGCAATATAAAAAAGATTTTATCATCATAGGGAATCAAAATGCTTGTACATATAAAGAAATATTTCCTTTATTGAAAAATGATGTTATGTGGTTAGGCTATAACAGCGGGCATTTCTGGTTCAAAGTTCCCGCCAGTTATGAGGAGAAGAAAACCGACTTCAAGATTGATGAAAACGGGCAAAAATGGCGGCGTATGGGTAATATATGCTGGTTTACGAATGTAGATATTGAAAAGCGCCATGAGAATATGCCTATATTTAGGACATACACACCAGAAGCATATCCGACTTATGATAATTATAATGCCATTGAGGTTAATAAAACAGTCGATATCCCTTGCGATTTTTATGGTGTTATGGGTGTGCCGATTACATTTATGAGCAAGTATAGTCCTGAACAATTCGAGTTGGTAGGAATCACTTGCAATGACAAAGAAAACTTATGGGGAGTAAAGACAAAAACTTATACCTCCGCTGATGCAAAAAACTTTACCATTTTGAATGCAGCAAGTGTATTGAAAACAAATGGGAAATTAAAAGCAACATACGCACGGATTTTAATTCGCAGAAAGCAGGTGAACACGAATGAAAATTAAACTGCATGAAATCCCCGTCCGGGAAGTGGTTGCCGGATATGTGGACAGCGCAGAGAACGGCGTTGTAGGCTATAACGGCAAGCTGAACATTCGCCCCGCCTTTCAGCGAGAGTTCATATACAAAGACAAACAGCGTGATGAGGTTGTGCGCACCATTCGCAAGAACTTTCCGCTGAATGTGATGTATTGGGTAAAAAGCGATAATGGCAACTATGAACTGCTGGACGGGCAGCAACGCACAATCAGCATTTGCCAGTATGTCAACGGTGATTTTTCCATTGACCATTTGGCTTTTCACAATCTGACCGATACGGAGCGTGAACAAATTCTTGACTATCCGCTGATGATTTATATTTGCGAGGGTACAGACAAGGAAAAACTGGACTGGTTCAAAATCATCAACATTGCAGGTGAACAGTTGACGGCGCAGGAACTGCGCAACGCTATCTATACGGGCGAATGGCTGACCGAAGCAAAGAAGTATTTCAGCAAGACGCAATGCCCCGCCTATCAGATTGCAGGCGATTATTTAAGCGGCAGTGCAATCCGGCAGAATTATCTTGAAACTGCTATCAAATGGATTGCCGCCCGTGACGGTATTGAAATTGAAGATTATATGTCAAAGCACCAGCATGACACGAACTGCAATGAACTATGGCTGTATTTCCAAACCGTCATAAATTGGGTCAAAGCTACTTTCCCGACTTTCCGCAAAAAGCTGATGTCCGGGCTTGAATGGGGTATCTACTACAACAAGTACGGTGCGGCTACCCATGACCCGAAAGTATATGAAAAACGCATTGTTGAATTGCTTGACGATGAAGATGTTTCCAACCAGAAAGGCATTTATGAATACCTGCTTGACGGAAACGAAAAGCATTTAAGTATTCGTGCATTCAGCCCCAAAATGGCGCGTACTGCATATGAGCGTCAAAAGGGTATGTGCCCGAAATGCGGCAAACATTTTGAAATTGAAGAAATGCAAGCCGACCACATAACCCCGTGGAGCAAGGGCGGCAAGACAATCCCCGAAAACTGTCAAATGCTTTGTGCTGATTGCAACCGCCGCAAGAGCAATATATAACTTTAAGCGTCTGTCGCACTATGCGGCAGGCGTTTTTTGTCGCTTGCCCTGTCCATGCTGTCGCTTATCATTCATTATCTTTCGGCGTCTTGTTATAGATTTAAGCGACAAGCCACAAAACACAGCGTTACGAAACGCAAAGAAAGCGCAAGATGCAGTATAATTACCAAAGAAACACCCTGTATTTGGTGTAGAAATCAAATACAGGGCTGTTGAGATATACTCCTTTTCAAACCAAATTCGGTCTTCAATGCGATGTCTGATATACTCGCTTTTTATGTTTTTCCAGCACCTGATAGGACACATCCAGGTGCTGGTTGACGACTTCCTCTTTTCCAATCCATTCAAGTGTTGGCATGGGTGGCCTCCTGGTTGCTTACATAGTTCTTAATAAACGAGATGCAGGTACGAACAAAAATCTCTTCGAATTCCTGGTAGCTTATATTTGTCTCAAAAAGGTAGGTTCCTTTCTCTTCGTCGTCTGATTTAAGCTTGGTTGTGATCATTATAGGCACCTGATTACTGGAATTCTTGAAACAAGTTTCCCAATATAATCCTTCATGAGCTGCACCATTTCTATATTCGCGTAAAACATTTGCAAACTGCCAGAAACTATCTTCATAAGAATATGGTGTTTTCGTAACACGCGCAAAATGCTCTCTTATGTAGTCCTTATCTACCACGGATGTATTGCGCTCCAAAAATTCGAGAAACCATGCTTGTTTCTTCCCACTCAGCTTTTGAAGGGTTTCAGCGCAGCTAACCAAAAGCACAACCTTAAAGACATCTTTGCCCTGCCGGATTTGCTCCATATCTCTTGCGGCAGATACCATGCGTTCAACACAATTCAACATGCGGTGAGGAATGAAAAGAGAGTCATTCGGATCAACATAACCTTTTGTCTCATATGCTTTGAAAAACAGTTCCTTCCGTTCTTCGTCTGAATATACCGGCTCTTTCTTTACCGCGCTGAATAGAAAATTCAGACAGCCTTCGTCATTTTGAAAATAATCTCGATAAAAAAGCCAAAGCTTTGAAAGCTGCTTGCTGTCCATTCGCTGCAAAATAGCGCTTAATTTCTCATCCATGTTCTATCCCCCAACTATCTTTGCCTCGGTGCTTATCACTCAATATGGTCAATGCAATCTTCTACGCTTCTTTTAATTCCTTTTTTGATTGCAGTATCGCAAAGGATACCCCAATAATCCTGTTCCAGATTGGATTTTTCCAAAGATGAAGCAGCAGTTTCTACGCAGTATCTAGCGGGCCGGGCTGGGAAACGGTCTGTAGTTTGCAGCATGTAATCAATCATGGGATATTTTTGCCGCATTTCCCGGTCAAGCGCCCTGGCCTGTTCGTTCGGCCCGCATTGAATCGTCCATTGGATTCTGTCCAGGTCATTTTTCACATCCGCACAGTCATGTGCTTCCATCAGTGCTTTTAATGTCCGCTCTCTCAAATCAGATGCAAAGTAGATTTTTCCCATTTCCGCTGCTCCTTTCCAGTTTGCTGTACGGTTGACTACCACTATATGTAATTATTTTACCATAATTCTATTGTAAAGTCCATCTGTAATCGATTGCTATGATAAGACTTTTAGCGCATCATACCGATTCCAGATTAAAATATAAAAAAGCGAGAACTACCACAACCTGTGGCGCTCTCGCTGCTCTTGAATTTAGGCTTCATTTCCCACTTAAATTTAGAAGCGGATAGAAATATTGGGGGATGATTTTTTCTTTTTGGCAGGTGCTGTGCTGCTCTCGCTTTTCGCCCGTTCATAAAGCCGCTTTTCTTCCTTGGCAAGCTCGGAGGCGGACATTTTAAGATATTTTTCGGGAATGACAACCTTATCATTTTCGTAAGTTGTAATCATGAAATTGTTACCTCCTTGAAAAAGATTTTGAAATGGGCTGAGACATCTTCCAGCGCTTTCAGCTGTGCCTCATGTTCATTTGTTTTTCTTTATCATAGCAGAAGCAGCAATAGAAATCAATGAAAAGCGCATTATTCCATCCCTGAATTCTTTCTCCCCAATATCATCTTCAAATCCACCACCGCAACCGTCCCCATGTTCCGCAGCTGCTCCATATCGTTGCAGGCTTTGCTCACAGGCATTCGCGAAAAATACCCCTTGTAGAAAATATCAACATCTGCTATAATCAAAATGTATTGATATGTCCTTTGCTCTAACAAATGGTGCGAAATTGGTGCGGCGATTGTTGCGCTAACTTGAAAACAGCTTAGAGAAGTCAAAGGAATTTAAAGGAGAATGAGACAATATGAAATTAGGTATCGTAGGCCTGCCCAATGTGGGCAAGTCCACTCTGTTTAATGCCATTACCAATGCCGGTGTGCCTGCGGACAACTATGCGTTCTGCACCATCGACCCCAATGTGGGCGTGGTTTCCGTGCCGGATGAGCGGCTTACCTGGCTTGCCGAGCTGCATCAGCCCAAGAAGGTCACCCCCGCTGTGATTGAATTTGTGGATATTGCAGGCCTGGTAAAGGGTGCTTCCAAGGGCGAGGGCCTGGGCAACAAGTTTTTGAGCAACATCCGCACCACCGACGCCATCGTCCACGTGGTCCGCTGCTTCGAGGATGCCAACGTGACCCATGTGGAGGGCTCTACCGATCCCCTGCGGGATATCGACATCATCAATCTGGAGCTGGTCATGGCGGACATCGAGATGGTGGAGCGGCGCATTGACAAGTGCCAGAAGGCGGCCAAGGGCGGCGACAAGCGCTTCCTCAAGGAGGCCGAGTTGTTTACGGACCTGCTGGCCCACCTGAACCAGGGCAAGCTGGCCCGGACCTTTGAGTGCAGCGAGGAGGACATGGCCCTCATCGCCACCTCGGACCTGCTGACCCTGAAGAAGACCATCTATGTTGCCAACCTGGCGGAAAATGAGGTCAACGACCCGGAGAGCAGCCGCCACTATCTGGCCGTGAAGCAGCTGGCCGATGCCGAGGGCAGCCAGATCATCCCCATCTGCGCCAAGCTGGAGGCCGACATCGCCGAGCTGGACGACCCCGACGAGAAGGCCATGTTCATGGAGGAGCTGGGCGTCAAGGAATCCGGCCTGGACCGGCTGATCCGCAGCAGCTACACTCTGCTGGGCCTCATTTCCTTCCTGACCGCGGGCTCCGACGAGTGCCGGGCCTGGACCATCAAAAAGGGCACCAAGGCCCCCCAGGCCGCCGGCAAGATCCACACCGACTTTGAGCGAGGCTTCATCCGCGCCGAGGTCATTGCCTTTGAGGATATGAAGGCCTGCGGCACCATGGCTGCTGCCAAGGCAAAGGGGCTGGTCCGCAGCGAGGGCAAGGACTACGTCATGAAGGACGGCGACATCGTCAACTTCCTGTTCAACGTCTAAAAATCGCAGAACAAATCCGGGGTCTGTTTTGACTCCGGATTTTTTGCAGACAGGCAAACACTTTCCGAATGCTTCCGCCTTTACCGGTGAAAGACAAAAGAAGGTGCATCCCGTGGAAGATGCCGAGAATTTTTTCTTCCTATGCTGTTGTTCAACGCTGTCCGGCCGGAAAGGCCGCGGAAAGCCAGCCGCTGCTCACTGCTTTGGCCGAAAGCCTGATGCTTTCTTCCGGCTGAATATGCGCAAAGCCCAGCCGGGATATGGCTGGGCTTTTGAAATCGGCGCTTTAAGGAATGCACAGGAAAAGTCCGTACAGGGCCAGCAGGTGCAGGGGGTAAAAGACGTAAAAGCCCCAGGAGATCGCTTTGCTCCTTGTGCGCTTCTGACCGGAATAGAGGGCGATGGGGACCATGGCCAAGGCCCCGAAGAGCTGGACGGAGACGGACAGGCCGAATATCCGAATATTGGCGCTGGGCATGATCCCGTTGATCAGCACCATTCCGACGGCCTGAATCCATTTTCCACCGGGAAGCTCCCGGGTCAGGGCAAACAGGGCCATCAGCAGAATGCCGTTTCCCCCATAGCTCAGGTGCAGCGCATCTGCAATGAAATAGCATGGCACGATCAGCAGAACCTTCCACACCGGCTGCTTCACCCGGCCCATGCCCTCCACCATAACCGCGCCCAGAAGCAGCAGCCACAGCACATTCTGGTGCGCCCAGGGGCTTCTGCCGCCGTAGAGGACGAAATCGTAGATCGGTTCGGAGATCACCGCCATAATGCCCAGCCGCAGGAAGTACCGCCCGGGGCTTCCGGTGTGGGCGATTCCCTCGGTGATCAGGAAGCAGTAAATGGGAAATGCCAGCCGCCCGATCATCCGCAGCCACATGGGCAGCCCAAACACCACCGCCGTATGATCGATCAGCATGGTCACGCAGGCAACAAGCTTCAGCTCCTCCTGGCAAAGGGCACCCTTCTTTTCCACGCATCATCCCTCCTTTTGCGCCCATTATACCAGCCGCCGTCCCAAAACGCAAACCCCAAAGAAATTTCTATTGCTTTTTCACGGGAAATCCTGTATAATGTCTCCCGTATCCGGGTGTAGCGCAGTTGGTAGCGCGCCTGCTTTGGGAGCAGGATGCCGCAGGTTCGAATCCTGTCACTCGGACCAAAAATCGACAAGTTTCTTATGAAACCTGTCGATTTTTAATTTTATTTAGCTGTTTCTTCGCAAATCTGGTCTTCGAACAGGACTCTCATGTAGTCCCTGCGGCCATACAGAACACGGTCAATGTAGACGTCGTTCCCATTCACCCGGTAGAAAACCATATAGTTTCCGCTGACAAGGAAGCGATAATTGCTGTCTACATCTGCGATGGAGGAAAGCGGTGTGCCGATCAGCGCGTGGTCACGGAGCATACGAATTGTTTTTGTGATTTTGCTTACCGTGGCGATTGCCGCCTGCGGATTTTCCAGATCCTCTGCGATATAGTCCTTAATGTCAGAAAGGTCATTTTGCGCCTCGTAGGACAGGTGCAGATCATTCATGGGTAATCCCGAGGTGTTCCTCCACGGCCTCCAAGGTCAGCCAGCCTTTCTCCTCGCCGGACTTACGACCTTTGGCAAGCTCGTTCATCAGACGCAGGGTGGCCTGTGTTTTTTCGTAATCGTGCATATCCACGATGACGTACCGCCCCCGTCCGTTCTTTGTCAAAAAAACAGGAGCGCCCACAGCTACATCATGCAGTACCTCGCTGTAATTCCGCAAGTCGGAAATGGGTTTGATATTTGGCATATTGATCAGCTCCTTTCGCCTATAGTATATCCCATTCTGCTGTAAAATTCAACAGCAAATTTGCGGCAAACATATATTTGCAGAAACAGGACTGCCCATATATTAGGATGAATCCCTCTTGCTGACTGCCAGTAAACCGTTGATATATCTGTGTTTTCTGAGATCCTATAATTACACTCGGACCAAAGCTGGGAGCGTTTCGTAAGAAATGCTCCCGGCTTTGCTGTGTACGGGATTCGAACCCAATTCCGGCTTGACGGAATTTGCTCTATGATATTATCGAATCCTGTCACCCCGCAACAAAAACGGGAGCGTTCCATAAGGAATGCTCCCGTTTTTGGGCTATTTTGTGCTTTTTTAGGCCATATCTACAAAGCCCAGCTTGATGGCGCTGTAGTCGATCTTGACATCGGCAGCCTCAACGGCGTTGTTGATGAAGTCGTTGGACATCTGTGCAAGCAGATCGGATTCTGCCTGGGATTCCCACAGCAGCTGGGAGCCGCAGAAATACATGATGTGGTAGCCGTACTGGGTCTTGACGATGCCGTAGTCGCCGACCTTCCGGTCAGCATCGAAGCACCAGTCGTTGAAGGCCTCCACCATCTTCCCCTCGGTCACGCCGGAGTACAGGCCGCCATTGGTGTTGGAGCCGGTGTCGGCGGAGTTTTCGTTTGCCAGGGTGGCGAAGCTGTCCTCGGTTTTGTCGCCGGAGAGCCACTGGTCCAGGATCTCCTGGGCCTTCTGCTCGCCTGCGGCCCAGGCCTCGTCGGAAAATTCCTCTGTGGTGACGGTTTCAACGGTGGCGCCCTCGGGCAGGATCAGGATGTGCCGCACATCCACGGAGCTTGTGGTCTTGTCCAGACCGTTGTCTGCATATTCTGCCTCGTGGGTGTTGAAATATTCGGCGATCTCCTCGGCGGTGGGGGCGAAGCTGCCGGTGATCTCATTGTAGTAGTCGCTGCTCAGGAAGTACATTTCCCAGAAGCTCTTGTAGTCCTCCAGAGTGGCGCCGGCGCTGAAATTGCGCTCGATCATGGCGGCGGTGTCTTCAAAGCCATTGTTCGTGGCGGTCTCCAGCAGGCCGTCCTCCATGGTGTTCATCTGTTCCCGATTCTCGTCGCTCATCTGGAAGCCTGCTTCCCGGGCCTGCCGGGCGACGGCCTCAAAGATGGTCCAGTTGTTCAGCGCATCCTGCAGGAAATACTGCTCCCAGGTGAGGCCGTCGGCAACGCCGCAGACCTGGGTGTCCATGCTCTGGGTGTGGTCCAGACCGAAATACTGGGCATAGGTGCCATACTGAGCATAGAAATTCTGAACGGACCGCCAGTAGAGGATCTGCAGCTGGCCGTTGGTCAGGGTGCTGTCTCCGGCGGTTGCCACGATGTCTCCATTGGCGGCCTTTGCCTCCTCGTCGGAGACGGTGTAGCTGCCCTTGCAGGTCACGTCGTCCGGGTTGCCGTCGGCGGGGACGGTGGCCTCGGTGGCTTCGGTGGTCTCGGTGGCCTTGGTGGCTTCGGCGCTTTCAGCGACTCCCGTGCTCTCCGGGACCTCAAGCTGCTTCTGCTTGTCCTTGCCGTCCAGGATCAATACAGCCAGAATGGCGGTCAGCAGCAGCACCACGGCCACGCCGAGGGCAATGGCGGAGGCACTGGTAATGCCCTTTTTCACAGGGGCGGCCTGGGGGGCATTCGCAGATCCTTCCTCGGGGGCATTCGGAGTTTCCTCCACAGGGGCGGTCTCGGAAGCGCTCTGCGCATTCTCAAGGGGGGCGGCCTCTTCGGCGGCAGACTCCTGGGGGGTATCCGGGGAAGCAGCTGCTTCCTCAGCGGCCGGGGCATTCTCTGGCTGCTCTTTTCCACAGGCGGGGCAGACGGTCAATTCCTCGTCAAATTCCTCGCCGCAATAATGGCACTTTTTCATGGGTTCCTCTTTTCTCCGATGTTCGGAATGATAATCCTGCCAATTTTACCATGTTTGTTGGAGAAATGCAAGCAAAAAACAGATTGTTTACAATTAAGAGACAATTAAGAGACCTGCTTTTTTGTTTTCTCGCGGTCTTGCAAAGAATGGGGGAATATGCTATTATATAAGATACATTTTAATGGAATCCTATGGGAATTTTCGGCGCAGGGACATTTTTGCACGGACTTTTTCAAAATCCAAATCCAATTTTAAGGGAGCAGCCCAATGAATACAAAAACCACCGTCATCAACCAGGAGCAGCTGGAGGCGCAGTTTGCCTTCTGTGATAAAATTGCGGCCTATTGGCAGTCCCAGGGCCGGACACCCACGGCCTATGTGGAGACCTATGGCTGCCAGCAGAACGAGGCAGACTCCGAAAAGCTGCGGGGCTACCTGACCCAGAGCGGCTATGCCATCGTCCAAAGTGCCGAAGGGGCCGACGTGGTGGTGATGAATACCTGCTCCATTCGGGAGCACGCCGAGCAGCGGGTTTTCGGCAACCTGGGTGCGCTGACCCACACCAAGCGCCGCCATCCGGAGCAAAGAATCTTCCTGTGCGGCTGCATGGCGGGGGAGACCAAGGTTTCCGACCGGATCAAAAAGAGCTTCCCCTATGTGGACGGCGTTTTCTCTACCCACCATTTGTGGCAGTTCCCGGAGATCCTCTATAACGTGCTCACCAAGAAAAAGCGTCAGTTCTATATTGAGGATGAGGCGGGCTCCATTGCCGAGGGCATTCCCCAGGTGCGGGATTCTTCCCTGAAGGCCTGGGTGTCCATCATGTACGGCTGCAACAATTTCTGCACCTATTGCATTGTCCCCTATGTTCGTGGCCGGGAGCGCAGCCGCCGCCCGGAGGCCATTCTGGCCGAGTGCAAGGCGCTCATTGACAGCGGCTGCAAGGAGATCACCCTTTTGGGCCAGAACGTCAATTCCTATGGCAAGGACCTGGACTGCGGCGTGGACTTCGCGGACCTGCTGGCCCAAATCGCCCAGCTCCCCGGGGACTTTTTGATCCGCTTCATGACCAGCCACCCCAGAGACGCCTCCGAAAAGCTCTTTGACACTATGGCGCAGTACCCCAAGATCGCCAAGCAGCTGCACCTGCCCTTCCAGTCCGGCTCCAGCCGGGTGCTGAAGGCCATGAACCGGCACTATGACCGGGAAACCTATCTGCAAAAGGTGGAGTATGCCAAAAAGGTCATGCCGGAGCTGGTGCTCACCAGCGATGTGATCGTGGGCTTCCCCGGAGAGACCGAGGAGGAGTTCGAGGAGACCATCTCCCTTATTGAGCGCGTCCACTACGACAGCCTGTTCACCTTTATTTTCTCCCCCCGTACCGGCACCCCGGCGGCCAAAATGGAAGACCCCACCCCCAAGGAGGAGAAAAACCGCCGCTTCGACAAGCTCTGCGCCCGGCAGAACGCCATTTCCGAGGAAATCCACCGGGGCTATGTGGGCAAGACCCTGCGCTGTCTGGTGGATGGCAAGGATGGGGACCAGCTCACCGCCCGCACCGAAGGCGGACGCCTGGTCCGCTTCGACGGCCCCGAGTGCCTGATCGGAAACTATGAGAATCTGCGCGTCACCGGCGCAACAACATGGAGCCTGACGGGAGAATTGGCGGAAAGGAAGTAATTATGGCAAAAGAAGAACTGACTCCCATGCAGCGGCAGTATCAGGAAATGAAGGCCCGGAATAAGGACTGCATTCTGTTTTTCCGCCTGGGTGACTTCTATGAAATGTTCAACGAGGATGCCAAACTGGCAGCCCGGGAGCTGGACCTGACCCTGACCAGCCGGGACCGCAGCAAGCCCAAGGAGGAGCAGACGCCCATGTGCGGCGTGCCCTACCACAGCGTGGATGCCTATATTGCGCGGCTGGTGCAGAAGGGCTATAAGGTTGCCATCTGTGAGCAGATGGAAGACCCGGCCCTGGCCAAGGGACTGGTGGAGCGGGACATTACCCGCATCATCACCCCCGGCACCGTCACCGAGAGCTGCATGCTGGAGGAGCGCAAGAATAACTACATGGGCTGCGTCTTCGGCCAGAGCGGCCAGTTCGGCCTTGCCTTTTGCGACCTGTCTACCGGTGCGTTCTTCGCCACCACCTGCTCCGACCCCAGAGCCGTTGCTTCCGAATTGGGCCGCTTCACCCCCAGCGAGGTGCTGCGCTTTGGCCAGGGGGTAGAGGATGAGGCCATCTCCGATGTGCTCTTCCGCCGCCTGAGCTGCTGCGTGGACGAGGGCAAGGCAGAGGACTTCGATTTTGAAAAGGCCTGTACCTGCCTGGAAAGCCATTTCGGCCGCTCTGTGGAGGAGCTGGGCCTTGCCTCCTTCTCCGCAGCCCTGACCGCCAGCGGGGCTCTGCTGCAAACCCTGCTGACCCTGCAAAAAAATGATCTGAAACACATTCGGGAGCTGCAATACTACACCACCGGCCGCTTCATGGAGCTGGATCTGGATGCCCGGCGGAACCTGGAGCTGACGGAGACCATGCGCTCCAAGGAGAAAAAGGGCACCCTGCTGTGGGTGCTGGACAAGACCCACACGGCCATGGGCGGGCGGATGCTGCGCTCCTGGCTGGAAAAGCCCCTGCTTGACCCGGCAGAGATCACCCGGCGGCACGCCGCCGTGGAGGCCCTGGTGGAGAGCCCCATCGCCCGGGGCGAGCTGGAAGAGGCCCTCAAGGATGTGACGGATCTGGAGCGGGTCATGACCCGCATTGTCACCGGCACCGTCAACTGCCGGGACCTGCTGGCCTTTGCCCGGGGCCTCCGGGCGTTGCCTCAGGTGAAAACGATCCTGGCAGAGCTGGGGAGCCCCCTGCTGCAAAGGCTTGCTGCGGCCATTGACCCGCTGGCGGACTGCGCAGACAGAATTGAAAAAACCATTGTGGACGACCCTCCGCTCACCATCCGGGAGGGCGGCATCATCCGCAAGGGGGCCAACGCCGATGCAGACCGGCTCCGGGACATCATGGACGGCGGCTCCGGCACCATTGCGGCCATTGAGGCCAGTGAACGGGAAAAGACCGGCATCCGAACCCTGAAAGTGGGCTTTAACCGGGTGTTCGGCTACTATATTGAGGTTTCCAAGTCCTTTATGGACCAGGTGCCTGCAAATTACATCCGCAAGCAGACCCTTGCAAACTGCGAGCGCTACATCACCCAGGAGCTGAAAGAGCTGGAAAACCAGGTGCTCACCGCCAAGGACCGGCTGACGGCCCTGGAATATCAGATCTTTACCTCCCTGCGGGAGGAACTGGCCCGGCAGGCTGCCCGGGTTCAGGAGTCCGCCTCTGCGGTGGCGGCGGCGGATACGCTGTGCTCCCTGGCCGCCGTGGCGGTGCAGCGGGGCTACTGCCGCCCGGAAATCAGCCTGGGGCCGGAGATCTCCATCACCGACGGACGGCATCCTGTGGTAGAGGCCATGCTGAAGGACACCCTGTTTGTGCCCAATGACACCGCTCTCGGCGGGAAGGACAATCAGGTTGCCATTATCACAGGCCCCAATATGGCGGGCAAATCCACCTATATGCGCCAGGTGGCCCTGATCGTGCTCATGGCCCAGATGGGCTCCTTCGTCCCGGCCCGGGCCGCCCGAATCGGTCTGGTGGACCGGGTGTTTACAAGAATCGGCGCCAGCGACGACCTGGCCTCCGGCCAGTCCACCTTCATGGTGGAGATGTCCGAGGTGGCCTCCATTCTGAAATATGCCACCTCCAGGAGCCTGCTGATTCTGGATGAGATTGGCCGGGGCACCTCTACCTATGACGGCATGAGCATTGCCCGGGCAGTGCTGGAATTTGCCGCCAGCCCCAAAAAGCTGGGGGCAAAGACCCTGTTTGCCACCCACTACCACGAGCTTTCTACCATGGAGAGCAAGCTTCCCAATGTGAAAAACTACAATATCGCCGTGAAGAAGCGGGGAGACCAGATGCTTTTCCTGCGGAAAATCGTCCCGGGAGCTACGGACGACAGCTACGGCATTGAGGTGGCCAAGCTGGCGGGCCTGCCGAACAGCGTCATTACCCGTGCCCGGGAGATCCTGGCAGAGCTGGAAGCGGAGGGCCCCCAGTATGTCCCCGTCCCCCAGAAGCAGGAGGATGACCAGGTGAGCCTGCTGGACCTGTCCGCAAACCGGGTGTGCGACGCCCTGAAAGCCATCCAGGTGGAGACGCTGACGCCTATTGAGGCTATGAATCAGCTGTACCAGCTGCGGAAAATGCTGGACGCGTGAATTCCGCAAATTGGGGGTTGTCTACGAGTTGACAGTTGACAATTGACAGTTGACAGTTAAGGCATTTCCTTCGGAAATAAATTTAATAATTTCAAAATTGTCCCGAAGGGACACCATAACTGTCAACTGTACACTGTCAACTGTCAACTCATTCATCTGCAACCCCCAATTTACGTACAACCACAGATTGGAACGATCAATATGGCAAAAACATCCCTCTCATCTCCCATCCCTCGCCGGGATGAAACCATCGTGGGCTTCAGCTGGTTTGGCTTTCAGCTGCTGCTCCTGCCGAGCATCCTGACCGGCCTCAATGGCCTGCTGAAAAAGCCGCTGTCTCTGGCCGAGGTGAATTTTACCTTTTTTCTCATCAATTTCCTGGCAACCCTTTGGATTTACCATCGGTTTCTCTCCGGCTCCTGGAAAAACGTAAAGGCCCATCCCATTCTCTTCGGACAGGCCATTGTCCTGGCGCTGGTGGCCTACTGGCTCAGCACACTGGCTATGAACTGGGCCATCCGGCAGCTTGACCCCGGTTTTGTGAACCGGAACGATGCTTCCATCGCCTCCATGACCCAGGGCAGCTACTATCTGATGCTGCTGGGCACGGGCATTCTGGCCCCGGTGGCGGAGGAATGCGTCTATCGGGGACTGGTGTTCCGCAATATCTATTCCACGGCCCCCTGGGCGGCATATCTGGTGTCCATGGTGGCCTTTTCCATGGTGCATATTGTCTCCTATGTGGGAGCCTATACCCCCTTGCAGCTGGTGCTTGCCTTTGTGCAGTATCTGCCCGCCGGTGCGTGGCTTTGCTGGTGCTATACGAAAAGCGGCAGCATCTATGGCCCAATCGTTATGCACAGCCTGATCAATCTGTATTCCCTGAACCTTTTGAGGTAATTTTATGCCGAAAATCATCCAATTATCCCCTCATATTGCCAATCTGATCGCCGCCGGTGAGGTGGTGGAGCGGCCGGCATCCGTTGCCAAGGAGCTGCTGGAAAACGCCGTGGACGCCGGGGCCACCAAGGTCACCGTGGAGATCCGGGACGGGGGCATGACCTTCCTGCGGGTGACGGACAACGGCTGCGGCATGACCGCAGAGGATGCCCGCACGGCCTTCCTGCGCCACGCAACCTCCAAGCTCCGCTGCGCCGAGGATCTGAATGCCATCGGCACCATGGGCTTCCGTGGGGAGGCTCTGGCGGCCATTTCTTCCGTCAGCCGCATTGATCTGCTGACCAAGACCCCGGATTCCCTGACCGGCGTCAGCCTCCATCTGGAGGCCGGGGCCGTGACCGAGGAGAACGAGGCCGGCTGCCCGGACGGCACCACCATCATCATCCGGGACCTGTTTTACAATACCCCGGCCCGCATGAAATTCATGAAGGCCGATACGGTGGAGGGCTCCCGGGTGACGGGGGCGGTGCAGCTGCAAGCTCTGGCCCATCCGGAGGTTGCCATCTCCCTGATTCGGGACGGCAAGACCGTTCTGTCCACGCCGGGCAGCGGCGGACTCCGGGCGGCGGTGTACTGCGTCTATGGCCGGGACTTTGGAAGCATGATCCCCGTGGACAGCACCTGGGAAAAATACCGTGTGACCGGCTTTGTGTCCAAGCCCACGGATGCCCGGCCCAGCCGGAATTTGCAGACCTTTTTCGTCAATCACCGGCCTGTGAAATCCAAGCTCCTGGTCTCTGCCCTGGAGGAGGCCTACCGGAATCAGCTTATGGTGGGCAAATTCCCAACCTGCGTGCTGTGCCTGGAGCTGCCGCCGGCGGCGGTGGATGTGAATGTCCACCCGGCCAAGACGGAAGTGAAATTTCTCAATGAAAAAGCGGTTTTTGACTGCGTGCACTATGGGGTGCTGGGGGCGCTGAACAAGACCCCTGACCGGCCCCAGGTCCATTTCTCTCCAAAGAATACCACCTTTTTCCCGGAGAACCAGCCGGAAAAGACGGCTGCGGCAGCGCCCGGAAAGGACTTCTTCCGCACCATGTCTGCCCAGGACTACCAGGCCTTCTCCAAGGCTGTGCAGTCCGCACCGCAGCCCGATCCCGCCGCAGCCAGAGCGGCTGCGGCCAAGCTGCCGGAGAGAGCCGCGCTGCGCTCCCAGGTGATCCTGCCCTCGGCAGCCCCGGCAGCACCGCCGGTCCCGCCGGTGGCTGCGCCGGTATCCGTGCCGCCGAAAGCGGCGCAGCCCTTGCCTGCGCTGCCCGAGGAAAAGCCACGGCCTGAGGAAAGGATCGGGAAGAAGCCGGAACAGGCTTGTGCGCCGGAGCAGACGGCCCTGGAAATGCCCGCGGCAGCGCCCTGGCGCATGGTGGGGGAACTGTACCGGACCTATATTCTGGTGGAGCAAGGGGACGAGGCCTTCCTCATCGATAAGCACGCTGCCCACGAGCGCATTCTTTTCAACAAGCTGAAGGCCCATCAGGAGGCCATTGTCGGCCAGACCCTGCTGACCCCTATTCCTGTACGCCTGAATCCGAAAGCTGCCGCTGAAATCGTGAATCACGCGGATATGATGGAGCAGCTGGGCTTTTCTCTGGAGGAGTTCGGGGAGAATACCCTGCTTCTGCGGCAGATTCCCATGGACCTGAGCCCGGATGACGCCGCCGAAACCGTGGAGACCCTGGCAGAGGACCTGCTCCGGGGCCGGGTGACCGAGGCGGACACGGTCCGGGATGAAATGCTCCACACCGTGGCCTGCAAGGCCGCCATCAAGGCCGGGTGGGTCAATAACGAAAAAGAGCTTCTGGCAGTGGCCAAGGCGGTCATGTCCGATGAAAGCCTGAAATACTGCCCCCACGGCAGACCCATCTGCGTGTCCCTGAGCAAAAAGAATCTGGAGCGGCAGTTTAAGAGGACGTAAAGGAGCGAAGCCCATGAACCCAATTATTTGCCTTGCCGGGCCGACGGCCTCCGGAAAGACCGCCCTGGCGGTGGAGCTGGCCAAGGAATTGGACGGCGAGGTGGTCTCCTGCGACTCCATGCAGGTCTATCGCCGCATGGATATCGGCACGGCCAAGCCAACAAAAGAGGAGATGCAGGGCATTCCCCACCATATGATCGATGTGGCCTCCCCGGAGGAGGACTATTCCGTCAGCCGCTACTGCGCCCAGGCTGCGCCCATTGTGGAGGACATTGTCGCCCGGGGGAAGACCGCCATTATTGCGGGCGGCACGGGGCTGTATATGGATTCGCTCATCCGGGGCAACGACTTTGCGCCGTTTCCCTCCACCGGTGTCCGGCAGCGCCTGGAGGCCCAGGCGGATGCGGAGGGGCTGGAGGCCATGGCCGCCTGGCTGCACGCCGTCGACCCGGAGGCGGCGGAGCGAATCCACGACCGGAAGCGGCTTCTGCGTGCGCTGGAGGTCTATCTGGAAACCGGAGAGACCATCACGGAGCACAATCGCCGCACCCAGGCCATCCCGCCCCGGTTCACCCCTGTCTGGCTGGGCCTGGATTTTGAAGACCGGCAGCAGCTCTATGACCGCATCGATCTGCGGGTGACGAAAATGCTGGAAACGGGCCTGCTGGAGGAGATCCGGGGGCTGCTGGATTCCGGTGTTCCCGAGAAGGCCACGGCCATGCAGGCCATTGGCTATAAGGAATTTGTGGATGCCCTGGCAGGCAGGGAGCCTCTGGAAGCCGCCGCCGACCAGGTGCGCCAGTCCTCCCGCCGCTATGCCAAGCGGCAGCTGACCTGGTTCCGCCGGAACAAGGCCATGCACTGGCTTATCCGGGGAGAGAACACAACCGGAGAGGATATTTTCCTTTCCGCCCGACAGCTTCTGCGGGAAATCGACAAGTGAATCGTGCTAGCATATGCGTACTCCAAAATGAACAAGAAAGCGGGTATACATATGAACGAAACCATGAATTTGCAGGACGCCATTCTCAAGGAGGTCCGCCGGGACAAGGTTCCCGTGACGCTGTTTTTGATGAATGGCTTCCAGCTCCGGGGGATCATTACGGGATTTGACAGCTTCGTGGTCGTCCTTGTGACTGACGGGAAGCAGCAGATGATTTACAAGCATGCCATTTCCACCCTTGCGCCTATCCGGCCTCTGAAGGCGGCTGCGCCCAGTCTGTAAGGCGCGTCCCCTACCGTCCCGGAAATCAGGCGGCGGAGCGATTCCGCCGCCTTTTGCCGTATACAGAAAGGAAAACGCCTATGTCGATTGAAGAAAATGTGGAAAAAGTTTTGGAAGAAATCGCCGCCGCTGCCCGGGCAGCCGGGCGGGAACCGGGGGAGGTTGCCCTCTGCGCAGCTACCAAGATGAATGATGCCCAGGCGGTGCGCCGGGCCATTGCGGCCGGTGTCCGCATCTGCGGGGAAAACCGGGTGCAGGAGCTTACGGCCAAGCTGGCAGACAATGCCTATGCAGGGGCTCAGGTCCATTTCATCGGCCATTTACAGACCAATAAGGTGAAGCAGGTGGTGGGAAAGGTGGACCTGATCCAGAGCGTTGACAGCGAGCATCTGCTTGCCGCGATTTCCCGGGAAGCCCAGAAGCAGGGCCTTTGCCAGGACATCCTTTTGGAGGTCAACATCGGCGAGGAGACTGCAAAGTCCGGATTTGCGGAGAAGGATATTCTTCCGCTTGTGGACAGAATTGACAGTTTTTCCAACATCCGGCTCCGGGGACTTATGGCAATTCCCCCAATTTCCCGGAATCCCGGCGATAATTTAAAATTTTTTCTTAAAATGCGGCAAATATATGTTGACATACGGGCAAAAAAGAACGATAATGTTTCGGTAGACTGTTTATCTATGGGAATGTCCGGCGACTTCGCGGATGCCGTCGCCGCGGGCAGCACCATGGTTCGCATAGGCACCGCCATTTTCGGTGCAAGAGATTACACCACTGCTCATCAGAAGATGTAAAGATACAGGAGGAAAAACAGAAATGAGCCTTTGGGACAACGTGAAAAAGTTTGCCGCTCCCTATTCCGACGACGATTACGATGATTACGACGAAGACGAAGAGGATACTGAGGACGAATACGAGGAAGAAGAGGAAAGACCTGCCCGCCGCAGTGCCCCTGCCCGCCGCCCCCGCGCTGCAGCCCCGGTAGAGGATGAGCCGGAGGAGGAAGAGGACAGCGATTTTGGTTTCGGCTCCATTTCTGCGTCCGGTTCCGGCGCTCTGGGCAGCAGCTCCGGCTTCAATGGCCCCGTGCTGCACACCGGCTCCTCTGCCAATAAGCAGGAGGTTGTGCTGTTCCGCCCGGGCAGCTTCAACGACACCTCCAAGGCCGCCGACGATCTGCGGGACCACAAGGCCGTGATCGTCAACATGGAGAATGTGGACAAGGCCATGGCCCGCCGTGTGGTGGATTTCCTGTCCGGCTGCGTTTACGCACTGGATGGCGATGTGAAGAAGATCGCCCAGTCCGCCTATCTCTTCTGCCCCCACAATATGGAGATCTCCGGCGATCTGGAGACCCTGCAGGCAGAGGTTGAAAATTACATCTAATATAAGGCAGCACCGCGCAATTCGCCTGGGGCGGCCAATGGAGCTTTTCCGTCGGCTGCGCTGATTGGATCGTGGGGCACTGCCTGGGGAAACGGTTGCTTTTACGCAAGCGGATATCCGACTACTTTTATTTACAGATCATAGGAAGGAGAAGATAGATATGATCACTCCGCAGCAAATCGATCAGGTGTCTTTTACCAAGGCATCCTTCGGCGGCTATAATATGCAGCAGGTGGATGAATTCCTGGAGCCTCTGACCGAGGATTATGTTACGCTGTATAAGGAAAATGCACTGCTCAAGAGCAAGATGCGTGTCCTGGCCAGCAAGCTGGAAGAGTACCGCAAGAGCGGCGTGGAGGCCAAGACTGCCTCCGGCGACGCCAAGGCGGCTGCCGACAAGATGCTTCTGGAGACCAAGGCCAAGTGCGACCGGATGCTGAAGGAGGCCACTGCCAAGGCACAGGCCATCACCGCTTCCGCCGTCCCCGCTGCCCCTGCCGCAGCGGGCAGCAATGCCGAGGCGCTGATCGCAGCAGAGAACGCCCGGGTGGAGGAGGCCCGTCTGGCCGCCAACGCCAAAATTGCCGAAATTCAGGAGCAGATGCGCGCCTGCATTCAGGCTCTGGAGCGCATTAAGGCCGCAGCCCCCGCTGCCAAGCCCGTTGCTCCCATCGCACCCGCAGCCCCTGCTGCGCCTGCGGAACCTGCTGCAGCTGTGGCTGACGCCATGCACTATGACAGCGGCAGCGTGGCCGATGAGATCGCCCACAATGTGGAGGCCCTGGTGGGCTCCACTGAGGACACTGCTCCCAAGGCAGAGCCCAAGCATCCCACGACCGATACCACCACAAGCCGCTTCGCCAACCTGAACCTGCAGTTTGGCCGGAACTACGACCCCACCCACAAATAATTTTTTCCCAATATGCAATGCCAGGACGAGGACAGGAGCTTGGGACGATCCTTTTCAGAGAGCTGCCGGAAGGTGCAAGGCAGCAAAGGAAGCCCGGATGCTTATCCCCTCGGAGCAGTGCGCCGAACCCCCAAAAGGGAAGTAGACCGCACCGGGTGCGCCCGATACCGCGCAGACGAGTGCCGCGCAAAGCGCGGAACGAGAGTGGTACCGCAGAGGAAATTATGCCTTTGTCTCTTATTATGGGAGACAAAGGCTTTTTTAGATGTGCGCATGAATCAGGGAATGCGGGAATACGAGTTGACAGTTGACAATTGACAGTTAAGGAATTTCCTTCGGAAATAAATCAGAAATTATCAAATCGTCCCGCAGGGATACCATAACTGTCAACTGTACACTGTCAACTGGTGCACGCTCCTGATTTACCGACCAGATCAGAAACATCAAACGGAGGTTATTCCAATGGACTACAAAAATACGATCATCACCCCGAAGACCGACTTCCCCATGAAGGCCGGTCTGCCTGCACGGGAGCCGGGAATGCTGGAGCACTGGCAGAACCTGGACCTGTACAACGAAATGCTGAAGAAAAATCAGGACCTTCCCCGCTTCGTCCTGCACGACGGCCCTCCCTTCTCCAACGGCTATATCCACATGGGCCACGCCCTGAATAAGACGCTGAAGGACTTCATCGTCCGCAGCCATGCCATGATGGGCTGCTACACCCCCTATGTCCCCGGCTGGGACAACCACGGTCTGCCCATCGAGCGGGCCATTGAGACCTCCAAGAAGAAGCTCAATAAGGATATGTCCGTGCCCGAGTTCCGGAAGGCCTGTGCCGAGTTCGCTGAGGACTTTATTCAGAAGCAGATGGGCGGCTTTAAGCGCCTGGGCGTTGTGGGGGACTGGGAGCATCCCTACCGCACCATGGACAAGCATTTTGAGGCCCAGGAGGTCAAGATCTTCGGCCGGATGTTTGACAAGGGCTATATCTACAAGGGCCTGAAGCCCGTCACCTGGTGCCCCTACTGCGTCACCGCCGTGGCCGAGGCCGATATCGAGTATAAGGATGACCCCTGCACCACCGTGTATGTCAAGTTCCCCATGAAGGACGATCTGGGCAAGCTGAGTCAGTTCGACCTGTCCAAGACCTACTTCGTGATCTGGACCACCACCATCTGGACCCTGCCCGGCAACCTGGCCATCTGCCTGCACCCCAGAGACAGCTATGTCCTCGTCAAGGCGGACAATGGCGAGACCTACATCATGGCCGAGGCCCTGATGGACAAGGTCATGCACATCGGCGGCTTTGAAAATTACGAGGTCCTGGCCAGCTACCCCGGCTCCTTCTTTGAGAATATGCTGGCCCAGCACCCCTTCATGGACAAGACCTCCCGCCTGGTGAACGCAGAGTACGTCACCATGGATTCCGGTACGGGCTGTGTCCACACCGCCCCCGGTTTCGGTGCCGACGACTACCAGACCTGCATGCGCTACGGTATGGAGCTGGTGGTGCCCGTGGATGACTACGGCCGCCACACCGACTATGCAGGTAAGTATGCCGGCATGAAGACCGAGGAAAGTAACCCTGTCATCCTGGAGGATATGCGACAGTCTGGTGCCCTCTTTGCCTCCGAGGAGATCGTCCACTCCTATCCCCATCACGACCGCTGCAAGAAGCCCGTCATCTTCCGGGCCACCCCTCAGTGGTTCTGCTCTGTGGAATCCTTCAAGGACCAGGCCATCAAGGCCATTGAAAATGTCCAGTGGTACCCCGCCTGGGGCCAGGACCGCATGACCAGCATGATCCGCGAGCGCGCCGACTGGTGCATCTCCCGTCAGCGCCGCTGGGGCCTGCCCATCCCCGTGTTCTACTGCAAGAGCTGCGGCAAGCCCGTGTCTACCCCGGAATCCATCGAGAAGCTTTCTAAGCTCTTTGACGAGTACGGCTCCAATATCTGGTTCGAGAAGGATGCTATGGAGCTGGCCCCCGAGGGCTTTACCTGCCCCCACTGCGGCGGCAAGGACTTCACCAAGGAGAAGGACACCCTGGACTGCTGGTTCGACTCCGGCTCCACCCACTATGCCTCTCTGATGCACCGGCACCCCGAGCAGTGGCCTGCCGATGTGTATCTGGAGGGCGCCGACCAGTATCGCGGCTGGTTCCAGTCCTCTCTGCTGACTTCCGTCGGCGCTCTGGACCAGGGCGCGCCCTTTAAGCAGGTGCTGACCCACGGCTGGACCGTGGACGGCCAGGGCCGGGCCATGCACAAAAGTTTGGGCAACGGCGTTGACCCTGCGGACCTGATCAAGGAGTTCGGTGCGGACATCGTCCGTCTGTGGGCCGCCTCCTCTGACTACCATGCGGACGTGCGCTGCTCCAAGGAGATCTTCAAGCAGATCGCCCAGAACTATCTGAAATTCCGCAACACTGCCCGGTACTGCCTGGGCAACCTGAACGAGTTTGATCCCGATGATCTGGTGGCCCCCGAGGATATGGAGGAGCTGGACAAGTGGGCACTGACCAAGCTGAACGCTCTGGTGAAGGAATGCCGGAGAGCCTACAATGTGTATGAGTTCCACATGGTCTCCCATGCCATCAATGATTTCTGCGTGGTGGAGCTGTCCAGCTTCTACCTGGATATTCTGAAGGACCGGCTGTACTGTGAGGAGAAGAACGGCCTGCGCCGCCGTTCCGCCCAGACTGCCTTGTTCCTGATCCTGGATGCCATGGCAAAGGTCTTTGCCCCAATCCTGGCCTTCACCTGCGACGAGATCTGGCAGTCCATGCCACACCGCGCCTGCGACGACGGCCGGAACGTACTGCTCAATCAGATGCCCGAGAACTTTGACGCCTATGCCCTGGACGATGCCGCTATGGCCCGCTGGGATACCGTCATGAAGCTCCGCCAGGACGTGAACGGCGTGCTGGAGAAGGCCCGTGCCGACAAGCGCATCGGCAAGGCGCTGGAGGCCCATGTGACCCTGCAGACCGCTGATGAGGACCTGAAGAAGGCCTGCGCCGGGCTCAACCTGGCTGAGATCTGCATCGTCTCCGATTGCACCTGGACTGCCCCCGAGGAGGGGGCCGAGGTTGCCGCCGGTGTGAACTTCCCCCAGCTCACCGTGGGCGTATCCGAGGCCAAGGGCACCAAGTGCCCCCGCTGCTGGATGCACTCCGTGAACGCCAACGCCGAGGGCCTGTGCCCCCGCTGCGCTGCCGTCATCGCCAAGATGGACGTGGAGCTGTAAACCAAAATAACATACGCCCTGCCGCGTCTGCTCAAAAGGGAGACGCGGCAAGTAGTGGCGCATAAGACAGGTTTATAAGTTTTAGAGAGAACAGCGTGGCGGAAGTCACGCTGTTCTGCTTTTTGATGCGTGAATGAGCATTTCGGCAATGATGCTCTCCGGCAGGAAACCAATGCAGGCGAGGCTGATGTGCACATCCTGCACTCGATGTCCGCTGCTCTTATCCGGCGCGGAAACATAGACCCTGTTCACAAGATCATGCAGCACAGCGGGCGTCAGTTCCTGCAAGTTGGGGTATTTCTTCGCCCGGAGGATGAACTGCTCAATGCTGTCGGCTTCTTTCTCCTGCTGGGCAATCTCCTGTTCCAAAAGCTGCATTTTCTCCGTCAGCTCTGTTTGCTCATTTTCATAGTCGGCGGACAGCTTTTCAAATCGGCTATCATTGATTTTGCCGGAGATATTGTCCTCATACCGTGATCTGCGGTAACTCCTGCCAAAGAGGAACGGGGGCACTGCGGCTGCCGTCCGATTCCACTTGGACGTTACGTTTCTTGTTATCCATTTGCACCTTCCTTTTCATTCAGATTTCCGGGCAGTGCCGCATGAATCTCCCGGAGCAAAGTGCGTGATATGACCTATTGCTATTCAGTATATCACGACAATTTTCCGGGATTCCATTGGGCAATGTACCGGGATTCACAGGAGAATTACAGGCAGTTCGCCGGGTCGCACAGCCGTCCGTGCCTGTCAAGAAATCGGCTTTGCCTCGCTGCGCGTCCTTGACAGTCTCGTTCGCCTGTGCAAGCCGGTAATCAAGGCGGCGATGCCGCCATTTGCCAATGAAAATCAGCTGCATTTCAAGGCTTTTTCAATCTCTTGGCCTAATTATAGCAAGAACAAACGTTCGAGTCAATGTGATTCTTAGAGGAAGAGCAAGCACAGCAAGTGTAGCTACACTTGCGAAAAACGGCGTGGGTTGACCGGGATTTATTTGCAGTGCAGCAAGCAAATCCGGTGAGTACCCACACCGAGAAAACAGAGCGTTCCGGCTGACCGCCGAAACGCCCTGTTTTCATTTTGGGGATAGTCCCAAGCTCTTAGAGAAGATCACTTGAAACGATTTACCCATTGTAAAACCGGTTTTGTTTTGCTACAATGAATTTAAATAATGATTGCGCAGAGGTGAGTATCATGCCCCTTATCATTGTTCGCAATGACATCACGAAAATGAGTGTGGATGCCATCGTCAACGCGGCGAAGGAATCTCTGCTGGGCGGAGGCGGCGTGGATGGCTGCATCCACCGTGCGGCGGGGCCAGAGCTGCTCCAAGAGTGCCGGACGCTGGGCGGCTGCCGAACCGGCGAAGCCAAGATCACCGGCGCGTACCGCCTGCCGTGCCGCTACATCATCCACACCGTGGGCCCCGTGTGGAACGGCGGTAAGTACGGCGAGCGGGAACAGCTCGCCTCCTGCTATCGCACCAGCCTTGCGCTGGCGAAGGAGCACGGCTGTGAGACGGTGGCATTTCCGCTGATCTCCTCCGGCGTTTTTGGCTATCCAAAGGATCAGGCGCTCCGCGTGGCGGTGGACGCCATCAGCGAATTTTTGGCTGAAAACGACATGACGGTGTACATCGTCATTTTCGACCGCGCGGCGTACCAGATCGGCAACAAGCTCTTCGCGGACATCGCCGCCTACATCGACGACCACTATGTGGACGCGCACACCGACCTTCGCGGGGAGCAGATGCGCCGGATGAGCATCGTCGAAAGCCGGATGCTGACCGCCTACGAGGACGCGCCCATGGCGGCCTCCGGGCTGGACGAGGCGCTTGCGCATCTGGACGCCGGATTTTCGGAGACGCTGTTGAAGCTTATCGACCGCAGCGGCAAAAAGGACGCAGAGGTCTACAAGAAGGCCAATGTAGACCGCAAGCTGTTCTCGAAAATCCGCAATAACCCGGACTACAAGCCCTCCAAGCCCACAGCGGTGGCTTTCGCTATCGCGCTGGAGCTGAGCCTGCCGGAGACCCGCGACCTCATTGCCCGCGCGGGCTACGCCCTGAGTCCCAGCAGCAAGTTTGACGTCATCATCGAGTACTTCATCATGCAGCGGGACTATGACATTTTCAAGATCAACGAGGCGCTGTTCGCCTTTGACCAGAGCTTGCTGGGAGCGTGAGGAATGAAAATTATACTCAGCCGAAAAGGTTTTGACTCTGCGAATGGCGGCATCGTCAGTCCCATTTTTGAAGATGGCACAATGGTTTCGTTTCCCATCCCCAGCGATGATGAGGATACATATGATTCTCTTTACTACAATGGGATTCCATACTCCAAGATTTTACATGATTTGAGGTATAAGGGTGGGAACCACTGCCATGTCGACCCGGATTTGGATTTGAGTCGGCGTGCAAAGGAAATTGACGGCTGGTTTCCAGCGTTCGGTCAGCGGGATGCCGCGGCTTCTTACCTAAAGAATCTGGGTGTTGCGCCGGGAGATATTTTCCTGTTTTTTGGAAATTTCCACTTTGTTGAGTGCAAAAACGGAGAATACAAGTATTCGCGGGAGTGCGGTGATTTTTACCGTGAAAAAGATATTCAGGTGATTTGGGGCTACCTACAGGTGGGGGAAATCCTTTCTGCGCCCGAAAAGCAAAAAGAAGCGTGGTGGCACCCCCATTCAACCGATGAGCGGACAAGCGGCACAGCGAATGTTATATTCAAGGCATCTGAGAAACTTTCTCTGGATATCACCAAGCCCGGAGCGGGATTGCTGCCCTTTGACAAAAAGCGTGTGCTAACGCTGGAGGGCGCAACAAAAGCAACTTGGGCGATGAATGAAGTGTACGATACGCAGCACATATACGGAAAGAGAAAGAACGGTGCAAAAGATCCAATAAAGGGATTATACTACGCGGGCATTTGGCAGGAACTTGGACTGATGGAATCGGATGCCTGCACGGAGTGGGCAAGAAGTATACTTTTGTAATCAGGAGCGTAACACCATGACTTTTATCTGCTACCCCAAATGCACCACCTGCCAGAAGGCGCGAGCATGGCTGGACGAGCACCACATCACCTATAATTTTCGCGATATCAAGCTGGAAAATCCCACTTACGACGAGCTGGCCGCATGGCACGAGCATAGCGGCCTGCTGCTGAAAAAGTTTTTCAACACCAGCGGTCTGCTATACAAATCTATGGGGCTAAAGGACAAGTTGCCCCAAATGAGTGAGGACGAGATGCTTAAGCTCCTTGCAACAGACGGGATGCTGGTCAAGCGCCCACTGCTGGTGGGCGATGACTTCGTGCTGGTCGGCTTCAAGGAAACCGAGTGGGAGAGCCATCTAAAAAAATAAAGAAGAGGTGAAGCTTCATGGATGTGCAACGGGCAAAAGAACTGCTGATGGTTTTGGCGGATGGCGTTGATCCCTTGACGGGGGAGGTACTGCCGGATGACCACGTGTGCAACAAAGGGGAGATCGTGCGGGCGCTGCACTGCGCCGTGGAGGAACTGTCCCGCAGACGGAAAAAACCGCTGCCCGAAAACAACGGAAAACCTTGGACGGAGGAACTGGACGACGAGCTAAGCCGCTTGTTCGACGGCGGTATGAAAAAGAAAGACCTCTGTACGCACTTTGGCCGTACCCCCGGCGCGATCGAGTCCCGGTTGGAGCGGCTGGGGAAACTGTAAAGCTGCAAAAATGTAACATAAATGTCGCCCGACAGGCGACCAAACCCTCCTTTGGCCGCACTACAATGGCAGCGTAATCAAACGAAGGAGGGATTTCCTTATGACAGAACTGGTTTTTATTCTTGACCGCAGCGGCTCCATGTCGGGGCTGGAATCGGACACCATCGGCGGCTTCAACTCCATGCTTGCACAGCAAAAGAGGGAGGCAGGCGAGGCGCTGGTTTCCACGGTGCTTTTCGCCAACGACAGCACGGTCATCCATGACCGCCTGCCGCTGAGCGAGGTGCCGCCCCTGACGGAAAAGGAGTATTTCACCTGCGGCTGCACGGCGTTGCTAGATGCCGTGGGCGGCACCATCCACCACATCGGCAACATCCACAAGTACGCTCGCCGGGAGGACGTGCCGGAAAAGACGATGTTCATCATCACCACCGACGGCTACGAAAACGCCAGCCGCCGCTACGATTACGAGCGTGTGCGCCGCATGATTGAACGGCAGAAGGAGAAATACGGCTGGGAATTCCTGTTCCTCGGCGCAAACATCGACGCGGCCAAGGAGGCGGCACGTTTCGGCATCGGTGCGGACCGCTCGGTGAACTACAAGTGCGACGAGGCGGGCACGGCGCTGAATTACGAGGTCATCAGCGAGGCGGTGTGCAGCGTCCGCGCCGCCCGGCCGCTCAGCGCCGACTGGAAGCGCCGCATCGACGAGGACGTGCAGAAAAGAGGGAGGTAAGCGTATGTACGGAGCGATTTTGGGCGACATCGTGGGCAGCCCCTACGAGTTCGACTGCAACAACTATAAGGCGAAGGATTTTCCGCTGTTCAGCCGCCATTCCGACTTCACAGACGATACGGTGATGACGCTGGCGGTGGCGAAGGCGCTGCTCAGCAGCCGTGGGCAGGATGATGCCGCCATCAAAGCAGCACTGGTGCGGGAGATGCAGCAGCTGGGCCGCGCCTACCCCGACCGGGGCTATGGCACCCATTTTGGCGGCTGGCTCTATGAGGATGACCCGCAGCCCTACCAAAGCTACGGCAACGGCAGTGCCATGCGGGTGTCTCCCGCCGCATGGCTGGCGAAGGACATGGCGGAAACGCTGCATCTGGCGCGGCTCACCGCCGAGGTGACCCACGACCATCCGGAGGGCATCAAGGGCGCGCAGGCCACCGCCGCGGCCATCTTTCTCGCCCGCACAGGTCACGGAAAAGAGGAAATCAAAGCGTATGCGGAGCGCGAATTCGGCTACGACCTCAGCCGAACCTGCGAGGAGATTCGCCCCACCTACCATCATGTAGAGAGCTGCCAGGAAACCGTGCCGCAGGCTATTATTGCATTTCTGGAAAGCACAGATTTTGAAGACGCGCTGCGCACGTCGGTGTCCCTCGGCGGCGACAGCGACACCCTCGCCGCCATCACCGGCAGCATCGCCGAAGCGTTCTACGGCGTGCCGGAGGAACTGCGGCAGGAGAGCCGCAAACGCCTGACACCGGAGCTGGCGGAGATTTTGCGCCGGTGGGAAAGCGTGCTTTACAACGAAAAAATATGTGGTAGAATTTGAAACAGAGAACAAAATAAGGAGGGGCTTCCATGGCGATTTTGAACTTTTCCGATGTGTTAAAAAATGTGGGGCTTGACCCGAAGTGGGTAAAGCTGATCCGACACTCGCTGGGTGACAAGGCATTCAAGAAATGCTATGATAAGGGCATGGTGGAAGAATACACCCGCGTACAGAGTGAAACCTTCAGCAACGGGTATGATTATTGGTGCGTATTTATCAGCGACAAGAGTACGACGGCAAAGTTTTTCGCCTGCTACAAGGTAAGCGGCGGCGTTATTGATACGCAGGACACGAAGCCAAAGGGATTCCCACTGGAGGACTGGTTCCAAGGACAGCGAATGTTTTACAATCTGGAACGCATTGACCTGCTGAAGGAATACGAAGGCAGGCTCTTGATCGAATGGGATAAAAGCGCGCTTGCTTGGGCGCAGAAAGGCACCAATGAAAAGCCTATTGTGGCCATTCGGGACAAGAAGATTTTTTCCGGCTACGAAAATGCGATCCTTACCTATAAAGAGCTTCGGGAGATCGTGCAGGATCCCACGGCATACGAATCGTGGCACACGGCGCTTTCCACCGTCAACGCGGTCTACCTCATTGTTGACCGGGAAAACGGACGGAAGTATGTTGGCTCCGCTTACGGCAAGGGCGGCTTATTGGGGCGCTGGACGCACTATGTGAAGTCACTGCACGGCGACAACAAGCTGATGAAGGAGTTGCTCTGCGACTACCCGGATAGGTATACGCACTTCCAGTTCTCGATTTTGCAGCTCCTGCCAAAGGCCGTGACGCCCGATGAAGTGATCCAAACGGAGACCCTTTGGAAGAAAAAGCTGCTGACCTATGAGCCTCTCGGCATGAACGCGAACTAATCTTCCTTGCAGTATCCTCTGGATAATACATAGCTCTCACTTTCCTTTGGCAAAGCGACTGTTTCAGCCCACTTTTCAAGTAGGGCGGCAAATCCCATCAAGCGCCCTCCGAAAGACGCGTGACAGCAAAAAATCAGCCATAATCAACCTTTAAAACGGCAAAAAAGCAAAGGGGCATGTGTCTGAACGGCACATACCCCTTTTTGTCAGCAACCCTTGTCCGGCAACTGCCATCCATATTATTTGTTTCGTGAAACCTGGTTTATGGACAGCTACCCGCAGGGCGTATCTGTTTTTGCTGGGAACAAAATCGGAAGGAGAATCGAAACCAAGACCGAAGTCATTGCCCGCCGCAGGGAAAACTTGCGGCGGGGTCAAAGTGTCTATGCGGTTATGCCAGCACCAGTTCGCCATCCCGGCAGTCCACGGTGACGGTGGAGCCGGTGGTGATGCGGCCTTCCAGAATCTTGCGGCTGAGCATGGTCTCTACGGTGTGCTGCACATAGCGGCGCAGAGGACGGGCACCGAACTCGGGGTCGTAGGCTTCGTCCACAATGTGCTGCTTGGCTGCATCCGTCAGGCGGCAGGTGATCTGCTGCTCAGCAAGACGCTCGTTCAGCTTGTCGATCTGAAGGTCGATGATCTTGGTGATGTTGTCCTTGGTCAGGGGCTTGTAGAAGACGATCTCGTCCAGACGGTTCAGGAACTCGGGGCGGAAGCTCTGGCGCAGCAGCATCATGACCCGCTCCTTGGCGGCGGGGTCAATTTCGCCGTCGTCCCGGATGCCGCCCAGCAGCTCCTGAGAGCCCAGGTTGGAGGTCAGAATCAGAATGGTGTTCTTGAAGTCCACGGTGCGGCCCTGGGAGTCGGTGATCCGACCGTCGTCCAGCACCTGCAGCAGGATGTTGAACACATCGGGATGGGCCTTCTCCACCTCGTCGAACAGCACCACGCTGTAGGGCTTCCTGCGGACGGCCTCGGTCAGCTGGCCGCCTTCTTCGTAGCCCACGTATCCGGGAGGCGCGCCGATCAGACGGCTGACGGAGAATTTCTCCATGTATTCGGACATATCGATCCGCACCAGGTTGTTCTCGTCGTCAAACAGGGCTTCAGCCAGTGTCTTGGCCAGCTCCGTCTTGCCCACGCCTGTGGGGCCCAGGAACAGGAAGGAACCGATGGGCCGGTTGGGGTCCTGGATGCCTGCACGGCTGCGCTGGATGGCCTCGGTCACGGCCTTGACGGCCTCATCCTGGCCAACCACACGCTTGTGGAGGATGCTTTCCAGGTTCAGCAGCTTCTCCCGTTCCCCCTGGACCAGACGGCTGACGGGAATGCCCGTCCAGCGCTCCACGATCTTGGCGATTTCCTCGTCGGTAACCTTCTCGTGCAGCAGAGCACTCTCGCCTTCGGACTGATTCCGGCGCTCCTGCTCTTCCAGCTCCTTTTGCAGCTGGGGCAGGCGACCATATTTCAGCTCTGCGGCCTTGCCCAGGTCGTAGCTCTGCTCTGCGGCCTCGATCTGGCGGTGCAGGTCCTCAATGTCCTTACGGATCTTCTGAACCTTTTCCAGGGAATTCTTTTCGTTTTCCCACTGGGCTTTCTTGGCGTTGAAGCTTTCCTGCTCCTCGGCCAGCTCCTTGCGAAGCTGGGCCAGGCGGCTCTTGGACAGCTCGTCCTCTTCCTTCTTCAGGGACTCCTCCTCAATTTGCAGCTGGATGATGTGGCGGTTCACGCTGTCCAACTCCGTGGGCATGGAGTCCTGCTCGGTCCGCAGCTGGGCACAGGCCTCATCGATCAGGTCAATGGCCTTGTCCGGCAGGAACCGGTCGGTGATATACCGGTGGGAAAGGGTAGCGGCGGCGATAATGGCGGGGTCTGTGATCTTCACGCCGTGGAAGTTCTCATAGCGCTCCTTCAGGCCACGGAGAATGGCGATGGTGTCCTCCACCGTGGGCTCATTGACCATGACGGGCTGGAAACGGCGCTCCAGAGCGGGATCTTTTTCAATATACTGCCGGTATTCGTCCAGGGTCGTTGCGCCGATGCAGTGCAGCTCGCCCCGGGCCAGCATAGGCTTCAAGAGGTTGCCGGCATCCATGCTGCCCTCGGTCTTGCCGGCACCCACAATGGTGTGCAGCTCATCGATGAACAGCAGAATTCTGCCCTCGGACTGCTTGACCTCGTTCAGAACGGCCTTTAACCGCTCCTCAAATTCGCCCCGGTACTTGGCACCGGCCACCAGGGCACCCATATCCAGGGAGAAAATGGTCTTGTCCTGCAAAGAGGAGGGGACCTCCTTCTTTACGATCCGCTGGGCCAGCCCCTCCACAATGGCGGTTTTGCCCACGCCGGGCTCGCCGATGAGGACGGGGTTATTCTTGGTTTTCCGGGAGAGAATTCGAATCACATTCCGAATCTCTTCGTCACGGCCGATGACCGGGTCCATTTTCTGCTCCTTGGCCTTCTTGACCAGGTCCGTGCCGTATTTTTCCAGAGCATCATAGGTGCCCTCAGGGCTGTCGGAGGTCACCCGCTGGTTGCCCCGGACGGATTGCAGGGCCTTGAGCGCGGCCTCCTTGGTAATGCGGTAGTCGGAGAAAATCCGCTTCACGCCGCCCTGAGCGGTTTCCAGCAGACCCAGGAACAGGTGTTCCACGGAGACGAATTCGTCCTTCATGGTGCTGGCCTCTGCTTCGGCGGCAGTAAAGGCTGCATCCATGTCGGCACTGATATAGAACCGGTCGGCTTCCCGGCTGCCGGTGACAGAGGGGACCTTGCCCAGCTCCGTTTTCGCGGCGGCTTCCAGACTCTCTACCGTCACATCCATCTTCTTCAGCAGCTGGGGTACAAGCCCTCCATCCTGCTGCAGCAGCGCCACCAGCAGATGGATCTGCTCCATTTGCTGATTGCTGTTTTGAATTGCAAGGTTTTTGGCGTTCTGGACAGCCTCCATGGACTTTTGCGTATAGTTCTGAAAATTCATAGCCATCCTTCTTTCATGGTTTAGCACTCTTTTAATGAGAGTGCTAATTTTTATTTGCCTATACTATACTCCAATTCCGCCAAAAGTCAAGGGACGGACATAAAATGTTTACAACTATACAATATGCACAATTACAAAAGGAATAATTTGACACGGTTAATATATATTTAACAAAATAAAGCTTGCATTTCTGGGGAAATGCGGTATAATAACCATGCAAGTGCAAGGTAGCTTCCGGAGACGGAAGCGAAAGTGAAATTTTTTTCTTACCTCTCTTTTCTCTGGAAACACCCCCTGCGGTCTGGTCAACCGCAGGGGGTGTTTTCGTGGAAAATGTTCGCCGGTGCAAAAACAGCTTCACAAATGGAAGAAAACCGTGTATGATGTGTAGTATGCTTGCGTAAGCACAAATGTAGGAGGAAACCATGGAAGTATCTTTGACGGAAATGCTGGAGGCCCGGGAGAAGCGGGCCTGGCGGCAGCGGGAGCTGCTGAAACGCGGGCGGACGGTGATCTGCTTCACGATGAACATTGCGGGCCCCATCAAAAACAGCCCCCTGATCGGCAGCGGCTATGACCTCGGGAAGCGGCTGCTGTTGGGGCAGCTGGACGTTGCGGGCGTGGCGGTTTCCGATTTTGAAGAGGTCCGGGAGAAGACGGGCAACGAGTGTATTCTGCTGGTGGATGCCGAGCCTCTGGCCGTCAAGGCCATTACGGCGGAGCTGGAGGATCACGCGCCCATCGGGCGGTTGTTCGATATGGATGTGCTGCGGCCGGACGGCAGCAAGGTGGAGCGGCAGGAGCTGGGCCTGCCCGGGCGGAAGTGCCTGCTCTGCGGGGAGAGCGCCCAGGTCTGCGCCCGGAGCCGGAAGCACAGCGTGGCAGAACTCCAGGCAAAGACCCGGGAAATCCTGCGGGAGGCCGTGGACGAGGCGGACAGCCGGGAGGCGGCCCGGTATGCCTGCCAGGCCCTGCTGTATGAGGTGGCAATCACCCCCAAGCCGGGCCTGGTGGACCGGGAGAACAGCGGCAGCCACCGCGATATGGATTTCTTTACCTTCCAGGCCAGCGCCGCAGCCCTGCAGCCCTATTTTGCCCAGTGCGTCCGCATCGGGCGGCAGGGGGGCACGCCGACAGAGACCCTCCGGGCGCTGCGCCTGCCCGGAAAGCTGGCGGAGGGGGAAATGCGCCGGGCCACAGGCGGTATCAATACCCACAAGGGGGCCATTTTCTCCATGGGCATCCTCTGCGGTGCGCTGGGACGGCTGGACAGGAAAAACTGGGCAGATCCGGACCGCGTCCTGGAGGAATGCGCTGCTATGGCAAAGGGCATCGTCAGCGAGGACTATCGGGGTCTCACCCCGGAAACGGCAAAGACTGCCGGACAGAAGCTCTATATACTCCATGGCATTACCGGTGTTCGGGGCCAGGCAGAGGCAGGCTTCCCGGCGGTGCGGGAGGTGGGCCTGCCAACTTTGGAAGCGGCGCTGGCAGCGGGAAAGGATATCAATGAAGCTAGCTGCGCGGCCCTACTGGCCCTGCTGGTCCACACGGCGGATACCAATATGATCCACCGGGGCGGCTTTGATGGAATGCAGCAGGCCACGCTCGAGGTACGGGAGATTCTGGACCGGGAGAACTTCCCCAGCCGGGAGACTCTGGAATCGCTGGACAAGCGCTTCATTGAGAACAATCTCTCTCCCGGCGGCTCGGCAGACCTGCTGGCGCTGACTCTACTCCTGTTCTTTTTGAAGGAACATCCCCAGAGATGAGAAAGACCGCAGAGGCCGGTGCTTTAGGAGCACGTGACCTCTGCGGTTTTTTATCCGTTCTGAGATGCCTTTTGCCTATGCAGCTGGCCCCGAATCTTGCCCGGCAGGGAATCCCGCCGGAGGAAGAGCACGCCAACAAGAATGTAGAGCACGGCCAGCATGGCAATGCCGACCCACCAGACTCCGGACAGCAGCAGATCGCCTGCAAGGCAGGTGACGAAGGTGGGCACGGGCAGGGCCAGCAGCAGCGCCAGGAAATAGCGCCGCCCCTGCAGCCCGGCGTGGGCTGCGGCATAGGGGATGATGCCGTTGGGCAGCCCCGGGGCCAGCAGAAGGATGGTGGTGTAATAGGTGCGGTTCCGCTTGACGGATAGGGCATCCCGGGCCTTTTTCAGCTTCGGGGAGGCCTCCTCCAGGGCGGCGAGGGACGTCTGGGCGTGGGTCGCGGCGTAAAAGACGGCTATATGAGCGGCCATGCAGGCGGTCAGGCAGACCGCGCAGCCCAGCCAGGGCCCCAGGACGATCCCGGCCACCAGCTGGACGGGCATGGCGGGCAGAACCACGGAGAGGATCTGGACGAAGGACAATAGCCACAGCAGCCCGGCGCTGTAGGCGGTGCTCTGCCCGTCGAAGCAGGTCTGCAGGGCATTTTCATCCCCGCTGGAAAAGGCAGCCCAGACGTTGGGAACATAAATACGAAGCAGCTCCACCACCAGTCCGATGGCGATGAGCAGAAAAAGAACCATGACCGCCAGTGACCTGACGGCGGACTTTTTGGATTTATTCTGCATAGGAAGATTCCTTTCCCTTATATTGTACAAAAGCCCGGCCCGGAAACCGGGCTGGGCCAAAATCGGCACATTCTTCCGCAGAAATGGGGGAAAATTCTCCCATTTGCTTTGGCAGCAGGATTATATCATGGGGAATATGGAATTTCAAGCTTTTTTTCACATTCCCAAAGACACAAGAAAAGAGAGGGACTTGGCAGTAGTTCACTGCAGCGGGGTTCGTTTATGAGCCTGAACAGCCGAAAAGCCCTATTTCAAGCGGTTTTCGGGCATAGAAAAAGGGGCTGTTAAATAACCCCAAAAGGAAATCGCAGACTCTTTCCCGAAATGGAAAGGGTCTGCTTTTTCTTACCCATCAAGGCTGTGGATAACTTTTCTC
>ERZ837380.1008-NODE-1008-length-38988-cov-17.529217_pt1 | contig 38988 bp, 33 predicted proteins | sample MGYA00519685_ERZ837380 | MGnify/ENA primary metagenome ERZ837380 (study PRJEB31850, sample SAMEA3708817) | human gut metagenome | biome: human gut; feature: human-associated habitat; material: faeces | place: China | collected 2014 ...
GTGGGCTTTGCCCACACCCACAACCTTTGAAAAGGTTGACCAAACTTTTATAATTATTTGGTAAAACATTTTACTAAACCATAATTTACACAATTTTTCTGAAATTTATTCTTAATCATAACATCAAAAATGGGCTGACCTGTCAGGTCAGCCCAAAGAAATCTAAATTATTACTAATTAAGATTAGAACATCTCTCTCTTGCGAATGACGAACATTACGCCTGTAGCAGAAACAAGAAGAGTAAGAATTACAACTGCGAGTGTAGCGTCACCTGTCTTAACTGTGCCGTTATCATTGTTAGTTGTGTTGTTGCCGTTATTAGCTGTATCAGCTGTGCCCGGCTTAACTGTTGCGCCTGTCGATGATGTAGCATCTTCAGTTGCAGGAGCTATTGTTGTTTCAGAAGCCTTTGTTGTCTCAGTAGCCTTTGTTGTTTCAGTAGCCTTAGTTGTCTCAGTAGCTTTAGTTGTCTCAGTTGCCTTTGTTGTTTCAGTAGCCTTTGTTGTCTCAGGAACTGTTGGCTCTACATATGTTGACTCTGTAAGAGTTGTGTTTGTGAATGTAAGTGGAGCTGGATCCTTAATTGTGAAGTCAACTACAAATGAGTTCATAGAATTAGGATCAAGGCTCATTTTGTCAGGATCAAGTGCGCCTGTTGTAAGAACTCTTACATTGAGGTTGATTGTTGTTTCAACATTCTCAGGCTCGCCGATTACATCGAATGTAACCTGTACGAAAGGCTTTGTTGAATCAATCGGATAAAGTGAAAGGCTAGAAGCGTTAGAATTTATCTTACCTGGGAGCTTTGTATTGAATACATCGCCGCCTGCTGGTGTGATCTGAGGCATAATGTTGAGCTTTCTGCCTGATGAATCAAGGTTGTTAGCGTTCTTGTACTCAAGAACAGTGTTATCAAATGTTAAGTACCACTCAAGGTTTACAAGATCTCTGTCTGTACCGAGGTAGTAAGTAACTGTAACCTGCTTTGTTGAGTTATCATACACAGCCTTAGCCTCTGGGAATACGTTTGATGTAGCGTAAACTGTAAGAGCAGGCTTTGAAACAGGAGCAGGAGCTGTTGTAGCTTCCTCTGAAGCTGTTGTTTCAACTGCCTCTGTTGTAGCTACAGTTGCGTCAGGCTCTGTTGGTGTTGGTTTAACACCGTTCTCTTTATCGGCAAGTGCCTGTTCAAATGACATATACTCTGTGTTGTAAACAGCGCCGTCACCCTTTACAGGTGTGTAACCATATTCGCCGTTACCATAGTAGTAGTACCACTGACCACGGCATGTAAGCTTCTGGTTGAGTGGGTTCTCTTCGATTCTGTTTTCATCAATAACATAAATCATGTTATTGAAATTTCTGATACCTTCCGGATAAAGCTCGTTACTAGGATCGTCTTCATCAGTTTTAGGCCAGTAACCCCAAGCCTGTTCACCATCATCGTCTACACATGTAACATCTGATGTCTGAGCAGCCTTTGTGTACTGAGGAGCCTCTGGATCTGCACCGCCGTCAACATAGTTGTTGAAGATGAGCTTAGGAACATCCGTTGGAACATCAATACAGAAAATGTTTTCGTTCTCAGTTTCTTTAACCTTATACATATCCTGCCATGTTTCGCAAGCATCTGTGCCTTCCCACCAGTATGCACCTGTTGATGTTGTGAACTCATTTTCCCATCTCTGTGGCATATAGAAATAATATCTATATGTTTCAGTTCCCTCTGAAGGAACATAGTTACCATCGCTGTCTGTGTCAGCTGAAACGCTAACTGCTGCAACTGCTACCATTGAAGCAGAAAGAGCCATAGCCAACATAAGACTAATGATTTTCTTGGACATTAGAAATTTCCTCCTATAAAAATATGTTTCCGATATACTCGGTATGACAATTATATAATAATTTGCTCAAAAAATCAAGGCTTTTTCAAAAAAACAGGTCGATTATAGGGTGTAATAATAACCAAAAATCAGTTACAATTTTTAAACAATTTTTAAACAATTTTTAAACAATTTTTAATTTTGCAATAAACAGTCAAAACTGTTCGTCACTTTAAGTCATATCGTTGTCAATATTGTCACTATCAGTATTCAAACCGTTTTTCGTATTTTCTTTATGTCTGAAATACATAACTCCGCCGATTGCTCCGCCTATCAGCAGCAAGCCGCAAACGATTACAATCGTTGTAACCGATGCACCCGAACCCGATTTCTGCACATCAACATATTGCGTATTGCCTTGGTTATTTTGCGGCATCATTGTTGTTTTTTCGCCGATTACAGCTTTATGGTCCGTTTTTTCATCTGTATTATCATTTCCCTTACCGTCTATATAATTAATAAAATTTCCCTGGTAAGTATTTATATATTTTTCCGATTCTTCAACAATCGGTGTTTTTTCTGACACAACAGTTTTTCCGTCTGACTTAATATCATAGGTTATGGTATATGCAGTAAGAGTATTCATATCGCTGTCATACATTTCTTTAATAAAATATGTAACATTAGTATTTCCGGATTTTTTAACCTTAAAATTCATAGATACAAGCTGTGTACGGGATGAAAAGCTTGCATAATTTGATATATCAGAGAAATTAAAAGTCATATATCCGTCAAGATTTCCATTATAAATCACACCGTTCAAATTATCAAAATTAATAGAATCAGTGTCAATTTCAAGGTAATCTGTATCATAAAAAACATATGCCTGCATACCCATTACATCTTTTGATGCATCAGCAATATACATTGAATATGTAAATGTGTCCCCCACAGCAACAGAAGCAGCATCGTTAATTTTCACTTCTTCCGCCGCATTTGCATTTAGAGGTACAGCGCAAAGCATCATAAGTGCAGAACAACAAGCTAACGTAGTTTTAATTTTTTTAAACATAAAATCAATTCCTTATATATAATACATTTATTATATAATATTATAAACAAAATTTCAACGAACTTATATAAAATTTAATTTGAATTTTATGTGATAATTTTAAAAAGGAAATAAATCTATGTTGAGTTATATTTTAAACATAAGATAAACACCATAAATTGTTGTTTAGCAGAGTGTCGGTCGGGCATTAAAATTTAGCTAACGCTAAATTATCCTCCCAAAAGTAAAAAAGTTTACTCAATATTTTCAAAAATTGCGGGTTGGGGCAGCGCACATAAAAATCTTCCGATATAACAATTTATCAGGCGCAAACAGCCACGCTGTTTGCGTGCTAAAACCAAGTTTGTTAAAACAGGCGACAGCCACTAAAAAAACTATATTTTATTAATGAAATAACGAATTTCTTTTCTTGTTGCTATCGCATTTTTAAAGGCTAACGCCGTTGTGTTCAAGCCGCCGAACAGCGAGCTGTTTGGCTATTGTTAGATTGCGTAAGCGGAAAGTATTTGTGGGCTTTGCCCACACCCACGACCTTTGAAAAGGTCGACCAAACTTTTATAATTACTTGCCGAAACAATTTGCTAAACCATAATTTAGACTTCTGAATTATAAACAAAAAACACCCCCTGATTTCTCAGAGGGTGAAAAAAACTAAGTTTTATTAATGCTTATAAAAGATTATTTAATCTTCTTGCGGGTAAAGTAAACTACACCGGTAGCTGATACAAGTACAAGGAGGATAACTGCTGCCATAGAAGCATTACCTGTCTTAACTGTACCGTTGTTGTTATTGGCTGTATTGTTGCCATTGTTACCGTTGTTAGCTGTATCGGCTGTACCCGGCTTAACTGTTGCGCCTGTTGAAGATGTTGCATCTTCTGTTGCAGGAGCAAGAGTTGTATTAGGTGTTGTTGTATTCTGTGCAATTGTTGTTGCCGGAACTGTTGTTGTCGGAACTGTTGTTGCCGGAACTGTTGTTGCTGGAACTGTTGATGGTACTTGAGAAGCATCTGTTACAGTTACTGTAGCAACTGCGCCGAGCTTTGTAGCATAGTTGAAGTTTGAAAGGTCAATTCTGAGTGTTACATCAGCAAGCTCATATGGTACATTAACGATGAGGTTCTCACCATTGTATACAGCGTCAAATGCAACGCCGGATTCAGGTGTGAAGTTCTCTTCTGCACCGCCCCAGCTGTCAGCCCATTTGCCGTTAGCTGCGAACTTAACCTGGTAGTTGTCAAACTTAGGTACATTGTGATATGTAATCTCATAAACCTTATCTGCAACCTGCTCCATCTCATTAGCTGTTGGATCCCAAGCTACGCCGTTTAACCATGATTCATCATCAGGGTCACCGTTACCAACAGCATGCATGCTTTTGATTTCAATATCAGAAACGATCTGAACACCGTCACCTGAAACAGTGATTTTGCGTGTATTGCTGTCATATGTAACTGTTACATCACAAGCGGCAACAACATTAAAGGTTATATTGTTGTCTCCCTCATCACCGATCCAATTCTGACCGCCATCAGCTGTATTTTCTACAACCTTAATCTGAAGTGAATCAGCAATCTGAACATCGGTAAATACCTTAGTGTATGTACCGTCGCCGTTAGCTGTCATAACATTTTCAGGAGCTTCTTCCGGGCTACCCTTCCATAAAACGCCGCAAAGTTCTTCTGAACCTGCTACAACATATGTTGAACCTGCAGGAGCAGGAGCTGTTGTTGGTTCAGCTGTTGTTGGAACAACAGGTGTAACTTTACCTGCCTGAATTTCAGTTTTAACTGAATATGTTGTTGATGTTTGAGCAAGAACGCCATCTCTTACAAGGCCCTCTTCCTGGGCTTCGTCTGTTACACCTTCAGCGTTTGCAAGTGAGAGTGTAAGGTTATCAACTGTGAGGTTTACATCTGTTTCGCCAAGACCAAGTTTCTTGAATACAACTGAAACAAATGGTGTCTTCTGGTTGAAATTGTAAAGCTCAAGGCTTGACATATTACCATAAACCTTGCCTGCTGTTGCAGAGTTTACTACTACACCGTTTGTGTAAGGAGTCATAACACTGTCAAGAGCGAGCATTGTTGGGTCATAAGTAAGGTTGAAGTCTGCGTTAAGAACATTCTTCTCTGACTCAAAGTAATAAGTTACTGTTACATACTCTTCGTCACCTGCAACAACATTAGATGATGCAGGGAATAAGTTAGAAGTAGCATTTACAGTAAGAGCACCAACAGGAACTTCTTCTGTAGTTGCAACTACTGTTGTTTCTGGAGCTGCAGTTGTTTCAGGAACTGTTGTCTCAGGAGCAGCTGTTGTCTCTGGAACTGTTGTTTCAGGTGCAGCTGTTGTTTCAGGAACTGTTGTCTCAGGAGCTACTGTTGTTTCAGGAGCTTCTGTTGACTCTGTTGATGGAACAAATGTTGACTCTGTGAGCTTTGTTGTAGCTGCTTTGATGTAAGATGCATCATGAATGATGTAATCGCAAACATATGATACCATTGAATCAGGATCAACTCTCATTGTATCAAAGTCAATTTCACCCTTTGTAAGAACTCTTACATTCATGTTTACTGTTGTTTCGACATTCTCAGGAGTACCCTTTACATCTAAAACAATCTTAACAAACGGAACCTTTGCATCAATTGAGTAAAGGCCAAGGTCAGAAGCGTTGGCATTTACCTTGCCGGGTATACTTGTGTTGATTACAGAACCGCTTGTAATCTGTGGCATAATGCCGAGTTTCTTACCTGTTGAATCAAGATTATTCTTGTTGCTTACAGAAAATACTTCGCTGTCATATGTGAAGTACCATTCAAGGTTTACAAGGTCATAATCTGTGTCGAGGTAGTAGCTTACAGTAACCTGATTTGTTTCGCTGTTATACTCAGCCTTTGCAGTTGAGAAAACATTTGAAGTAGCATTTACTGTAAGAGGTGCTTTCTGAGCAGCAGCTGTTGCCTGTGTAGCAGGAGCAGCAGTAGTTGGCTCAACTGTTGTATCAGCCTCTGTTGTTTCAACCGGAGTTGATGTGTCTGTTACTGTTACAGTAGCCTTAGCACCTAACTTTGTAGCATAATCAAAGTTTGTGAGGTCGAGCTTGAGTGTTACATCAGCAAATTCATAAGGAACATTAACGGTAAGGTTCTCTCCGTTATATGCTGCGTCAAACTCTACGCCTGATTCAGGTGTGAAGTTTTCCACTGCACCGCCCCAACTGTCAGTCCACTTGCCGTTAGCTGCGAACTTAACCTGATAGTTGTCGAACTTAGATACATTCTTGAATGTAATCTCATAAACTTTGTCTGAAACTTCTGTCATAGAGTTAGCTGTAGGATCCCAAGCTGCACCGTTTAACCAAGCTTCATCATCAGGGTCGCCGTTACCAACAGCATTGATGCTGTCGATATCGAGATTTGTTACAAACTGAACGCCGTCGCCTGTAACAGTGATTTCTTTAGTAGAAGAATCAAATTTTACTGTTACATCACTTGCAGCAGTTACATTAAATGTAATGTTATTGCCTGTTGCGTCGCCAATCCAGTTCTGTGAACCGTCAGCACCATTTTCTACAACCTTAAGTGTAAGACCTGATGCCGGCTGAACATTGGTAAATACTTTTGTGTAAGTACCGTCGCCATTGTCTGTCATAACATTTGCAGGAGCTTCTTCTGGGCTACCCTTCCATAAAACGCCGCAAAGTTCTTCTGCACCGGCAACTACATATGTTGTATCTGCAGCAGAAACTGAAATTGCTGCAAATGACAATGAAGTTACCATAAGCATCAAAGAGACAACAAGGCTTAATGCTTTTTTGAACATTTTCTTTTTCCTCCTTTAATAATAATGCTTCTATAAGCTATACTATTATATAATATAAACTCCCCAAAAGTCAAATGATTTTGACACTTTTGAGAGTTATTTTTATAAATTTGTGTTATTTTGGTTAATTGCACAAAAACAAGATTGTTTTTTCGGTCATTCGTAACCATTAATATTATGAAATTGCCAGTTCCAAGAGTCACGGCACATATCTTCAAGATTTTTTTCGGCTTTCCAACCGAGAATTTCATATGCTTTTGTCGGATCGGCGTAACATTCTGCTATATCGCCCGCTCTTCTCGGCTTTATATCATAAGGAATTTCAATATTATTAACCTTGCTGAATGCCTTAACAATATCAAGTACGCTGTAGCCTGTACCTGTGCCAAGGTTAAATATCTCTGTGCCCTTGTGCTGTTCGGCATAATCAATAGCTTTTACATGACCTTTTGCAAGATCCACAACATGGATATAATCTCTTACGCCTGTGCCGTCATGTGTAGGATAGTCATTACCAAACACACCGAGTCTTTTAAGTCTGCCTGCAGCAACCTGTGTAATATAAGGCATAAGGTTGTTTGGAATACCGTTAGGATTTTCGCCGATTCTACCGCTTTCGTGAGCACCGATCGGATTGAAATATCTTAAAAGAACTACGGAAAGGTTGCTGTCAGCCTTTGCTGCGTCTGTAAGAATCTGCTCATTCATAAGCTTTGTCCAACCGTAAGGGTTTGTACAGCCTGTAGGCATTGTTTCAACAAGCGGAACACTCTTTGGAATACCATATACAGTAGCGGATGAGCTGAATACAAAGTTTGCTACTGAATATTTCTTCATAACCTCAAGCAAAGCAAGCGTTGAATCAAGATTGTTTCTGTAGTAAGCTACAGGAATTTCGCAGCTCTCGCCTACTGCCTTAAGACCTGCAAAGTGAATTACTGCATCAATTTTATTTTCGGCAAAAAGTTTGTCCAAAGCCTCAACATCGCAAACATCAATGTTGTAAAGCGGAATTTTTTTGCCTGTAATCTCCTCTACCCTCTCAATAGCTTTTGGAGAACTGTTTGAAAAATTATCCGCAACTACTACAGTATGGCCTGCATTTATAAGTTCAATACAAGTATGTGTACCAATGTAGCCTGCGCCACCGGTCAGCAAAACATTCATAGTGATTTCCTTTCTATGTATAATGTATATTCGTCAGCACTTTTCAGGTTCAGGATACTCAACACCGAATGTTTCAGCTGTCACCTTTTTCATAACCTGTGCGTCAAGAGGTTTATCTGCAAAGTCAGTATCACACTCGGCAATCCGGTTTACAACATCCATACCCTCAATTACTTTACCGAATGCTGCATACTGTCCGTCAAGATGAGGAGCATTTTTATGCATAATAAAGAACTGTGAACCTGCAGAGTCAGGCATCATTGAACGAGCCATAGAAAGTACGCCCTCTGTGTGCTTGAGGTTATTTTCAAAGCCGTTAACAGCAAATTCGCCTTTAATTGAGTAACCGGGGCCACCCATACCTGTTCCATCAGGGCAACCGCCCTGAATCATAAAACCGTAAATAACTCTGTGAAAAGTAAGTCCGTCATAATAGCCATTATTTACAAGGCTAAGAAAATTATTAACTGTATTTGGCGCAATTTCGGGATAAAGCTCGGCTTTAATAACAGAGCCGTTCTCCATCTCAATAGTAACTACAGGATTTTGTGACATAAAAATCGTCCTTTCATTTTATATTACAAATAAATTTATATACTGGCCTTTGCCTTACATTTTACGCTAAATCACCAAAAATATCAAGTGAATTTTTATACTTAAAAATATTTAATAATAAGATTTAATAACTTTACTTTTTAATAAAAATATGATACAATAAATAGAAATAGTTATATAATCTTTTTGTAATATTTTATTAATTTTATGTATTAAGGGATTGAAGATTAATATTATCATTGTTCAAGGAGTGTTTTTATTGTCATTATCAGTCCACAAGTCAGCCGAAGATTACCTCGAGGCTATACTTTTAATTAAACAAAAAAGAGGATGCGTTCGTTCTATCGACATAGTAAATCTTCTCGGTTTTTCAAAGCCAAGCGTAAGCGTTGCCATGAAAAAGCTAAGAGAAAACGATTACATTCTTATGGACAGCGAGGGTTATATCACCCTTACCGAAAGCGGAATGAATATTGCGCAGAAAATTCTTGAAAAGCATAATTATATAGCCGAACTTTTAATTTCTCTCGGTGTAAGCGAAGAAACAGCTTATGAAGATTCATGTAAAATCGAGCACGATATAAGCGAAGAGAGTTTTATGGCATTAAAAAAGCTATCGGGAATTTTAGCCGATAAAACAAATAACTGATAAAATAAACAGCAGTCATTATTACTTTACGATATTGACTGCTGTTTTTATATTGTTCTATTTTCTTTTCTTTATTAATTACGGTTTAACAAAATACTTTTATAGTTACTTGGCAATACAGTTTGCTAAACTATATTTAAAATCTTTTGAATTTAAATTATTATACAGTAAACTCTGTCAATAATCAATAATTTTCTTCGTGAATTTCAAAGTATGACTGTGGGTGAGCGCACACAGGGCAAACCTGCGGAGCTTTCTCTCCTACTACAATATGACCGCAGTTACGACATTCCCATACCTTAACTTCACTCTTTGCAAACACTTCCTGCATTTCAACATTATGGAGTAATGCACGGTAACGCTCTTCGTGTGCTTTTTCAATAGCACCGACCATACGGAATTTCTTTGCGAGTTCAGGAAATCCCTCTTCCTCCGCTGTCTTTGCAAAACCTTCGTACATATCAGTCCACTCGTAATTTTCGCCCTCTGCTGCTGCGGCAAGATTTTCTGCTGTACTGCCAATACCGTTCAATTCTTTAAACCACATCTTTGCATGTTCTTTTTCATTATCTGCTGTTTTCAGAAATAATGAAGCTATCTGCTCAAATCCGTCTTTCTTAGCCTTTGACGCAAAGTAAGTATATTTATTTCTTGCCTGTGATTCACCTGAAAAAGCCTCAAGTAAATTTTTCTCTGTCTGTGTACCGGCATATTTATTTGCCATAATGTTCAACCCTTTCTAATTCATATTTTCTATAATTATCATATAAATCAGTAATGATTACTGTATTTATATAATATACTATTGTCGAGTATTTGTCAACACTTTTCCGAAAAATTTTTCAAAAAATAAAAAGGCAACTTTTACATTGCCTTTCTACCGAATTATAAAGTTTTAATTTTACACAAGCTCTATCGGAGCAAGCTGCGGAAAGATATTTCTCAATACCGTATATATCATTATCGCTATAAACGCACCCCATAAAAAGTATTTGCTGTGTACAAATGTGCGCAGTTTTTTTCCGAAAGCTCTGAAAACGAGTTCAATATAAAGTACAAATAATGCAGCAAGAGAAACTATAACCAACGGATTTTGCTTTAATGACAATATAACATCTCCGTGAATTAGCGCATAAACCGCTCTTGTACAGCCGCACCCGGGACAGTAAATTCCTGTAAGCTCGTATAAATAACAAGACGGTAATGTTATGTATCTGAAAACATACAACGAAAACAAATACGCCATACCAACAGATGCAAACGGTAATATAAATACCAATATTTTTTGATATGTTTTATATGGAGTAATTATTTATACCACCTCGTATATAAACTTGCTGTAAAAATTAATAATAATTATAGCTGTTTGAACCGCTGAATATAGCAGCACCTGTTGCTGCTGAAATAATAATCATAATAATCATAATACCTAATGCAATCGCAGACAAGATAAGCTGTGCTCTTGCAAAATTCTTAAGTGACTTTTTAGGTGTGCTGCCAAAAGCCCAAACAAACATCATAATAAGATAAACAATAGGGCCTACGCACGGAATGATATTAAGGCAGAAAATTCCAATCCAGTGAAGAACCGAAACATGCTCTTCGTCATTGCTCATATTGTTATAGTTAGGCTGCTGATAAGACGGAGTCTGATTGTAACCTGTGCCGTAAGAATTCTGATAATTTTGATTGTTGTCAGTCCCATATGGTCGCTGGTAATCCTGTGCGGAATAGTTTTGCGAACCGTATGGCTGCTGATAGTCCTGTGCAGAATATGTATTCTGATTTTGCTGTGGATTTTGGTTATTGTTCCAATTTTCGTTGTTGTAATTGTCCATAGTTTTCCTCCAAATTTTAATAAGCACAAAAGCAAATTAATATAACCTACTCAATATAATTATAAAATACAGTTATTTTAATGTCAATAATTTATTGAAAATATTATAATTTTACAAACCCGCTTAATATGTAATCTCCACAGGAGCAAGTGCGGGAAAAATATTTCTTAAAATTGTATAAACAATCAATAAAGCAAACATTATCCATATAAAACCTTGCATATTAATAAATGTATTGATTTTTTTACCAAAAGCACGGAGTACGAACTGAATATACAGAATAAGCACAATAACTATTCCAACCGCTAAAAAAGCATTTTGCCTTAGCGAAAGCAGAATATCTCCGTGAACAAGCGCATATACCGCTCTTGTCGCTCCACAGCCGGGGCAATACAAACCCGTAGACTGATATATATAACACGGCGGCAATGAAAGGTACTTAAACGCAAAAGCACAAATCAGATAACAGAAAAAAAGTAAGGCAAACGGTAAAATTAAAACCAAAATTTTTTGATATGTTTTGTACGGCTTAATAATAAAAATCACCTCAAAGCAAAACAAGCAGACATATAGTCCGCTTGTTGTTTACTATGTAATTTAATTATATTAATTTAAAATAAGAGCACCTGAAACAATTTGAGTAATAAGAAGTATTGCCCATAATACTAAAGCAATAATAGAAAGAACGATACCTGCAGTTGCAAGTCCGTTATTTCCAGGGTTTGCCTTTTTAGAATTAATACCAAGAATAAGACCAACTATACCGCAAGGAGCACAACAGCAAAGACCTATAATACCGAGTACAAGTGATGCAGTAGCATTATTCTTTGCGCTTTTATCCTCTACAGGATACTGATTGTAGTTAGGATACTGCTGCTGATAGTTATTCTGATTGTAGTTACTGTAATCAGGCTGTGAACCGTATGGCTGCTGATAATCATTTGCACCATATGACTGCTGCTGATAACCCTGATTATTGTCTGTACCGTAAGGCTGCTGGTAACCCTGATTTGAGTAGTTATTCTGCTGTGGATCCGGGCCGTTGCCCTGTGGGTTATTCAAAGAATCGTTGTTGTAGCCGTTATTGTTGTAATTGTCCATCTTTTTCCTCCATAAATTTGTAAGCATAAAATCAGCAAACCACTGTAAATATACATAATTTGCCTTAATGTTTATTATAAAGTACAAATCAACAAATGTCAACAATTAATTAATAAATGCCACAAATTAATACATATTTATTTACAGTTCAATACTCATAGTGGCAAAAGCATTAAGGTCTGTGCTTGCAATATTTCCGCTTAAAAATTCATAATATCCCTGCGAGCCAACCATTGCCGCATTGTCACCGCAAAGAGATTTTTCGGGCATATAAAAAGCAAGTCCGTGCTTATCACATTCTTCCTGTAAAGAAGAACGCAAAAGTCGGTTTGCAGACACACCGCCCGCAATAACCAGCTTGTCAACCTTTAAATCTTCTGCCGCTTTCAAAAAATTGGTTTTTAAACAGTCAACAACCGCATATCTGAAAGATGCGCAAACATCTGCCTTGTTAAGTTCTATGCCCTTTTGCGCAGAATTATGAATTAGATTTATTACAGCTGTTTTAAGTCCCGAAAAGCTGAAATCATACTGTGAACCGCTTACGGTAGGTCTTGGCAACTTAAATGCAAAAGGATCGCCGTCCTCTGCTACCTTATCAAGTGCAATTCCGCCCGGATACGGCATACCCATAGTTCTTGCCGCTTTATCAAATGCCTCGCCTGCCGCATCATCTCTTGTTTTGCCGATAATGCGCATTTTTGTGTAATCCTCAACCATTACAATATGACTGTGACCGCCCGAAACAACAAGGCAAAGAAACGGCGGTTTTAAATCGGGATTAGAAATATAATTAGAGGCAATGTGCGATCTTAAATGATGGGTCGGAACAAGCGGAAGTCCTGTTGAAAGAGAAAGTCCCTTTGCAAAATTAACTCCTACAAGCAAAGCCCCTATAAGCCCCGGTGCATATGTAACCGCAATTGCATCTATTTCTTTTAAAGTAAGTTCTGCCTGCTCAAGCGAGTTTTTTACAACAGGCACTATTGCCTCGGCGTGTCTGCGGGATGCAATTTCGGGAACAACACCGCCATACAGTTTATGCTCCTCAACCTGAGAGGCAACAACAGAGGATATAACTTTTCTTCCGTCCTCAACAACCGCTGCTGCGGTTTCGTCACAAGAGGACTCTATTGCAAGTATCTTCATAAAAATAATCCTTTCGTTTTATCAAAAATACTTTGTCATCAGTATTGCGTTTTCGGCAGGTTCAGAATAATAATTCTTTCTCTCCCCCACCTTAACAAAGCCTGCGTTTGAATACAGTCTTATTGCATTTTCATTGGATTGTCTTACCTCAAGAGTCAAAAAAGCCAGGCTGTTTTTCTTGGCAAAGGTAACAAGAGTATTTATCAAAGCCGTACCTATGCCCTTTTTTCGTGCGTTTTCATCAACCGCCACATTAAAAATATATCCTTCGTCAACAACAACATTCATTCCTATGTAGCCGAGAACCTTATCGTCCTCAACACTTACATAAAAATGCGAGCCGTTGTTTTTTAGTTCAAACTCAAGACTTTTTAATGACCACGGATGAGAAAAGCATTTATTTTCAATCTCTGCCACCTGTAAAAGGTGGCTTTCTTTCATTTCTTCAATTCTCATATTGTTTTAAAATTTCCTTAACCGCACTGCAAATTTCATCTCGGCACTGTCTGTAAACCTCAACGCCGCACATATACGGGTCGGCAACATTAATAACCTCGATTTTATCGGCAGGGACAGCGCACTGCGTCATAAGAAAAAACTTGTGGCTAGTCGACATACAATAAAATTTATCGTATTCGTCAAGTTTTTTATCGGAATAAGCCGTAGAATGCATATCCGAAATATCAATACCGATTTCTTTGCAGACTTCAACCGAATTTTCAGAAACAGGCATACCTGTTACGGTTGTTGTACCCATACTCTCTGCCCTTACGGCAAGTCCTTTTTCCTCTGCAAAACGGTTAAAAACAGCCTCTGCCATAGGGCTGCGGCAAGTATTGCCTGTACATACAAACATAATTTTATTTTTTGGCATCATACCAAGTCCTTCCGACAGCAGCGTCGGCGGTAAGAGGAACAGAAAGTTTTACGGCGTTTTCCATTTCCTCCTGCAACAGCTTTGCCACTGTTTCCTTTTCGTTTTCGGGAGCCTCGACAATCAACTCATCGTGCACCTGCAAAATAAGTCTTGCCTGCAAGCCCTCTTTTTTCATTCTTTCGTCAACTTTAATCATTGCGATTTTGATAATATCTGCGGCAGTGCCCTGAATCGGCATATTTCTTGCCACACGCTCACCGAAAGCTCTCATCATATGCTTGCCCGAGCTAAGTTCAGGCAAATATCTTCTTCTGCCGAACATTGTTTCAACATAACCGTCACGCTTTGCTTTTTCAACGATATTTTTCATATATTCGTCAACGCCGCTGTAATGAGCGAGGTAGTCTTTAATATATTTAGATGCCTCTTTATTGGTTACTTTAATATCCTTGGCAAGTGAGTAAGCACCGATTCCGTAAACTATACCGAAGTTTACCGCCTTGGCACGACTGCGCATTGTAGGAGTAACCATTTCAACAGGCATATTAAAAACCTGTGACGCTGTAATAGTGTGAATATCGGCATTCGTATTAAATGCCTCTATCATATTCTTATCGCCCGAAATATGAGCAAGCACTCTTAATTCAATCTGAGAGTAGTCGGCGTCAACAAGCACCCAGCCATCTCTTGCGGCAAAAAACCTTCTCAATTCTCTGCCGATTTCTGTACGGACAGGGATATTTTGTAAATTAGGCTCTGTTGAGCTGATTCTTCCAGTTCTGGTTTCGGTTTGATTAAAGCTTGAGTGTATTCTGCCGTCCTCGGCAATAACCTTTAACAGCCCCTCACAATAGGTTGAATAAAGTTTTGCAAGCGTACGGTACGAAAGCACCATTTCAACCGCAGGATGTTCGTAGCGCAGACTTTCAAGCACCTCTGCGTTTGTGCTGTAGCCGCTTTTTGTTTTCTTCTTACATGGAAGTCCTAAATCTTCAAAAAGCGCCTTGCCAAGCTGTTTCGGAGAATTTATATTAAATTCATAACCGATGCTTGTGTATATCTCATTTTCAAGATTTTTTATCTGTTCGTGCAATATCTTGCCGTAGTCCTCTATACCCTGCCTGTCAACGGCAAATCCGAGGTTCTCCATTTTAGCAAGCACCTTTGCAAGAGGAATTTCAATATCTGTCAGCAGCTTTTCCTGTTCGTTTGTATCTATATCTTTCTTAAGTCTTTCGCAAAGCACATCATATACGGCAAGAGCAGAAAGCTCCGAAAACTTCTCGTTTTTCGGAAGCGTTATTCCGTAACCGCCGCATAAATTTTCGTCACTGTAATCTTTTGATGACGGCTCAATAAGATATGCCGCAAGTTCAATATCAAACGCAAGCGATTTTACTTCAATATTTTTCTTATCGGCATAAGCAAAAACTGTCTTACTGCCGTGAGTAAATTTCAAAATTTCTTCATTTTCAAGAAGTTTGTCGAAAAATTCGTTATCCTTAACAATATAAACTTTACCGTCAAAAAGAATATTGCAAACAGGATTTTCTATATCAGAAAAATCAGTTTTAAAATATACCTTACCCTGTTTTTTAATATTCTCATACAGAACATTAGCATCTGCATTTTCTACAACTTCAAAGTTCTGCACAGCTGCAGGCTTTTCCTCCGCTGTCGGCATTTCTTTTAATCCGAGTTTGTCGATAAGCGAGAATAGCTCAAGTTTTGCCATAAACCTCGCACATTCTTCGGGGTCTTTCAATTCTACTTTGTAATCCTCAACATTTGTATTGATAGGAACTTCGCAGAAAATCTCACCGAGCATACGACTTAACTTTGCATTTTCCTCGGAATTTTTAAGTTTATTTCTGATGCCGTCCTTAACATCTATCTCGTCAATATGGCTGTAAATGTAATCAACACTGCCAAAGCGTGAAATCAAATCGCCTGCACCCTTAGGGCCGATTCCCGCTACCCCGGGAATATTATCGGACGAATCGCCTTGAATAGCCTTAATTTCTATAAGCTGTTTTGGTGTAACGCCGTAATCCTCAAGAATTTTTGCGGGTGTATAACTGATGTCTTGCTTGTTTGTGCAGAGATGCACTGTTGTTGTATCGGAAACAAGCTGTAAGCTGTCACGGTCACCTGTCGCAATCACACATTCGTTGCCGTTTTTCTCGCAAGCCTTTGCAAATGTTCCCAAAATATCGTCGGCCTCATATCCCTCGCAGGTCACAAGAGTATAACCCAAAAGCTGTAAAAGCTCTTTTAGCGGTTTAATCTGTGAGGCAAGCTCTTCCGGCATACCTTTTCTTGTTGCCTTGTAGCCTGCATATGCCTTGTGGCGGAATGTAGGAGCTTTAAGGTCAAAAGCAATAGCTACCGCATCGGGATTTTCTTCGTTTTTTATTTTTGTGAGCATTGTAAGAAATCCGTAAATCGCATTTGTAAACTGACCGTCTTTTGTTGTAAGCGGTCTTATACCGTAAAAAGCACGGTTTACTATACTGTTTCCGTCAATAACAAGCATTCTCATAGCTTATACATCACATCCATTACTTTTCCGTTTTTAATATAAATTCTCGGTACACGCTTGCCTACAAGGCAAACTACTTCATAGTTAATAGTATCAGTATTTTTTGCAAGGTCATCGGCTGTCATTTCGCCGTTTTCGCCTGTTCCGAAAATCACTACCTCGTCACCGATTTTTACATCTTCAATATCGGTAACATCAATCATAGTCTGGTCCATACATATTCTGCCCACAATTTTTGCTTTTTTACCGTTGACAAGCATATATCCGTCTTTTGCATTCTGACGAATAAAACCGTCGGCATATCCAATCGGAACAGTGGCAATCTTCATATCTTTAGGAGCGGTAAATGTTCTTCCGTATGAAATATCAGCACCCTTTTTAAGATTTTTTACATATGCAACCGTTGATTTTAAAGTCATTGCGGGAATAAGATTTAAATTATTCTGAATTTTATACGACGGAGCAAGTCCGTAAAGTATAATACCCGCTCTTACCATATCGCAATATGTATGCTCGTAATCTTCAATAGCACCGCTGTTTGAACAGTGGCAAATCTTAATGTTAATTCCCGATTCTTTAAGTTTATCCCTTACATAAGAAAAGCAACTGTACTGCTTTTCTGTAAAGTCTTTGCCGTCCTCGGCTTCATCCGACACACAGAAATGAGTAAACATTCCCTCAAGCTCAAGATTTTTGAGAGTGCAGGCTGTTCTAATTTCTTCGACAGAATAATCATCTCTCGGAAATTCCTGACACATAAAACCTATTCTGCTCATACCGGTATCAACTTTGATGTGAATTTTACAAACCACATTCTGCTCACAGCAAGCCTGTGAAAGCATTTTTGCGTATTCAAGGCTGTAGACCGCTTGAGAAATGTTATATTCCGAAAGTCGTTTAGCCTCATTTGCAGGAGTAAATCCTAAAATTACGATAGGAAGTGTTGCGCCTGCCTCACGGATTTCAATACCCTCGTCAATATTTGAAACGGCAAAAAAGTCAGCGCCAAGCTGTTCATAGATTTTAGACAGTTCAACGGCGCCGTGACCGTAACCGTCTGCTTTTATAACGCAGCAAATCTTTGCTCTGCCGCCGACTTTGTTTTTTATTTCATTAAAATTATGCTTAATTGCATCAAGCGATACCTCTGCCCAGGTTCTCTTTAAGTAATCCATCAAACTACCTCTTTTATTTTTATTCGCATCTAATTTAATACCGTAAACATCTGTATTTTTTACAAATCAAATTGTACTGTCTTAGATACTAATTATAATACTTTTGCACCGATAAATCAATCCATATTGACAAAGAAAAACTAAGTGCTAAAATATTAGTAGATTACGCACAAAAGGTTGATTTTATGGAAATAAATATTCGCAAAGCAGTCAAAAGTGATTACCCTACCATGGTTAAAATCTGGAACGAAGTTGTAGAGGACGGAATAGCCTTTCCGCAGCTTGATTTACTTGACGAAAACAGCGGTGCGGAATTTTTCGGTTCACAAACATATTGTGCGGTTGCGGAAAATACCGAAAGTCACGAAATTTTAGGCTTATACATTCTTCATCCAAACAATGTAGGCAGATGCGGTCACATTTGCAACGCAAGCTATGCCGTAAAAAGCAGTGCAAGAAATTTACATATCGGTGAAAAGCTTGTTTCGGATTGCCTTGTTCAAGGCAAGGAAAACGGATTTAAAATTTTACAATTCAACGCAGTTGTAAAGTCAAATCTTTCTGCTCGACATCTTTACAAAAAACTCGGTTTTGTCGAGCTTGGTACAATTCCAAACGGATTTTTGCTCAAAAGCGGAGATTACGAAGACATAGTAATTTACTATCACACACTTTAATTTACACATAAATTATGCCCCTGTCGCAAGACAAGGGCATTTTTTAGCTTAAAAGCATTTGATAATGCGGTATTTTATCCTCAAGATATGGGCCTTCGGTAACAACAAATCCAAAACTTTTATAAAAATCAAGCAAATACGCCTGACCTGAAATCCTGATTTTTTGTATCTTCATAATATTGTGAATAAAGTCAATGCACTTTTGCACAATCTCTCTGCCAAGTCCTTTTCCTCTGTATGTCTTATCAAGCACAATTCTGCCTATAGACGGCTCATCGTATGAAAGATTAGGAGGTAAAATTCTCGCATAGCCAATAATTTTACCGTCATCTTCAAGTATTAAATGCATACATTTTTGGTCTTTATCATCGGGGTCAATGTCAAGGCAATTCTGCTCGATTACAAAGACTTCAAATCTCAATTTCAAAACAGCATATAATTCTTCATTTGTAAGTTCGTCAAAACTTTTAAATATCCATTCCATACAAAAACTCACCTTAAACAAAGGGCAGTCACAAAGACTGCCCTGTAATTTTTTATTTTAAAGCGTCAATGGCAGCGGTAATGAGTGCAATCTGCTCTCTTTCCTTTGCAGCCTGTCCCTTTACCTTTTCAATAACAGCCTCAGGTGCTTTTGCAACAAAGCCTGCATTGTTAAGCTTACCCTCGCTCTGTGCAAGTCTTTTCTTAACCTGCTCAAGCTCCTTGTTAAGTCTTGCAAGTTCTGCGTCTTTGTCAACAAGCTCACTAAGCGGAATATAAATCTTTGCGTCAGCGGTAACAACCGTTACTGCGCCCTCAATGTCAAAATGCTCGGCAACCTCTACCTCATTTGCAGATGCAAGTTTCTGAATGAAAGGTGTGCCGTTGGTAAATGTATCAGCAAACTTAGTTGCAACATAAACCTTAGCCTTTCTTGACGGAGGAACATTCATCTCACTGCGGCGGTTACGGATAGCACGGATAGCGTCCATAACTCTTTCCATTTCGGCAACATCCTCAGGGAAGTCAAGCTCTGCCTTGAACTCCGGATACTTAGCAAGCATAACGGTTTCACCCTCGTGAGGAATAGTCTGCCAAATTTCTTCTGTTACATACGGCATAAACGGATGGAGAAGTCTTAAAATCTGATCAAGTACATAAAGAAGTACCTGTCTTGCATTTTGAGCGTCCTCGCCGTCACCCGAAAGTCTTGTTTTAGCAAGTTCAATATACCAGTCGCAGTAACAATCCCAAATGAACTCGTAAACTTTCTGAACAGCAATACCAAGCTCAAATTTCTCAAGGTTTTCGTTTACTTCCTTAGCTACTGTATTGAACTTAGAAACAATCCACTTGTCCTCTGTTGTAAGAGTATCGGGAAGTTTGTTCTCAACATCATAATCGTCGATATTCATATGAACATAACGGGCAGCATTCCAAAGCTTATTAGCAAAGTTAGCGCAAGCCTCAATACGCTTTTCCGAATATCTGATGTCATTTCCCGGTGAGTTACCCGTTACAAGCAAGAATCTGAGCGCATCGGCACCGTATCTGTTGATAACATCAATCGGGTCAGGACCGTTACCGAGTGACTTAGACATCTTTCTGCCAAGCTCATCTCTTACAATACCGTGCATAAATACGGTCTTGAACGGTGCTTGACCTGTCTGCTCAATAGCAGAGAATATCATTCTTGCAACCCAGAAGAAAATAATATCATAACCGGTTACAAGTGTATTTGTAGGATAGAAATACTCAAGCTCAGGTGTCTTGTCAGGCCAGCCGAGTGTTGAGAACGGCCATAAAGCCGAACTGAACCATGTATCAAGAGTATCTTCGTCCTGATGCAAATGGTTTTTACCGCACTTAGGGCAAGCTACGGGAGTTTCCTTTGCTACGATAACCTCACCGCAATCGTCACAATACCAAGCAGGAATTCTGTGTCCCCACCAAAGCTGACGGGAAATACACCAATCCTTGATGTTCTCCATCCAGTGATAATATACTTTTTCAAATCTTTCCGGAATAATCTGTGTCTGCTTTTCCTTAACACACTTGATTGCAGGCTTTGCAAGAGGTTCCATTTTTACGAACCACTGCTTTGATACTCTCGGCTCAACAGTTGTCTTACAACGGTAGCAAGTACCTACATTGTGAGTGTGAGGCTCAATCTTAACGAGGAAACCGCCCTCTTCAAGGTCTTTAACGATTGCTTCACGGCACTCGTATCTGTCCATACCCTGATATTTACCGGCATTTTCGTTCATATGGGCTGTATCGTCCATAACATTGATTACCTCAAGGTTATGTCTTAAGCCGACTTCAAAGTCGTTAGGGTCGTGTGCAGGAGTAATTTTAACTACACCTGTACCAAAATCTTTTTCAACATATGCATCGGCAACAACAGGAATTTCTCTGCCTACAAGCGGAAGAATAAGTGTTTTGCCTACAATGTCTTTATATCTTTCATCATCGGGATTTACCGCAACCGCAGTATCGCCCAAAAGTGTTTCAGGTCTTGTTGTAGCAAGCTCAACATAACCGCTGCCGTCCTTTAACGGATAGCGGAGATGCCAGAAAAAGCCCTCCTGCTCTGCAAAATCAACCTCTGCGTCTGAAATTGATGTGCAGCAATGCGGGCACCAGTTGATAATACGCTCACCACGGTAGATAAGTCCTTTATTGTAAAGTTTTACGAAAACTTCTTTAACCGCCTTAGAACAACCCTCGTCCATTGTAAAGCGCTCACGCTGCCAGTCACAGCTTGAACCGAGTTTACGGAACTGACGGGTAATTCTTCCGCCGTACTCTTCTTTCCACTCCCAGGCACGCTTGAGGAAACCCTCTCTGCCTAAATCATCTTTGGTAACGCCCTCTTTGCGCATAGCCTCAACGATTTTTGCCTCTGTCGCAATAGACGCATGGTCTGTACCCGGAAGCCAAAGTGCAGCATAGCCCTGCATTCTTCTCCAACGAATGAGAGTATCCTGAAGTGTAAGGTCAAGTGCGTGACCGATATGCAGCTGACCTGTAATGTTTGGCGGCGGCATAACGATTGTGTATGGTTTTTTATCTTTGTCAACTTCTGCATGGAAGTAGTTGCCCTTCATCCAGAAATCATAAATTCTGTCCTCAAACTCAGACGGTTTGTAGGATTTAGCAAGCTCCTTTGCCATAATCATATCTCCTTACAATTTATTCGGGCAGATTACCCGACAAATATACCTTTATATTATCGCATTTTGCTTGCAATTTGTCAATTATGCAGAGATAAAAAATCATATTATTTGCAGCAAATTACCAAATGGTATACGGTTATGATTTTATTGACATCATAATTTCAAGGTGATAAAATACTTATAGCTTACTTTAACTTAAGAGGTGCAAAACTATGCAATACACAATCGGTGAAATTTCAAAAAGACTTGATATGCAGCCGTCAACTCTTAGATATTACGACAAAGAGGGTTTAATGCCGAATGTAAAGCGTACAAACGGCGGTATCCGCATTTTTGACGATTCCGATTACGAGTTATTAACTCTCATTGAATGTCTTAAAAGAACAGGTATGTCGCTTAAAGACATCAAAGTTTTTATAGATTGGACTCTTGAGGGGGATTCTTCAATTGACAAGCGACTTGAACTTATCAGAAAGCAAAGAGATGCCGTACTTGCTCAAATGGAAAAGCTGAATGAAACTCTCGGAATTTTAGATTACAAATGCTGGTATTACGAAACTGCGCAAAAAGCCGGCACTTGCAAAATTCACGATACACTAAGTGCCGACGATATACCGCAGGAACTGAAAAAAGCGGTGTCAAAGCTTAAAGGTCACCAGTAATTCATATAAATTCTTACAATTTGCACATTCATATCATTAATATGTTAGAAATACTTTACATTCCGCAAATTGACTAAAAACGCAAAAAATGATAAAATAATATATATTATATCAATATCGGGATGTGTCACAATGAAATTTATTATAAAGCGCACCTTACCTGTTTTCTTATCACTTTTTGCTGTAATTTTTCTTTTCAGCGGCTGCGGTGATAAAAGCGAAAATGAGGTGTTAAAAGGAAAATGGGTCCCTGTATCTGCCGTTATCGACGGAGAAACCGTACAATACAGCGAGCTTGAGCTTAAGGACGGATATTTTGAATTTAATTTTAAAGGAAACGGCAGTTGTACCGCAACGCTTGCGGGTATTGAATATAAAGGCAGTTATGTTTTCAGCGGCACAAGCGTTGACGCTACACTAAACGGCAACAGCGAAAAGCTGAGTTATGAAGCGACAAGGCAAACTCTCACCTATTCGTACGATAACACAACATCATTTACATTTATAAAAGACCAGAATTAAAACTTTCCCCTGCATATTTTTGAGTATGCAGGGGAATTTTTATGCTTCTGTTTTATTGTTAATCTGTTTTTTGTACAACTTTTTCATTAATACAACCGAAATAACGGCAGACAAAATCTCTGCAACAGGTACGGAAAGCCAAATTATCCATTCGCCGCAAATTGATTTATTGACAAGCACAGTAAATATCCACGCAAGAGGCAATACAAACACAAGTTGTCTGCAAACTGAAACTATCAGCGACTGCATTCCGCCGTTAATTGCCTGAAACATTCCCTGAAAAGCTATGTTAATGCCGGCAAATATAAAACTTGCAGAAACAATCCGCATTGCGCCAATACATAACAATTGTGTTTCACCCGAAAGTCCAAAAGCATTTGAAAGCGGATTAGCTATAATTTCTATTACCGCCAGACCTACAAACATTATTACTGTTGTGTAAATTGAGCCGAATTTTATACTGTCGTCAATTCTCTTTTTACTCTTCATTCCAAACGCATATGACATAATCGGAGTTATGGCGTCTCTTAATCCGAACGCTGCAAAAAGTATGAATTGCTGTATTTTATAGTACAATCCGTAAGCTGTTACCATCGCCTCACTGACCGTACCCAAAATAAGATTAAAGCCGTAAGTCATAACCGACATAAGTGCCTGTGCAATTATTGCAGGCAAACCGATTTTATAAATATTCAATATTGTATTTGCCGACGGCTTAATGTTTTTAACATTATTGGTTATATCTTTGTTAAACTTTATATGAAAAATAAAAGCAACCGCAAGTGAAATAATTTGACCGATAACCGTAGCGTATGCAGCACCCTTTACACCGAATTTCGGACAGCCTAACAAACCGTAAATCATAATAGGGTCAAGAATAATATTTGCAACTGCACCGCAGATCTGTGCAATTGTCGAAAATACCGATTTGCCTGTTGCTTGTAAAAGTTTTTCATAAAGAGAGAAAAATACAAGTCCAAAAGAATATACGCAGCATATTCTTAAATAATCACACGCCATTTCCAAAACAATTCCGTTTGCAGTCTGCGTGCCGATATATAATTTAACACCGAACAATCCGAATATTAAAAACACTGCGTAAATAACAACAGCAAGAAATACACCGTTACCCGCAGCCTTATCGGCATAGTTTCTGTTACCCTCTCCAAGTCTTTGTTAATTGTAAAAGTGTGACTACCAATAGCCTTATCGGCATAGTTTCTGTTACCCTCTCCAAGGCTTTTTGCTACAAGAACATTAACACCCACACCTGTACCTATGCCGATTGCAACTATTAACATTTGCAAAGGGAAGGCAAGCGTAAGCGCATTAAGCGCAAGTTCACCGTTATCTTCCATATTAGATACAAAAGCACTGTCAACAATATTATAAACTGCCTGCAGTACCATAGAAAGTATCATAGGAATACCCATTCTAAGCATAAGGCTTTTAACAGGCAAAATTTCCATTTTGTCTTTTTCTTTTATTTTTTTCATAAAAACACCTCTTAAAACAAAAAAGTGCTGCACTACTGATTGGAATTACGCAGTAGTGCAACACATCTTTATATATTATACTATTTTGGTTTTGCAGATGTCAAAGGAAGTTTTCACTAAATAATATCAGTTATTCTTTGAAATTATTATCTGAAGATTAGTAATATCGTTGATATCTATTATTCCGTTGCCGTCAATATCGGCATTATCAAAGCTGACGGTATCATTTATATCAACAAAATCCGAACCGTCCTCTGCTTTTTTGCCTGCGACAAACAGCTGAATTACCGTGATGTCTGTAATATCAATATTGTCGTCTTTATTTACATCGCCCTTGCTTTTTGCAAATAACGATATGTCAGTATTACTGCCGATATTTTCTTTTTTAACAACAACTTCCGTTACCGCCGAATCGTAAAAATAACCGACAGCGGATTTTTTCTGCTTAATATAATAAACGCCGACTTGTAACGGCTTAGCAAATTCGGCTATACCGTTATTGTCTGTTATTGCCGTATCAATAAGATTTTGACATTCCTCATCTGAAAACAATTCAAACTCCGCACAGTTTATCGGGGCTTTAAACTCATTTGTAAGATTTAATCTTACTGTCGAAGTATCCAACTTTATCGGTGTATTTTCAGCTTGAGCATAATAAACTGTAAGACCGCTCCATGTATATTGATAAACATTGTCAAGAATTATTCTGTCAGAGAATAATTCAAAGCCTTTCGGAGCAACAACCTGCTTTGCGTAATAATTACCGTACGGCATATAAAGAGCTGAATCGAACGCACTTTCATTCCATTTAATATTATTTACATCGTCGGTCTTTTCTTTTGAAGTTGCGCATACCCAGCCGTCTTCGCCTGTTTTCATATAACCGCAAAAAGTGTTATCTGAATTATAGACTTCATAAACCGCACCGCTAAGTGAATAATTTTCATTATTATCGGTCAATTCGGAATAAGATGACACATTCTGAATACGGAGTGCTATTTTAGGCGTCTTGTTTATTTTGCTTAATTTATGGTTATTTTCATTTACAGCTACACCTGCATAGTATCTTTCCGTACCGCCCCATGTCAATGTAGACTTTTCAAATTTATATACCGTGTTGTCTGCAACATACCCGTTCGGTGTTTTTGTTTCTTTGCACCAATAAGAAGTATTTGCAACAGGCACACCCCTCGCAACTGCACTTGATGATGAATATTGTTGACTGCTTGTCAGACCAAATGCACCGAATCCGTCAGACTGCGGTACAATTTTTCCGACAGGCTTTCTGCAAGCCGAGTCAGCATAAACCGTGTATTCAAACTGTGAATAATCGTATGAAGTACCCTTTAATCCGCTTTGTGTGCTGTTAAGCTGAATATTAAGATCTATACCGTTTGAACAACCTGTTTTATATACATACAATCCGTAGCAAGTACCCCTCGGTTCAATATTTGTGATTGTATTTACATTTTTATATTGAGAATGCCAGAACTTGTTATTTTTTGAATTATTGCCGTAAAAAATACCGACATGAGCGTCAGCCGTACCGAGCATAAAAATAATATCGCCTTTTTCAAGCACTCCGCTGTTCAATGCATTATTAATGGCACTTGTACCGTCAAAATAATATGTCCTGATATTGTTATTGCTCGCCCAATTAATCCATGTATCCTGACCCGTATCATAAGCCGCATACGAATAACTCGGAATATGAGTGTTTGCGTATGCATAGCTTATCGACTGACCTTTTTGTGCCTTGGTATTTGCAAGCGACTTGTAAAGTATATGCCATACAAATCCTGTGCAGTTCATCTGCGGCTTGTACGATGAACCGTTAAGCTCGTCTTGTCTGCCGTAACCTACACAGTAATATCCGCTGTTTGGTGAATATAAATCTGTATTAAAGTACCCTTTGGTATCTCCTTTTGGTGTACGATGGTCGCCCGATGTATATTTTGTACCGAGATAATAATCACTACCTACAGATGAATCATAATTTTTAGAAACAGTGTAAGTCTGATAATCATTGCTTGAATCATTATCGTGATTTACAATCCATTTGTAGTATTCGGCAGTATCTATTCCCAATGCTTCGCATACGGTTTTACTGCCCCATTTGCTGTAAGAAACCGATTCTGTTACTTCTGCGCCAAATGCAGTAACTGTAGAAGAAAATGCAAGCACGGCAGTCAGCGTAATTGCAGATAATTTTTTTATTCCTCTCATTTTCATTCCTCAATTCAAAAAAATTCTTTATCAAAAATTGTGGGAAAGTATGGTTTAGCGCACGAGTTAAACCATAATCTATTAATGTTACCCAAACATTTAGAAAACATTAAAACAAAACTTTAAAAGGGCGACAGAATAGCTCTGCCGCCCTATGACTTCATTATATTATGCTTTTAGATAGCACGAACACGGATTACACCTTCAATAGCTGCAATAGCGGCAGCGTTTTCAGGGTTACCGCCTGCAACATCAATAATTGCATAAGCGTAGTCGCCACGGCTCTTTGAAAGCATATTTTCTACATTGCCTTTTACCTCTGAAAGTACCTTCTTAAGAAGTTCAGGTACATTCTTGTGCATTACGCAGAAACGAACATTCTCTGTATTTGTTCTTGCAAGTGAAAGTGCAGGATAGTTTACAGAATTTACGATGTTACCGTTTTCGAGGTACTCTTTAAGCTCATCGCAAGCCATAATTGCGCAGTTATCTTCACTTTCGGGAGTTGATGCACCGAGATGTGGAAGACAAATGATATTCTCTTCGCCGATAATATCATCAGTTGCAAAGTCTGTTACATACTTAGCAACCTTACCGCTCTTAACAGCCTCAAGAACAGCTGTTGAATTTACAAGACCGTCACGGCTGAAGTTGAGAATACGAACGCCGTCTTTCATCTTAGCAATCATATCTGCATCAACCATATCCTTAGTGTCAGCTGTAAGAGGAACATGGATTGTAAGGTAATCACAGTTTACCATTACATCTTCGCCGCTCTTCATAAGCTTAACGGCAGGATTGAGCTTTAATGCGTTTGTTACAGACATAAACGGATCAAAGCCGATTACATCCATACCGAGTGCAACGGCACAGTTGGCAACAAGAATACCGATAGCGCCAAGACCGATAACACCGAGAGTTTTGCCCTTAATTTCAGGACCTACAAACTGGCTCTTGCCTTTTTCTACCATCTTACCTACTGCGTCACTGTTACCTTTGAGTGTCTTTGCCCAGTCTGCACCCTCCATTACTCTTCTTGAAGAGAGTAAAAGACCTGCAATTACAAGCTCTTTAACAGCATTTGCATTAGCACCCGGAGTATTGAAAACCACAATACCCTTTTCAGAACAAACATCTTTAGGAATGTTGTTTGTACCTGCGCCTGCTCTTGCAATGGCAAGGAGATTATCTTCAAACTGCATATCGTGCATAGCGGCACTTCTTACGAGAACTGCATCAGGATTCTGAACATCGTCACCGTAAGCGTAATTGTCGCCAAGGCGGCTTGTGCCAACGGCAGCAATTTTATTGAGAGTAAGTATATTAAACATTGTATTCATCCTCTTTTATTTTATTTAAAGCAGATTGTTTGAGCAAAAATTACTTGTTTTCTGCCTCAAACTTCTTCATAAAGTCAACAAGAGCAACTACACCCTCATATGGCATAGCATTGTAGATAGAAGCTCTCATACCGCCAACTGTACGGTGACCCTTGATGTTTACAAGACCTGCCTCTGTTGCCTCTTTAACAAACTTAGCGTCAAGGTCAGCATTGCCTGTTACGAACGGAACATTCATAAGTGAACGATCCTCAGGAACAACAGTACCCTTAAAGAGTTCTGAATTATCAAGGAAGTCATAAAGAAGTTTAGCCTTTTTCTCGTTAAGCTCTTTCATCTTATCAAGACCGCCAACCTCATTCTTAATCCACTCAAGAACAAGCTTTGCAATATAAATTGTGTAGCAAGGAGGTGTGTTGAAAAGTGAATCTGCGTCAGCGTGAGTCTTATAGTTAAGCATTGTCGGGCAGATGTCCATAGCATTGCCGATAAGATCCTCACGAACAATTGCGATTGTAAGACCTGCAGGAGCCATATTCTTTTGAGCACCTGCAAAGAGTGCGCCAAACTTAGTTACATCAATAGGCTCTGAAAGAATACAAGATGAAATATCTGCAATAAGCGGAATATCGCCTGTATCCGGAAGTTCGTGATAAACAGTACCGTAAATAGTATTGTTCATACAAATATACACATAGTCAGCGTCCTCTCTGAACATTGACTTATCTGTCTTAGGGATATAAGAGAAAGTTTTATCCTCCGAAGAAGCAACAGCCTTAGCGTCGCCATAACGAGCAGCCTCTTTGTAAGCCTTTTTAGCCCACTGACCTGTAATTATGTAGTCAGCCTTATTGTTCTTGTTCATAAAGTTGAGTGCTACCATTGCAAACTGTGTAGAACCGCCGCCCTGGAGGAACATAACCTTGTAGTTGTCAGGAATGTTCATAATCTCACGAAGTAAAGCTTCAGCGTCCTTAATGATTTTATCATATGTTTTGCTGCGGTGTGACATTTCCATTACACTCTGTCCGCTGCCCTGATAATCAAGCATTTCATCTGCTGCTGTCTTTAATACTGCCTCCGGAAGCATTGAAGGACCGGCAGAAAAGTTATATACTCTTGCCATATTAAAAATCTCCCTTGAAAATATATTTTATTTACAGTTTTAACTAATACTGACTATTAAATTATACCGCCAACTTTTAGCAAAGTCAACAATATTTGGTGTTTAATACATAAAAACAACAATTTATTGTATTATTTCTTAATTTTGCCTATGCAACCGATAATTTCGTCACGCATACGAACCGCCTCGTTGTAAGCAGCCTTTGCAAAATCATTCTCGGTAAGGCCCTGTTTTTTCCATGCGCACATAATACCACGGCTTGAATTGATGATTGCGCCAAGACCGTTTTCATCAAATGCGTTTTTAACATCATTTGCACCGCCGCCCTGTGCACCGTAACCCGGTACAAGGAAAAATGTGTGCGGACATTTAGCTCTCATTTCGGCAAGCTGTTCGGGATATGTTGCACCGACTACTGCGCCGACACCCGAGTAACCGTATTTGCCCTCAAGCTCTGTTCCCCACTCTTCGCACATTTTACCCATTTGCTCATAAACGGTTGTGCCGTCATCAAGTTTCTTATCCTGTAATTCGCCTGAACTTGGGTTAGATGTCTTAACAAGTACAAAAATGCCCTTATCACCGCTCTTGCAGATATTAACAAGCGGTTTGATACCGTCTGTGCCGAGGTAACCGTTTACTGTAAGTGCGTCTGCACCAAAAGCCTCTACCTCTTCGCCTGCAACTGTGGTTGAGCCGAGGTGAGCAGCAGCGTAAGCCTCCATTGTTGTACCTATGTCGTTACGCTTACCGTCTGTAATAACAAACATACCCTTTGACTTTGCATATGCAATAGTGTCTGCAAGTGCCTTAACGCCCTGCCAACCGTACATTTCGTAGTAAGCAGCCTGTGGCTTGATTGCAGGAACTACCTCATAAAGGGCGTCAATAAGCGCCTTGTTAAACTCAAACAAAGCGGCAGCCGCACCCTCAAGAGTTTTGCCGTACTTAGCAAAGCACTCGTCTTTAATGTACTGTGGTACATAGTCAAGCTTTGGGTCAAGACCTGCAACTGTAGGATTCTGCATTTCTGCGATTTTATCAATAAGTCTGTCAAATGCCATTTTTTACTCTCCTTTTAAATTCAGTAATAACGCTTACGATATTACTCTTATTTCTATTCCCAATACGCCGTATTACTTCTGCTGCTCCTCTGAATAATACTCTATCATATCCTCGGGTTTTGCATTTGAAATATCTTCCTTAGTATATCCGTATTTAAGTAAAGGAAGATCAGCGTATAATTCCTTAAAAGATTTATATTTATAAATATCAATAACCTCAGCCGTAATGGTTTTAATGCTGTCTTCTGTATTTACAAAAGTAATCAAATCCTTGCGGTTTAGTTTTCTGCGTTTTTCATCATTAAGCCTTAACTCAATGGTTTTTTCTCCGCTTGCTATCATTTTGAACGGCAAGGGATTTAATCTCATTATATGCGTCATCAGCTGTTGATAATGTCAAAAAGTTCGTGAGCAAAGTTTGTGTAATCTTTTCTGTCATCCTTAACAAATGAGATAGCCGGACGGGGGTGAGTGTTGTACTGACCTGTAAGCATATAAGGAACATCGTATCCCCACTTAACTCCGCTTTCTCTGAACTGCTGTGTAAACTCAAGCATCTTGAGAATCGGGTCAACCTTGTACTTAGGATTTTTGAGGAAACCTAAGAGTAGCTCAAGTGCGCAGTTGCCTGCACCTCTGCCCATACCGTCTACTGTTGCGTCAAGGTAGCTGACACCCTGTGTCATTGCCTCAATAGTATTTGCGAAAGCAAGCTGCTGGTTGTTGTGTGCATGAATACCGACTGACTTGCCGTACTTTTCACCGTATGAGCAATATAATTCAGCTAACTTTCTTGCCTCCTCAGGGTAAAGAGCGCCGTAGCTGTCTACAATATAAAATGCGTTTACAGGGCTTTTGCCGAGAATATCAAGAGCTGTAATAATATCCTCTGTTCTCGCCTTTGAAACAGCCATAATGTTGATTGTGGTTTCATAGCCTTTCTTTGCGCAGTCCTCAATCATCTCTACCGCTGCAGGAATTGTATTGATGTATGTAGCAATTCTTACAAGGTTAATAGGGCTTTCATTCTTTGGAAGAATGTCATTCTTAAAATCTGTTCTGCCAACATCAGCCATAACTGCAATCTTAAGGTCTGTATTGTTTTCGCCAACAACTTCTCTTATGTCGTCATCGTTGCAGAATTTCCACTTACCAAAATCTTTTTCGTTGAAAAGTTCCTTAGATGCCTTATAGCCGAACTCCATATAATCAACACCGGCTTTAACATTTGCTTTGTATAAAGCCTTTACGAATTCGTCGGGGAACTCAAAATTATTACAAAGTCCGCCGTCACGAATTGTAGCGTCAACAACTCGTATATCTTCTCTTACTGATAACAAATCACCTTTTTGTGCCATTTTGCCAAATCTCCTTTAATCTGCGAGCGCTCCGATTATTTATCTTCAAATACGGTTTTTCCGCCCAAAATTGTATATTTAACCTTTCCGCAGAGCGTTTTGCCCTTGAAAGGAGTATTTTTACTCTTGCCGTGCAATTTATCTACATCAACAACCCATTCTTCGTTCAAATCAACGAGTGCAAGGTCTGCAGGCGCACCGACTTTGATATGTCCTGCATTGATTCCGAGAATTTCGGCAGGATTTGTGCTCATCTTTTCAACAAGCTCCGAAATTGTAAGAAGTCCTGTTTTTACAAGATATGTGTATGATACCGCAAATGAAGTTTCCATACCGATAGAACCGTTCGGTGCTTTTTCAAAATCGGACTTTTCTTCCGGTGTATGCGGTGCGTGGTCGGTTGCAATAGCGTCAAGCGTACCGTCTTTAAGACCGCTTATTATTTCAACAACATCTTCATGTGTGCGGAGAGGCGGATTCATTCTGAAATCTGCGTCCTTTGCAAGCAATTCTTTTTCTGTCATTGAGAAATAGTGTGGTGCGGTTTCTGCCGTAACCTTAACCCCTCTTCTCTTTGCATCTCTTACAAGTGCAACGCTTGTCTTTGTGCTGACATGACAAATGTGTATCGGCACATCAAGCGCCGCCGCAAGTGCAATTTCTCTTGCGGTACCGCAATCCTCTGCTGCGGCAGGAATACCCTTTACGCCGAGATTTTTGCTTACTTCGCCGCCGTTGATTTTACCGCCGTCTGCAAGGAAAAGATCCTCGCAGTGTGCAACAACCGTCATACCGAGCTGCGGAGCTTTTTTCATTGCCTCGCTTAAATACTTTGTGTTTTCAACCGGTCTGCCGTCATCCGAAAGAGCAATTGCACCTGCTGATTTAAGTTCTTCAATATCGGTCGGTTCAAGACTTTTGAGTCCCTTTGTAATACTGCCTGCCACATAAACATTGGCGTCGGCATTCTTTGCCTTGTCAAGAATATATTTTACGGTTTCGGCATTATCCGTAGTAGGGATTGTGTTAGGCATTGCAAGTAAACTTGTAACACCGCCCGCAGCAGCTGCTTTACAGCCTGTTATAATATCCTCTTTGTGAGTTTGACCGGGGTCACGAAGATGTACATGCATATCCACAATACCCGGAATAAGTGTTAAGCCGTCTGCATCAATCACTTTGCCCTCTGTAGAGATGTTCTCTGCAATTTTTGTGATTTTGCCGTCTTTTACAAGAACATCGGCAACTTTGTCAAGTCCGTCTGACGGTGAAACTATGTGTGCGTTTTTAATTACTAAAGTATTTATTTTAATCACCTCTGATTACTTTCTTCTGTTATTGTTCTGCTGTGGTTTTCTGTTTGGTGTTCTGCGAGCTGACTGAGATGCTCTGCCGTTAGGCTGCGGTCTTCTCTGTGTGGCGCTGTGTACCTTTACAAGACCGTTGCCGTCACGCCTTTGCGCAGCCTGCTGTTTTCTCACACGCTCTCTTTCTCTGCGTTCGAGTTCAGCTTTTTTACGCTTTTTAGCAGCATGCTTACGCTTTATAAGTCTTGAAACATTTGTGCAGAAATATCCGCAGTGTACAAAGAAATTCTTTATTCCGTTACCTGCTTTTTCCGCAGCCGCAATAAAGCTTTCTGTCTTATCGTTATCCACAGCGGTTTCAACCTCTACGGCACGCTTTTCTTCCTCTGAAAGAACATCGTAATCGACCGCATTTTTGAGGTCTGAACTGTCAACATCAATGATACCTACAATTCTTCTCGGCTTTTCTTCAAAGAAATCATAACCTTCATCAAAATCATCGGCTGTATTTTTTTCAGCCTCTCTTCTCAGTTCTTCCTCGTTTTCTTCTTCGACTTTATCTTCCGTTTCTTCTTCGTATTCAGATTCAACTTCTTCAATTGTTTCTTCTATTTCGTCTGTCGGTTCTTCTTCTGTTGAAATTTCTGCCTGTGCAGCTTCTTCGTATTTTCCGTCGTCCGAAATTACTTTTTCTTCCGATTGATTTTCAACGGCTGCATCGGTAGCATCCGCATCTGTCTCCTCGGTTATTTCCGAGTTTTCTTCAGCATCGTTTTCATCTTCGGGTTCGTCAACAGCCACGGTTTGAACAACCTCTTCGGTCTGTAAATCCTCCTTAGCCTCTTCAAGTCGGTCTTCAATTACTTCCTGCGGCTCAAGTTTTTCGGCACTTGTTTCTATTACTTCAACATCTGCGCCCTCATTCTTAAGCCTTTCTTTGCTCTCATTTACTATTTCGTCAATTTCATAATCCGAAACTGTCGGCTTTTCGTAAATCTTAACCTTTACTTCTTCTTCGTCAATGTCCTTGTAATCGTCAAAGAGGTCATCGTCTTTTCTGCCACTGCTTATGTCGTTGTTTTCTTCTTTTAACTCATCATAAGCCTGATGAATGCTGACAATATCATCTTCCTGTAATTTTTTTACAGGTTTATTGTTTGATTTGTATTTATCGGTAAGTTCACGCAAAATTTTTTCATTTTTGCTCTTTTTGTTTTTCTTTCTTGTCTTTTTACCTGCAATCATAACTATGATAAAAAGAATAATAACAACAGCAACTATACCTATGTAAACATATTTTGTAAAGTCGCTTTCCGGGTCAGCTTTTGCATTAAAAGTAACGGTTGAAAGAATTGACTTTAAAGTTTGATAATCGGCAGATGTAACATCGCCGCCGTTATGCTGAATAGTAATATTAATACTCATTCCGTCATAAACGGTGTTTGCCTGATAAGTCTTGATTCTGTCACTGCCGCTCTCTACATTAAGGTCAAACATAAGCCATACAAGGTCTTGCGCCTGATCCGGCGTGCAACTGATATATTCCTCTTGAGAAATAAAACTTTCTCTCACTTCATAAAGCTTTTCGTCCGAAAGAAGTTTATAATTCTTAATACCCTCGCTGTCACCGTTGCGTGTCATAGTAACCGTGACCGTCGTGGTTGCCTGATTATCCATAGCCTGCATAAAAATATCACTGCTCTTGAAATCAGACATTGTTTTGTCATAATCAAGTCCGAAAACGGAAAAATACTTGTCGGTACTCTTGCTGTCCCTTGTTATGCCAAGCATATTGTCGGGCAGTTGAATTGTCATATTATCAAGTTTTTCAATCTGTATTTTACTGCCCGCCGCACTGCAAACAACGGCAGTACAAGCAACAAGTGCCGCACAAACAAATGCGGTAAAAAATTTTTTTATATTTTTAGCTGTCATACTAAAAGCCTCCGAAAAACAGAATATTCTGTCAATAAATCCATATACATCAATTATTATACATAATACAAGTAAAAAATACAAGTGCAAGGCGGTGTTTTAAGAGAATTTTTTGAAATTTAAAGCGCTAAAGCGTTTGTTTTTTCCAATAAAGAAAACAAAAACCAAGTGACAGCCATTCCGTCACTTGGTTTTTAAAATATAATTTCTAATGTTTATTTTTGTAAATTACTCAACAGTAACTGATTTTGCAAGGTTTCTTGGCTTATCAGGGTCATTACCCTTATTGACCGCTGTATAATAAGCAAGAATCTGGAGCGGAACAACCGCAGAAATCGGCATAAGAAGCTCATCTGTCTGCGGAACTTTAATAACATAATCCGCAATACCGTCCTCAAGAGTTCTTGCACAAGCCTCCGAGCAAACAAGAATATTCATAGCACCTCTCGACTTAACCTCAACAATATTACTGATAGTTTTTGCAATAAGGTCACTCTGTGTTGCAACAGAAATTACAGGCATACCGTCCTCAATAAGAGAAATTGTACCGTGCTTTAATTCACCTGCCGCATAGCTCTCGGAGTGAATGTATGATACTTCCTTAAGTTTAAGCGAACCTTCCATTGAAAGAGCATAGTCAAGACCTCTGCCAATGTAGAGCAAGCTGTCTGTTGTGATAAGTTTTGTCGCTACGTACTTGCATTTTTCCTCTGTTGTTTCAATAACATACTTAACAGCTTCCGGCATTTTGAGAAGTGCAGACACAAGTCTTTTGCACTCTGCTTCGCTTACGGTTTCCTTTGCAAGAGCAAGCTCAAAGGCAAAAAGATACATAACAGAAAGCTGTGTAATATACGCTTTTGTCGACGCTACAGAAATTTCAGGGCCTGCAAGAGTATAAATAAGCATATCCGCCTCTCGTGCAATTGAACTTCCCTTTGCGTTTACAATAGCAAGAGTAGTTGCTCCTTTCTGCTTTGCAAGGCGCATTGCGGCAAGGCTGTCGGCAGTTTCACCCGACTGCGAAATAATAATTACAAGGTCGCCTTCACCTACAATAGGATTTCTGTATCTGAACTCTGACGCAATATCAACTGTAACAGGTACTCTCGCAATACTTTCGATAATATATTTACCTACAAGACCGGCATGCATAGCTGTACCGCAGGCAACAACCGAAATTGATTTAAATTCTCTTAATTTTTCGAGTGTAATACCGCATTCTTCAAGGCAAGGCAATCCGGCTCTTACTCTCGGAGCAACGGTGGTTCTGATAGCTTCCGGCTGTTCTTTGATTTCTTTAATCATAAAATGCGGATAACCGCCCTTTTCGGCAGCCTCCATATCCCAATCCGCAACCTTTAACTCTTTTTCGATAGGGTCAAGGTGCTCATCTACAAATGAAACGCCGTCTGCTGTAAGTGTAGCAATCTCATCATGGTCGAGAAGATAGTAATTCTTTGTGTATTTAAGAATTGCAGGAACATCGGACGCAATAAAGGTTTCGCCGTCAGCTACGCCAACAATAAGCGGACTCTCTCTTCTTACGGCAAAAATTCTGTCCGGGAAATCTTTGAACATAATACCGAGAGCAAAAGAACCCTTAAGTTCAGCCATTACGCTGTCGATAGTTTCAAGCGGATTTCCGTTATACTTATAATCAAGTAGCTGTGCAACAACCTCGGTGTCTGTATCACTGAGGAAAGTTCTGCCCTTTGATGTTAAAAATTCTTTTAATTCAATGTAATTTTCAATAATTCCGTTATGAACAATGGTAACTCTTGCGCCGCTGTGCGGATGTGAGTTTACATCTGACGGCTCACCGTGAGTTGCCCATCTTGTATGGCCTATACCTACATGACCCTCCGGTTTACCCTCAACTGCCATCTTGTCAACAAGATTTTTAAGTTTACCTTTTGTTTTAACTGTTTCAATGCCGTTTTTTCCAAAAACAGCTATACCCGCTGAATCATAACCTCTGTATTCAAGCTTTGTGAGTGCGCTTACAAGCACATCACTGCAGTCTTTAGGTCCAACATATCCAACAATACCACACATTATGTATTCTCTCCTTTGCTGATGAATAAATATATCAGTTTGTCTTATGGTTAAAAGTAGGTACAAGATCCGCCAGAAGTTCTACCGTCTTTTCGCTGTCGTTGCTGTTAGCAACAACTTTAAGCTCATCAAGTTTTTTGAGCAGTTCTGCGGAATTGATATTTATCTGATTACCGATAAATATCTTTTCATTTGCTGTAGACTTAAGTCCTTCTTCGTCCATCAAAAGTTCCTCAAAAAGTTTTTCGCCCGGTCTTAAGCCCGTGAAAACAATCGGAACATCTTTATATGGAATCTTGCCGTACATACGAATGAGATTTTCGGCAAGAGTTGTAATCTTTACGGGCGCACCCATATCAAGAACAAAAATCTCGCCGCCGTGAGCCATAGCGCCTGCCTCAAGAACAAGCGAAACAGCCTCGGGAATAGTCATAAAATATCTGATTATGTCAGGGTGAGTAACGGTTACAGGTGAACCGCTTTCAATCTGACGCCTGAACAAGGGAATAACCGAACCGTTTGACCCAAGAACATTACCGAAACGAGTGGTTACAAATTCGGTATGAGTGCTGTGCTGAGCCTTGTGCTGAATTATCATTTCACATGCTCTTTTGGTTGCACCCATAACATTGGTCGGATTTACAGCCTTATCGGTTGAAATCATAACAAATTTATCGGCTTTGTACTTTTCTGCAAGTGTTGCAACATTAAAAGTACCGAAAATATTATTTTTAACTGCCTCTTCCGGCACGGTTTCCATAAGAGGAACATGCTTGTGGGCAGCTGCGTGAAATACAAGCTGAGGACGATATGTTTTAAATATCAGTTCCATTTTGTCGTAATCACGGATAGATGAAATCAAAGTTACAAGATTAAGTTTGTTGCCGTACTCAAGCACAAGTTCCTGCTGAATATCATATGCGTTATTTTCGTATATGTCAACAATAATTACCTGCTTAGGCGAATACTTTGCAATCTGTCTTACAAGCTCGCTGCCTATAGAACCGCCGCCGCCTGTAACCATACAGATTTTTCCCGTAACCAATTCTTTTATTTCTTTTTTATCAAATTCAATCGGCTTTCTGCCAAGTAAGTCTGAAATTTTAATTTCTTTAGCCTGTGAAATAAGCTCTGTGTGCTTATCGTCAAACAAAAGCTCGCTCAAATAAGGAATTATCTTGATTTTACAAGTAGTTTCCGAGCAATAATCAAGGATTTTGCGCTTTTCCTCTTCTTCGCAAGACGGAACAGCCACAATAATATTTGTAATCTTTTTATCATTGCAAATCTTAGAAATTTCTCTGCAAAAACCGAGAACAGGCACACCGTTAATGCTTCTGTTAAGTTTTGTTTCATCATCATCAACAAAACCTACCGCAATAAGATTGCGCGCGGGACTGTTTTCGTCATAACTTGCATTCTGAATTTCGGTAAGAATCATTCTGCCTGCATTGCCTGCGCCAACAATAAGCGTACGCTCACAATTATCCGCTCTGCCGACTTCAATTAAATTAAGGAAAGTACGCTTAAATATAAATCGGAATAAGAGCACTCCGCCTGTTGCGAGAATTGCATATAAAGCAACAAACAAAACAGATTGCTGTATCTGCAAAATCGACATAATAAGATAGCCCAAAGCGAAGCCTGCGAACATCGCCAAACCGCAAACCAAGTAATCCTTTTCATTAAAGTATCGCCAAAGTCTTTTATACGCACCTGCACCGTACATAATAAGCATACACAGTGCTAAGTTTACTATTATTGTATATAACAGTCCTCTGCTTGCTTCCGAAAGTTCCGGAAATATAAGCGACATAGCAAAATCAAGCACAATACCGCTTACCACAATAATAAAAACATCAGCCAAAGCAAGAATAAGCTTACGATAATTTATTTTTTTCATTTTTTAATTGTCCCCTGCAAATTTTATCTGATTATATAAAATTTAATACAAACATATCGTCTAATTTTAAAATATTATACAAATTAACACACAATATTATACATCAAATTTAATTTTTTGTCAAATTGCAAAGCAATGCTCTTTTCTTATTTGCGTAGATAAAATATGTGTTTTTTTTACCTAATTTGACAAATACTTAATTTAGATATAATATAATTTTATAAACAATATAACATTATTCTTAAAGAAAGGACATTTTTATGAAGAAAACAAAGAAAAGACTACCTTTAATTATTTTTTCTGCTTTATTTGCTCTTGCAATAGTCATTGCTTAATTTTTTCAAAAATGAAGTTCAGAACACTCATCATCAAGAAATCA
>ERZ837380.1012-NODE-1012-length-38947-cov-5.921398_pt1 | contig 38947 bp, 48 predicted proteins | sample MGYA00519685_ERZ837380 | MGnify/ENA primary metagenome ERZ837380 (study PRJEB31850, sample SAMEA3708817) | human gut metagenome | biome: human gut; feature: human-associated habitat; material: faeces | place: China | collected 2014 ...
CAAGTGTTTCATCGTATTGTGCCAGAAGCTGTGAATTGACGCCGTCCAGAACCAGCTCCACTCCATAGGGGCCGGGGCGGATGGCGGCAACCCTGGCGTTCAGAAGCTCTGAGAATTCTTCTTTGCCCTGGGCGGTCAGACGGGGAAGGTCTGCCGCTGGCACCCATCCCACATCCGCGGAGGCATGGACCAGATACACATCGTGCTCCGGCAGGCCGAGCGTCAACAGATCCCGCAGATGGACGGCGGGGTCTTCCGCCAGCGCCTGGAGCTGCTGTTCCTGCACAGGCTCCGCTGGGAAATACACTCTGGTTTCTCCGCCGTTTGCACAAAAATAATCGACCTTTTTCCATTCGCCGCTATGGGCAACCTGCAGCTCCCCGAGATGGCTGTATCTCCAGTCCCGATGATTCTCCCTGCACCACTGGGCTACATGGTCGCTGATGCTGCCGGACTTCCAATCAAATGTAAAGAGGGTTTCGCCCCTCTGCCGGAGCAGCTCCGTCCACTGTGTGCGGTCCGTGAAGCCCATACTGCGGGCAACAAACGCCTCGCACATCCGGATAGCCCAGTCGGATGGCTCCGCCTGATGCTCATGCTTCTTTCTGAACTCCTCCAGCTGCCAAAGCAGATCCAGCTGATTCTGTGTGATTTTAATTGTGCTCTCCTCCTTCCTGCAAGCTATGGGTTTAGGGGAAAACTCCGATGGATTGTTCAGTGATGGATTGTTCCCGAAAGCCTCTGTCAAGCCATCGTAGATGCTCTCCGTATCCCATTCGCCAGCGGCAGCAAGCCGGCCGGCGATCTCCCGCAGGGTCGTTTCATGGGCAAGTATCTCATCGTCGGAGATCAGCCAGGGCCATATCTCTGCGGTCTCCTGCTCAAACTGGATATAATCCACGATGTCCTGGTATGCGTCGCTGCAGTCTGGCTCATAGTGGTGGGTGAGAGCAAATCCTATGGCTTCGATCTCCCGATTGGTCAGTCCCAGCTCATCGTGAAGCACCTCATAGAGTTCTTCACTCCCATCATGCTCCGCAAGGAAAGCTATGAGCCTATCCTGGATTTTTGTGGCTGTCGTTGGGAAATGGTCAGCCAGAGTCTCCAGACTCTCTCGCAGGCTGCCGGCCCGGTGGTCGTACTCCACCCGCATCTGCCCACTGTCCAGGTCAATGAGTATCCTCTGTTCCGCAGTCCCGCCATGCCCGAGGTCATGGCTCAGGGCATCTGCTTCATCCGCCAATACCTGCCGGAACGGGACGCCAAGCTCTGTCCCCGCACGGCTTAGCGCTTCCGCGAAACCTCCGCCTGTATGCTTCATATTTGCGGCGGCCTGTGCCAGCAGAGCGTGCAAATCTGTAACCCCGTCTGTATTTTCACATACCAGAGCGCTTTGACGCCCCTGTTCCACGACCTGATATAGTACCGCCATCGCATCTCCCTCCTGTTATTTTTGCGTTTCCTCCGGTTTTACATGAAAGGGCTCTGCTCCTGACCCATCTCCATATCCCACATCATCTCGGCCTCGCGTAGATAGTGTTCAGCCAGCTCTTTGTCCTCACTAAAATAGGGCACGACGCCGCGGAATCCATAGTGCTCCTCGCCAACTGTCGGGTTATACCGCCCGAGCACATAATGAAGCGGGACATTTTCCATTGTGAAAAATGTCCCGCGCACCGAGCAGGTCTTGTTCTTTTCATCCACATGCTCTATCACTCCGCCGCGCAGAGCGAAGTCACTGGGGCCGCCATACGGCTCGGTGGCAACGAACAGCACCCTTTCTCCAGCCGTCAATTCCTTAGCCAGCAGGCAGTCCCGCATACGGGAAATGACTTCATCGCGGGAGGTGAAGCTCCCGTCCCCCTGGATTTCATCGCTCTCCAGTTCGAGGGCAGCAAGAGCCTTCCGGTACACAGAGTGAAGCCGTTCGTCTGGCACATCGGGGTCAAGGCAGTAACCGGAGGCCCCCGGAGCCAGGCGGGTGATACGCTCCCCATCTGGGATCTGATGCAGTTCTTCATAGACGGAGATCATATTTGCCAGTTTCCCTGACTCTGGAAAACTGGCAGGCTGTGATCCATCCACTTCGAGCTGCTCGTTCACATATTCATCGTGAAGGGCGAAGCCAAGGCATCCGATCTCATCGTTGCGGATTCCAAGTGTGTTATGAAGGATATCATAGAGGCTGCGGCCATCGAAATACTCTGCCATATAGTTCAGGATGCCTGATATGATTTCCTCCTTCCGTTCTGCGGAAAGAGAGCGGGCAGGCTGCTCCGGCGCCAGGTTTTTACAGTAGTCCAGGTAATAGCAGACGTCAAAGCACTCGTCCGTCAGGGTGACCTCCGCCGCCTCCGGCCGCTGCTCCAGTTTTTCAAGGAGCATAGCGTCGAAGCCGTTTCCTTCCTCTATCACCAGTCCCATCTGCTCATAGAGTTCGCTGAAATAGTAACACCAGTTGCCCTCGTTGGTGTTCTCCGTACCCTCTCGGATGATCTTTTCCACCGCCTGCTCCAGAACGGAATCGACAACTGCTCTCGCGCCGGGCAGGTAGGCGAAATGTTCTCCCGCATCATAGGCAAAGATTCCATCTTCAAGGCCCTCTCCCAAAATGAGAACGCCCCGATAGATTCGTTTGCCTTCCTCCCCATAATAGGGCGGCTGTATATCCCTGCATTTTTCTTTCTGAGGCCAATTCAGAAAGGCTTGGAAGTCGCTGGCCGGCAGGGTGAATAATTGAGCCGCCTCGCATTCAGAGATGCGGAACTGGCCTGCTTTGGCCGGCAATTGAAGTTTCAAGCGCAAAAATATCAACCTCCAGTCGTTGGTAAATAGTAGCGGGGATTGGTGCGCTCCCCATTGACGCGCACCTCAAAGTGGAGGTGCGGGCCGGTAGATCGTCCAGTGGAACCGGAGAGAGCAATAATGTCCCCGGCCTCCACGGTCTGGCCCACCTGAGCCAACAGGCGGGAGTTGTGTCCGTAGAGAGTGGAGAGACCGTTGCCGTGGTCGATCATCACATAGTAACCATAGCTGCTGTTATATTGGGAAACTGTGACCGTCCCAGGCAGTGCGGCCCGGATAGGAGTGCCTGTTGGTACTGCCAGATCCATTCCAGTGTGTCCCCGCGTTTCGCCGGTGAAGGGGTCGCTGCGGTACCCGAATTCCGAGGTGACCACGGACTCCCAGCCTGCTCCGATGGGAGAGCAGAAGCCATCCACCCCAATGAATGGGACATCAGCCCCAGGGAACCAGCCGCTGTTTCCTCCGCTGGGACTGCCGTAGAGGATGAGGTTATAGATGCTGTCGGCGTTGGCCTGATGGTCTGCGGTGATCTCGACCCCCATGGCATCGCTGATCCGCTCATAAATTTCGGCCAGGTCTTCAACGGGAATGGCCACCATGTAGGTTTCTGTGGTCTCCACCTCATTGCCTTCCTCGTCAGTGGTGGTGACTGTCCTGGTCCGCTCCTCATAGTCTACAAAACAGTCCGCAAACGCATGGATGCCATCTGTATCTGGCTGTTCTGCGGCGAAATACAGAGCATAAAAAATGACCTTGACGCGGGTATCGTCAAGGCTTTTCCCATCTTCGCATTGATTATTGATCTCTGCGATCACTTCGTCCAGCTGGGCAAAGCTGTTCCGCATATCCTCAATGTATCTCCGGTATTCCGGTGTGGCGCTGGCGGAAATGTGTCCGCCGTGGAAGCACAGCTCCACGGCGGACACATTGTGCTGCGAGGTACCGGAAAGGATGGCACAGAGCAGAACCACCAGCACGATCAGCGGGGAAAGGATAGCCACAATGACCCAGCCAACCTTTTTGCGGGCCTCCTCATTGGAAAGGATTGCTATCGCCGCTTTGACGGCCGCTGCAACGGTGGCACTCATAGGTTCATACCTTTCATGGGCGAATCCTCTGGCTGCGTACTGTTCTGCAGTTCAGACCAGTACGCGGCCAGCTCCTCCATGGTTTCCGCGTACCCATCGCCTTTGGGCCGATGCTCCGCCCACAGCTGGTACTGCTCCAGATCGATCCCCCGGTCCAGCAGGAGCTTGGCGGCGCCGACCGCCTGATTGCTGACACAGGCATAGAGAGCGTCGTAGTTGTTCGGCTCCACCGGCATCCCGTGTTCCAGCAGCCTCTCTGCCATCCACTCCTGATGCTGGCCCGTGAGGGTGCGCAGGATGCCGGCCACCTCATCGCCCGGTCGGACGCCCTTGTCCACCAGATCCACTGCGGTCTGGAAGTCCAGCTTTTCGGCAACCCAGCGGAGAAGCTTCGGGGGCACAGAAGCAATCTGCTCCGGCGTGCATTGGGCGATCAGGTCTTTGGCGATGTTCCGGCAGTTATTTGTATAGGCATAGAGGATCACCTCACCGTGGAGGGAGGGGAGCGGCTCCGAGAGGCGGCCTTCTGATTCCTTCACCAATGTTTGTACCCGCCAACTGTCTCCCGTTTCCACCGCCCGCTTACAGGCGGTGAGATATGCCTTCGGGGAAAACCCTTCCACCGCCGCGAGAAGCATCAGGGTCATATTTCCACCCACGGTTCCGGGGCGTCCCGCCACCTCGATCAGCAGGTCATCCGTCTGGCCTGATACCCTGGGATAGAGGTTTTTGAAGGCGTCAAATTCTCCGTCCCGAATGGCCAGCACGGTTTTATCGTAGTCGCTGATGTGCAGGGGGTAGCGTCCCACCTCATCCATATAGGCGGTGATGCTCCCGGTCATCCGACGCAGGAGCTGCTCTGTCTGGGACATGGCCTGTTCCTGCCGCTCCCGCTGTTCCGCCAAAGCCTGGATGATGGTGCGCTGTTCTTCGGGATTCAGATGGACAATCATGTCCGACGGTTCTGCCCGTTCCCCCAGACGGAGGTACCGGGCATAGGTTCCGCGGTCCCCGTGGAATGCCTTGGTAATGGCGGAAGAGATGAGGAACATCCGGTCCAGAGCCGCACCGGTTTCGTCCAGCGTCTTTCCGGTAATGAAACTCCTGGTAACCGGCCGGTTGTTTTCATACCACTTCAGGTACACATCTAAATAGACGCCCTCGCTGCCGCCGTAGTCGGTGGTACAGAAGATGTCGGCGTCTTTGGGGATCTCCCGGCCATTTTCCCATTCCCGGTCCATGAGAAAATACTCGTTCGGCAGGTACCCCATACCCTCCAGGCGGTGCTTTAACTCCTCGAAGACCTCCTGAGCGGTGCGCTGTCCGGCATACTGCGCCCGTCGGGGATCTCCCGGTAACGGCTCCCACTGCTCCAATTCAATTTTTTTCATTCGAATTTCCTTTCTCTTTTATATATCTGCTGCTGGCAGTTCACCCTTCATACAGCAGGAACAGGGCAGATCCTCATCTGAGAAAGCGCCCGGAATCGCCAGCTGATTTTCATCCGCGCAGATAAAATCCCGCCAGGCCCAGTTCCGGCCCAACCCCCGCACTGATGTGAGGTTTGGCATGGCTGCGTCTTCAATCGCCAAAGCCCGCCGCAGCAAATCCGGGTAGCGGTGGTACAATGTCCGAATTTCCCACCGCTTCATGCTGGGGCAGAAGAAGCAGGAAGACTTGCCCGGCAGGGGAAGGCCGGCATCCCGGATCGCCTGGATGCAGTCCTTTCGGCTCCAGCCCCACTCCATCAGGGGATATTCCTTCTGGTATTTTTTATCCTGAAGGTCATGAGGAAGGGCTTTGAGCAGACGGCGCTCCTCTCCGGCATCGTATCCAATGAACTTGACGACCTTTTCTCCTTTCTCCCAGGCATCAATGCAGGGCTGGTAGTGCCTGCAGAACTTTTCCTGCGGGGCAACCTTGTGCTTGAGGGAGCATTTTTTGTACCCATAAGCAATTGAGGGCAGTGTTCCTGAGCGGAGGCACTCCTGCTCCAGCGTCAGCCTCTGGCCGTTCTTCTCGGTGTACCACACCCGCGTGATCGCCGGCATCCCATGGTTCTCCAGCCAGCGGCTCATGGTGTCCAGGTAGGCGTAGGTATGCGGCTGCTCGGCTCCGGGATCGGCAAAAAGGATCAGGTCGACTGGGACATTGTGTCGCCACAATCCTATCAGCATTGCCGTGCTGTCCGTTCCGCCTCCATACCCGACCACATTCATCGCCCGCCCGCTGTGCCGAACAGCGCCTCCTTGTAGGTTGGGGCGTGGACTTCCAGCAGATATCGCTCGTTGCCACACTTGAATAGGCACACGCCGCGCTGGGGGAATCGGATGAGGTTGTATTCTGCCTCCTCCAGTTGGAGCAGATCCATATAAAACCGCTTGTCAATGGAGCCGCAGTTAAAGATGAACTGGTGAGGCGGAATGGCAAACAGAGGCTTGGTCAACTCCCGGATGCCCTCTCGGTCGAAGTCCTCCAGATTCTGCGAGGCCATGATGAGGTTGGAGTCCTTTTTTCGGACGCGCTTCAAGGTGTTGCGGATATACTCGATGATGGTGGTCCCCACCGACACATTGTCCGACAACCACACATACAACTCATCCAGCGTCGCCGTGGTATTGCCAATGGTCAGCAGGCGGTCGGACATATAGGAGAGGATGTTGAAGAGCATGGCCCCCCGCACATTCTTACTGGCCTGCAAGAGTCCCTTTACACCGAAAACAATAAAGCGGGAGGAGGTCACATTGGTGTGTCCATTGAAGAACTGGGCTTCGGCACCTTGGCACATGGAGTGGAGGCCCAGCAGGATCTCCTGCAGTAGTTCCGCTGTGTAGAGCTGGTGGCAGTTCCCATCGTACTCCTTATACTCCTGCTCAATGAGTTCATAGAGGTCGGAAAGGATGGGATAGTCCTGGGGCTTGAGGCCGGCGAAGTTGGTGCTGTCGCTGATGCCCCATTTGGCGTACAGCTTGCCCACCATGATCTCAATGGCGTCGATGTGGCGGTCTGAGAAATCCTTGTAGGCCCGGAAAAAGTCCTTGAGAAAGGAGATGTGCTGGGAGAGCCGGGTGGATTTGCGGAATGCCTCCGGCGCGTCCCTGTCCTCCGGGCCACTGCCGTCATCCCAGCACTTGGGCTCCAGCGGATTGATGCGGTACACGCCGCCCATCAGATCCATGAAGCAGCCGCCCACCGTCTCACACATATCCTTTTGTTCGTGTTCCACATCCAGGGAGATCACGGATTTGCCCGCCTCGAGGAAGTTGAGCAGGAGCAGTTTGAGCAGATAGCTCTTACCCTGGCCGGAGTTGCCCAGGATGAGGATGTTGGCGGAGGTCTTATCGTCATCCCGCTTATCAAAATCTACGAGGATATTGGCCCCGTACTTGTCCTTGCCGATGTAGAATCCGTGAGGATCGGTCTTGCCAGAATAATTGAAGGGATACAGGTTGGCCACCGAGCTGGCCGGAAGGACCCGTTCAAATTGGGCGCCGAAGGCGTTGCGGCCGGCCGGCATAACAGAAACAAAGCCCTCCTGCTGACGGAGCATAAGCCGGTCCACATTGAGCTTGGAGCGGACCAGTTCGGTGAGCACATCGGTCTGGAGCAGCTTGAGGGCGTCGTAGTCCGGGGCGGTCAGCTCCAGGAACACCGCACAGTGGAGGAGCGGCTCCCGGTTGCGGTGCATGGAGGAGACCAGGGTAACCACATCCTGCAGGTTGGCCTCGGCGGTGACAGTCTGCTGGAGATCCTCGGTGCTGGAGCGGGACATTCGGTGCTTGTTGGCGGCGTTGTGGATGATCCGGCGCTCCTCACTGGGGGTGACCTGCCGGGTGTAGATGCGGATGGTGACCCCGTCCATCTCGCCCAGATGCCGCAGGATGGCCTGCTCATCGGTAGAAGTGGGGTACTCCCGCAGCGCCCATACACAGCGGCAGGTGTTGCCGCACAGGTAGTGATCCACCTTGAAGTCGATGACCGAGGGGGCGACCATGTCGAGGAAATCCTTGATATACGGTTCCTCCACCACAGGCCGGGGAGAGTTCTTTTTTCTGTTTTTTGGCAATAAAAAAACCTCCTGTCCAGGCCGGCAGGAGATCTTTTATCGCACTGTTTCTTCCTGATATGGCCCGGAAGTTCTCCTGACGGCCATATCAATTGAATTGCGGGTCACGGGTTAGTCATTCAGAATGATCCAGCGTTCCCCATCATAATCCTCATATTTTTCCGTGGTAGCATTCTGTTCGAAGTACACGCCCAGCATGCGCTTGAGATCCTCACCGTTGGCAAGACTTGCCTTGAAGCCCTGGTCCTCAAGACTTTTCTGGATGCGGGAGAGATGGGTGTGCATCTCCATCCCCGTTTCCTCCCGCAGCCGAACCAGTACGAAGAACTCACGGGCAGTCGCCATTTGGATCTGCAGGCGGTCCAGGGATTTGGCGTCCGCCTCCAGCAGCCGGCTGATGACCGGCAGATCCTCCTCAGCGGCCCGCTGGCGGTAGTGCCGTTTATTGTCCTCAAAGCTCTCTTTGGAGTTGAGGGCCAGCATCTCGATCTCGGCCTGCCCTTTTAGTACTGTCATAAGGGCATAGATGCGGCTACTCACAGCATCCGGAGGCTGAACCGAGAGATTAGTGGGCTTGATTGCAAAGAAGACCAGCCGCCCATGGCTGGTCTGCAAACCGCTGTCGGTGATCTCGTCGATCCCGATGAGCTGCCGGGTGATCTGTCTGGCTTTTGCTTCTTTTTTTCTGCTCATTTTCTATCACTCCTGTCCCTTGTTGGATTACACAGTCCCCAGGCGTAGGTCTGCTGGACCATAAGAAAATACCGGGTTGCGTAGCGCAGGAAGTCCAGAATGCTGGTATCCTCCAGCCGGATGGAGAGAAAAGCGTAGGCCGCGGTGATCACCACCGGGGGCAGGAAGCCAAGCTGGGCCATAGCGAATACAGAAATCAGCGCGCCCACGCCGATGACGGCAATGTCCCGCAGCTCCCACAGCCACAGGACGGCTTTGGATTTCAGATTATCGGGATAAATGTACATGTTTCACCTCATATCGTCATGCTCATTCCAAACCCCTGTTCATCCTGATCGGGGCCGAATTCCTGATCTTGTACTTCGTCTGGGCTTTGTTCCATCAACCAAGATTGGATTTCCTGTGCCACCAACCCCACAACGAAGGCTCGTTTGGATACGCCATTATGCGCCTCCACATACTGCTCAACGCGGTGGAAAAGAGATTCGGGCATAGCAATGGCCAGCGTCCGTTCTTTCTTGTTGTCCTGAAGGGCCGCACTCTGGAGCGGTTCCTCGCCATGTTCCCACTGATCCAGTGCCTGATTCAAAAGGCTCTGAACCAGTGCCTTTTGGGTGAGGGGCGCATGAGCATCCAGGTAGGACTTCAGCCGCTGAAACATGTCATCTGAGATCTGAACGGCCAGGGTGCGCTGTTCCTGCTTTGCTGTGGCAGGCTGGTCCAGATAGGTAGTGAGTATCTTAGTGAGGTACTCACCGTTTGTCATTTCAGGACTTTTGCCCTCCATCAGCCGCTTGTGAAGCGACTCGGGAATCAAGCCGCAGAGGTTTTTCATCGGTTCCATGATCGCATCTCCTATTCATAATCATTCAAGCTGTCTGTGCTGTGGTCGCCCATGCGATTCCTTGCAAAACATAGTCGACGCAAGGAATCGCTACACTGTTGCCCAGTGCTTTATAGCGGGCGGAGTCGGAAGCACCCTCGATATCAGTCCAACCATCCGGAAATCCCTGCAGGCGCTCGCATTCCAGCGGGGTCAGACGGCGGATCAGAAGAACCGAGGCACCTCTTGGAGCGGAGGCGCTGTTATCTGGCTCGTCCATATCCACGACCAAATCTGTTGCGTCTTTGTGCTGATGGGCGCTCTGAGTGCTGACCACCTCGTTGCTTTTGAACACATCCACACGCTGGCGGCTGAACACGGCATGGTGATCGGTGGCGGTGAGAGTATAGGCGATGCCCTGTTGATACCCAATCCCGTTCCCGCCGTTCATAGGCTGCCGGTCAATGGCATTTCCGGTGATACAGAATATCGTGTCCGGTTCTGCGACCAGCGGGACATTGTTCCCACCCGTACCGTAACGGGCTGACATTGTGGGCGCCACAGAATGTGGGCCGGTGTAGCGGGCATCGATCCCGTGGTTCTCGAATACAAGCGGCTGGTGGCCATGCTCCTGTGCCCGAAGTGTTCCGGCAACATTTTCACTGCAGGCAATGGCGCTTCCGCCCTGGTCATTAAGGCACAGGATGGATGGCATACAGTTCCCGCTGGCGGTTCCTTTCAAGGTAGGCGAGACTTCCTCTCCATAGCCAATACTGCCCGCAGAAGCACCAGCTCCAGCAGAAAAAGCAGCTGTAAAAATGGCGGGATACCCTTGTCCGGGCATACCGCCGCCTCCGCTTAGTGCTGTGTGCCGCTCCTCGGCAAGGAAGCAATCACCGTTGCCTTTGGCCGTGATTCCGGCCACAAAGGTCTGCTGTTTCATCCCTGGCTGGGCGGTCAGCGCCGCGGCTACATCATGAAGATCCCGCACCTCGTCCCGCTGATTGGCGGCAAAGGCGGTGAGCACACCGTTTCGTCCAGTGGACATGCCACAATTAACGCCGAGAGTGGCTGCCTTTTCTCCTGTCAGGTCTCCGTTGTATCCGTCGAATCCGATGGGGCCAGTCCCGCCTGGAGGATCAGAGCATCCCGGAGCTGAGGCGGCAGTTCCTTGCCTCTGGCCTCCGCTCGACGCAGAATACCCAGGCAGGCGGTTTTGCTCAAATAGTATTTGCGGGGCGGATCGTCCTGCAAAATCTGCGACAAGGAAGATTCTCTTGCGACGCTGGGCGACACCCCAGAATTGAGCATCCATGACTCTCCAAGCCAGGCTGAATTGATCTCCCAGAATGATTGCCCCAGCAGATTCCCATGTCCCGGAGTCAGGTCGAGGCACTGAACAGGAGCTGTCTTTAATTCGGACGATTTCCTCGAGGACAATACGGAAATCTTCACCGCCCGCTGAACTGAATGCTCCTGGCACGTTCTCCCAGCACATGTATCGAGGTCGAACAGCGTGAGCTGTTCTGCCGCGCCGCTCATCTGCATTCCTCATTTCTTTTACAATTCTGATCTGCTCCATAAACAGGCCGGAACGCTCCCCAGCAAGACCGGCTCTGGCCCCCGCCACGCTGAGATCCTGGCAAGGGCTGCCTCCGGTGATGATATCCACTGGGGACAGATCAGCGCCGTTCAACTTCGTGATGTCCCCGACATGGAGCATGGAGGGGAACCGCTTTTTTGTCACCTCGATGGGGAAGGTTTCGATCTCGCTGGCCCACACCGGCTTGATGCCGTTGCGGACCGCCGCGAGGGGAAAACCTCCGATTCCATCGAACAGGCTGCCCAGCGTGGGCATTATGCCATACCCATGCTCTGCCCTGGAGCTTCGCTTTGCTCCATCTCAGCGGGCAGAGCCTCCTGCTTGATTTCCAGCTCCTCAATCTGTCGGATGGGGATGCCGAGCCGTTGGGCCTCCTCGATCTCACGGGCCATGCCGGAACTGATCCGGCTGCCGCAGCACCACAATTCGTCGCAGACTTCCAGCACCCGGTGTCCCAGCCGCAGCCCAGTTTCCCGTTCCACAGGATCGCCGTCATCCAGCATCTGTGGGTAGAACAGGTGGACGGCGACGGGCGTGTGACCCTGGCGGATTGCATAACGGCACGCCTTTTTTGCAAACGCGGTGTTTGCCTCAATATCTCCTGCATAGGGAGAGGCGATGTAAATCAGTTTTTCTCTGCTCATTTCGCCGCCCCCACTGCCTGTACCACGGTGCGGGTGGTGTTGACCGCTGACTGTGCCGCATAGACGGCGGACATGATGTTGGCGCGTGTCGAGGTGTCCAGCCCAAAGGCGCCGCAGATGCGGGGCACTTCACCGGCCGACAGCATCAGGCCAAGGCCCAGCAGCGCATGATCCTTCAGCACCAACAGTCCCGCTGTAAGGATGGTGGCCTGCAGGAAGGTGGTCAGGCACAGGCCGATGATCTGCTTGCACCACTGCACAAAACCGTCCATATAGCCGCGGGGCACCGAGAACATATACAGGGAACCCACAGCAATCTGGATGAGTAAGACTCCTCCACGCTTGAGGTTGGAGAAAAAACACTTGATGATGGCGTACCCCATCATGATGATAATAAAAATGACCATAATGGGGCTGGTAATGCTGCCGATCCCGCCGAATACACCGGAGGAGGCTGCGGCCCCGATATCCACGCCCTGCAGGGAGTTGATGATATCAGTGGAAAGGGCATCAAAGCTCTCGCCATACCCGGTAATTCCAGAGGTCAGGCTGGCCTGCAGCGTGACAGAGAGTTTGTAAAGTTCCACCGGCACCAGGGTAAAGCACCCAACGGCCAGAAAACCTTTGATGGCATTGATGGCCGCATCCTTGACGCTGGCCCGGCCGGTCTGATACTCGATTCCAACCTCGAACACGGCTACCACCAGTCCAACGCCGTACAGCGCCCAGGCCAGATAAGAAAAAAAGAGAACAATGGACTGTACCCAGCTCATCTCGAAGAGCTCGACGCCCATGTTCCCCATCTCGGCAAAAAAGTTGCCAAAGAAACCAACAAGCTGGCTGTAGACCCAGTCGATAAACTGATCCATCAGCCCGCCAAGGAAAAAGTCCAATATAAACATCTGGTGATTTCACCCCTTTGCGTTAGGGGGGCCGTGCCAGCATTGGACGCATACTCCTGCTCAAAGGCACAGGGGCCGTGACTGGGCACGGCCCCTGCTTGTATTCGCTTCCTATTTTTTAGCACATTTGCGGGCTGTTTTTCTGCGCCTCCTCCTGACGCTGGAACACCTGTAGATATTCGTCCACCGTACCCGCCAGCAGCCTGTAATCCGCCTGAGTAGGCTGGTAAACATACCAGTCTACCTTCCCATAATCGTCCCAGAGGTGTGGTAAGATACCATCCGAGAAGTTGAGATTGCTCACTTTTTTCTTCCCCAGCAGATCGCCAAAGCGGATGATATTCACGTCTACAGTTCCCTCAGTCCGGTTTAGAACTGTCAGTTTGAGGGCGTTATATTGATTGGCGACATTCAGAGAAAGAAATTCCAGCCTGGCCCGCAGCTCCGGGTCAAGCTGGATATAGGCGGCCCTGCCCACATAAGACACTGGACCACTGGTTTTACACTGAACCAGGACTTTCTTCAGTTCCTGTCCAAACGGATTCAATTTTCTTCCTCCTTTACATGGTTGTCCCCAAACTTCCAGGAGAAATGCAGTTTCTGCTGGAGATGCTGCAATAGAGTCGGATAAGTCTGCTCCCACAAGTTCATACGCTGTTCCTTCTCATCTTTTACATTCCCAGTTTTGGGCCAGCTTGATCCTGCTCATCCAGCCCAAATACCTCACGCATTTCGGCATCCGCAAGGATTTTAAATGCTTCCTGGCATTCAGCACAGCTCATGGTCCAGGTTTTTCCTTCAAAGTACTGAAGCGTTTCCGCTAATATCCTGGTCTTTGGGTTAGGGTTGGAAAGAAGCTGCTCTACCTCTACTGATGAAAGATATTTGTGCTCTCCATTCCAAAAACCAACTACGCTGACTGTATACTCAGGAATTTCGTCCGGCAGTATCTTGCAGTCCAGGACCGGATCGGGCTCAAAAGAGAAGCATACCCCAATGAGGGCGTCTTCTACCACACTTGTCCCGATGCCGTATGGCCCTGCGCCGGCACTGCACATCCCAGCAGACCGTTGGTATAGGCCGTTGATCAACGAAAGCATCTGATTGCCGGACGGATTTGGGATTGGATATTTCATCTATCCTGTCCTCCCCGTATTCTCAGGATAACTGTTTCTTTTACATTCCCAAGATGCTCCAGACATATGTGGGCGCTGTCAGAGTGAAAATGAGGCAGGCGAACAGGATGGCCGGTGCAGTCCATTCAAACTGGCCGTGCTTGCGGTAGTCGAAATATGCCATCCCAAGTTTTGCGAAGAAGAACACAGCCAAAATAAGGTCAATTACAGGAAAGACCACATTGTTGACCACGGCTTTAATTTGGTCGGACGCATCCGTCCAGGTGCTTTCGATTGCACCAGCGACATCTCCTGTTCCTGCCGCAAATGCAGTTGTACTGAACAGAGCTGCCAGCAGGAAAACCATGACGAACCCACAGAGAATCTTCTTGTACTTTGTCATACGAAACCGCCTTTCTTTTCTTGAAAAAGAAAGGCCGCGGGGAACTGCTCCCGCGGACGAACATTTATCCCGAACAGGCCGCAAGGCATTCTCCCACGGCCTGTCTCTTTTCTGATTTTGTTGCTGCGAACACTTACATTGTAAGTGCTGGTTCACTCTGTTCCTGTGTTTCCTGGAACTGCGCCCGGATTATTTCCTCAAACGCCTCCCTTGCCAGTTTGCAGAAGACCGAGTACATAGGCAACCCGTTCTCTGCCGTGTACTCATATGGTTCCGGCAGCCGTCCATGCTTCATGAAAAAGTATTTTTCTGCCTCCACAAGCTGCTCGACAGACCACTCCCGTGCTTCGCTTCGATATGCCAGGACAGACTGGACATGATGTTCATCTTTTGCGGGGAGAAGTGCTGAATAGCGGAGTTCAGCGTATTCCTGAGCCGTCATTCCCATGTAGCGTTCGAATGTTCTGCGAGTTGGCAAGCCATATTGAGGCTTCATTTCCCGCGCTGCTGGCAGCCTTTCATTCTTCTCCACAAATTCCGCAAACGCTTTTCCGATTTTCTCCATGCTCCACACAGATGCGGGGCCCCGTTTGCCCACTCTGGACCACCTCCTACGGATCGAGCGGGGCAATGTGCCAATCATCCCATAGATTGCCTTGGATATTCAGCGAATCGGTGAGGTTGACCGATAGCATCCCGGCCGGCGTCCAGCAGTCGATGGCCCAGGTGTTGATGGTATAGTCCCCATCCGGGTACCAGACAGGGCTGAAATGGGTACGCCGGTTATAGGTGCTGTACTCGTTCTTCTGGAACTCCAGCCGGGAGGACGAGGAACTGATAGAGATGCGGTCCAGCAGCCTCCAGAACGACTCATAGTTAAACTCCGGGAAGTAGCTGACTGCGTTCTGCAGGGCAGTCGTGGCCGATCTCTGGGAACTGCTCACCCTGGCGGTGACGACCTGATTGATCCCATAGCCGGACTTCATGCTGTTGCCGCTGGCGGTGGGGTTCTTCTCATCTGGGGTAATTTCCATGTCGGCGGAAAGGCTGGCACTGTAGCGGTCCAGATCAAATTCCCACCATCCGTGGTCGCACCAGTATCCGTCCTCATCATCGCCATGCCATACCCAATACTCCTGCCACCATGGGTCCCAAATGGTCCACTGCGCAGATGTCTTCTCCGGCCGGTCTGGAACCGGGGAGGGTGTGAAGGAGTCGTTCCGGTCATCTGCCACCGGGTTGGGGGGCGGGTTCTCATCCAAATCTACAATTTTACAGTGGATGGTGGCCTGTGCTGATCCTGGGCCGGATACATCCACATCGATGGTCATGTCCTGCGGTTCATCCGGCGTAGTCCAGCGTACCCAGGCCAGCTGGGAATCCCCGTCCGGGTAGTAGACATTGCTGACCGTATAGGTCGTCCCATCAATATGGAACCGTACAGTGACCGGATCATCCGGGTCACTTTGGCCACCGCTGACCTCTACCGCCGTGATGACCTCGGTATTGGTTCGGTATTCATAGTCATAGGTACTGATCACCGGCTCCTCCGGCTGTTCCTCAAAGCGGACGATGCCAAGGCCCAAAGAAGACTTGATGTCCGAGTTGGACACATTCTTATTGGTGGGGCCGGACCATGCGGGATAGCCTAAATCTGGGGTTTCCAAGAACATGGACAGCGGGAGGTTTTTGGCCGTCAGCGATCCCATCCAATAGCGGAGCTGGCCTCCGACAACCTCGTCATATAGGGCGGCCTCCGTTGCTGTTGTGGCAATCATGACACCTTCGAATTTATAATAGGCGATGGGTTCCAGCAGAATTTTATACTCGCCGCCAATGAGTGTGTCATAATCCATGCCGGTATGATTTGCAACGAGCTGTACCAAGAACTCAGAGCAGAAATACTTTTTGATAGCCTCGATGTTATTCCTTCCATTCGTGCTTATAACACGAGGAATTGTTTGTGGTGGGACAATACAAGCATATCCACCTTGTACCGGCAATAGGGCTGTTCCTCCGTTGTATTGAATCTTACTCACTTTTCCAAAGTGATAAATAGATGATGCAGGCGGCTTATTTGTCAAATCAATGGGCGCTGACACTACTGCGTGGTCGCTGGAACGCACAATGGTCACCCGAACGCCTTCGTTTCCAGGATTCCAACTACCATGGCTGGTGGAGTCTCCCATGCTCCCGCCACCACCATCAATATTACCAGACCCGCCGGTCCCATCTGTAGCATAGACTTGTACACAAGTAAAGGAAAATATCAGTGTGATGGCCAGAAACAGGTTAAAGAGTCGTTTCACTTGTTCTCCTTTCCCGCATAATAAAAAGCACAGCCGAAGCTGTGCTTTTCGTCGATGCGATACCATTTTATCCCATTATACCAACCTGCGTATTAATATCTCCATCGCTGTGGCCTTCAGTCACCTGATTTTCTCCCGCATTGGGGACATTATCGAAACCAGGCAGGCCGCCGCTGGTGTTGGTGGGGGGCTGTTCAGGGGGAGGTGTCACATTATTATGATCCTGCGGCTCAGGGGAACCCTCGACCGGGGTTCCATCCGGCGTCTTGGTGGGGTCCTTCAGTTCTTCCTCTGTATATTCCGGTTTTACCGGGTCGCCTTGGATGGTCTGCTCTGTGCCGGTAAAATCCGCACCGTTTCCCTCGCCAGTGTTGGTATTGGCATCAGGGGTTTCCAGGTTGACGGTCACATCATCTCCCGGCTCCTGACTATCATCGAATTCTGCGGGAGGCGGGGTACTGCTGTCCGGGTCCACCACTACATCGCCCTGCTGGGAGCTGCTGGGCGGGAGCGGGTCATCGGTGACCTTGTCTTTGCTGAAGCTGCTTGCGATCACAGCAACCAGGATTGCGCAGACCACAAGACATCCGGCCACGGTCAGCCACTTCTTGGTATTCTCCGTCATCGTTTGGATTCCTCCTTTTTCTGTTGATTATGCTTCTTGTCAAACTGTCTGTGTGACTTCAGGCGGCCGAGGATAGTTCAGCTTTAAGATCTGCTGCCTATATTTTCCTATACCGCCCGTCCTTTGTCAACACGAACCCTACCACAAACAGGCAGAGAAGTCTATTGGGACAATAGAAAACTTTTTGAAAACTGCGTTAAAACCGAGGAGTATAGCCCGCGCTGACCTTGACTGTCATCCGCATGGGAGGCAGAAGTTCTCCTCCAAAAGACACTGGAACCTCCAATTCGATTTCACAGTCCGCCACAAAACGGTCGCCGGCGCTGTCGCCGGAAGCGAACGGCGCGTTGCGGATCTCCACATCAAGGCCCCACACACGGAACTCCATCCCACCATCCTCTGTGTATTGAGTATGGTAGCCGCCCCGATAGGTCAGCCCAAGGATATCGTCCAAGCGCCCATAGATATCGCCATAGTCCAGTGATTCCTCAAAGTCTCCCGCCAACGGCTGGTAGGCGCCGGAGTAGCCCTCCCGGACTCCATGGTACACATCGTCATAGTTGTCATTGACGGTGGAAATCACTGCTTCCTGTACCGCATCTCGGACGCCTTGGGCCACGATGAGCAGACGGAAATACTCACTAATACAGCACATCAGCATCACCAGCACCAAAACGATGGCAATAATCAAGGGGAAGGCAACACCACGACGGTCTTTCAAAATCTGCCGGAGTCTGTTCATTTCCAGTACACCTCCGACTTTCCTGTGGCATCTGCCCGCAGGGTGATGGGGAAACTGCCAAAGCCGGCAAAGAGACCGAGGTCGATCTCATGAGTGAGCGTGACCGTGACCTCCTCGTTGAGCTGGATACGGCCGGTATCACTCCATTCAATCTCCGGGTCCAGGCCGGTCTGCTCCCGCAGGGCCTGTTCCCGGCGGTCAGTTTCCGGCCCGACCCTGCCGGCGATTTCCGCCTCACGCACCAGTTCAGCGGCAAAGGTATCGAGCTGCTGTTTGGCAATAAAGGCTGGGAGGACCTGCACTGCCAGCGCGATCACCAGCATGGCGCAGAGCACCAGGACGCACACATCGATATATCCCTCTCCGCGTCGGGATCTCAAAATCTGTTTCAGCACATGGTCACCTCCATCCCGACATTACTTTGTTCCAATTCGGAATGATCACTGATGATATACCACGCTCCCTCATGGTAATTGCAGTTTGCGATTACCTGGGGGAGAAGTTCTTCTGCAGTTACCTCCCGGTCATATCCTGTGCATCCAGGATGGCCGGACACGCTTTGTCCTATCAGCAGTTCAGCCGCCTGTGCCGCAGTCAGATCCACATAACCGCCAGGGGTCATCAGGTGAAATGCTTCCCCTGGATGAGCGGCGATAAAATCCTGAACGGTAAGGAGCTGCTTCTTCAACGAGTCTTGCATATAGTCCATTTGGCGCCTCCTCTCTTAAAACATCCCGCCCAGGGAGTGGATGATTTCATAGATGATGATGGCCAGATAAGTCACCAGGAAGCACATGAGAAGGACAAAGGAGAATACACGGATCTTAGGCGGGATTTTCATGGCCTTTGCCTTGAGCCGCTGGAGTTCCAGCTGCTTCATATCGTGGCTGAGCATCTGAAAGTAGTGGACCCCGTTGTCGCCCCGCAGCACGCCGATGAGTCCGCGGACAATGTCCGAAAGCAGCGGAGAGTTGAACCGGGCCTCAAAGCGGGTCAGCGCCGCCTCGTAGGAGCCCGAACGCATATCCGCGGTGAGGACATCCAGTTCAGCGGAGAAAACAGGACCGGAGTTCTGCTTGTAGTGCTCGATCATGCTCAGTACATCCCGGCTGGCGGCCAGTTCTTGGGTGATGGTGGCCACGAACCGGGGCAGTTCCGCCTCAATCTCGTCCCTCTTGGCAGAGAGTTTTTCCTCCGCCCTGCGAATCTCTTTGAAATAAACCGCCACCGCCAGAAGAACAACTATCAGCGCCAACATTGGGAAAATCAACAGGCACGGAATCACCGCCAGCAGCACTGCACCGGTCTTGACCATGGCAAAGGCGGTGTACTCCTCCGGCGTCGTACCCAGTCCCGCGGCAGCCAGCGTGTTTTTCAGCCGCCCCCGCTTGTACTCATCCATGTGGATATGCGGAGCCAGCTTGACCGCCCACCCCATGAGCAGGGCCTCCACACTGCGGGCCTGCTTCTTTTCCTGACGCCCCACCGAGAGCATGGCTCGCTGGGTGGCCAGTCGGGGTAGTTTGAGCAGGTCGGCCATGATAAAGAACAGTCCCAGCGCAAGGAGTACCCCGAAAATAAAAATCAATAATACCATGGCCGTTACCTCCGATACTCAATGGGCTGAGTCAGTTTGATGACCGCCGCGGTGCTGATAAACATCACGGCGGCAATGACCGCCAGAAGCGCTTGGCCCAGAGGGGTGTGCATCAGGACATCGTACCAGTCCTGGTTGAGCCAGTACAGCAGTGGGATATTGCCGAGGACCAGGACCTGCATGGTGATGAATTCCTTGCGAGGCTCAAACACCAGATTCTCCAGCTCGCCATTGACGATCCGCATATCGGAGAGTTTGGCCACAATAGGGGTCAGAATGGTCTTGAGCCCCCGGTCGTGTCGGCAGGTCAGCAGAGCGGCCACCCACTCCCGAAACACGGCGTTGTCGATCTTCGTCCCCATGTCCTGGAGGGCGGCGTCCACATCGGGGTTCACCAGCTTGATCCGGGTGAGAAACTCCACAAACACACTCCGGACGGGCGGGTTGAGATAGTCAATGTTTTCCTCCACTGCCGTCTGGATGTCCTCATTGCGGAGATAAGCTGTGGTGATGATAGAGAGGGCGGTTTCCAGTTCAGCGGCGATGTTCTTTTTGTAATGATTTGCGGTCAGACGGATAAACCAGAACGGCACGAACATCATGCCCGCCGCCAGCACGGGCACCAGGAAGAGGTTGCCCAGCGTCAGGGCGAAGGCGGCCCCTACCAGAAAAAGAAGCAGGGACAGGGCGCACACCATGGGAAACTTGGCGGCCCGGCCAGTCATCCGCAGAATGGTCTGGGTCTCCTCGATCTCCCGGCGCAGAAAGGATTTCTTTTTGCGCCGTGTGCTCTCATTAACCTCCGACCGGATGCTTTTGGGCTTACTGGTGATTCTGCGGAACACCTCTTCAGTGAAGTCCATGGGGGAGATGCGTAAAAGGACAAAACAACCTGTGATCAGCCCTATACAGGCAATCAACTGGATCAGATTCATACGGATTCGCCTCCTTCCTTTCTGGTTTCAGATTTGGCGGGCGGCTTGGACTGTGTGATCCTGGGCTTTGGAGCGGACTTTGCCTGCCCCGCCTGTGCCGGACTGGAGCCTGACTTGCTTTTGGTGGGAGCGGGCTTTTTGCCCACGAGCTGGGTCAGCACCTCCTGCGGCATGCCGTTGTCGATGAACCGCTTCTGCAGACTTTCCGAGATGGGGTTGACTGCCTCATGCCGGCCCTTGATGCGGTACTTGCCATCCACCAACTGGTTCTGTTCAATCTTGAAGTGATAGAGAGTGTTGTACCGGCGCTCCCCAGTGGGCAGGATCTCGCACTCCATAATCTCCATGATTTTACGGCTCTTATCCTCCAGCTGCTTGGCGAACACCACGATGGGGAATGCCTCGGTGACCAGATCCATGAGGGTATCGTCGGCCATCTCGTGCTTACGCTTGCAGAGGGTGACCATACGCCGCCATGTAGCCTGGGATGAGTTGGAATGAATGGTGGTCAACACGCCGTGGCCAGTACGGGCGGCCTCCTGTGCGGCATACGCCTCCGCAGACCGCATCTCGCCCACACAGATGATGTCGGGGTGGTACCGCAGGGCCATGTCCAGCAGCATATCCTGATCGATATTCTGCTTGGCGTTCTCGCTCTCACGGGTGATGGTGTGGATGACGCTGTTGCACACCCGGTCATCTTTCTCCCGCACCAGGTCCAGCTCACGGGAGCCGTTCTCGATGGTGAAAATACGCTTGTTGTCCGGGATAGTGGTCAGGAGCCAGCCTGCCACCGTAGTCTTGCCGGAACCGGTGGCTCCGGCAACGCAGACGGAAACGCCGTAACGCAGGCAGGCGGCCAGAAAGTCCAGCATGGGGTCTGTGGCTGTTCCACCTTTTACGAAGTCCTCTTTCTGCATATTCTGCGGGTTGACGATACGGATGGATGCCGTGACGCCCACATCCTCGTCCACCAAAGGGGTCTTGAGGACCGCGATGCGGATGTTCTTGCTGAGATGGCCCAGGACGGCGGGACTGGCGTTGTCCAGCACCATACCGCTGACATGGAGCATACGGCGGATCACATTGACGGCGTGTTCCGGGCTGTCGAAGTGTTCCTCCAACTTAACCGTTTCACCATTGGCGTACAACACCTCGATATCGCGCCAGGAGTTCACATTGATCTCCTCAATGCCGGTTCCAAAGATGTACTTGGTGAGCAGGCCGAACTCGGCCATCTCCGTGTAGAGGGCGTCCACCAGCTGGTCGCCGGAATAGCCTTTGACCGCGATGCGCCGGTCCTGCACATATTTGGTGATGTACCGCTTGATCTGCGCTTTGGCGTCCTCGCTGCCGCCCTCGGTGATGAGGGCGGAATACTTGCCGGAGATATATTCCTGCACATCCTGCAAAACAGCATTGAAATCCTTTTCCTCACTTTCCGGGGTGAAGAAGAGGGAGTGCGCCCGATGGCCGCCTGCCGACTCTGTATTCAGGGACCGCCTGGGGAGATCCTCCGCCATGTTCACGCTATCTGTGGGATCAGCTTCAACCCCTGTCCCATCATCAGCTGGGGCGTGACGCAGCGGCTCATCCGCGGGCTGGGGTTCTCCAACGCCGGCTTCATGCTGATTCTGACCCATATTGCCGCTTACCGGGTAGTCCGGGCCGAAATAGAGGGGGAGTTCTTTCTTCCGCCCGTCCGGACCTGTCGTGATATGCGTCGCAGTGGGTTTCTCCGCAGACGCTTTGGGAGCGAACAGGGACTGACTTCGCTTCTCGCCTAACACCCAAACACCTCCCTGGCAATCTTCTCAATCTCCTTGCGGAATACCCGGCTGTCCTTCATGGATAGGTCCGCCAGCAGATTGCCGGCCAGATACTGTCCCTCCAGCTCCGCCGAATGGGGCAATGTGAAGGCCACTGTCCCCAGCGCCTGACTCATGTGATCCCCGGCCTGCTGGGGCTTTACATTGCTGGCGGTCTTGTACTGCTTGTCCGTGTCCCATTTGGCATCCCGCAGGAGGGGAAGTTGGCTGGACAGGTAGCTGATGCTCTTGAGGTCGGCGTTGGCCAGCCGCAGGACGGAATCCGCCTCCATGAGCGCCACAGCGGAGAGGATGTCGTTGGCAATGTAACTGCCGCAGTCAATGACCACATAGGGTGCGATTCCCCGCAGGCAGTCGATGAGCTCCCGCGCCTGCACCTCGTTGTAAGGCGGGTAGGTGTACTCATTCTCTCCCTTGAACATTCCCAGCATTGTGAGATAGCCCAGGCGCTTGTGGGTGACCAGATTGTTTTTGACCAGGTTTTCCGACACATGGGCTGCGGCTAAGACGCTGCCGAGGGAACGCTCACACTCCAAATCCGACACTGGGCAGATGCAGGGCAGCATGGGGGCGGTCATGTCACAAAGCAGGAGGATTACATTCCGGCGCTTATCGGCCAGGTACTTGGCCAGCCGCACGGCCACAGTGGTCTTGCCGCTGCCGGGGCTACCCCACACCGCCAGCACCCCGCCGCACTGCTCCTCCTGCTCACAGGCGTCCTCCTGGACAGTCCCGCGGGAGAAAATGCCGGCTTTCTTGAAGTTCAGCATCAGGCCACCTCCTCGGGGCCTGCGGGCGCCTCCGTTTCTGTGGTTTCGCCGGGATCAGCGGCGGGGTCTGTCTCAGCGGGGTTCTTCTGGGGCTCCTCCTCGGGGTCTGGCTCCGGGGGATACAGTTCCAGAAGGATATCATTTTGTGCGGCCAGGAATTTGCCGGCGTTTTCCCGGTCACCCCGGTAGACCAGGGACAGATGGATGGTTCCCTCGGCCTCCAGTTCGGCCAGCACCTTGGCCTGCTCCGGGGATACCAGCAGGGTAACAGTATCCGGCAGCTCCTTGTCATCCTCCTCATCTGCGGCAGGTTCGCCGGTGTTGGCATCGTAGCCGGAGGAGGCGGTGACGCTGATGACTTCCACATACTGCAGTTCGGCGGGGACAACAGTCTGACCCTGCTGTTTGTAATCCGGGGCGATCACCGACACGATATCGCCGCTCTGCAGCTTGCCGGAGAGCCCCTCCGCAAAACTTTTGATGGACACAGAGATGGCCTGCTGACTCCCGTCCAGATTGTACAGGTAGGCATTTTCCGCAGCCGGGGCGTCCGAGAGCTTGGTGGGGATGATATAGTCGCCCACGGCCAGGTCCGCCGTGGCATACTTGCCTACGGCGCTCTCTTTCTGCCGCAGCACATCCTCTGGCAGATTGTAGCCGCCCACTTCCACGGTCTGGACCATACTCTCGGTGATTTTGTCCCCGGCCCGGATGGGCTGAACCACCCGAATGATCTCCGCTTTTTGGGAAACCGCCCGATTAAACAGCGGGGTCAGGCCGAAGCAGATGAGCAGGGAGAGCAGGATGCAGATCACACCGACTACGGTGCGGTTTTTCAAGAAACTCATGCTGGCATTTCCTCCTATTCCATATTGAGTTAAAAAATCCGGGCATTATAACCGAACCGATCTGGCCCGGCGGCCCCGCTTCAGCCGGGGCAGAAGAATGGCGGCCGCCGTCAGGGGCAGGGTCACGCCAACGATGGTGAGCACAGTCTTTCTCGTTACATGGAACTTCTTCATAGCAGTCAACCTCCAAAACAGTATAGTGCGGCAAAGCCGATGGATAAAAACGGTCCCAGCGGCAGCGCCGTCCGTGTTATTGCGGGGAGCGGATGATGAATGAATTTTTGAAATAGCATGGCGGCGCAGAAATACAGCACCGCCAGCAGCAAACCCAGCGCCATCCCCCAAATCCCCCGCCAAAAGCCCAGCACGAAGCCGGCCGCAGCAGTGAGTTTGATGTCGCCACCGCCCATACACTCCGGCCGGATCAGGGCGGCAATCAGCAGGGGCAGAGCCGCCAGCACTCCAAAAAGCTGGGCGGGGCTGAAGGAGATCAGCCCCGCCGCAGCGGTTAAAAGGCAGAGAAAATCAGGAATCGTGCGCTCACGGCAGTCCACCGCGGAGGCGGCAGTCAGTGCCGTGAGGAACAAGAGCGCCTGCACCGGGCATCAGCCCTTGTAGTCAAACATTTCCTCTACGCGCTCGGTCACGGTGGGCAGGACGGTGTCCCCGAACAGAGTGTAGAGGCCAGCCAGGAGCAGGGCGCCCAGCACCACGGCGATCAGGATCTTGATGGCGGTGTCGATGTAGCCCTCGCCGCAAGTGTTACAGAGAGGGTCGGACAGGCGGGCACGAGCGCAGGTCATGGCGCAGTGGGCCTTACAGGTCACGGTCTTCATAGTGTTGGACATCTTGTTAAACATTTTCTTCATAAAGCAGTTCCTCCTAAAAATTTTATCTTGTGGCTCATTGTGCAATCATCGGGTCACATATCCATCTTCTGGGTCTGCTGTGCCGTGGGGTCTGGCGCCGACTGCTGGGGCTGGCTTATGGTTTGGGTCAGCGCCTGCTGGTAGGCAGCCAGAACGGCATCCTCAAACTCCATCCGAGCATCCTTCGTGCAAGGAAAGCAGATATCTTTGTACTCGCCGTTCCCGGTTTTGTAGCTGGGCATGGATACAAAGAGCCCCTTGCTGCTCTCCATAACCTTGACGCCCCGGACGGCGAAGCAACCGTTGATATTCACGGATGCCGTTGCTTTGCAGGGGCCCTCCGGCCGGAGTGTGTGGATCTTGACATCATAGTGGGTGGGGTAGACCGCATGGGAATCGCCGGTGCTGTGGGTTGCTTCGGCGGGTTTCTGTTCTTTTGCCATAGTGTGGGCCTCCTTTTTCTGAACATAAAAATGAGCGGCCTCGCCGCTCTGGGATCACAGGGTCATGGTCATACCTGGTTCCTGCTCCGGCGCTTCCAGCTGGACCGGAACGATGGCCGTGCGGTCCACATAGTAGAACTGGCTGCCGGAATCGTCATAGAGCTCGATGAGGTCTGAGATGGCCAGCGGCTGGCCGTCGCTGCCCAGAGGCTTGCGGCAGAACGCCGCCCAGATCTCATCCAGGTTGTTGGTGTCCACCTCATTGTCAAACACGACCTGATAGCGTGTAAGATCCGGTCCGCCGTATTCGCCGTTCATGCGGTCCAGGCTAATAAAGCGCATGGTGATGGGGGCCGTTGGCCCGAGCTGCCAGATGCGGCAGGATTTCAGTACCGGACCATGATCCAACGCCTGGTATCCGCCAGTGGAGAGACGGTCATAGACGCCGTCCTCCCACCGAACGGACAGCCCCTTCCTTGCCAGCCAGCCCTCCAGTTCCTCACGGCGGAACATGGTGTCCGCCACCATACCGCACTCTGTCTGGTACCCAACCGGGTTCCCGTAATAAAGCAGGCATCTGTTTTTCATCTCCACGCTCCGCATGGCGGCATTGCTCCTTTCAGTGTTTAAGTCATATTGATCCCTCCCATACCTGGGTTCTGGCCTTGAACATCCGCCAGTTTTTCTTTGGCCCAGTCAGGAAGAAATTTTTCCTTCAGAACGCCGGTGAAGTCTGTGCGGTTCCAGCGGGTCATCTCGCCATCCCCGAGGCAGGTGCAGCGGATAGAACGGCCGATGGCATTGGGCCGGCATCCAAAGCCATCATGGGCCAGCCAGAGTTGATTTTCCTGGGACCAGTAGGATTCCTTCAAGGTATCCGGGGACAGCACCAGAACCCGGCCCTCGTAGTCCAGCGATTCATAAGAGTCGCGCTCGCAGTGCTCCGGGCCAAATAGGCCAAGAGCCTGATATGCCCTGCGGTACAGCGTGATAAAGCCATCCAGTACCGCCGGATGGCTTCCTACCACAAAGTCGCTGTTATGCTGTGGGTCAGGAGGAATATAGGTCTGCTTGGACCATTGTCTGTTGGCTGGGCTGAACCGTCCGTCCCATTCCTTCTGCTGGATGGTATTGGCCAGCACCCATCCGGTTCGCTTGTAGCCGAAGCACTTCAGCACGTTCTCCAAGCAGCCGTCCCCAAGATGCATTGCATCAAAATGTTCCCGAATGCTCTCCTCAATAGCCTGCTTACAAGCTATATTCGCTTGATGGCTGGACTTCCAGAGAGATACTTCATCCCGCCGATGGGCTTCGCCCGCAGAGTAGGGATAGAGATACACATTATTCTCCATAGAGGATTTTCTCCGTAACCAGATATTTCTCAAATTCCCCAAGGCAGATCCCGGCTTCAGCCAGCATCTCCAGCAGATAGGGAGGTACATCACGCAGATCATGGTTATATTCCGCTATGCCAATGGTGACGGTGTTTTCCTCGTCATCCGCATAAGCGCAGAGCTTGGCCCCGTCAGGGATGCATGCCTCTCGCCGCAGATAGTCCGGCAGTTCCAGCATTCCCTCCTCCAGATCGTCGAAGGGACAGCCGTCCTCGCATTCACCGCACTCGCCGCAGGCCATGGCCAGATGAGCAGTAAGCTCCGTGGCCAACCTATGCAGTGCGTCCGCTGCCTGGATTAGCTCCATGGCTGTCATTTGCTTTTTCAGAACGATCACTGCGCTGTCCAGCGCGTGGATTTCGGCCTTTTCATCGGCCTCAAAACTGCTGATCTTAAACGCTGCACGGGGGATCAAAAGAGCGCCGCTGTCCATCTGTTTGTTGAATTTCATTTTGTTTCTCCTTCTCATTACATCATGATTGTGAAAGAAGCAGGATTGACCGTACCGGGGCCGTCATAGGAATGCTGATGATTGTGCCACTGGCGCAATTCCTCGCCGTGTACCCAGAAGTGAGCCAGAGCGCCAACGGCACAGCCATGCTGGAAGCCTGTGATCCCGTCTGTATCTGCCTGACGGCTGGTACGCTCCGCGATCTCAGGGAGAGAGGCGCCGGCCTCCATTTCTGTTTCCATCAGATCTGCCCATCGCTTTGCATATTGGACGACAGCGCGGCTGTAGAAATCATCTTCATTAACTTTCTGGTATTGATCGAATTCCAGTTCTGTGCCGGGATTCAGTTTCATGATGTGTTTGTCTCCTCTCTCTAATTCAATGTGGGACCAATTGCCTGCACCTGCTGGGCGGCAAGTTCATCGCAGAAAGCCGCCAGATCCTCCATCGTCGGGGTATAGCTCCTGGTTTCAAGGGCGGCCATCAGCGCATAGGTCTGGCCCACCTCAGACAACAGCGTCCGAAGCCTGTCCACATCCATGTCCGCCCCCATCCGCCGAATCTGTGCGGAAAAGGTGATCTGGTAACGCGGCTGGCCCGGAATGCTATCAATCCGCATATCCATTCCAAGACTTGAGTCGTCCCGCGCCTGGATATAGACCTGTTCCACTGCGCTGGGGCAGACCTGAAGGCGGCCCTGACTCATTTCCTCAATCAGCTGAGCCGCCTGCTGGAGCTTTTCCAGTTCAGTGAGCTGTTCATCCAATTGCCTCACCTCCAGCCCAGTCAAACAGCGTCATCTGAGAGGGAACCACCCGGCTCCGCTCCTGCAGGTCATAGTTGGCAATGAGCAGTTCCGGGAACTGAGCTCCGTTGTCATACCGCTGCTTGATGTTGTTGATGCGTGTGGTCTCCATGAGGTAGATACTCGGCTGGTCGTACAGTCCGCGGATGAAGGCGTCGTCATTGTAGGAGAGCAGGAACTTGCCCTGAATCCGCATCAGGGCGTCCCGCAGGCGGATGTGATCCGCTTCCGTGAAGCCATCTTCACCAATGTTCTGGTAATACCCCTCGGTGGCATGATAGGGCGGGTCGAGATAGAAAAAACTCACTGGCCGGTCATATTGACGGAGCAGTTTTTCAAAGTCCTTGTTCTCAATAACCACCTTGGCAAGCCTCCGGTGGGCCTGCTCGATGAGCGGAAAGTTGCTCCGCATATCGTGGGGCTGGCTGCCAAAACTGGTCAGCCCGGAGGCGTAGCTGTAGCGGATGAGCTGATAGAACCATGCCGCCCGCTGGACGTCGCTGGCGGGGCTGTCCCGCGCCAGGGCAGAGCGGATGCGGTCAAAGTCCTCCCGTGCGTTGAGTACATACCGCAGAGCCTCCATCAGCTCCTCCGGTTTGTCCCGCACACAGCGGTACAGGTTGACCAGCAGGCCGTTGAAGTCATTGTAGACCTCAAAGTCGTTGCTGGGAGGTTTGTGGAACAGTACCCAGCCCCCGCCGCCGAACACCTCAATGTACCGCTCATAGTAGAGGGGGAACAGCCGGACGATCAACTCCCGCAGGGCTTTCTTGCCCCCAATCCAGGACATGAAACTGTTCAGGGCGTATCACCCCCATCCAGCGGCAGGCGGGTCTGTGCGGTATCCTCTCGCTCCAGAGTCCGATCCAGTCCCCGGATGGCGGCCGCGATTCCGCTGATCCGCCTGGTCAGATGGGCGATGGTGGCCCGCACCTCCTGGTCCGTGGCGGCATAGAAGTAACCACTCCCGTTGCTGGCGATGGGGACGCCGTCCCGCCGCAGGGCATTGACCATGTGTCGAACCTGAATCCCTTTGATGCCGAAGGTCAGTTCCAACTCCCGGCTGGTGGCGGCGTTGAGAGCTCCCATGTGGTACTGCTCCAGATATTCCGCCAGCCGTTCTTTCTCCATGAATGCCTCCTTTCCGGGCCTGTTTTCCGAAAAAGGGCATAAAAAAGAAGGGGCCGTTTTCCCCTTTCGGAAAACGGCCCCTTGTGTCATATTCTATATCCTGTTTTTACTTCATCGAATCACCCCCAGCTCCCGCAGCGGACAGATGCGGTTTTTGTGACTTGGCAATAGATCGGCTATATTGACAGAGCGGGACTGTGGTGCTCAGGCTGGCTGTACTCATACCGGCGCTCTCCGCCGTTCCAGGCTACATAGCCGTGGTCGGTGGCCGAGAGGCCATATTGCCCCATGCTGGCCTCCGCGTAGGCAGCTCCGTCAAAGGCGTCTGTTATCAGGCCGCTGGGCGGGATCACGCCGTTTCGGACCGCCAGTTCCCGCCCGTATGCGGCCAAGTCCATGCCACGGGGGAAGAACGCATAGTGCTGGAGATTCTGGGCGAGATCCAGGGCCAAATCCAGCCGGTGGCAGTCCTCCAGCTCCAGCACCGCCTGCCATTTGTCCAACCAGTGGGGTGCCCCCTGACCCTGTTCCGCCCAAACATAACCGAAGTCAATGGCATGGCGAACCAGTTCGCTGGCTGAGTCGTACTGGTCGAGAATACCCGTCAGCTGGGGCAGGCAGCAATCCACCTCCAGTGCGATGCACTCGCTGAGGCTCTCTGCCTGCAGCGCGTCCAATCCCAGCAGGAGTTCGTCTGGATGGTTTGAGTCGATGTAATCGCCGGAATCCGGGAAGCCAACCCAAATCCCCTCCATATTGCTCCGGCTGGCCAGTTTAACTCGTATGGCATAGTCACCGGCAACCGGCTGGAGGGTGGGATCTTCCTCTACGAAGAGATCTGCCAGTTTGATGTTCCGCACATAGTGACCGTTACAAAAGGCTCCATTCTGCGACTGGTGGTAGGCGGCCCCCAAATGCTCCGCATTCAGGAATGGACGGGCGGCATCCGAGGAACACTCTATGCTCTCTATGACAAATTTTCCAAGTGCGGCCTTATCTCCCACGCCATAGAAGAGGTCGTAGCAGTCCAGTTGGGACATGATCCGCATCACATGGCCGATCTCTTGGGGCTTCTCCAACTCCATCGCCCCTTGGAACAGGATCTTTTCTTTCTCTGTCATATTGTAAAAGCGCCGCTCCAGCCAGTCATGCTCCAATTTTGTAATGTAGAGGCCGTCCAGCTTGTCAAAGAGGGCAGTGTTTTGATCTGACATTGCTCACATCATCTCCAGTCCTTGTCCTATTTCCTGTTCCGGCTGAAATACCGGGAGAGGCTGGCCGTCCTTTCTGCGGATTAAGCCATAGTCGGTGATGGCACCCAGCCGGTCATCCAGCATCCTCTGGCCGATCTGTGCCGCCTGGGGCGTCTGGAACAGCTCCTCCGGAAGATCCGGGTATTTCTCCCGAAGAGCCAGTTCCGCATAACCCCAGGTCTGTGCCACCTCGGGGAGCAGTTCATACTGCTCCGCTTTCTCCAGAAGCTGAGCAGCGCTGGTCAAATCCGGCTGGCCTACGGCTGCCAGGAGCGCCTTATAACGGACGAACTCCGCCTCCCCCCAGATTCGTTCCTGCTTTGCCAGCTGACGGGCAAAATCATTGACCTCCTCCAAGCCGTCATCCTCCAGAGTGTCATTGATGACATCCCGCAGGGAGGGAATCAGGCAGTCTATACAGTGGAAGGCACACTCCTTTGTAGAAACGGCATCCACAGCTCCCACTGCCCGCCAGATACCGGCATCCACCGCAGGGAGAGCCAGCACCGCGGTTTTATCGTTATCGTACTGGGGATCATTGAAAAAGCCTTTGGAGACCTCCAGCACCACCGGGGCACCGGATCGGTGGAAGTAGGCCACTTCGCCAGGGCGGTACACATAGACAGGCTTGATCTCACTGCCCAGTTCCACATAGCCGCAATCAGTAAACACGCCGCCATGATCCTCCTGATGCTGTTCTCCCAGTAATTCCAGCAGTCTTTCCCGAAAGCCGCTATTTTCCTCTGTGGTGTCCAGCAGAGCCATTGCCGCATCCGAGAGCATCTCACTCGCATACAAAAATTCCCCAAGTTCCTCATGATTGAAAACCTGGGACGCAAAACAGCATGCGTCGGTATTGTAGGTCAGGTTGATGAGCCGCTCCAGAGGGACAGGTCCGCTGTGGTGCTCCTGTTCCATCTTCAGGAGGGCTTCCATTCCCGGCCTCTGATCCTCGGTCAATATGGCGAGACGCTGGGCAAACAGATTGAGGTCATACAGGTTGACATTCTCTCCGATCATGCCGCGTTGCAGGCCCTTGCAGCGGATGCCGGTCAATTCGTTTTTACAGGATCTGCCGTCCTTAATTCGTGCCTTTTGGAGTGCGTCGTTAAATTCCGCCCAGCTCGCCGGCAACTCCATAACAGTGGCTGTTTCATACCCTTTGGGGCTGCCATTGCTGATCTCCACCTCGAAAATCGGCTTACCCAAGCTTCATCCCTCCCATTTGGGGGTAGTCCTCCTGATATTTGGCTGGATCGGCCCCCGGCACATCCCAGCCATACTCCCAACTTCCATAGCCTGTCGCTGGATAGGGCTGACGCCCAGCTTTTCATTCAGCTCGTCCGCCAGTTCCACATTCTGTTCCTTATCGCCGGTGTCCCACTCGGAGGGATAGTAGCCAGTCTCGCCCCGCTTGATGCGGATGAGCTGGCCGGTGGTTTTCAAAGTCGAGAAGCACAGCTCCGGCAAGCCCTCGGCTACTTTGGCAGCAAACTGCTCCTGTTCGGTCTGGATACTCCAGCCATCTGGCTGCCAGAGGTGAACATACAACTCGCCGCCGTCCACCTCGATGGGCCGCTGCTCGAACCCTTCACCCCAGCCATCCGAGGCTTGTCCACTCAGGTGCTCTTTTAAGGTGGTAAGTTCTGCCGGGGTCAGCTCACCGGCCACCCGGCACTCCGCCACGCCCCAGAGCCGGCCATCTCTTGCCTCAACAGTGAATACCGCCGAGCGAACCTTATGGTCCACACTGTCACCCTCGTCATACCAGCGCATAAGGCCGCGCTCGGCCTCCTCTGGCATCCAGTTTTTTACCAAGGCAGACAGAATGCTACCCTCATGATCCATGAGGGTGCGGCCGTCCCACTCCTCGCCGTATTCCGACATATCCCCCCACTCATCCCGTCCATAGAAGTCGGCGGTGATGGGCATATACAGTTTGAGCGTTTGAGGCTCCGGCGGATAGATTGAGAAGCGGTCTTTGCCCAGTACCAGGGCCAGAGTACGGCCATTGTCCCACTTCACATGGAACTGCCCGGCGTCATCAATAAAGTCCAGTTTCCCGGTGCTGCCGGGGGGCAGGGGGCGTGGGTCGGCGCCCATCTCTGTCAGCCTGATGCGGGAATCCTTTGGGTACTGCTCCCGAAGGAAAACAAGCCACTCTCTCGGTACACTTTGCATTTATATTCCTCCATACATTTCCTGTTCGATATTATCTTCTTCGAGATCTTCATCCCACTCCTCTCCGGTCAACCCGAGTGCTTCCATCAATTCCGCATCCGGCTCTGCGAGATGGATCGTGTCGTTCTCAAGATCCTCTTTCAGATCCCGCCACTCGTACTCCTCACCCACAGGGAAGTAGAGCCACTTACCGTCCTGGTTGAATATATAGGTGTACTCGATCCCTTCGTATTCCGGTTCAATCAGTTCTTCACGGATCATTTCGACCGCTTCACAACCGCTGAGTTCCATATCTCTCCACATAGCGACTGTGACCCCAGGCTGTGGAGCATCTGCCGTATGGGGCGTCTGGGGAGAGGGCTCTGTTTTTTCACGGAGGATTTCCAAATCACCTAACGCAAGCAGCGCATCAACTCGCTCTGGAGTGTTGTAATGCTTCACCAATCTTGCGCCATTATCATCCGGGTATCCATTGTAGTGGCAAAAAATCGTCAGATATTGATCCTCGCCTATCTGTTTTGCGATAATGCTCCGTGTGCTCAACTACATTTCTCCCATTCTTAGGCCCATATCTGGCTGATCGAATTGTTGATGGAGCCGCTCCACCGCTTCCACCACCACAGGGTCTGACCGGAAACTTTCCAGTTTTTCGTGATCCGTGAAAAAATGTTGCTCACCATTTTGGAAATGGACAAAATCCACCGTGGCGATACCGTCCTTGGTAACACCCAGCCGTTTTTCACTGGTATCGCTGCCCTGGTAGATCTGGATCGCTTCCTCCAGGGTCAGGTCTTGCCTGATCTTCTCCTGTGGGGTATTGGTATCGGTCATGACAAACCAGGCGTAAGTATGGGGACGGCCTGGATCTGCGGCAGCCTGGAGCTGGCGCAGACCTTCCTCCGTTAACCCATAGTTACAGGCACGGCGGGGATTATCCTCGCCGGCAAAATCCAGCAGGATATCGTCCACCGCTTTTTTGACCTCTGGATCGTTTGTCAGTGTTTCAAAGCGGAAGCCTGTTGTGTCCCGGATGGGCAGTTCCTCCCGAATGGTCTGGAGGAACGCCGCAGGATCTGTAAACTCCTGCTGCTCACCGCTGGCATAGGCTGCCCGGCCAGTCAATAGTTTCTCCGCGTGGACCATGCCTTGCCGCTGAACATTGAGATCGAAGATGGTCAGGTATGCCTGATAGTCTCCTTGAACAGGATTACAGCGAAGACAGTAACGGTAGCCTTCCGTCTCAATAATGTAGCCATAATTCTGCACCCAGCCGCCATCGATTTTACCACCGTGGCTTTCGCAGTACCGGGTCATAGCGTTATAGTCCTTCAAGACGCTTGCCCGCAGCTCGTCCATTACCTCCTGGAGCTCCGCTTTGAACGCAGTGTTGTTTAGTTCCTCCGGCCCTCTGGGGTGCCAGGTGTGCCAGAAATCCTTTCCGCTGCGGCCAAAGTCCATACGGACATGCCCGATGGCGCCCAGTGCTGTGTCCTGTTCAGGCGTCTGGGCATAAAAAATGCCCGCTTCCTCGGGCGAAGCGGGCCGGACGGCAAATGTTTGATTTGGAAAGGGATATTCCAGACCGTTGTTCCAGCAGTAATCCCGTAGTGTCGTAGTCTCTCCAAGCAGAAGGAACTGCCCATTCACTCTGCGGGATATTGTGTCGGCCCGTTTCAAGGGAACAGGGGAAAGGACGGAGCCGATAGGATTTACATAGGCGTGGTCTGATAGTGCGACGGGTTTCTTGGCATTGCGGACACTGCCTCTCAGTTCGTAGTAATACCAGCTTTCCGGAACCTCCTCCCGCGGGATTCTTTGGGAAGCAAACAACACCGGCCTGCCGAACAATATGGCTGATCGTAAGGGATCGGTTTTGATATTGATACTCATAGCGTGCCTCCATTCGATTTTGCAGCAACAACAAATACCACAAATGGCTTCACAAGTCTACTGTTTTTTACAGCATCTGCATGGTCTGGCCGCTGTCCTGCTCTTGGTCTGTCATGTGGGCTTGTGCCAAATTGGTGAGATAGTGCGGGTCCACGATGACTTCTGCCTCGTTTCGCCCCAGGAATATTGCATGGATATGAGCCTTTTCAATCTGCGCCTGATATACCTGCCCATGTGATCTGTACCGATGGGCGAACCACTCTGCCGTATCGCGATCCAGGGTCCAGGACAGGCCCTTCACCATTTTGGCATTGTAGGGCGTTACGCCCCGGTAGACCGTCACAAGGTCCGGTAGTTCCTCGTATACCTGCAGTTCCTCCTTATCCATCAGCAGAGAGGGGGAGACTGACCGGAACAGGGCCAGCAGTTCCCGTCGGCTCAGGTTGGGGTCGCTGTTGGGGGCCTCGCTGGTGGTCCAGACGAAGTTCAGCGCCGAGGCCGCATCTCTTTCTGAGAGATATCCTGCCGCGTACTTGAGGAAAGCCAGGCGGTAGGACTTGGTAACCATGTAAAAGAGCTGATTGGAGGACTCCGCTTCCTGGATGTTCTGTGCCATCTGTCCCCGCCAGCAATCTAATGCCTGTTGGTTGTTGAGCAGGTCAGCGGGTTGGATAGAGTTGTTTTCATCCCGGATGGCTGTGATACCACTGTCGGTAAAAGGATGCTTGACCACCAGAGGCGACATCTTTGTTGGCTGGATTTCCAGGTACAAAAATGTGTGTGCCAAAGATTTCAGGGCAGTCAAGTCGGTTTCATCTGGCCAGCAAGCGTTCCATCTCTTACCTTTCTTTTCTTCCATATTGTGTCCTTCCTTAAATCCCCTGGCAAAGTTGATTCTGCACCTCGAAGGGCTGGCTCAGACGGCACACCGCACCGTATTCCGTCTAACGAACGCCGCCCTCCTGATCCATTATCCGGATATTTTCCGCCAACTCGTAATTGCTCCAGTCCCAGATCCATCCCCTGGAGAGGAAGACATTTCTCCAGATAGGGCCGCAGGGCCTCCGCCCGAACGATTTTCGCCATATTGAGGCTTTCCACTCCCAGAAGCTGTCTGGCGCTCTCCAATTGCTCAAAGGTCGCAGGCAGAGTGATCTGCGCTGTTTCGCTCTGTACACAAACAGTGCAGGGGGGCCATCCATATCCGGAAAGCGCCGTCCAATGTCTCGTTCTCCAAAAGTTCAGGTGTCTTTTTCTGCACATAATTGCCGCCGGAATGTGCTCCTCCATGCTTTTCCCGGTATTCAGCCCCCACATGGGCATAATTGATATAGGGCTTGAAACGATCTGGAAATGGTGTGATCCCTTTGTTCACAAGGTAGACACCCAATTCTGAATCAGACGACATATTGTTGACGAGCATATACTCAGCCAGCCTGTCCGCCACAGTAAGGGCCCCATCCAAGTTCCAGACATGCTCCTCATCCAATGCCCCGGAAAAAAATGGCGGCTTTCGCCGGAGAAAGTGCCTCTGTGCGTTCCGCCAGTTTTTGTGGTTTTTGAAACTGCTCTGAATCTTCTACATTCACATCATAGAGGCGTCGGTAAACGCCCGGTACATTGCTGCTCACATCCAGGATGGTGGTGGCTGTGGCATCGAGGCTGATTCTGTCCAGGGAGGCAAATGCCTCCCCGATCTCAGCGGGACTGGCGGACAGCTGCAGACGGACAGTTTCTTTTCCTTTTCCCCGGCCAGAGTCAACAGAATCGTCGTTACATCCCTCCCATCTGAAATTCCTGTTCCCGCTGGCACTGTTCTGCCGCGTCACCAGCCATCAGTTCCTTCAGAGGCAGTGTGCCGCGGTAGGCAATATATCCCCGCTCCGTGAAGGCACCGGTTTCCTGCTCCATACGGAGTTTGCCGTAACGCGCATAATCATAGAACTCATCCAGATTGGGGTCATATTCATAATGGCCGGAGTCCTGGATCATGTATCTGCCATATTCGGCGGGGGTGCGAACCTTGGGTGCAAATTCAAACAGCTCCAGATTTTCAGCCAGTTTGCGGATTTCACCGGCACACTCCGGCTTGGCCATCTCCATGACCGCCGCCAGCTTTTTCTGCTCCAAATCTGATAGAGCGGCGATGGCCGCCGCCATATCATTCAGAGTAAACAGGTCTTCCCGCTGTCCCTCCAGCACCTCCTCCACCTCGGGTGGAAGCATACTGTCCTCATACCAGATGCAGGCATCGTGGATGTCAACACCGAAACGTTCAATTCCACGTCTAAGCTGCTGCTCAGAGCAGGGTAGGAGCAGCCATGTGATTTGACCCGTGTTTTCCGGCCGCTGCCCGGAGGAAAGCCCCACCGCCAATAAATCCTGCTGGTAATGATAACAGGGGAAGTGGCGGCCATCATAAAGCGGCTCCAGTTTCATCCCATTGTCATAGACCACGCCGTAGGGGGTGATGCTTCCCTCGGTATGATTGAGGATCAGATCCAGGGCGAACTTTCGGCTATCCAGCCGCTCAAGTTCCTCGGTTCTGCAGCCCCCACCCTGCATCGTCATGTAGTGCTGCCGCCCAATGGCGTCCAGGTCGGAGAAGTCTGTGATGACCGTGGCCTGCTGGCAGCAGAAGGTCAAGTTGATAAAATCTTTTATATTGGAGACGCCCAATTTGCAGGCCATCCCCTGGAACTGAGCGGCCTCACCGTTGTCAAAACTGTCCAGCCGCTTGGCCAGGTAGTCCAGTTCATCGAGGTTAAGATTTGTTTTCTCCAGACGCTTTAAGATGGAATAGCTGCTTTCAAGCTCGTCCACATGGCAGTCTTGGAGTATGGGATCTCCAATTTCCATGTTTTTCAGGGCTTCCACCATGTCATCGTAGGCATCCTGTGGAATGGGAAAAGGTATGGTAAACTGCCCATATTCCGGATGCCGGGCGTTGCTCAAAACTACTTGGATCACATAGCTCATGTCCTCTCCTCCGTGTCCATGACTGATTTCCCATACCGGGCAATTAGTGTCGCATAAAGGATATTGAGGAAATCCTGATCGTCTATCAGGCTCCTGCTTGCCAGTTCACCGGCGTCCATGGGGAATTTTCGCTCATACAGCCGTTTGGCGGAATAAAAGATGGGATAGTCCCGAACCGCCAAGCCCCTGCAGGAAATGCAGTGAAAGTCAATATATCCGCTGGCAAGTGCCGGAACTGCCGTCTTCCAAAGCGATTCCCTTGAGGCCAAAAGGTAGAGGGCTGCCCAGTAGACAGAAGGAATATCTTCCTGTGGCCGGTTCGCCGCCTTTTGGCAATACGGACGGATCTTGTACAGGATGGCCTGATCCGGGCCATCCCAATGCGTCACGGATCTAATTCTTTGGTACAGCCGCAAACGAAGATTGCGGCCTAAACACTCCAGAATCAGATCATGGTATTCCAGAGCGCCGGAGGCCAGCCTCTCTGCAATATAAGGGCAGATGGGAATCTGGCAGGATTTGCGGCGATAGTGCAGGCAATATTGGCAGTCTACATCCTCTGGCTTGTAATGGAAGCTGCTGAAGCTTATCCCACCGCCGCGACGCTGGAAACCAGGGACGCTCATCATCATGCGCTCCAAACTGGCTTGGGGGGTATCCTGGGCGAAATATTTTGTCATGGCTCTCTCCCTCTTTCTGAGCATAAAAAACAGGGACCGCATCTCTACACATATAGTGCAGATGTGGCCCCTGTTCTTCCAATTTCACATATCCATTTGTGGTTCCTGCTTTTGTCCCTGCTCCAGCCTGTCCGCCAAGTCTGGGACAGTGTATTCGATCTTTGTCCTTGCAGTCTGCAGGGCTTTGAGCTGGCCATCTTCCAACTCCGGACCTTCATCCAGCAGGTAGTCTGTGGCCCGGTACAACTCGGCTCGTTCCTCCAATGAGAAAAGCTGGGCCTTGGAGATCAGCCCGGAACGGACGGCGAAGTCCTGCTTCGCTCCGCAAAAATCTTCCTCGTAATAATGTCCGTGGCTCACGCCGGTCCTGCTATAGTCCCAGATCCAGGTGACAAACTGATAACCCCAGCCATTTTCCAACTCCCGGCCAGCCAGCACTGCACCGCCGAAATCCGCCAGCAGATGGAACTGCTCACTCAGCCCGCTGGCGTGAAGAAGAGGGGCGCTCTGGACCGCCTCGACATAGGCGTACACTTCATCTGCGGTCTGGGCAACTCTGTGGTAGAGTTCACTGGCCTCCATGTTATTGCTTCCGGCAGGGAGGAGGAACACATCACTCCCCGCTGAAACAGAGAGAACCGGCTGGTTGTTCAGCAGCACTGTCAGCCGGTTCTTCTCTGGATGGCCTGCGGTGATCCCAGCTGCCCGCAGGCGGCGGGCTAACTCTGCAAAATATTTATTTTCCAAACTCATTCCTCCCCTGAAAATGAAAAAGCCGAAACCTCTTTTGAGATTCCGGCAAAATTAAAAGCAGCAAATATTTTCTCATTAAGAAATTGCTGCTCTCTTTCTGTTTTCTATATCATCTGATACTTGCGGGTTTGACTCTTATCAGAGTGAATAGCGCAAGGTCAAATATCGATAAAATGAGGCCCGTAGATTTACTAATCTACGGGCCTCGGAAGCCTTGAAAACACTGGGGTTTTACACCCAACATCTTTTTTGGCCTCCCTTTCTGGTACGCCCGACAGGATTTGAACCAGCGGCCTTCAGAGTCGGAGTTATCAGGCCGTC
>ERZ837380.1029-NODE-1029-length-38358-cov-10.623763_pt1 | contig 38358 bp, 35 predicted proteins | sample MGYA00519685_ERZ837380 | MGnify/ENA primary metagenome ERZ837380 (study PRJEB31850, sample SAMEA3708817) | human gut metagenome | biome: human gut; feature: human-associated habitat; material: faeces | place: China | collected 2014 ...
ATTTCTGTGCAATCTGCCGAAAAATCTGACTACGCATCTTACGCACAAGCTTTATGCAGCGTTTCCTAAGGAAAACATAGAATTACCATTTAAACGTGAAAAAAGCACCTCATTTTGAACTGCTCCTAATTGTTAGATTTTTTTGGTCTAACTTTTGGAAATTCAAAATGAGGTGCTTTCATCATTTTTGTGCTTTTCTGCAAATTCTTTTTTAAATTTTTCGAATTCTGCATCGAAATCTTCTATTCCCACTGGAAGTCAACGAGTTTCTCCGCACAATATGTTTTCTTATATCAGCAAAACGCCTTGCTTTTTTCTGAAAAATCTGCTATACTAAAAGAGATGAAGGCAACACCGCATAAAGCTTGTGCAGTGTTGCCCGAAGCAATTCCGGAAAGGAGCGTGATGTTGTGCGGCGAAAGCTGAAAAAACTGATCAGCATGTTGACCAGCCGAGTGGTAATTATCGGATTCCTGATTGTCTTGCAGCTGGTGTGGTTTGTGATCTTGTTTCTGCGGCTGACACAGTATGCAACGTGGATCAATATTACATTTGTCGGACTGAGTCTGGCGATTGAATTGTATATCATCAACAAGTCCGGAAATCCCTCTTATAAAATTCTCTGGATGCTGTTTATCGGTACGTTCCCGCTGTTGGGCGGAATGATGTATCTGCTGTTCGGGGACAAGCGTCCCTCGCGGCGGATTCGCCGGCAGCTGCACCACGGCAGGCGGGTGATCGGGATTCGTCCCTCTGTAGGTTGTTCTGCGGCGGCGTTTCCGGTACGCATGGCGGAAACCAGTTTCTATCTGGAAAGCAGCGGTTTTCCCATGTACCAGAATACCAAGGTGGAATATTTTTCTTTGGCAGATGAAGCGTTTCCCCGACTGCTGGAGGATCTCCGGAAAGCCAGACATTATATCTTTATGGAATATTTTATCGTGACAGAGGGAGTCATGTGGGATTCGATCAAAGCCATTCTGAAAGAAAAGGCAGCCGCCGGCGTGGAAGTCCGCTTCGCCTATGACGATCTGGGGAGCGTGGGCTGTCTGCCGAAAAATTTCCGGAAAGAACTTGCGGCGGCGGGAATCCATGTGCTAACATTCAACCCGTTCCGACCGGCACTTTCCGCGGTGATGAACAACCGGAACCACCGGAAGATCACTGTCATTGACGGCTATATTGCCTATACCGGCGGCTTCAATCTGGCAGATGAGTATATCAACCAGAAACAGCGGTTCGGGCACTGGAAAGACACCGGACTGCGGCTCTATGGCGAGGGCGTGTACAGCCTTACGCTGATGTGTCTGGAACTGTGGAATGCATTCTACAACACCAATGACAACTGCAAGAAGTACCTGCCACACCGGTATCATCCGGAACCGTTTCCCACAGACGGCTATGTGCAGCCCTACTGCAACTCGCCCTTTGAAAATGAAACGCTGGCACAGGATATTTATCTGGATCTGCTGTATCAGGCGAAAGAGTATGTGTATATCTTCACGCCGTATCTGGCGATCGATGATGAAATGCAGCACGCCCTTTGCATGGCGGCACAACGCGGGGTCGATGTGCGGCTTGTGACACCGGGGATTCCGGATAAGCGTGTGGTGTATTCTCTCACCCGTTCCTATTATGAGCCGCTGATTCGGGCAGGGGTGCGGATCTATGAGTATACGCCGGGATTTATCCATGCCAAAAGCTATCTGGTAGATGATAGGATCGGCATTGTAGGAACGATCAACATGGACTATCGCAGTTTGTACCTGCACATGGAGTGTGCGGCGATGCTGGTGGAATGCAGTGCATTGCAGAAGATGAAGCTGGACTGCGTTGTGACCATTGAGAAAAGCCGCCGTGTGACGCTTCAGGACTGCAAGCGTCGCCGGCACAGTCTGCTCTGGCAGGCGATCCTGCGGACGATCAGCCCGCTTCTGTGATCTAGGGCGTGTTGACACTAAGCCTGACACGTGTCTTTTGGGGTGATTTTTCCCCGTTCGTCGTTAAAAATCCTTGCCGTGCGAAAGCACGCCTGCGAATTTTTGCCTAGAACGGAGAAAAATCACCTCACAAAATTCGCATATCATTATAGTGTCAACACCCCCTAGCGATTTCAAAACAAACCGGCAGACAGTTTTCCCAACTGTCTGCCGGTTTGTGCTTTCGGGTGATACTGCACAAAGCCGTCAGGCGAACTTTGCACGGTGCTGCCTTAGAAAATACTCATGAATCCGACTGCTTTTCCCAGTATGCGGATATTGTCCAGTTCTTCTCCCACATAGACCAGCGGAGAGTATGCCGGATTTTCCGGTACCAGCTGTAAGCGTGCGTGCTCTCTGTCGTAGTAGACCCGTTTCAGCGTGGCTTCGTCGTCAATGATTACAGCCGCGATCTCGCCGTTTTCCACCATGGGCTGGCTGCGGATAAACACCGCATCGCCGTCGTAGATCCGTGCCCCGATCATGCTGTCGCCCCGTGCCAGCAGACAGAAGTCCGCAGCAATTTCCGCATCAGCGATCAGAAAGGTTTCCCGATCTTCCTGTGCAAAGATCGGTTCGCCGCAGGCGATCTCACCCAGCAGCGGAAAACGTTTCAGCTGAATCGGGCGAAGATTGGGATAGTCCTCCCACGAAACAGGCGGTTCTTCGGGGCTGTCATAGCCCAGTAGCCACGCTTCCTTTACGCCGAGAGCCTTCGCCAGCAGCCGCAGCTTGCTCTCCTTCGGGCGGAAAGAGCCGGAACAATACTGGCTCATGGTGGAACGGGAAATGCCGGTTTTGGCACACAAGTCAGACTGCGTCATGTGTTTTTGCTGCATCGCCTGCTGCAGCCGGTTGTGGAATGTTTCCATAGGGGTATACCTCCGTTGTTCTGTTTTTCGGAACAACTGCATTATACCACGCTTTTCGGGAAAAGACAAGGGGATTCGTTAGATTTTTTGAAGAAACCAGACAACTTTTCAAACCGGCGGAAAATCGGCTGCGATTTCTGTAAAATCATAGTTAGCTTATACTAACTATGAAAAACCACATTCTCGTTTCGGGAAACAAAGTTTTTTCAAAGGGGCATGACAAAAAAACAGCGTATTTCCGCGAAAAACTTTGCAAAACATGAGGTGTTTCAAAAGCTGTTGATTTTTTCACAAAGAAATGGTATAATGCAAAATGACATGAAATTTCCCGAATGGTGTCGTGTGACAGAAATTTTACCATTCGGGAATCGACACCGGAGGCTGTTATGCCGCTTGTTCATACAAAATTTGCGATTGTCCCTTGAAAAATCAGGCGGAATATGTTATAATATCATAGATAGTACATCATGTAGTTTTTCTCTGGAAAAGCGACGGCTTTCGGGGAGAATTCTTGATTTTTCTGTCGGGAACTGTCACAGACAGTTTCGCTATGGCGGTGCTGTGCCGTGTTGTACAGCAGATTTTTTTGTGCCGTGCCGCCGTGAAAATGACGTTCGGACAGGACGGGATCAGGAGCCGCTTTCAGTGGTTCCGACAGCGAAGAAAGGCTGTTCTGTCATAAAAGTATGTTTCCGTGAAAGGGTGCATTGCATCGGCACGGGGATCCGGCTGTGGAACCGCAGAAAGACTGCGGACAAGCAGCCCGAACTGACGGACTGCAGCCGAGGGCAGGACAGTCTTTTTACCGGACACAAAAGCGTTTCTGCCGTACAGCAGAAACAGACACAATCACCATCATCAAAATTTCAAAATAGGAGAGATGAACATGGAGTATCGCATTGAACACGATTCGATGGGCGAAGTAAAGGTGCCCGCCGATAAGTACTGGGCAGCACAGACAGAACGCAGCCACGAGAACTTTCTGATCGGTGTGGGCATTGAAACCATGCCCCGCGAGATCACACACGCTTTCGGTATCCTGAAAAAGGCTGCCGCTATGGCAAACCACAAGCTCCGTCCGGAGCGTATGACAGAGGAGAAGCTTTCTGCAATCTCCACTGCCTGTGACGAAGTGATCTCCGGCAGCCTGAACGAGCATTTTCCGCTGGTTGTATGGCAGACGGGCAGCGGCACACAGTCCAACATGAACGCCAACGAAGTTATCGCAAACCGCGGTAATGAAGTTGCCGGAAAGAAGATCCTGCACCCGAATGACGATGTCAATATGAGTCAGTCTTCTAACGACACATTTCCCACTGCAATGCATATCTCTGCTGTTCTGGCTGTAGAGGATAAGGTACTGCCGGCAATTGACGAATTGGTGGCTACCTTCCGCCGTCTGGAAGAAGAACACAAGGGCATTGTAAAAAGCGGCAGAACCCACCTGCAGGATGCAACACCGATCCAGTTCTCGCAGGAGATCAGCGGCTGGCGTACTTCTCTCGAGCGTGATCGCGAGATGCTCGTTTCTGCGTTGCCGTACCTGAAGACACTGGCACTGGGCGGCACCGCAGTTGGTACCGGTCTGAATGCACCGGAGGGCTTTGACGTAGAAGTTGCCAAGGCAGTTTCTGAACTGACCGGTAAGGACTTTGTCACCGCTTCCAACAAATTCCATGCACTGACCAGCAAGGATGAGATCGTATTTGCACACGGTGCCCTGAAGGCTCTGGCTGCGGATATGATGAAGATCGCCAACGACGTTCGCTGGCTGGCAAGCGGTCCGAGAGATGGTCTGGGTGAAATCACCATTCCGGAAAACGAACCGGGTTCTTCCATCATGCCGGGCAAGGTCAATCCGACACAGTGCGAACAGGCAACGATGGTTGCTGTTCAGGTAATGGGCAACGACGTGGCAGTCGGTATGGCAGCTTCTCAGGGTAACTTTGAGCTGAACGTATTCATGCCGGTTTGTGCGTATAACTTCCTGCAGTCTGCACGTCTGCTGGCAGAGTCCATTATCTCCTTCAATAAGAACTGTGCAGTGGGCATCTGTGCAAACCGCGAAAAGATGCACCATAACCTGCACAATTCTCTGATGCTGGTAACCGCACTGAACCCCTACATCGGTTATGAGAATGCTGCAAAAACTGCAAAGAAGGCGTTCCATGACAACATCTCGCTGAAGGAAGCCTGCGTAGAGCTGGGATTCCTGACAGCTGAACGGTTCGACGAAGTATTCCATCCCGAGGAGATGGCGTGAACCGTCTGCACTTCGGTGCAAAAAAACAGGAAGGAAAGGTAGTTTTGCTATGACATACAGTTATTTTCCGGGCTGTACACTGAAGACCAAGGCGAAAGACCTCGATCACTATGCTCGGATCTCTGCTGAAGCACTGGGCTTTACTCTGGAAGAACTTCCGGACTGGCAGTGCTGCGGCGGTGTGTATCCAATGGCGAAGAATGAGATCGCAACCAAGCTCTCATCGATTCGTGCACTGGCAAAAGCAAAGGAACTGGGACAGCCTCTGGTTACCCTTTGTTCTGCCTGTCATAATGTCATCAAGCAGGTCAACCATGATATGCAGACCGATGACAACATTGTTCTGAAAGCAAACAATTATCTGAAGCTGGAAGAGCCGTATCAGGGCGAAACCGAAGTTCTGCATTATCTGGAAGTACTGCGGGACAAGGTCGGCTTCGATGAACTGAAAAAGAAAGTGGTAAATCCGCTGAAGGGCAAGAAGATCGCCGCATATTACGGATGTCTTCTGCTCCGTCCGGGAAAGACCATGCAGATGGATAATCCGGAGAATCCGAAGATTCTGGAAGACTTTATCCGTGCAATTGGTGCAACACCGGTACTGTATCCGATGCGGAACGAATGCTGCGGCGGCTATCTGACACTGGACGAAAAGTCTGTGGCAGAGTCCAGAAGCAACAAGGTGATGACCAGTGCCAAGGACCACGGTGCAGAAATGGTGATCACCGCATGTCCGCTTTGTCTGTACAACCTCCAGAAGAATTCCGGCGTTTCGGATCTGCCGGTCGTATACTTTACCGAGCTGCTGGCGGAAGCACTCGGTCTGAAATAAGGAGGAACGAAAATGGCAGATTTGAAAGAACTCGTTCTGACGACCAGCGGCGTGAATCCGCTGAAGTGTATGCGTTGCGGAAAGTGCAGCGGTACCTGTCCGTCTTATGATGCAATGGAATATCATCCGCATCAGTTTGTATATATGGTGGAAAAAGGTGACATCAAAAAGCTGATGGCATCGAAGTCCATTTATACATGCCTGTCCTGCTTTGCCTGCGTAGAACGCTGCCCGCGTGACGTGGAACCGGCAAAACTGGTGGAAGCAGTCAGACTGGCGGTAATCCGTCAGCAGGGACAGAATCACCTGAAATCGGAGCAGATTCCCGAAATGCTGGACGACGATTTGCCGCAGCAGGCAATCGTCAGTGCATTCCGGAAATACAGCAAATAAGGAGGCATAAAAATGCGGAGAATAGGTGTTTTTGTATGCCACTGCGGTACGAACATTGCGGCGACCGTCGACGTAAAAACTGTTGCTGAAACTCTTGGAAAAGAGCCGGCAGTCGTTTATGCGACCGACTATCCCTATATGTGCTCAGAGGCAGGCCAAAACATAATCAAAGATGCGATCAAGGAGTATCAGCTGGAGGGCGTTGTTGTATGTTCATGTTCGCCCCGTATGCATGAGGCAACTTTCCGTAAGACTGTTGCAGCAGCAGGCCTGAACCCCTACATGCTGGAAGTCGCAAATATTCGTGAACAGTGCTCGTGGATCCACAAGGATATTCCGGAGGCAACCGCAAAGGCAATCGTCCTCGGACGTGCAGCAATTGCAAAGGTTCTGCTGAATACCCCGCTGATCGCCGGCGAAAGTCCGGTAACCAAGCGTGCTCTGGTCATCGGCGGCGGTATCGCAGGTATCCAGACTGCTCTGGATATTGCAGAAGCCGGCTATCCGGTAGACATCGTCGAAAAGGAACCGACCATCGGCGGTAAGATGACACAGATCGATAAGACATTCCCGACACTGGACTGCTCGTCCTGTATCCTGACACCGAAAATGGTAGAATGTGCACAGAACGACAAGATCACGATCTACTCTTACAGTGAAGTAGAAGCAGTGACCGGTTTCGTGGGCAACTTCAGCGTCAAGATTCGCCGTAAGGCTCGTTTTGTCGATGAGGATAAGTGTACCGGCTGCGGTGCATGTACGGAAAAGTGTCCGGTAAAGAACATTCCGGACGCTTACAATCTGGGACTGAGCAACCGTCACGCTGCATATATCCCGTTTGCACAGGCAATCCCGAACGTTGCTGTTCTGGACTCCACACGCTGCATCAAGCTCACCAAGGGCAAGTGCGGTCTGTGTTCGACAGTTTGCTCTGCCGGTGCAATCGACTACGAGCAGAAGGAAACTTTCGTAGAAGAAAAGTACGGTGCAATCGTTGCCGCTACCGGTTACAATCCGATCAACATTGACGGCTATGACGAATTCGCATATTCCCAGAGCAAGGACGTTGTCACTTCTCTGGAATTCGAGCGGATCCTGAAGGCAGACGGTCCGACAGAAGGTCATTTGCAGCGTCTGTCCGACGGCAAGCAGCCGAAGACACTGGTATTCGTACAGTGCGTCGGCAGCCGTGAATCCGGTTCTCAGCATGGCTGCGGTAAGGAATACTGCTCCAAGATCTGCTGTATGTATACCGCAAAGCACGCAATGCTGTGCCGCGAAAAATATCCGGATACCGATGTCTATGTATTCTACATCGACGTTCGTACACCGGGCAAGAACTATGATGAGTTCTATCGCCGTGCCGTAGAACAGTATGGCGTACATTATATTAAGGGTATGGTCGGCAAGGTTGCTCCGCAGTCTGACGGCACACTGGACGTTCAGGCTTCTGACCTGATCTCCAACGAACAGCTGCACATCAAGGCAGATATGGTCGTTCTGGCTGCTGCGATCGAAGCAGACAAGAGTGCCCGTCCGCTGGCAACCATGCTGACTGCAAGCATGGATACCAACGACTTCTTCACAGAAGCTCACGCAAAGCTGCGTCCGGTAGAATCCCCGACAGCCGGTGTATTCCTTTCCGGCGTTTGTCAGGGACCGAAGGATATTCCGGAAACTGTTGCACAGGCTGGTGCCGCTGCTTCTAAGGTTATCGGTCTGCTGGCAAAGGACAAGCTGTCCTGCAACCCGTGCGTATCCCATTCGGATCCCATGAAGTGCAATGGCTGCTCGTCTTGTGCAAATGTCTGCCCATACGGTGCAATTACTTATGAGGAGAAGGACTTCAGCCGCCGTCAGGACGGCTCGATGATTCGCCGCGTAGCAGTTGTCAATGAGGCAGTATGTCAGGGCTGCGGTGCTTGTACCGTTGCATGCCCGTCCGGTGCAATGGATCTGAAGGGCTTCGCAACCGGTCAGATTATGGCGGAGGTAGATGCAATATGCAAGTAAATCAGGAATTTAAACCGAAAATCGTCGCATTCTGCTGTAACTGGTGTTCTTATGCAGGTGCGGACCTTGCGGGTACAAACCGTTCAAATTATCCGGCAGATGTCAAGATCATTCGTGTACCTTGCTCCTGCCGTGTCAATCCACTCTTTATTCTGCGTGCATTCCAGCGTGGTGCAGACGGTGTGATCCTCTGCGGCTGTCACCCGGGTGACTGCCACTATACCACTGGTAACTACTATGCCCGCCGCAGAATGACACTGCTGTTCTCGATGCTGGATTATCTGGGTATCGAGAAAGAGCGTACCCGTGTAGAATGGGTATCCGCCGCAGAAGGTGCAAAGTTCGCTGCAACCATGAATGAGTTTGTAGAAACTGTCACTGCACTGGGCGAGAACAAAAGACTGGAGGATCTGAGATGCAAAGCGAAATGATGAAAAGAGCCTCCGAGCTGTTGGCAGACGGTACAGTTGTTCGTGTGCTGGGCTGGAAAAACGGTGAGTTTGTCTATGATCCCACACCGGCTGTGTTCGATTCTGCAGAAGCTTTGGAAAAGGATTTTGTATATCACGATTTCTGCGGCAGCAATCTGTCGAAGTATCTGATCAAACTGTCTAAGCTGGAGGGCAAGACACTGGTTTTCCTGAAGCCGTGTGATTCCTATAGCTTCAACCAGCTGCTGACAGAACACCGCATCAAGCGGGAAAACGTTTACATCATCGGCGTTCCCTGTGACGGCAAGCTGGATCCGGATAAGGTACGTGAAGCCGGTGCCGAGGGCATTCTGGGCATCACCACTGACGGTGACACCGTAAAGGCGGAAACCATGTACGGTGAAGTTTCTGTCAGCAAGAAGGACTGCCTGCTGGAACGCTGCGAAGTCTGCAAGAGCCACAAGGTTGTTGTCTACGATGAGATGCTGGGCGAAAACGGTGAGGAAAATCCGGAGTCCGGTCGTTTCGATATGGTCGCAAAGCTGGAGGCTATGACACCGGAAGAAAGATTCGCATTCTGGCGTGGGGAACTGTCCCGCTGCATTCGCTGCAACGCCTGCCGCAACATTTGTCCGGCATGCAGCTGCGAACAGTGCGTCTTTGACAATCCGGCATCTGGTGTTTCCCAGAAGGCAGCAGCAGACTCCTTCGAAGAAAACATGTTCCACATTATTCGTGCATTCCACGTAGCAGGTCGCTGTACCGACTGCGGTGAGTGCTCCAGAGTATGTCCGCAGCACATTCCGCTGCACCTGCTGAACCGGAAGTTCATCAAGGATATTAACACCTATTATGGTGAATATCAGGCTGGTGCAGAGGAAGGCAGCCGTGCACCGCTGGTGAACTTCACCAAGGAAGACTGCGAGCCGAATGTGGTTTATAAAGGAGGCAGCAAGTGATGAAAAAAGTATCTCGAGAAAATCTGGACGCTTTGTTCGCTGCCATCGCAGAAGCAAAGAAACTCTATCTGCCGGTTGCTGACGGCACCGATGAAAAACGCGGTGTAAAGTACAGCGTCTGGACACCGGAAGCAAAGTATGCTGCAGAGGCAGTCAACACTGTCCGCAGTGCCAAGGACTTTTTCTTCCCGCAGGTAGAAAACATGGTCAACTTCAAGGTCAACGGCAAGAAGATCGAAGTCGATGATATTCGTACTGAGTGCGAGGACTTCGTGATCTTCGGCGTGCGTGCCTGTGATGCGGCAAGCTTCAAGATCCTGGACAGCGTGTATCTGTCGGAACCGGTAGATACCTACTATCAGAACCGTCGGGAACACGGCGTGGTAATGACCATGTCCTGCAGCAAGCCCAGTGAAACCTGCTTCTGCTCGGTATTCGGTATCGATGCCGCAGAACCGGCTGGTGATGTCAGCTGCTGGCTGACAGATGATGCAGTGCTGATGCAGGCAAACACCGAAAAGGGTGAGGCTCTGCTGGCTTCTCTGCCGATGCTGGAAGATGCCGCAGACGATGCTGCGGAAGAATCCAAGGCAAAGACCAAGGCAATTCTGGAAAAGCTGCCGCTGAAGAACCTCTCTACCGACTCCTTTGGCGGAGATAAGCTGATGGAACTGTTCAGTTCCGATAAGTGGGCAAGCCTGTCAGAAGCATGTCTGGGCTGCGGCACCTGTACTTTCGTGTGCCCGACCTGTCAGTGCTATGACATTCGCGACTATGACACCGGTCACGGCGTACAGCGGTTCCGCTGCTGGGACAGCTGTATGTACGCTGATTTTACCAAGACAGCCGGCGGTCAGCCGCGTCCCACACAGCTGGAGCGTTTCCGTCAGCGGTTCATGCATAAGCTGGTTTACTATCCGGCAAACAACGACGGCGTATTTGGCTGCGTTGGCTGCGGTCGCTGCATGAAGAGCTGCCCGATTTCCATGAACATTGTAAAGGTCATGAAGACTTTAGGGGAGGGTAACGCATGAAACAAGAAGCATTGATTCCGAAGGTCGGCGTGGTAACTGACATTCGTCAGGATACTCCCGATGTCAAGACATTCCGCGTGGTCGGTCTGGACGGAAACAAACTGTTCGAGCATATGCCCGGTCAGTGTGCGATGGTTTCCATTCCGGGCATTGGCGAAGGTATGTTCTCCATTACATCTTCTCCGACAAACAAGGAATTCATGGAATTTTCGATCAAGAAGTGCGGCTGTCTGACAAGCTGGCTGCACATGATGGACGTTGGACAGGAAGTCACCGTCAGAGGTCCGCTGGGAAAGAACTTTCCGGTGGAAACCGTTCCGACACCGGAAAACGGCAACTATGGTCTGAAGGGAAAGGACCTGCTGTTTATCGCCGGCGGTATCGGTCTGGCTCCGCTGCGTTCCGTCATCAACTATTGCCGTGACAAAAAGCGTGAGAATCCTGACGCTTATGGTTCTCTGCATATCATTTACGGCTCCCGTTCCAAGGACGATCTGGTAGACTATCAGGAAATTCTGGACGAATGGAGTCAGGACTGCAAGGTGGATCTGACCATCGACCGTGAACAGGAGGGCTGGGACGGTCACGTTGGCTTTATTCCGAACTATGTCAAGGAACTGAAGCCGGACCTGAACCGTACTGTTCTGATCTGCGGACCTCCGATCATGATCAAGTTCACACTGGACGGTCTGAAAGAACTGGGCTTCCAAGAAGAACAGGTCTATACCACAATGGAACTGCGTATGAAATGCGGTATCGGCAAGTGCGGACGCTGCAATATCGGTGACAAGTACGTCTGCAAGGACGGTCCGGTATTCCGCTTTGATGAGCTGTCCGAACTGCCGAACGAATATTAATGGTAAAGGAGAATTCACATGGAACAGATGGTTAATGTGTTCGTGATGGGCAAGAAGTATGAGGTTCCTGCCAGTCTGACCATCATGAAGGCTTTGGAATACGCTGGCTATAAACTGGTTCGCGGCTGCGGCTGCCGAAATGGTTTCTGCGGTGCCTGTGCAACAATTTACCGGATCAAGGGTGACAGAGAACTGCACACCTGTCTGGCATGCTCCACACAGGTGGTAGAAGGCATGTACATCACACAGCTGCCGTTCTTCCCGCTGATCAAGGAGATCTATGACATCAACGAGGTTCGTCCGGACGAAACCGTAATGATGAAGAACTATCCGGAAATCTATTCCTGCATCGGCTGTAACGCTTGTACCAATGCTTGTACACAGGGTCTGAACGTTATGCAGTATATCGCATATGCACAGCGTGCGGAATATGCAAAGTGTGCAGAAGAATCTTTCGACTGCGTTATGTGCGGCGTATGTTCTTCCCGCTGTCCGGCTGGTATCTCGCACCCGCAGGTTGCAATGCTGGCTCGCCGCCTGAACGGTAAGTACATTGAACCGAAATGTCAGCATCTGGCAGATCGTGTCAAGGAAATCAAAGAAGGCAAGTGCGAAGAAGCAATCCGTGCAAATATGGCACTGAGCGATGCGGAGATTCGTGAAAAGTACAACAATCGTGAGATTGAAAAGTAAGGAGGTGCGGTATCATGTATACGGAAGAAATGCTGGAATCCATTAAGAAGGTAGAAGCAAAGCGTGCAGAAAATGCTGCAATGGAACCGAGAAGAATGACCGCAGAGGAAAAGGATCAGGTTCTGAAAGAAAACCACCCGGACTATCGCGAAGATCAGTTCGACGTGCTGACTGTTGGTCCGAACAAGGGCGAAAAGGCTCCGAAGGAACTGGTAAAAATGCTCCAGTCTGACAGCCGCCTGAAGGACAACCTGCCGGATCTTTCCTGTCCGGATTATGAAACCGACGTGCTCATCATCGGCGGCGGCGGTGCTGGTGCATCTGCTGCGATCGAAGCGGACAACGCCGGCGAAAAGGTTATGATCGTAACCAAGCTGCGTATCGGTGATGCAAACACCATGATGGCAGAAGGCGGCATTCAGGCTGCGGATAAGCCGAACGATTCTCCGGCACAGCACTTCCTTGACTGCTACGGCGGTGGTCACTTTGCTGCGGACAAGGAACTGGTTTATAAGCTGGTTACCGAGGCTCCGGAGGGCATTGAATGGCTGCAGGATCTGGGCGTTGAGTTCGATAAGGACGCAGAAGGCAACATGATCACCACCCACGGCGGCGGTACTTCCCGTAAGAGAATGCACGCTGCGAAGGACTACTCCGGTGCAGAGATCATGCGTACCCTGCGTGACGAAGTGCTGAACCGTAAGATTCCGGTAGTGGATTTCACTTCTGCAATCGAACTGATCATGGACGACAAGGGTCACTGTGCCGGTGCCGTTCTGATGAACATGGAAACCGGCGAGATCCTGATCGCCAAGGCAAAGGTTGTTATCATTGCTACCGGCGGTGCAGGCAGAATGCACTATCAGGGCTTCCCGACTTCCAACCACTACGGTGCAACCGCAGACGGTCTGGTGCTGGCTTATCGTGTGGGTGCTCCGCTGCGTGAGCAGTACACCCTGCAGTATCACCCGACCGGTGCTGCATTCCCGGAACAGATCTTCGGTGCACTGGTTACCGAAAAGGTTCGTTCTCTGGGTGCAAAGCTGGTAAACGTAGACGGCGAAGTCTTTATGAACCCGCTGGAAACTCGTGACGTTACTGCATCTACCGTTATTCGTGAATGCCGCCGCGGCAAGCAGGTAGACACTCCGACCGGTGGTCAGGGTGTATGGCTGGACGCTCCGATGATCGACATTATTCACGGCGAAGGCACGATCGAAAAGCGGATTCCGGCAATGCTGAGAATGTTCCTGAAGTATGGCATCGACATTCGGAAGCAGCCGATGCTGATCTATCCGACTCTGCACTACCAGAACGGTGGTGTCAAGGTTGGCACAGACAGCCAGACCTGCGTAGAAAACCTGTTCGTTGCCGGCGAAGCTGCTGGTGGTGTACACGGTGAAAACAGACTGATGGGTAACTCCCTGCTGGACGTTATCGTATTCGGTCGTAACGCTGGTAAGTACGCTGCTGCAAAGGCAAAGACTGTTGAAGTCGGCAAGCTGACTCTGGATCACGTTGCAAAGTTCGAAAAGGAACTGGCTGACGCTGGTATCCAGCCGGACGAAGTTTCTCCGAAGCTGCTGCCGGATTATACCCGCAAGGTAAACGACTAAAAACGTCTGTCACAGACAGCAATATCATATAGAAAGAGCCGATGATGCGGAAGCGTGTCATCGGCTCTTTTGTGAACTTTTTTCTTTTTACTTGACAAGATTCATGAAGTTGGGTATAATATAAGAGTAAAAGAGAGTAGCTGGCAGGAGATTCTCCTGTTTATGCGGCGTCAGTACGGTCGTTTGAGAAAATGACCCGCTTCATATCTAAACGGCAAGACTTTTACGGAGCACGTTTGACAGGAAAGCTGTCGGTTCCGTAAGGTCTTGCCGTTTTTTTCTGTCCGTGCCTGTCCGACCCGCATGCTACAAAGGAAAGGAATGTTGTACATGAACGAACATTATCGGCAGAAACCGGAAGAACTCTGTCAGGAATTAGGCACATGTCCAGAGGGACTATCGTCGGAAACTGCGGCGAAACATCTGGAACAGTACGGGAAAAATGCCATTGCAGAGGCGAAAAAAAAGCCGACGTGGCTGATTTTTCTGGAACAGTTCAAGGATTTTCTGGTCATTATTCTGATTATCGCCGCCCTGATCTCTGCATTTACCGGCGATCTGGAAAGCTTCATTGTCATTATCGCCGTAATCACCATGAATGCGATTCTGGGAACGGTGCAGACCGTTAAGGCGGAAAAATCGCTCTCCAATCTGAAAAAGCTGTCGTCGCCTACGGCAAAGGTGCTCCGTGACGGACAGACAGCAATTCTGCCGGCAGAGGAGATCACTGTTGGTGACGTAGTTCTGCTGGAAGCCGGCGACCAGATCCCCGCGGACGGCAGACTGATCGACTGTGCATCACTTCAGACAAACGAAAGTGCCCTCACCGGCGAAAGCACCAATGTGGAAAAATCTCTGGACACCATTACAGATGAAGTGCCGCTGGCAGACCGGAAGAATATGGTGTATTCCGGTGGATTTGTCACCTACGGACGCGGTGCGTACGTGGTTACAGAAGTGGGCATGCAGACCGAAGTGGGAAAGATCGCTTCCCTGATCCAGAACGCAGAGGCTCGGAAAACCCCGCTGCAAATCACACTGGACCAGTTCGGCAAGCGGCTTTCTATCGGTATCATGATCGTCTGTGCACTGGTGTTCGTGCTGAGCATGATTCGCGTTGATGTGATCAATTTCAGTGCAGTTATGGATTCCCTGATGTTTGCCATTGCTCTGGCAGTTGCAGCGATTCCGGAGGCGTTGAGTTCCATTGTCACAATCGTGCTGTCGTTTGGTACGCAGAAGATGTCGCAGGAACACGCCATTATGCGAAAGCTACAGGCAGTCGAGGGACTGGGTTCTGTTTCCGTCATTTGTTCGGATAAAACCGGTACCCTGACACAGAACAAGATGACCGTTCGGAAAATCGTGGTGCAGGATCATATCATTGCCGCTGAAGATGTCAGTCCGGAAAATCCGGAGGAACAGGAGCTGATTCTGGCTTCCGTGCTGTGCAGTGATGCCACATGTCAGGACGGCACCGAGATCGGTGACCCGACGGAAACGGCTCTGGTGCGGTTTGCCCAGAACTGCGGGCTGTCCGATGAGAAAATGCGTGGGGAACATGCCCGCATCAGCGAGATTCCCTTTGACTCCGACCGCAAGCTGATGTCTACTCTGAACCAGCACGGTGATGTGCGGAAAATGTACACCAAGGGTGCAACAGACGTGCTGCTGAACCGCATGACATGTTCTGATGCAGAGAAGCAGGAAATTGTGGAACAGGTGGAAGAATTGTCGAAACAAGGTCTGCGTGTACTCTGTTTTGCGGCAAAGCCGTTTTCCGGTGATACGCTGAGCATTGAGGACGAAAACGACCTGACCTATCTGGGACTGATTGCCGAAATGGACCCGCCCCGTGAGGAATCCAAACAGGCAGTTGCAGAGTGCAGATCTGCCGGAATCAAGCCGGTAATGATCACCGGTGACCACATTGTCACCGCCTCGGCGATCGCCAAGGAGATCGGCATTCTGGAAAAGCCGGAAGAAGCTGTAGAGGGTGCGGCACTGGACGCTTACACCGACGAGCAGCTGGTGGACTTTGTGGCAGACAAATCGGTTTATGCCCGTGTGACACCGGAGCATAAGATTCGCATTGTCCGTGCATGGCAGAAGCGTGGCAATATCGTTGCTATGACCGGTGACGGTGTCAACGATGCACCGGCACTGAAACAGGCTGATGTAGGCGTGGCAATGGGCATCACCGGTACAGAGGTTTCCAAGGACGCTGCAGCAATGATTCTGACGGACGATAACTTCGCTACCATTGTCAAAGCAGTGAAGAATGGCAGAAATATCTACGAGAACATCAAGAAGGCAATTCTGTTCCTGTTGTCCGGCAATCTGGCGGGTATCATTACAGTGCTGTTCTGCTCGCTGGCAGGGCTGCCGGTGCCTTTTGCTCCGATCCACCTGCTGTTTATCAATCTGCTGACAGACTCCCTGCCGGCAATTGCACTGGGACTGGAGCCCCATTCCGATGACGTGATGAAGAGAAAGCCTCGTCCGGCGAATGAGTCGATCCTTACCAAGGACTTTCTGGCAAAGGTGGGCTATTCCGGCGTGATTATCAGCATCGCCACCATTGGTGCGTTCCTGCTGGGCTATTTCTATCAGGGAGCACACAATGCCGGTGCAGCTATGACCATGGCATTTGCCACACTGTGCATGGCACGTCTGTTCCACGGTTTCAGCTGCAAGGCAGAGAAGCCGGTGATCTTTTCCAAGCGTCTGTGGAATAATCCGTTTGCGATTCTGGCGTTTGCAGCAGGCATGGTACTCATCAACGCTGTGCTGTGGATTCCGGCACTGCATGGATTGTTCCAGATCGAAAACGGCATGTCCGGTGTGCTGATCGGTGCAATTTATGGTTTCAGCTTTGGCTCTATGATTCTGGTACAGATCGTAAAGGCGATTGTTGCAGCTGTAAAGAAATCCAAGTAATGGCAGCATTGCACAAGCTTTGTGCGGTATTGCCCTAAAAAATCCTGTATCCTACAGACAGAAAAGAATCCCTGTTCCGGTATGATCCGGAGCAGGGATTTTTATTCCGTGTTTCCTTTATTCCGTGTTTTCCAAGGCTTTCAAAAACGTCAGGCTTCGCTCTAAGATGCCGTTGAGGTAGGCGATCAGTACGCCGTAATTGGTGTAGGGAATGCCCTGTGCAGCGGCTTTCGCGGCACGGGTTTCCATTTCCCGCTGGTTCAGCATACAGCCGCCGCAGTGCACCACAAGGCGGTAGGGCGTGAGGTCTTCCGGAAAGCTGTTGCCGGAGGAAAACGAAAACGAAAATTGCTTGCCGGTGTGTGCAGTGATCCAGCGGGGCAGTTTTACTGTGCCGATGTCGTTGCACTGGCGGTGGTGGGTGCAGCCCTCAGAAATGAGGATCCGGCTGTTTTCCGGAAGGGTTTCCAGAGTCTGTGCCGCCTGCATTGCCGGAGCGAGAACGCCCTTATAGCGGGCGAACAAAATGGAAAACGATGTCACCAAGATATTCTCCGGCACCAGTGATTTGACCTGTCCGAACGCCTGACTGTCAGTGACCACCAGCCGCGGCGGCTGTTTCAGCAGGGAAAGGGTGTGAGCCAGCTGTTCCGGCTGTGTCACCAGACAGACGGCAGTCCGATCCAGAATCTCCCGAATCGCCTGTACCTGCGGCAAAATCATACGCCCTTTCGGAGCCGATTCGTCAATGGGAGTGACCAGAAGCACCACGTCCTCCGGTCGGAGCAGGCTGCCGAACAGACTGGACGGCGGTTGCTTTTCGGCATGCTGCTGGTAGAGTTTTCCCAGTTGTTCCTTGAGCATCTGGATACCCTGTCCGGTTCTGGCACTGACAGCAATGCCGGTTTCCGGAACGCTGTCTGCGATGTCGCATTTGTTCCACACCTGCAACACCGGAATCTGCTGTTGTTCCAGCTGCTGCAAAATGGTATGGTCTGCTTCAGTCATGCCGGTGGAGGCATCGATTACCAGCACAGCAAGATTTGTGTGGGAAAATGCCCGCCTTGCCTGTTGTACCCGCAGTTCTCCCAGTGTGCCGGTGTCGTCCAGACCGGGGGTGTCGATCAGCACAACTGCTCCGATCGGCAGCAGTTCCATTGCTTTTTCCACGGTGTCTGTGGTGGTGCCGCAGACAGGGGAAACCACAGAGATCGTCTGTCCGGCAACGGCGTTGATCAGGCTGGACTTGCCGGCATTCCGCCGCCCGAAAAAGCCAATGTGTACCCGATTGGCACGGGGTGTCTGGTTGCGGTTCTGTTCCATAAGCGTTTCTCCTTAAAACCGGAAATCTCTTGCCCCTTGCAGGATTTTACGCAGATAGGTTTCGGTTTTGGCACGGACGTTTTCGTTGGGGATTTCCAGAAGCTGCCGCTTTAGCACTTCCTGCCCCAGTGCCCTGGTTTCCGGCGAAGCATAGTCTGCCAGAAATTCCTGTAGGGTAATGAGAGCGTTGGGGTGGCAGCAGTTCTGGATCTGTCCGCTTTTGCAGAGTGCCATGAACCGGTCGCCGGTGCGTCCGGCACGATAACAGGCGGTACAGAAACTGGGAATATAGTCCATTTCCATGAGCCACCGCACCACTTCGTCCAGCGAACGCCGGTCGCTGACATCAAACTGTGCGGAATTGTCGTCAGGCGTTTCCGGTATATCGTAGCCGCCGACGCTGGTACGGGAGCCGCCGCTGATCTGGGAAATGCCCAGCGGAAGCAGCCGTTCCCGTACTGCCTGACTTTCCCGTGTGGAAATGATCATGCCGGTGTAGGGGACAGAAATGCGAATGAGGGCACAGATCTTGGCGAAAATATCGTCGCTGATGCCGTTGTCGAAATCGTCGGGGTTGATGTCCTCTGCCTTTTTGATGCGGGGAATGCTGATGGTGTGAGGACCAACGCCGTGGACAGCTTCCAGATGCTCTGCGTGCATGAGAAGCCCTACCAACTCGTAGGGATAATTTTCCAGCCCGAACAATACGCCCAGTCCCACATCATCAATGCCGCCAGCCATAGCACGGTCCATGGCTTCGGTGTGGTAGTCGTAATTGTGCTTCGGACCGGTGGGGTGAAGCTTTTCATAGCTTTCCTTGTGATAGGTTTCCTGAAAGAGGATATACGTTCCGATGCCGGCTTCTTTCAGCATGTGGTATTCTTCTTCCGTGGTGGCGGCGATGTTGACATTCACCCGCCGGATCGCTCCGTTTTTGTGGTGAATGTGATAAATGGTGTCGATGCATTCCAGAATGTAAGAAATCGGATTGTGCAGCGGGTCTTCGCCGGCTTCAATGGCAAGCCGCTTGTGTCCCATGTCCTGCAACGCCGTGACCTCCCGAACAATGTCCTCCTGCGACAGCTTTTTGCGGGAGATGTGCTTGTTCTTGGCGTGATAGGGGCAGTAGGTACATCCGTTGACGCAGTAGTTGGACAGATACAGCGGGGCAAAAATGACAATACGGCTGCCGTAGAAATCCAGCTTGATCTGCCTTGCCAGACGATTCATCTGCTCTGTCACAGCATCATCTTCACAGAGCAGCAGCACCGCCGCCTCCCGATGATTCAGTCCCTTTCGCCGTGCCGCCTTTGCCAGAATTTCTGACAGCAGGGAAGTGTCGTTTTTGTGTGCTCTGGCGTATTCCAGCGTGTCCAGGATCTCTGCATGGTTGATAAATTCTTCCGCCCGAAGGGATTGCGGATTATACAATATGATCGCCGTCCTTTTCTCGTTTTGGCAGTGAAAAACTGCCGGCTACTCTGTTGCTTTACCTGTTAAGGGAAACACTGCATAAAGCTTGTGCGTAAGATGCGTCGTCAGATTTTTCGGCAGATTGCGTACAAAGCCGTCAGGCGGGCTTTATTCAGTGCTTCCATAATACATGGACAGGCAGCAGAGCAGGAGTGTTTCTCCGCCTGTGGACCTGATGCCGCGAAGGGACAGCAAGGGAAAGCTGGCGGGATCGGGCGTGTGTCTGCTGTCGGTCGATGTGCAGTGGAAACACTGATGAAAGAAACTTGCCGCGGAAAGGATGACAGGTGAATTTCATCAGTGCTTCCCACAAGAGGCGTTCACATCAAAATGCGAACGCGATCGAGAGAGCGTAGCTCTCGTTTCTCATTTCCTCTGTTTGGCAGCGTTCCCGCAGGAATGCTGTCAGATGCGTATCGGCAAAAACGAGGGATATTTGTTATATTCCCTCATTATTTGCTTTATATACATATTACGTCTAAAAATATGCGGTATGATGAAAATGGAATGCGTTGTGCGGCAGGCGTGTGCCTGTCGAATGCATGTGCAACAGCATTTAAAATATATGCCGAAATGTAGACGATAGGGGGTATTCCCGTGCCGCAGGACGAAGCCGCGTTTGCGAAGTTTTATGCACGGCATGTCGATACGGTATATCGTATGTGCTACATACGGATGAAAAATCAGATGGATGCGGAAGATGTGACGCAGGACGTTTTTTTGCGGGCGATGCAGCAACCGCAGCTTTGGTCAGATGATGACCATGCCAGAGCATGGCTGTTGGTGACTGCGTCGAATCTTTGCAAAAATGCGATGCACCACTGGTCACGGACCAAGCGGGAAGAAGTCGAAGACTGGGAGGCAACTCTTGGAACAACGGCATCGCCGGATGAGGTTTCTGCTGTGATGTCGGCAGTAATGGGATTACCGGATCAATACAAGACCGTAGTGTATTTATTTTATTATGAAGGGTATTCCGGAGCAGAAATTGCCGGAATGCTGGGGAAAAAAGAATCCACAGTTCGTTCGCTGCTGCACCGCAGCAAGAAGATGCTGTTGAAAAAGTTAGGAGGTGAGCCGTATGCAGAAACAGGAAGATGAAAAGCTGAAACGCCGTCTGCATCAAGTGATGGAGCGGATCCAGCCCGATGAAGATGCGAAAGACCGCATGTATCTGGAGATCATGCGGCGTGCCTCTGTTGCTGAAACACCGCCGGCAAAACCGAAGCCGTGGTATCTCCGGTGGCAGACCAGTGCCGGAGCCTGTACCGCAGCACTGCTCTGTGTCGTTGTGGTGGCGGCGGCAGTGCACGGGAGAATGCCGCAGGGCGGCACCGGTCAACTGGATATTGTTTCTCCCACAGTGACGACACAGGCTTCTGAACTGCCGGCAGACACGGAGCAGCCGGACGAAACAGAAACAAGACCGCAGACAGAAACCACTGCCGCAGAAACCGGCGTGACAGTGCACTCTGCGGGAAATGCCAGTGCTGCCGCGAAAAGCAGTACTGTTCCGGCGGAAGATGAAATCGTTTCTCCGGAAATCACCGTGCCGCAGAAGCCGCAGCAGCAGGAAACCCAGCCGGTCGTGACAACTGCGGCTCCGCATACCAAACCGGTGCAGACCACTGCCGCAGCAACGACTGTTCCGAAAACGGAAACCACTGCGGCACCGGAAACGGTCACCGAACCGCCGGCAACCACAGCGTCATCTGTGGAAACTGTGCCGATCCGGCAGAACATCTACCTGTATTATAAGCTGACGTGGGAGGGAAATCCCTACGATACAGATTATATGGAAGTGTCCAGCAGTTCTCTGGATCAGTATTTGGGATACGGCGTGACACGGGGCAATGATGTGGAAGATACGTATACCGTGTTGATCTACTCTATTGTTGGCGTGGATCCTGTACAGCAGGTAGCAGTACAGTATGCAGGGGAAGAAAAGTACTATGTTTTCACGATCCAGTGAATATAAGAGCTTATTGAAAAAATGAAATCCGGAATCGGTGTCACTAATCTGCCGTGGCACCGATTTTTTTAGGGCAATACTGAATAAAGCTTGTACAGTGTTGTTTTATCGGAAATATTGTCTTGACAAATCTGTAAAAAAACAGTATACTAGAACAGGAACGCTGAATATGCGGTATTTTTTTCTGATAACGGGGGTATCAAATTGGCAACCAAACGAGTAAAACAACTGGAAAAATTCCTGATCGGACTGGGAATTGCTTTGCTGGCGATGATCATCATCTGCATTATCGTGGTCAGCCGTGCGGACAAGGTTTCTGCACCGGACGCGATTCCGATTCTGACGACAACGACGACAACGACAACGACGACAGTCACCACGACCACGACGATCACATATGATTATACCATGCACATCGATATGGAAAAGGTCAAGCAGCATCATGAGAAAAATCCGGACGTTGTGGGCTGGGTCTATGTCAATGATACACCCATTGATTACCCCATTGTACAGAAGGACGACAATGCATATTATATCGACCGTGACTGGGAGGGCAATCACAGTTCTGCCGGCAGTATCTTCGAGGACTTCCGCGGCAAGATCGGCGAAACGGAAAACACCCTGCTCTATGGGCATAACATGGGAAATGGCTCCATGTTCCACTCGGTCAAGAGTTTCAAGGAAGAAGAATGGGGCAGACAGCACATTTATTTCGAGGTGGCAACACTGGACAAGCGGTATCTGTACCGCATCGTGGCATCTTCCGTGCTGAACGGTGAGGACGGTGCAGCATTCGACTACTGGAACCGCATCACTCTGAATCAGGAGGAATTCCAGAAGTACATTGAGGAGATTCGCAGTACGGCGTTGATCTGGTACGCACCGGACGACGACCCGCCTGCATACGGGGACAAGATGATTGCCCTGCAAACCTGTAACTCCGGTGCAGACGACGGAATCCGCTGCCTGCTGTTCGGACAGTGTCTGGGCGAATTCTAAGGTGACTTGAAAATCAAACATCACAAAAACGGGCACTCTGGAAAAACACCAGAGTGCCCGTTTGACTTTTCTCGGAAAAACAAAAAGAGCAGCACACTGCATGGTGCTGCTCTTTTTGTCTGTTATGTACGCTTAAAATCCGTTCAGATGATACTTGGTCATCAGGTTCGGATAGCATTTATAGCTGTAGTCCAGATCCACATTGCCGCTGATGCCGCTGACAGAACCAGTGCTGGAATACTGCCACATGCCGTAGCTGGTCTTGGAGTAAGACGGGCGGCTGACACCGAAGTGTGCGACCCAGATGTCGTAGTCCTCCAGAACTGACTGATAGACATAGCTGTTCAGGAAACTTGCGTAGCTGTACAGGCTGATGTAGTATCCCTTGGATTCCATGGTGTCACAGAATGCCTGAATGATCGCAGATACCTGCTCCTTGGAAAGCTTGGTCTGGGTAGAATCTTCAATGTCCAGTACCAGCGGATATTCGAACTGGTATCCCTGCACAATGCTGGCAAATACTTCTGCCTCCTGTTTTGCCTCTGCCGGAGTGACAGCGTAGCTATACCAGTATGCACCGCAGGCAACGCCTGCCGCCTTGGCATTCCGCATGTTCTGTTCAAAGTAAGGATCCTTCTGGCTGGCGTATTTGCCGTAGCCTGCACGGATAATGGCGAAGTCATTGCCTGCCGCCTTTACCGCATTCCAGTCAATGTTGCCCTGATACTTGGAAACGTCAATGCCGCGGTAAGAATCCTTCTGTGCCCATGCTCCGGTTGCCGTCTGTGTGGTGGTCACTGTGGTAGTTGCCGGAGCAGCAGTGGTGGTGAGGAGCGTTGTAGTTGCTTTCGTAGTAGCTTTGGTGGTAGTGCTGGAAGCAGGAAGCGAAGTTACCGCCATGGACTCTGCCGGCGTCGTCTTGCTTTCAGCAGATGCAGAAGCTGTGGAACTGTCCGTAGCGGTTTCCGGTACCGGCGGGAACGTACTGAGAATGGCCGTGGTGGTTTCGGTCAGCGTTGTGGTTGCAGTTGCCACCGGAACTGTGGTCGGCTGTGTAGTTTCCGTATTGCCGTTGCCGTTCGCAGCGTCCCACTCCTGCAAAAAGGCCAGTGCTTCGTCAGTATGTTTGCCATAGGCACCGAAGTAAGCACACCAGTACATCAGCAGGAAAATGTCTGCACTGTCGATGGCACCGGAATGGTCGACGTCCAGAAGGACACTGTTTTTTTCGGAGAGCGTGGAAGCAAATCCCACACCGCCGTAGCTGCATTCCAGCATCACAGCATAGCCCAGCGTCAGAAAATCGCCGCGGTCAGCTTCCTGTATCAGCTGTTCCGGAGATTGTGTCATCCCCGGAATTGTTTCCTGCACGTCTGCCGCACTGGCAGAGAGCATGCCGCCGAAAGGCAGACAAGATACGCACAGGGCTGCCGCAGTCAGAAGCCCGTTCAGTTTACGGAAAAATTTGTTTGCCATAGAGAAAACCTCCTAATCTAAGGAAACACTGCATAAAGCCCGCTTGACGGCTTTGTACGCAATCTGCTTGCAGATTTTCCGTCATATTGCCCAGAAATCCCTTGCCAGACATACAGTCTGCCTGCGGAATTTCTATGCAATCTGCCGAAAAATCTGACTACGCATCTTACGCACAAGCTTTATTCAGTGTTTCCCTAATATTTGCATCAGATAACCAAAGATGCCCAGCTGGACGATTGCCAGCAGGGGAAAGAAAATGCGGAAATACCAGTGCTTGGTCTTGTGGTGAAAGAAGAACATGCCGATCGTGCCGCCGGTACCGCCGAACAGCAGTGCCGCCAGAAACAATGTCTTTTCCGGCACTCGCCACTGGTGGGTGCGGGCACGCTGCTTGTCTACGCCCATCAGGGCAAATGCCACCAGATTCACCAGCACAAACAGCACCAGAAGCACATAACGGGAAATCGCACTCATTTGGCTGCTCCGTTTCCGGAACGCAGCTGTCGGGGGAGAGTCGCGTTGATCGCTTCCTGCACCGCTTCATTGGGGGTGAAGATGATGCGTGTTGCACCATATTCCTCGGTTTCTAGATCAGCGTAATATTCGCCCTCACCGGTGTTGTCGGAACACAGGACAATGGTGCGGTCAGGATCGTCCGGAACAGCATCTGTCATTTCGCCGTAAGCATCAAACTTGGCAGTGCTGACCGTGATGAGGTGCACCCGCTTGCGGCGTGCAATGATCTTGTCCACGTCCATTTCCCCGTTGGTGACAGCGTATTCATACTCCACGGAAGTACCCGTGATCAGGAAATATGCTCCGTAGATGATCGCACAGGTGATCAGCAGGATAAACGGAATGTGTGTGACAAACACCAGAAAGACCGATGCGGCACAAAGTACTACTGCCAGTGCAACGATGCCGGCACGCTTGGCATTGTCACGGGAATCCGGTCGCTTTTTTACCATGTACTCTGCAAAATTATCCATATCTATAAAAACTCCTTTTATGGGAACGCTCCGGCAAAATGTTGCCCTGTTTGTTCCGGTCGCATTCTGAAAGGACGGATTTCAGAAAAATTATCACAGCCTGCTGTAAAAACACCGATGTAATACATTTTTTTGTGCAAGTTGCTGAAAACATTTCTCTTTTTGTCGCGTCCAATTACCATTATACCATACTCCTCAAAAAAATTCAAGAAAAAAATTTCAAAAGGGCTTGATTTTTTTTGTGAAAACAGGTATAATGTGATTTGAAAACACTAAGACGAAGCGAGTAGGCATATTGCGGCGGCAAATTTCAGCGGATTTTCTGAAAGATGTTGCTGGAGAGCCTGCCGGTACAGAGAGCGGGGAGTGCTGAAAACTCGTCCGGCGGCATATGCTGAAGTTCCCTTCCGAGTGGCTGTGCTGAACCGGCTTTCACAGTAGGTGCAGATGTGGTGTTCGCATTAAGGACAGAAGAGTGACGGCTCTTTGAAAATGGGTGGTTTTGAACAAGCGTGAGCCTTGTCCTGTTTTCACAGGACAGGGCTTTTTTGATATGTGTTTCCCATAGAGCAATACCGCACAAAGAGCGTCTGGCGACTTTGCACGCCATCTGCTTGCAAATTTCCCGTCATATTTCACAAAAATGCTCGTGAATACATCAAGTATTCACTCCGCTTTTTGTTTCATCTGACGGAAAATTTGACGACGCATCTGTCGCACAATCTTTGTGCGGTATTGCCATAGAGCCAAATGCCCGCAGAACCTGCGGAAGAAAGGAACGATATTATGAAGGAACAATTGGAAGCGATCCGTGCGGCTGCCAAAAAGGCATTGTCGGACTGTGCGGATTCCAAGGTGCTGGAAACCCTGCGTGTACAGTATCTGGGAAAAAAAGGTGAACTGACCGGTATCCTGAAGCAGATGGGAAAGCTGTCCGCAGAGGAACGTCCGGCAATGGGACAGCTTGCCAATCAGGTGCGTGCAGATATTGAAACGGCACTGGCAGACAAGCAGAAGAAGCTGGCGGAGGCAATGCTGGCACACAAGCTGGAGGCAGAAACGCTGGATATTACTCTCCCCGGCAAAAAGCAGAAAGTGGGCAGCATGCACCCGCTGACCATCGTGGAAAACGAGATTCGGGAAATCTTCCTCGGCATGGGCTTTTCTGTGGCAGACGGTCCGGAAGTGGAATACGACTACTACAACTTTGAAGCTCTGAACCTGCCGCCGGATCATCCGGCACGGGATACGCAGGATACCTTCTATATTACAGATAACATTCTGCTCCGTACCCAGACTTCTTCGGTACAGGTACACGTCATGGAAAATCAGAAGCCGCCGATCCGCGTGATCTCTCCGGGACGGGTTTACCGTTCGGACGCAGTGGACGCAACACATTCCCCGCTGTTCCACCAGATCGAGGGACTGGTCGTAGACAAGGGTATCACCATGGCAGATCTCAAGGGTACACTGGAACTGCTGATGCAACGGCTGTACGGCGATGACTGCAAGATCCGTCTGCGTCCGCATCACTTCCCGTTCACCGAACCCAGTGCAGAAGTTGACGTGATGTGCTTCCAGTGTCACGGCAAGGGCTGCCGCATGTGCAAGGGCGAGGGCTATATCGAACTGCTGGGTGCCGGCATGGTGCACCCGAAAGTGCTGGAGGGCTGCGGCATTGACAGCAGTGTCTATTCCGGCTTTGCGTTCGGTCTGGGTCTGGAACGTATTGCTATGCGTCGTTATAACATCGGTGACATGCGTCTGCTCTATGAGAACGATTATCGGTTCTTGGAACAGTTCTGATCGGGAGGGAGAAAAACATGAATTTATCTTTGAAGTGGCTGGCTGACTACGTGGACTGCGGCGTTTCCGTCAAGGAATTCTGTGCCGGCATGACCATGAGTGGCTCCAAAGTGGAAACATATGAAACAGAGGGCGAAGTTGTCAAGAACGTGATCGTCGGCAAGCTGGTATCCATTACGCCCCACGAAAATTCCGATCACTTACAGGTGTGTCAGGTCGATGTCGGCGGTGACTCTCCGATCCAGATCGTGACTGGTGCCCAGAATATCGTAGAGGGTGCACTGGTGCCGGTGGCAATGATCGGTGCAGAACTGCCCGGCGGTGTCCGCATCAAAAAGGGCAAGCTCCGCGGCGTAGAGAGCAACGGCATGCTGTGCTCTCTGGGTGAACTTGGCCTGACCAAGCATGACTTCCCCTATGCCATTGAAGACGGCATTTTCCTCATCGAGGAGGACTGCACGGTGGGACAGGACATTCACGAAGCGATCGGTCTGAACGATACTTCTGTAGAATTTGAGATCACCTCCAACCGTCCGGACTGCCTGTCGGTAGTTGGTCTGGCAAGAGAAGCTGCCGTGACTTTCGGCAAGCCCCTGAACCTGAAAGCACCGGAATTCCACGGCTCCGCAGACAAGCTTAGCGACAGCCTGTCGGTGTCTGTTGAAAATGCTGCACTCTGCCCGCGGTACATTGCCGGCATGGTGAAGAATGTCAAGATCGGTCCCTCTCCCCGCTGGATGCGGGAACGGCTTCGTGCCAGCGGCGTGCGTCCGATCAATAATCTGGTGGACATCACCAACTATGTCATGCTGGAATATGGTCAGCCGATGCATGCGTTCGACCAGCGGTATGTCAAGGACGGCAAGATCGTTGTCCGCAATGCCAAGGACGGCGAAACCATTACCACACTGGACGGACAGGAACGGCAGCTTTCTCCGGAAATGCTGATCATTGCCGATGCAGAAAAGCCCATTGCCGTTGCCGGTGTCATGGGCGGCGAATACAGCGGCATTATGGACGACACCAATACCGTTATCTTTGAGTCGGCTTATTTCGAACCGGTACAGGTTCGCCGGACTGCCAAGAAGCTGGGTATGCGTACCGATGCTTCTGCACGCTATGAAAAGGGACTGGATCCGGACGGCTGCCCGCGTACACTGAAACGGGCAATGGAACTGGTAGAACTGCTGGGTGCCGGCGAACCGGTGGCAGAGTTCATTGAAGTGGACAACCGCACCGCAGAACCGGTGCAGATTCCCTTTGATCCGGATTGGATCAACCGGTTCCTGGGCACGGAAATTTCCCGTGAGGATATGGTCAAGACACTGGAAGCACTGGAAATTCATGTAGACGGCGACGTTTGCATTTCCCCCAGCTTCCGGATCGATCTGGAGCGTCCGGCAGATATTGCCGAAGAAGTGGCAAAAATCTACGGCTATAACAATATCCCGTCTACCGTTATTCGCGGTGTGGCAGAAGCACAGCTGACCCCGCAGCAGCAGTTCTTGCGAAAGGCAGAACAGACGATGGTGGGACTGGGCTATTACGGTACGTTGACTTATTCGTTCACTTCTCCGAAGTGCTTCGACCGCATCGGTCTGCCGGCAGACAGCAAGCTGCGTCAGACGATCACCATTACCAATCCGCTGGGCGAAGATACCAGCATCATGCGGACAACTACACTGCCCTGCATGCTGGACGTACTGGCAACCAACTATAAGAACCGGAATGCCGCTGTGGCACTGTACGAGATCGGCAAGGAATACCTGCCGACTGGTCCGGACACTTTGCCGGAAGAACCCAACCGCCTGACGATCGGTATGTACGGCGGCGATGCAGACTTCTTTGCACTCAAGGGTGCAGTAGATGCCCTGCTGAAAGAACTGCGTCTGCCGAAGCACACCTATGTGCGTCCGTCGGAAGTGGAGGGCGTTTTTGAGGAGTGCTGTGCACTGCACCCCGGCAGAAGTGCTGTCATTCTCTGCGGAGAAACACCGGTGGGCTATCTGGGCGAACTGCACCCCACAGTGCAGAAGACCTACGGCATCGGCATCAGAACCTATGTGGCAAAACTGCTGGTACAGGAAATGGCTGCAATGGCAGAAACCGAAGTGACCTATCAGCCGCTGCCGAAGTTCCCGGCAATCACCCGTGACCTGAGCCTGCTGTGTGATGATGCACTGCCGGTTGGCAAAATGGAAGAAGCCATTGCACAGGCTGCCGGAAAGCTGCTGGAAGAAGTAACCTTGTTCGACGTATACAAGGGCGACCAGATCGCTGCCGGCAAAAAGAGCGTATCGTTCTCTCTGCGGCTGCGTTCCCACGAGGGCACGCTGACTGACGAACAGGCAGATGCAGCCATGAAGCGGGTACTGAAAGCACTGGCTGCCATGGACGCTGTGCTGCGGGAAGCATAAGAGTAGGGCTGTCTATTTGAGGTGATTTCCATGAAAGAAAAAACGGAAAAACAACCAAAACCGAAAAAGGAAAAGCAGGAGCGTACCCCCAGAGAAGCGACTGCGTTAATGCTGGGACTGGTGGCACTGGGGCTTGCCGTTGTCGGTGTAGCATCGCTGCTCTGGCTGTCCACACTGGTGGCAGCCATTCTGGGCGGTATTGCCGTGCTGACTGGTTTTGCCAGCCTGATGGTGGGAAAAAGCGGAACCCTGCCGGCAATTGTTGCCGCAGTGGCAGGCTTTTTGACCGTACTGTCTGCGATCATTTCCATGAAGATGCAGTAACCTAGGGCGTGTTGACACGAAGTCTGACATGTGAATTTTAGGGCGATTTTCCTCTGTTTGTTGTTAAAAATCCTTATTCGCATATCATGATAGTATCAATATTCCCTGAAACAGGAACATAAAAAAGCGTGCAGAAGTTCAGATACTTCTGCACGCTTTTGCTTTTGTCATCATGTTAACTTAGGATATGCTGCTGGAAATCTGATCCAGAATGCCGCTTCCTGCCAGAATCACCGCATTGACGATCCACATAATGATGCTGATAACAATGCCGATGATGCCCAAGATCATGCCGGCTTTCTGTTTGCCGTCGGTGGAACCCTCTTTCTTTGCCATGACTGCCAGAACAATGGCAATGATGCCGCAGATGATACCCGCAAGCGGGATACAAAGTCCCAGCAGGGAAACGATTCCCAGTACCAGAGCCGCAACTGCCTTTCCGTTTTTCTGATTCATGTGTCAACTACCTCCTGTCCCCAAAATTATTTGACAAATCGCAGATAAAAATATGGAAATGTCAAGATTTATTATAGCATAGAAATATGCAAATATCAAGTAAATAAATTATGAATTATAGAAATACTGTTCGGGATATTTGCTTTTTCGTGAAATATAGAGTATAATAAAATGGTCGAAAATGAAACATCAGGAGGTTACAGCATGGCATTTGAAATTGAAGCATTGACGGCGAAACAGCGGGAACAGTTTGCAGTGAAGCAGATCCCCGATCCGTTATCTCCCGTTTTAGGGATTCTCAAGCCGAGAGAGTGGATCATAGATGCGGGAAAAGATGTGTTTTTGTTTGCAATCGGCGTGCATCGGGATTACCCGAATGAGGAGTTGTTCTTTTTTCACTGGAAAGATCAAGAGATGATTTTGCCGCTGAGAAAGGAAAACCAGCTGCCGAATACGCGAATCTGGAGTTTCCAAACCTCATGGGAAAATCCCTTGAGATACGTACAGGGGAATATCAGATCACAAATACTGGCAGATTTGAAGCAGGCGTTAGAGGTCTACAGAGTAGACGGAACATCTGACCCCAGCAATTTGGCAGTGCAGGTCGTGTGCGATTTTTAGGCGGTGCTGCAAAAGGTGTTTTTGCACACTTGACAAAGCAAGCTGGTTGTGATATAATAATCTTGCAATGATATAGTAGCAAATTATTACCAACAGAAAGCCTCTGGAGCTGCAACTCTAGGGGCTTTCACCTTGTCTGTCAATAAGGCAAATGAAGTAGGCATATTTGTTGGTCTACGTTCCATTTTTAAAAGCATTTCTGTACACTTGACAATTGTCGTAGTTTATGCTATAATAATTTACATTGAAATAATATAATTGCAAGTAATCACTAAAAAGAAAGCCCCCAGATCTGCAACTCTGGGGGCTTTCGCCTTATCTATAAAAAGGCGGAAATAAGTAGGCTGGTGTCGGCTTACTCTCCGTTCAGCCATTTGTAGACTTTGTACAGCACAATGTCTACTCCAACGGAGATACCTGCGATAATGATATAGTATAGCAAATTATCACCTCCTCCCTGACGGAAGAAGCCGACACTCTATCATAACACACAGAAATTTTTTTGTCAATCCGGCAGAAGTGCTGTCGGATTCCAACGCATTGCGAAAGGAGCATTCTATGATGCCGCACCAATTGAACTGGCAGGAAATCTGTCAGATGATACCCAAACGAAAAGCCGATGCCCAGAAAGGAGATTTCGGGCGGCTGCTCTGCATTACCGGAAGCCGGAATATGCCCGGAGCCTGCCTGCTTTCCACGCAGGCAGCCCTGCGGGGCGGTGCCGGACTGGTGACAGTTGCCACGGCTCCGGAAAATCCCACGCGGCTGGCGGCGGCAGCACCGGAAGCGATGTGGCTGCCGCTGGAAACGGACGAAGCCGGATTTCTCCGCAGCAGCGACCAGAACCAGAAAATGCTGGAAAAGCAGCTTTCCCGTGCCAATGCGGTGTTGCTCGGCTGCGGGTTGGGCGTGACCGAAGGAACTCGCCGGCTGGTGCACTGGGTGCTGGAACAGGCGGTGTGTCCGGTGGTGCTGGACGCAGATGGTCTAAACTGTGCGGTTTCCTGCATAGAGTTAAGCAGAAGGACAGGGAAGGACTGGATCCTGACACCGCACCCCGGCGAAATGGCACGGCTGACCGGACATTCGATTCCGCAGATACAGGAAAACCGTGTGGAAACGGCAACGCAGTTTGCAGCCGCCTATCCGGTGACGCTGGCACTCAAGGGAGCCGGCACACTGGTGGCACAGGGGAGCCGTCTGGCACAGAATCCCACCGGCAATCCGGGCATGAGCCGCGGCGGCAGCGGGGACGTTCTCGCCGGACTGATCGCCGCCTTTGCCGCACAGGGGATTCCGTCTTGGGAGGCAGCCTGTGCAGGGGTGTATCTCCACGGCCTTGCCGGAGATGCAGCGGCGGCAGCACTGTCCCAGCAGGCAATGCTGCCGCGGGACTTGCTGGCATATCTGCCGCAGGTGCTGGTCAAGCTGGAACAGGAACGGTGAAATGTATCCGCCCTTTCTCTGCCCAAAATGTGCAACACTGCACAATATTGTCCGAAAGGCTCTGATTGGGAGGAAATTGCATGAAACGAAATTACAGTGCTGTCTTGAGTTTGCTGCTCGCCGGCGGGATCTGCTGTACCGGCTGTGCCAAAGCCGGCGGCGAAGCCACTGCTGCTCAAAAGCTGGGCGGCAGTTTTACCACGGAAATGACCATGACAATGGAGGACTGGACCGCAGCCGGCACGCTGTCCCGCCTGGGTGACGGAGCATGGAGCGTGTCGTTTGCCGAGCCGGCTACGCTTGCCGGTGTGGTGCTGGACTTTTCCGGCGGGGAAGTGACAGCGTCATATAAGGGGCTGGGCTTTTCCGTGCCCCAGTCCGCCATGCCGGCGAAGTCGGTGCTGAGCCAGATGATTCAGGTGGTAGATGAACTGGCACAGCAGGAGGAGATCACCGGCAAGGAGCAGGACGGCTGCGTGTCGGTGGAGGGGGACTTGGAGGGCAATCCCTACACTTTGACACTGACGGAAAACGGGGATTTGTCCGGCTTTACCATGGAAAATTTTGATACCACCCTGACATTTACTCAGTTTCAGTCCGGAGCCGCTGTTGCAACGGAAACCACAACGCTGGAATCACGATAGTTCTGGAAGAAGGTCGCTGTATTGTGAAAACAGTACAGCGACCTTTTTAATTTTCTCACTGCAATTCATGAAATATTTTTATGTGTTGTAAACTACATTCACAGAAATATGGTATGATAAAAGATATAAAATAAAAATATGGAAGAAATCTTCTACAGGCAACACTGAACAAAGCTAGGGCAATACCGCACAAAGAGCGTCTGGCGACTTTGCACGCCATCTGCTTGCAAATTTCCCGTCATATTTCACAAAAATGCTCGTGAATACAGCAAGTATTCACTCCGCTTTTTGTTTCATCTGACGAAAAATTTGACGACGCATCTGTCGCACAATCTTTGTGCGGTATTGCCCTTGTGCGATGTTGCCCATATCAGAAAGGGGTCGTTTTCATGCAAAAGACACGCAAAATTTTTTCTAGACTGACTGCGGCGGTGCTTGCCGGTGCAATGCTGGTTTCCGGCGGGGCAGTTTCCATGACGGTTTCTGCCGCATCTGCAAAGCCGGTTCTGGACACAGATGTTACAGTGCCGTCAGCAGGTAATGTTCTCATCGGAATGGAGGGCACTTATGCCAACGATATACAGGCGGCTCTGAAGCTGGTGAACCAGTACCGCTGGGAGGCTTGCAGCAATGGCTATCCCAATCCGGTGAACGGCAAAAAGCTGACCAAAAACGACTATGTTCCCATGGAGTGGTCTGCCGGACTGGAATATCTGGCACGGATTCGTGCGGCAGAGAGTTCCCAGACGATCGCTCACGAACGCACCAATGGTTCCAATTGTTTTCAGATTCAGACCCCAGGTGGCTACAGTTCCGGCGGTGAATGCCTTGCGTGGTGGAGCTGGGATCTGGATATGACGACCGGTGTGGAATTGTGGTACAACGAAAAGGACGCTTACCTCAACCAGACTGGCGGCGTGACGGGACACTATACCAGTATGATCTCCCCCAGCAACCGCTATGTCGGCATGGGAGCTTTTGGCACCAGTACCGCACAGTACTACAGCACTTCCTGTGCGGAGTTCAGCGGCACCAACAACAGTGAAACGTTCCAGTTCACCTACGGTGATTGTGTCCAGACGCTGGAAGTGCCGGCGAGTGCGGTGACGATTTCCTCTAACCAGAGCAAGTACCTGTATTATGGTGACCGGAAAACCTTGCAGCTGACCGCTTCTTATAATGGGCACAGCGGCTTTCCGGTGGAGTATGCCAAGTGGAGTTCCTCTGCACCCAGCGTGGTGAGCATTGAGGGGAACAATACCGCTGTTGTGAAAGATTATGGCAAGGCAACACTTACCGCAGATCTGGGCGGCAAGACCTACACGCTGAATGTGGAAGTGAAAGACATTGTCAAAGGGGACGTAGAGTGTGACGACACCATTGACAGCTCCGACGTGTTCAGCACGCTGCTGCATGTGGCAAGTGTCGGTGCCGGCGTAGGCGGAACGCTTACTGACGGACAGCTGATCGCCGCAGACATTGACGGCGACGGCACTGTGGATTCTACAGATGTTTATTATTTAATGTATTATGTTGCCCTGAACGGTGCGGGAATTCATAGTTCGTGGGACGATGTGCTGAGATAAGAAAGAATTCCACAGAAAAGGGGAAAATCAACATGAAATGGTGGAAAAAGCTTCTGGTGCTGCTGGTTGCAGGGGTGGTTTGCGGAGCAATCATGCGGGTAATGGCACTGTGGGTATCGAAAAACACCCTGTCGGCATCGGCGGCAGAACAGACTTACGGCGATCTGACCTACGTGCTGCATAACGGAAACGCCGAGATCACTGGCTGTGCGGCAGGTGTGACAGCACTGGAGATTCCGGCAGAAATCGACGGCAGTCCGGTAACGGCGGTCGGGGACAGTGCCTTTCTCAAGCAGCAGAAGTTGCAGACCGTTTCCCTGCCAGACAGCGTTCAGAGCATCGGCTCACAGGCATTTTCCGGCTGTATCAACTTGCAGGAGATCACAGTTCCGGCAGGCACACAGTCTGTCAGCAACTCCGCTTTTTCCGGCTGCACCAATCTGGAAAAGGCAGTGTTGGGGGACAGTGTGGAAACATTGGGGAGCAGCGTGTTCTCCGGCTGTGAAAGTCTGGCAGAGGTGCAGCTTTCCGCCAACTTGCAGAAAATGGGCGGCAGCGTTTTCCAGAACTGCACTGCGTTGAAAACGGTTGCCATTCCGGAACAGGTGCAGACGCTGGGCGGCTCCACATTTTCCGGCTGTTCCCGTCTGTATCAGGTCAAACTGCCGGCAAAGATGACCGAGATCCAAAGCTGTGCCTTTGAAGACTGCCCCAAACTGGAAACGCTCACCCTGCCGGAAAGCCTGACCACGCTTGGCTACGGGGCATTTCAAAACTGTTCCGGTTTGCAGAACATCAGCCTGCCGGAGCAGGTCACAGAAGTCGGCGACTACGCCTTTGCCCACTGCACCGCACTGGAGCAGGCGGCAGTTTCCGGAAACGTGCTGACACTCGGGAAAAACATGTTCTGCGACTGCCGCAGACTTGCCGAAGTGACACTGGCGGAGGGCTTGACGGAACTGGGAAACAGCATGTTTCTGGACTGCGTTTCCCTACAGGCAGTGACCATTCCGGACAGTGTTACCCAGATCGGGGAGTCCACATTCTCCGGCTGTACAGATTTGCAGCACGTCACGCTTCCTCAAAATCTGAAACAGATCGGCGGCAATGCTTTCCGGAACTGCTCGTCCCTCACGGCAGTGGCATTTCCGGAAAAGCTGAAAAGTATCGGCAATGAAGCGTTTTCCGGCTGTTCCGGACTACAGGAGGCACTGCTGCCGGATGCGACAGATACACTGGGCTACAGCGTCTTTTATGGCTGTACAAGTCTGGAACGGGTGCGGCTTTCCGATGAAATTACGGAACTGGGGCAGACGGTATTCCGCCAGTGCAAAAAGCTGCCGGAAATCACCCTGCCTAAGAACCTGACCACCATTGGGGAAAGCACCTTTTTCAGCTGTGACGGCTTCACGCGGGTGGAAATCCCCGACGGCACACAGCGAATCGGCTCCAACGCGTTTTCCTACTGCACCAACCTGAAAGAAGTTGTCATTCCCAAAAGCGTGACACAGATCGGCGGAGCATTTGAGAGTTTCGCCGGCTGTGACAGTCTGACCGATGTGTACTATGCCGGCTCGGAGGAGGACTGGAACAAGATTCGGTTCTGCACGACACTGGACAAGATTCTGAAAGTGCGTATCCATTTCAACGGGGAATCGTCCGCGTCCACTACCACGCCGGCAGGAACCACAACTGCCACGGAAACTACCGCGACTACCACAGTCACCACTGCGACAGAACCGGTTGTGCCGTTCATGAAAGGCGACGTTGACGGCGACGGCAAGATCGACAGCAGTGACGTGTTCGCGGCAATGCTCTACGTGGCATACACCGCTGTGGGCAGAGCCGGCAATCTCACTGCTGACCAGATGCAAGCTGCGGACATCGACGAAAGCGGCAGCATCGATTCCACAGACGTGTACTATTTGCTGTACTATATCGCTCTGAATGGTGCGGGTGTCCGCAGTACATGGGCAGATGTGGTGAAATAATGCTTGCGTTAGCGAGAGGCAGAAAGCCTGTATTCTTTTTTTCGGAATACAGGCTTTTTTGTGTTTGGAATGTTGTTGCGTTTCACAGTTTATAGAATGTTCTCAAAAAGTTGTTTATTTTTTTTTTTTTTTTTGCGGTATAATAGGAAATGCTAGCGTGTATTATGGAAAGTTGTACGTTCGTATAATGACAGATTTGTGAAAGGAGTAAAAAGCAATGAAAAAAATCAGAATTTTTTTGGCAGCTTTGACGGCTGTGACCATGTGCGTCGGTGCAGTGCCGGTGGCACAGGTGCATCTGCCGCAGGTGTCGATTACGGCGAGTGCAGAAGATCTCACTTACGATAACCTGACGTATGAAATTGTGGGCTATGAAACGAAAACTGTTACCATTACTGGCTGTGACCAGAATGCAACGACAATCGAGGTGCCCGCAGAAATTGAGGGTATGCCGGTAACGAAGATTGGAAACCGTGCGTTTCAGGATTGCCAAAATTTGAGTAAGGTAACTATTTCGGACAGTGTAATTGATTTTGGAGAAAATGTATTTACCAGAGATACAAGTTTGCGGACTGTGAAACTTCCGGTTAATCTAAAAGAAATGGGAACAGGAACGTTTTCTGGTTGCACCAGTTTGACAAAAATGACATTGCCGAAAACGCTTCCAACAGTGCCGCAAGATACATTTTCTGGCTGCAAAAATCTGAATACGGTTTCAGTTCCGGAGGGCATTGTGTCATTGGGACGTAATGCTTTTATGGAATGCTCCAATTTGGAATCTATTACGCTTCCCAGTAGTTTAGGGAGTATGGAGAGCAGTGCATTTGAAGGTTGTACTGCACTGAATTCAATTGCGATTCCGGACGCTGTATTGGAATTGCCGAGCAGAGCTTTTGATGGCTGTACCAGCTTGAAAGAAGTGACATTGCCTGAGGAATTGACTGCAATTGGGGGACAGGCTTTTGCTGGTTGTTCCAGTTTGAAAGAAATTACACTTCCGGCTGGCGTGAAAACAATTGGGGATAGTGCGTTTTTTGAGTGCGGAAACTTGGAAAATGTTACATTCTCAGAAAAATTAACTCAAATTGGAAGCAAAGCATTTGAAAACTGCACAAAGTTGAATAACGTAACTTTCCCTGATAGTCTGGTGTCTATTGGATTTGCAGCATTTTCAAATTGCAAGGCATTTACAAAAATTGTAATTCCGGAAAATGTGGCAGAGTTACATTATGATTCTTTTACAGGCTTGAGTTATACGTTTAGCGGTTGCAGCAATGTTTATGCGGTTCAAATTCCTAAGAGCGTTATTGCAATTGCAGGCAGTGCTTTTAGCGGTGATATTTCTGATGTTTACTACACAGGTTCGGAAGAAGATTGGGGTAAAATGAGCATTCATAGCAATAATAAATCTTTGCTGAACGCAACCATTCACTACAACTGGAATCCCAACGATCCCATTCCCGACCAGACCGTAACCACCACTGAAACCACAACCGAAACCACCACAACAACGACAACTACCACGACCACGACAAAATCCACCACCGAACAGACGACCAACACCACGACCAATACCACAAACACCACCACAGCAACAACCGCAACGACTGCAACCACTACCACGACCACTCCGACAGTTGCAAAGGGTGACGCTTCCGGTGACGGTGTGCTCGACACCAACGACGTATTCGAAGCCATGCTCTACGTGGCATACTGCGGTGCAGGCATGTCCGGCAACCTCACCGACGACCAGATCGCCGCTGCCGATATTGACGGTGACGGCTCGGTAGATTCCACCGACGTGTACTATATCCTCTACTACGTTGCCCTGCAGGGTGCAGGCAAGAATCCGACTTGGGACTTCATACTGGGCAGAAAGTAATTCCTAGGGAAACACGGCATAAAGCTTGTGCGTAAGATGCGTCGTCAGATTTTTCGGCAGATTGCATAGAA
>ERZ837380.1047-NODE-1047-length-37754-cov-8.802966_pt1 | contig 37754 bp, 33 predicted proteins | sample MGYA00519685_ERZ837380 | MGnify/ENA primary metagenome ERZ837380 (study PRJEB31850, sample SAMEA3708817) | human gut metagenome | biome: human gut; feature: human-associated habitat; material: faeces | place: China | collected 2014 ...
CAACCGCGCCTTACTATCGTGAGGCGCGAGTGACGTTTGCTCGGCGGCAGACTGCTTGCTGAATGCGGCATTGCTGCGCTCGCCGCATTGTAGGGACTGGCGGTAGACGGGAATTAGGCTGTACTCCTACAAGATAAGCAGAGCGGCAGCGGATGATAGAAGCAGAGGCAAGTCGTATAGCAACGCTAAACGCGGCTCCGCGGCGCGCACGCCGCTCTCCCCTCCCGCATAGTGCGGGAGTATCATCAATCCTTTTGATAAATCGCCAGCCCAAACGCCAGTTGGGCACTAAGCTCCTGAGCCCGCTCAGCCTTTTGCTGGTCTTTAGCGCCAGTTTTATAATAGTATGGTGTCATGCGGAACAAAGATAGAATATCCTCATTACAGGATAAATGAATGATATCGCGCACTTCACGCGTTTCGACGAGCGTGAAGCCCTCAGTCTCGAGCGGCGTGGGCGGGTTGTCGCGCGGCGTGTCGTAGATGAGCGCTTTGAGCTCCCACAGATGCTCGCGCAGGGGATAGGCGCGCAGAAGATAGCCGCTGCGCTTCAGCACGCGCGCAAATTCCTCCGGCACGAAAGGGGAGAAGATATTGAGCACCTCGTCGACGCTGCCGTCTTCGACCGGCAGGTGCGCGCACGAGGCGACACAGAGCGTGAAGTCCGGCGAGCGCTTCGATGCGTACTGGAGCGCGGTCTTCGAAATGTCGACGCCTAAAAGCTCGCCGTGCTTGCCCGCTTTTTCGATGGCGCGCAGAACGGCAAGAGAATAAATCCCCTCGCCGCAGCCTGCGTCGAGGACCGTCGCCTCCGGCGGTGTGAACTCCGCCGCGGCGTCCGCAACGGCGGCGATGAAGCGGTCGTAATAGCCCTTGTCCAAAAAGTCGCGGCGGGCGCGTACCATGAGCTTGTCATCCCCGTGGTGGCCCTGCGAGGAGTTGAGCAGGAGGTTGACGTATCCGCTCTTGGCGATGTCAAAGCTGTGGTTTTTCGGGCAGAGATAGGCCCCCGCGCGTTTTTCAAGCGCCCCAGCGCAGACGGGGCAGCGCAAATTGACCATCAGAACAGCCCCACCTGCTGCGGCACCTCGCTCCGGCCGAGCGAGCGGAGCTGCTGCTGGTTTTCCTCGGCCAGCGCGTCGGCGATGGCGATCTTGCGGACGATATTTTTCATCGTCTCGTCAAAGAGCGTCCCGTCGCGGTAGTCCGCGGGGAAGATGAAGTCCACGCGCCCCTTGGCGAGCAGGTCCTCCACGCCCGCGCGGTTGCTGTCCTGATACACGGCCACCGCCTGCCCGCCGTAGGCGCGCATCATCTTCATGCACGGCACGTCGGAAAGGCCGTCACCGATGTAGATCATGTTCGTGAACGGGATGCGCTTGGAGTCGTCGGGCATCGAGGCGTTGAGCTCCTTGTCCTTCGCGACGTCGAGTATTCCCTTGTTGATGCGGTAGACAAACTGGGTCTTGTTTGTGAAGTTGACGTCGAGCTTCGGCCACGAGGCGAGGCCCTCTTCGTTGTAGAAAAACTCACAGGCGTAAATTTCCTTAAATTCGTGGCTCACGCCGCTGCCCTCGATGATCTCGCGCAGGCCGGAGGAGAGCACGTAGTGCTCTATCTCCACGCCCAGCGTTTCGCCGAAGGCGTTGATGCGCGAGAACCAGTCCTGCACGCCGGGGAACAGCTCGATCGCATGTCCGCAGGAAACGAGATAGTCGCGGCTGAGGCGGATGCCCTTTTTGCGGCACTCCTCGATCATCGTGTACATGTAGGCGAGCAGGCCGTCCATGCGGTTCTCAAAGCCGAAGGAATTCGCGATGCTCCAGAACTCGCCGGGCGTGTAGCCGAGTGAGGGGATGAACGTATAGTCCTGCATGTCGGTCGTGCAGAGGGTCTTGTCAAAGTCGTAGAGAAAGGCGATGATGGGCTTTTTGTTCATGTCGTCTCCTTTTCACCGCGCTGCGGCCAAATAAAAGGGCGGTCTGAAACCGGCTCCTCTGTGGAGTCGGCCAAAACCGCCCTTTTGCTCTTACTCTTCTCCGTGATAGTTGCGGCCGAACTTGAGGTCATCCAGACGGATGGCATGGCTGGCCGTCTCTACAAACGGGCTGTCGTCCGGCTCGAGCGGCTCTGCCTTGGGCTCCTCGGCCTTCGGCGCGCTCTGCTCCTCTGCCGGAGCGGTCTCCTGCGCCTTTTCGGGCGCGGGCTCCTCCGCCGCGGGGCTGAAGGATGCGAGGATCTTTTCCTCGATGGCGTTCACATCGGCCTCGGCCTTCTGCTCGGTCTTTTCGCCGCCCGCGATCTCCTCGGGCGTCAGGTCGGGCGCGCGCTCGATGAGCGCAAGCTGCGCCTGCGCAAGCTCGCGCGTCTTCTGCAAAAATTCCGCCGTCGCGGCCTTGGCCGCGTTCAGGCGGCGCTGCTCAAGCTCGACATCGCTCTGCAGCGCGCCGATCTTGGCGCGGGCTTCGTCCTCCGCGCCGGTGAGCATGGCCTTTTTCTTCTCCTCGGCCTCTTCGACCATGGTGTTGGCCATGCGCTGGGCGGTCAGGAGGGCGGCGCGCATGGAATCCTCCGTCGCGCGGTACTCCTCCACCTTGTCGACCAGCACCTTAAGCTTGGCCTTGAGGGCGGCGTTTTCTTTATAGAGCGAGGTATAATCGTCGGTCAGCTCGTCGAGAAACTCGTCGACCATCGCCATATTATATCCGCCGAAGGCCGCTTTGCTGAAAGCGCGGCCGGAAACTTCCTGCGGTGTCAGCATGCTATCCCACTCTCCGTTTCTTTACAGGTAGAGGCCGTTATTTTCCAGCTCGTCGATCAGATCGCCCATGATATCCACATGATAGGGCGTGATGATGTACGTGTTGGCCGCGACCTTTTTGATCTTGCCCTCGCCCGCGTAGGCCACGCCGGAGAGGAAGTCGATCAGTCTTCTTGCAATGTCCTTGTTCGTGGACTCAAGGTTGATGACCACCGTGCGCTTTTCCTTCAGATGGTCGGCGATCTCGCTCGCGTTTTCAAAGCGCTCGGGCTTGACGAGCACGACCTTGAGCTGCGTGGTCGCGTTGATATTCACGACCTTGTTGCGGCGGTCCTCCGCCTTGCGCTCGGCGCTGCGGCGGTCGGCAAAGGCGCCCGTGTCGCCGCGGTCTCTCAGATCGGGGAAATCGTCTTCATATTCCTCGTCCTCATCCTCGTAGGGGTGAGCCCACTTTTTCAGATCATCCAAAATTCCCATGGTATCAAGACCTCCTCGATCAAATCGTGTAATTGCGGGCGCCGAAAATCGCCGTGCCGACGCGCACCATCGTCGCGCCTGCGCGCACCGCGTCCTCGTAGTCTCCGCTCATGCCCATTGACAGTATATCAAGTGTATTATCATACAACTTGGCATTGATGTCAACAAAAAGTGCATGAACTTTTTCAAAGTAGGGCAGGCTGCCGTGCTCGCCCTCAGCGACCGGCGGGATACACATGAGGCCGCGCACGCGGACATTTGCGCACTTTTTGGCCTCTTCCGCCGCCTGCTCCAGGCTCTCGGGCGCAAAGCCGCTCTTGGCCTCCTCGCCGCCGATATTCACCTCAAGCAGGATATCCTGCACGATGCCCAGCTTCTCGGCCTGCTTGTCGATGGCAGAGAGCAGCTCGAGCGAGCCGACCGATTCGATCATCGCGACCTTGCCGACGACATTTTTCACCTTGTTGCGCTGGAGGTGACCGATAAAGTGCAGGGGAGCGCCGTCATAGGCGTGCTCGGCGAGCTTTTTCGTCATCTCCTGCTCGCGGTTCTCGCCCAGCACGTCGATGCCCGCGGCGATGGCGGCGCGGCAGGCGTCCGCGTCGTTCATCTTGCTCGCGCCGACGAGGGTAATTTCGCTTACGTCGCGGCCCGCCTCTTTGGCGGCCGCGGCAATGTTTGCGCGTACGCGCGCGATGTTTTCAGCAATGCTCATTTCTAATCTACGACCTTTCCGTTATATAGCTCCCCTGCCGAAACGATGACCTCATCGTTCGGGCGCAGGGTGTAAAGGGACTTTTGGCTCTCCGTGGCGGCTTCGATCGTGCCGGGCTCCACCAGACAGTAGTCGCTGCCCTGATAGACGATGCTCACAGGCTTGAAGTACGCCACGCGCCCGACGAGGCAGTAAACGCCTGACACGCCGTTTTCATCCACGCGCAGCGCGTTTTTCGGCACGCGCAGGCCGTCGTACGCGCTGATGATGAGCTCGGCATTCTGCTCGCGCAGCAGCGTCATGTAGGATAAGTACCGCGTGCTCTTGAGCACGATCAGGCATTTGCCGTTCTCCGCGGCGCTGATGCGCGTGAGCGTGACGGGCAGGTCAAAGTCGACGCCCGACACCATGCGGAGCGTCAGCCTGCTGTTCTCCTTCAGGGACGCGGCGTCCTCCTCGTTCACGTTCGCGGCGAAATACCACGCGCTGCCCTGAATGAGCTTGCCCACCGTGGTCGAAACGCTCTGCGGCGCGGCGGACGAAAGCTGCGAGGGCGTCATCGTCTCAAGGACCTCCGGCGTCAGCACGCTCTCGTACCCGTCGGCCACGGCGCTGTAAGTCCCCGACACGGGCGCTGTGATGCGCGTCGTGCCGCCGCTCGCCGCGCCCGAGAGCGCGGTGATCTGCGCGTTCAGCTCGTCGAGCTTCGCCGTTAAGTCATCGCTGCCGTTGTAGGCGTATTCGCGCTTCAAGACCGTCGTTTTGAGCTGGGGGATCAGCGTGTCGAGCGAGCTGTACGCGCCCGACTCGTAGGCCGCGCGCACGGAGATGATCTGCTCGCGGATGTCGGTATCCAGACGCAGCGCGGTGGCCGCGTCGCTCGAGGCGCTCTTGGCGTACTCAAGCTGCTCTTTCTGCGCGCGCAGTGTCTCGAGCTGCTGCGTGGCGTTCAGCGCGTCGGCCGAGCGGTAGACGGAGGCGATGGTGTCGCCCTGGCCCACGCGCTCGCCCTCGGCGTGCTTGAGCTCGATGAGCGTTTCATTGCAGTCCACGACCTGCTCGTCGCGCACCACGCAGCCGCGCAGGGCAATGGACCGCTCGCTGTGATAGCGGTAGACGAGCGTCGTCGTCTCGGGGCTGACAAAGTAGTTGTGGCCCTGCACGGCGAAATACCCGATGACCGCCAAAAGGAGCAGGATCGTGATGATCTTTGTGGAAACGGATGTAGATTTCATGGCACACTCCCGGATCAGGCGTGCTTACTCCTCGCTTTCCTCCGCGCCTTTGAGGTCGATGGCCGCGATGGGCACGATCGTTGAGATCGCGTGCTTGTAGAGCATCTGCTGCTTGCCGTCGCTCTCCAAGATGACGACAAAGCTGTCAAAGCCCGTGATGACGCCGCGCATCTGGAAGCCGTTGACGAGAAATACCGTCACGCTCGTGCGATTGCGGCGCGCAGAGAGGAGAAATAGGTCCTGAAGGTTTGCGATTTTTTTCATGGCTTTTCTTTCCTTTCTTTTTTTGCGGACGGCTTGTCCGCGTTAAAGTCAGGATACGCCATAGGTATGGAGAATTTCTGTCGAAAAAGCGAGGCAATCGGGGAGAATCCTCGTTTTTTTCCAATAAAACCAGTGGATGCTGGGGTCGCGCCGCAGCCACGTGAGCTGGCGCTTGGCATACTGGCGGGAGCGGAGCTTGATCTCGTCGATGGCCTCCTCGCGCGCGGCCCCACCGTCCAAATAGGCAAGCGCCTCTTTATACCCGATGGCCTGCATGGCCGTCACGTCGCGGGGAAGTCCGGAATCGAGCAGCGCGCGCACCTCGTCGAAAAGCCCCGCCTCGACCATTTTGTCAACGCGCAGGTCGATGGCGCGCTTCATGTCGTCCCGATCCTCATAGGCAAGGCCGATGCGCACGGAATCGTAGCGCGGGGGGATGAGTTTCGTCTCCGCGTTGTGCTGTGCCATGGTCTTGCCGGTCTCGTAATAGACCTCGAGCGCGCGGAGGATGCGCTTTTTGTCGTTCAAATGGAGATTTCCGGCGGTCTCGGGGTCGATGCGCCGGAGCTCGACGAACATCGCCTCGCCGCCCTCCTTGTCCCAGCGGGATTCCAACTCCGCGCGATATCTGCCGTCCTTGTCGCCGCCGGCAAAGCCGTGACCGGCGAGCAGGGCATTTAAGTACAGCCCCGTGCCGCCGACGATGACGGGCTGCTTCCCGCGCGAGAGAATATCGTCGACACACTCCGCCGCGTCGTCCGCATAGCGGGCGACGGAGTAGTTTTCCCGCGGGTCGGCGACGCCGACCATGTGGTGCGGGACGCCCTGCATCTCCTCCGCCGTCGGCGCGGCGGTGCCGATGACCATGCCGCGGTAGATCTGCATCGAGTCGCAGGAGACGACCTCGCCGCCGAGCATTTTCGCAAGCTCGACGCCGAGCCACGTTTTGCCGCAGCCCGTCGGGCCGACGACGCATACGAGTTTCATTTTCTCCCTCCTGCGCTCACGCGCGCTTGAACATTTTTTCGAGCTCGTACTTCGTGAGCTTGGCTTTCACGGGCCGTCCGTGCGGGCAGAACTGCACCTCGCCGCTCTGCACCTTGTCGACGAGCACGCGCAGCTCGCTTAAATCGCTCTTCCATCCACCCTTGATGGCCGCCTTGCAGGCCATCGTGTGCAGCAGCGCGTCGCGCGCGGCGGCGGGGTCGGCGGTGTGGGCGGTGACGAGCTTGTCGGCAAGCTCTTCGAGCGCGGGGATGGCGTCGCCGCTGTCGATATCGGCGGGGATGGCGCGCAGGATCAGGCTCCCGCCGCCGAACTCCTCGCACTCAAAGCCAAATTCGCGCAAAAGGTCCAAATTCGCCGCAAGCGCGCTGTACTCCTCGGCGGCGAACTCCGCCACGAGGGGAGCGAGCAGGGCCTGACACATCAGTGGCTCCTGGTTGGCCTTCATGCGGTCGAAATTCACGCGCTCGTGCGCGGCGTGCTTGTCGATGAGCCAGATGTTTTTATCCTCGTCCTCGCAGACGATGTAGGTGTCGAGCACCTCGCCCGCGATGCGCCACGGCGCGGCGGACGGGGGAACAAACGTCGTCTGCTCGATCTCGGGCTCTTCCTGCTTCGCAGGGGCAAACACGGGGACGGCGGGCGCTTCCGGCTCGGGCTCTGCCGCAGTCTCCGCCGCCGGTCCGATGATTGGGCCGGTCACGACGGGGCGGGCGTCTTCCTCTGGCATCGGCAGCGTGACGACCTCGTCGTCATGGTTTTCCACAGAATGGACAGACTTTTCCACAGGCTGTGACTGCTGTGCTGACAGTACCGGCGCGGACGCGGGCGTTTCATGGCGCACATAGTCGGAAAGCGCCGCTTTGCCGCCGCTCTGCGTGTCGATGGCGGGCACTCTCGTCTGCCACTGCGGGGCGGGCGAGGGCTTCACCGGCGCGCTCTGCGGCGCGGATACGGGACGCGCACCGGCAGGTGTATAGGCGGGCTTTTCCGCCGTCTTCCGGCTCTCGCGGTACTGCTGCGAGGTCATGTTGGCGAAGAAATCGCCGCGCGGATTCTGTACTTGAGACGCGGGCTTTGGCTGGGGGCGCTCGGCCTCTTCGCGCTTGTCGAGCGCGGCCATGACCGCGTGGTAAACGAGATCAAACACGCGCTTTTCGCCCACGAACTTCACGATGGTCTTGGCAGGGTGGACGTTCACATCCACCATGTCGCGCGGCAGCTCGACGAGCAGCACGCAGCCGGGGAACTTGCCCTTCATCATGCGGTTGGAGTAGGCTTCTTCGAGCGCGGCGGTGAGAAGCTGGGATTTGACGAGACGCCCGTTGACAAAAAATGTCTGCATGCCGCGCGTGCCGCGCGAGGCGATGGGCGAGGTCACAAAGCCCGTGACGCCCATGTCGCCGTCCGTACCCTTGACCTCAAGAAGCGAGAGCGTGAACTCACGCCCGAGAGAGGCGTAAATGGCGGAGCGCAGCGCGCCGTCGCCGGGGGTCAAAAGCGTCTGCGTGCCGTCCTTGATGAGCTTGAACGACACCTCGGGATGCGAGAGCGCAAGATGGCCGACAAGGCCCGCGATGGCCGTGGCCTCCGCGCTGTCGCGCTTCATAAACTTTAAGCGCGCAGGCGTGTTGTAGAAGAGGTCGCGCACGATGATGCTCGTGCCTTCGGGGCAGCCCGCATCCTCGACCGCGCCGGGGACGCCGCCCTCTAAGCGAAGCTTCGCGCCGCTGAGCGCGCCGCGCTCGCGCGAGAAAATGTCGAGCCGCGACACACTCGAGATCGCCGCGAGCGCCTCACCGCGAAAGCCCAGCGTGCCGATGGCGGCCAAATCCTCCGCCGTGCGCAGCTTGCTCGTCGCGTGGCGCAGGAAGGCCGTCGGCAGCTCGCTCGGCGCGATGCCGCAGCCGTCGTCGCTGACGCGAAGATAGGTCATGCCGCCGTTTTTCATCTCCACCGTCACGCTCTGCGCGCCGGCGTCGATGGCGTTTTCCAGCAGCTCCTTGACAACGCTCGCAGGGCGCTCGACCACCTCGCCCGCGGCGATGAGGTCGGCGACATGCGGCGATAATTGCTGAATATGGGGCATTGATTTCCTCCTTTTAGGAAGCGATGGTGAAAAGGGAAAGGGCATTGACAAGCATGTGGAGCAGGATCGACGTCCACAGCGTGCCCGAATGCTCATACGCCCAGGCAAACACAAGGCCGGGCACAAGGTATTGCAGCATCAAAATGAGATAGCCTAAGTCCCAGTTGGACACCGCCGCCGTCCACACGTGTAAAAACGCGAACAGCGCGCAGGAGAGGATATAGGCGAATATTCTGCTCTTTTCTTTGAGACACCCGAACACGAGGCCGCGGAAGAGCACCTCCTCCACAAACGGCGCGAGCAGCACGACGATGAGCGCCGTCATGCGCGGGGCGGAGGCCACCTGCGCGGCGATGGTCATGTCGTTTAAGTTCGTGCGGCTGTTAAAAAGCACGTTGCACACGCGGAATATGAGCTCGTTCGCGCCGTAGAAGACGAGAAGTCCCAGCAGCATCGTTGAAAGCGCGCGGTTCAAGTTGTCGAGAAAGCGCGAGGACGTGTGCGCAAGGTAGGAGTGGAAGAGCAGCACCGTGATGGCGAAGAGCGTGTAGTAATAGAGCACATTGCGCAGGGAATCGTTGATGGTGGTGTCGAGCACGACCTCCAGAAGGTCGAATATTCTTGTTGCCAAAAGCGGCATCACCAGAAGATAGACGAGGAAGAAGATCGTTCCGGCGACGCGCTCGGTGCGGTTCATGCCGCCGGAGGCGGTTTTCTTTTTTGCCATGGGGAGACCTCTTTTCCGGGGAAATTACGAGAGCTTCTGCTTGAGCTCGTAGAGGAGCTGCATCGCCTCGATGGGGGACATCGTGTCCGGCTGGGCGCGGCGGATGGCCGCGAGCACCTCAGCCTCGCCGATCGCGTCGAGACTGACCTGCTCGGTCTCCTCGCGGGGCTTTGCCTGATACGCGCCGCCCTGCTCAAGCTCTTTTAGGATGACGTTCGCGCGCCTCACGACCTCGTTCGGAAGGCCCGCTAACTTTGCGACCTCGATGCCGTAGCTGCGGTCGGCGCCGCCGGGGACGATCTTGCGCAGGAAGATGAGCTCGTCGCCGCGCTTTTTAATGGAAATGCTGTAATTCTTCACGCCGGGAAGAATGCCCTCAAGCTCCGTGAGCTCGTGGTAGTGCGTGGCGAACAGCGTCTTTGCACCGAGCTTTTTCGGGTCAGCGCAGAATTCGAGCACTGCGCGGGCGATGCTCATGCCGTCGAACGTCGACGTGCCGCGGCCGATCTCGTCGAGAATGAGCAGGGAGCGAGGCGTCGCCTGATGCAAAATCTCACTCACCTCGGTCATTTCGACCATGAAGGTGGACTGGCCGCCGGCGAGGTCGTCGCTCGCGCCGATGCGCGTGAAGATGCGGTCGACCACGCCGATGCGCGCGCTTTTCGCGGGTACGAACGAGCCGATCTGCGCCATGAGCGTGATGAGCGCGACCTGACGCATGTAGGTCGACTTACCGGCCATGTTGGGGCCGGTGATGATGGCGGCGCGGTCCTCGCGCTCGCCCATGTAGGTGTCGTTCGGGACGAAGAGCGCGTCCTTGAGCACGCGCTCGACGACGGGGTGGCGGCCGTCGTGAATTTCGATGACGCCGCTGTCGTCCACGCTCGGACGGCAATAGTTGTTGTTCACCGCGACGGACGCGAGCGAGCAGAGCGTATCGAGCTCGGCAATGAGCCCCGCCGCGCGCTGGATGCGCACGCTCTCGGCAGTGACGGACTCGCGCAGGGCGGTGAAAATTTCAAATTCGAGCGCCTTGTCGCGATCTCCCGCGGTCAAAATCTCCTGCTCAAGGTTTTTAAGTTCCTCGGTGATGTAGCGCTCGCCGTTCACGAGCGTCTGCTTGCGGATGTAAGTGTCGGGGACGAGGTCCTTGAACGAATTCGAGACCTCGATATAGTAGCCGAAGACCTTGTTGTAGCCGATCTTCAGCGTGCGGATGCCGGTCTTTTCCTTCTCGCGCGTCTCGATGTCGGCGAGAAGCCCCTTGCCGCCCGACAAAATCTCGTGCAGGCGGTCGACTTCGGCATTGAAGCCTTTGCGGATGAAGCCGCCCTCGCGCACGGAAAACGGCGGCTCATCGACGAGCGTGTCGCGGATGCTCTGCGCCACGTCGGCGAGCGTGTCGAGCTCGTTGTCTAACTCATGCAGCCTGCCCGTCGTGAACGCCGTAAGCTGGGCTTTGACCTCCGTGATGCGCTCGATGGAGTTGCGAAGCGACGCAAAGTCGCGCCCGCCCGCCGTGCCGTAGGCAATGCGGCCGATGAGACGCTCCATGTCGCTGATGCCGGAGAGCGATAGAATCAGCTCTTCGCGCGCAACGGTGTTCTTCGTCAGCGCCTCGACCGCGCCAAGTCTGCGCTCGATGGCCGCAACATCGCGCAGCGGGCGCGTCAGCCACGCGCGCAGATTGCGCGCGCCCATGGCGGTCTTCGTCTTGTCGAGCACCCAGAGGAGGCTGCCGCGCTTTTCCTTGGCGCGGATGGTCTCGGTCAGCTCCAGATTGCGCCGCGCGGAGAGGTCAAGCTCCATGAAGCGGCCCTGCTCGTAGTATTCTAAATCCTTGATGTAGGAAAGATCGGTCTTCTGCGTCTCGTGCAGATACGAGAGCAGCGCGCCCAGCGCGAGCGACGCGGCCGGGTTGTTGCGTGGAAGGCTTGCAAAGCGCTCCTCGCCAAACTGCGCGCGGATGGCTTTTTCGCACGCTTTGAGCTCAAAGCGGTTCTCGCCGCGCTCGACCGCGCAGGACAACTTATCGCGAAGGTATTCGACCAGCTCACCGTTGTCGTAAGCACCCGCACTCAGCACCGCCTCGGCGGGGGAGAAACGGGATAACTCGTTATACAGGTGCTCTGCGCGGTCGTCGCCCGAAAAGGCGGTCACGTGCGTGTGGCCGGTCGTCATGTCGCAGAAGGCCGCGCCGGCGTTCTGCCCGTCCAAAAAGATGCCACAGAGGAAGTTGCCGCGCCGGTCGTCGAGGCATGCGCTGTCGATGACCGTGCCGGGCGTGATGACGCGGATGATATCGCGCTTGACAAGGCCCTTGGCGAGCGCAGGGTCCTCGGTCTGCTCGCAGATGGCGACCTTGTAGCCCTTGGCGATCAGGCGCGCGATGTAGGCGTCGCTCGAATGATAGGGAATGCCGCACATCGGCGTCTGATCCTCCGCCGCCTTGCCGCGGTCGCGGGTCGTTAGCGTCAAATCGAGCTCGCGCGAGGCGAGCTGAGCATCCTCGTTGAACATCTCGTAGAAGTCGCCCAAGCGGAAAAAGAGGATCGAATCCTTATTCTGTTCCTTGATCTCCAAATACTGCTTCATCATCGGCGTGATCTCGGCCATGATTCGTCCTCGCTTTCTTTCTCTCTAAAATCTGAAATTTACACGGTAAAGTCGGAGCCCGCGGGCATTTCGCCGAGGCGGTCGCCGAGCTTACGTTTCAATCTTTCATAGGCTTCCTTGCCCGTGCAGTGGCCCGTGAAGTAGTGCGCGACCTTGTCGCCGCGCAGCTTTTCGCCCACGGCGTCGACCAGCTCGTCCGGCTCGCTCTTGCCGAGCGAGGGGTTATAGAGGTGGAAGCCTGCAAACACCGCGTCGGGCGCTCTGCCGAGCACGTCCTCGGCGCTTTTCAGGATATTCACGATGCCGCAGTGCGCGCAGCCCGCGAACAGCGCGGTCTTGCCGTTTTCCGTGACCAATAGATCCTGCTCGTGGCGGAACGTGTCGCGCGGATAGTCCTCGCCGATCTTCTCGCGCAGCGTGTCGTTCGCGCCGCTCCACAGCTCGCGGCCCGGAACGGCGGAGAAAACCGTCAGTTCTTCGTCAAGCTTCTGCACGCCATCGCAGAGAACGAAGCGGTCCTCGTAATTCTTGAGCACCGCGTCCATGCCGATGTAGGCGCACTTGCTGGGCGTGACGACGTAGTACTGGCCCCAGACGGCCTTCTGCATATAGACCTTGGCGCGGTCGTTCAGCTTCAAAAACGCTTCGAGGCCGCCGCAGTGGTCGTTGTGCGCGTGGGACAAAAAGGCGATGTCGACCTGCGTCAAATCGACGCCGAGCGCCTTGGCATTGTCGATAAACTGCGCGTCGGGCCCCATGTCGAAAAGGATCTTGTGCTGCGCGGTCTCGATGTACATCGACAGGCCGTGCGCGCAGGCGACGGTGTCTCTGCACGTGCTGTTTTCCATCAAAATGACGACTTTCATCAAAAAAGCCCCCTTTTCTTTATTCCTCTACCGCTTCGCCGTAGAGCGCCCAGGTGTTGCTGTCGGTGATCTTCGCTTTGGCAAATGTGCCGATCAGGGCCTTGTCGCCCTTCATGCGCACGAGACGGTTGCCCTCCGTGCGCGCGGCGAGGGGGAATGCCTCGTCGTCGCTCTCGCCGTCGACAAGGACTTTCACCGTCCTGCCGATGTAGGCTGCGTGCTTTTTCGCGCTGATGTCGTTCTGCGCGTCGACCAGCTTTTCAAACCAGACCTGCTTTTCCTCGCGCGAGACGGGGTCGTCCATCTTCGCCGCCGGCGTGCCGGGACGCGAGGAGAAAATAAAGGTGAAGAGCGCGTCGAACTGCGTCTTTTCTACAAGATCGACAGTCTGCATCGCTTCGTCCTCGGTCTCTCCTGGGAAGCCGATGATGACGTCGCTCGTGAGCACCATGCTTGGCATGACGCTTCGCGCGTAGGCGATCATTTCCTCGTACTTTGCGCGCGTATAGGGGCGGTTCATCGCTTTCAGAACGCGGTCGCACCCGGACTGGACGGGGAGGTGGAGCTGCTTTGCAACGTGCTCGCAGCGTGCCATCGTGTCGAAAAGTTTGTTGGTCGCGTCCTTCGGCTGGCTCGACATAAAGCGGAGCCAGTAGTCGCCGGGAATGGCGTTGATGGCGGCGAGCAGGTCTGCAAAGTCGTACTCGGTGTCCAAATCTTTTCCGTAGCTGTTCACGTTCTGGCCGAGAAGGGTGATCTCCTTGTAGCCCTCGGCGATGAGGCCGCGGCATTCCTCGATGATCTTCTCCGGCTCGCGGCTGCGCTCGCGGCCGCGGACGTAGGGCACGATGCAGTACGAGCAGAAGTTATTGCACCCGTACATGATGCTGACCCACGCGCGCACGCCGCCCTCGCGCACGATGGGGAGGTCCTCGGCGATGCGGCCATGCTCGTTCTCGATGGAGAAAACGCGCTTATTCTTCGTGTATACCTCGTGCAGCAACTCGGGGAGCCGCCATTCGGCCTGCGGGCCAAGCACAAGGTCGACGTGGTGGTAAGAATTTTTTACCTTGTCGGCCACGACCTTCTGCTGCGCCATGCAGCCGCAGAGGCAGATGATCTGGTCCGGCTTGGCGGCCTTCGTGTGGCTGAGGCGGCCCAAGTGGCCGTAAACGCGCTTTTCCGCGTGCTCGCGGATGGCGCAGGTGTTGAGCAGGATGACGTCGGCCTGATTCTCGTCGCGCGTAAGCTCATAGCCCATCTCGCGCAGCATGCCCATGAGCACCTCGCCGTCGGCCACGTTCTGCTGGCAGCCGAACGTGTCGACCAGTGCGAGCGGCGTGCGGGTGCGGCGGTCGTTCATCTCGCGCATCTTGCGCGTAAATTCCTTCTGACGCGCGAGCTCCTGCTCGCTGACGATGACTTCTTTGCGTTCCAAGGGATGTTTCCTCCCGAATCTCGATAGTTTAGCAATATAGTATATCATGTTCGCGCAAACGTGGCAAGGCCGCAGCGCGGCTTCCGGCGCGAAAAATCCACAGCTTTTACAATTCCGGTGACTTTTCCTCACCCATGTGGTATGCTATGGAAAACCTGAACTCCAAAGGAGGGCTTTCCATGGCGGCGTTTTATCAAAAATTTCTGCGCAAGCATCTTGACTTATCGTCTCTCAGCGTGATGCGGCGGGAGGACAACGATCCCTATTTCTGCACGCCCAAGGGCGCTTCTATCTTCGGCTGGGCGGGCGTGGACGGCATCCACTTCTGCTTTGTCCGCGGTTTTGGCGAAACGGTCTTCGCCGTGAGCCCGATGAACGGTGGCAAGGACTGCGTGCACGTCATCGCGCGCGATTTCAGCGATTTTCTGCGCCTGCTGCTCGCGACCGGCGACAGCGCGGCGCTCGAGCAGGCGTGGCAGTGGGACGAGGCGCAATTCGACGCCTTCCTTGCCGAGAATCCGCCGACGGACGAGCAGAAGGCGGTGCTCTCGCAGATCACCACAGTCTTTTCCCTCACGCCGATGGAGCGGCCGTGGCAATACCTGCGCAAGCTGCAAGCGGAGTTCGATCTCAGCAAGCTCAAATTCACCGAGGACTTCTACGACCCCGAAATGAATCCCGACGCGCCCGAACAGAAAGAGGACTGGAAGGTCTATTTTGACAGCAGCTTTTGGGGCCACCACGGGCGCGAGCGCGCGGGCAGGGAGATGAGCGTACAAAAGTGGTTTTCGTGGGCGGGGCGCGACTGGTTCGTGCCGTCGGTCTATCTCTGTGCCAAGGGCATCGTCATCGACTTCTGTATGCGCGCGGAGGCTTCCGCGCTGCGCGGCTTTATGGAAAAGTGGGGGATCGATCCCGAAAGCGACGAGTCCATCGACTTCTCGCGCGACGAACGCGAACAGATGGAGCGCGAGCACCCGCTCAGCCTCGGTTTTACCCCCAGCCTCACCTTGAACGGTACGAAGCTCCGCCCGAGCCACGGCTGCGGCGTCATTTTCCTGCCGGAGCAGCCCGGCTTCTGCGCCGACGCAGAGCCCGCCATGGCGCACTACGGCCTCGACCGCGCGTATGGCTGGAGCATCCGCCGCGCGGCGTTCCCGTTCGTCACGAAGCGCGCGCCGAAGCTCAAGTCGCTCGCCGTCACGATGACGGCGGACGAGGTGCGCGTTCCCGGCCCGCGCTTCCGCGCGGACAGGGCGGGCGACACGTTCGCCTTTTCCCACCGCGGCACGAAGTATCTTCTCACGGTGCAGGAGGTCGAGCCGCAGGAATTGCCGCGCGAGCGGATGAATCTCGACCCGCGGTTCGACTATCCGACGCACTTCACGGCCATCAGCTTTACGCTCACGCCCGAGCCGCCGGAACACTCGATCTTCGTCGAGGACTGCGCCGAGGGCGACCGCCCGCGCCAGGTCAGACGCGAGACCGCTTCCTTTGCGCCCGAGGCACAGAACGACTTCTGCGTCGGTATCATCGGCGGCGCGGACGGGCCGGTCGCCGTCGTCGTGGGCGAAGCGGCGCAGGGGAAGCTTCACACCGCGTGCTCGTCGCTGCACTTTGCGGCGGTCGACCACGTCGACTGGCGCGTCGGCTTCCGCGAAACACCGTGGGAAGCGGGGACGTTCGCGCTTATCTAACTACTTTTTCTGCGATCTCCGGTACTCCGTCGGCAGGACGCCGAAGGCCTTGTGGAATTCGGTGGAAAACTTGCTCTGGCTCTCGTAGCCGACGGCGCGCGCGACCTGCGCGACGTTCTCGTCGCCCTCGAGTAGCAGCTTTGCCGCGTGCTGCATGCGGTGCTCGCGGATGTGCGAGGCGAGCGAACTGCCGTAGACGGACTTGAAGAGCGCCTTCATCGTCGAGGGGTTCATCAAAAACATGCGCGACAGCTCGTCGATCGTCACGCGGCTTGAAAGGTGCTGCGTCAGGTAGTCGTGCACGGCGCGGATGGTCTCGATCTGCTCACTTGTGCCGCCGCCCTCGTACACCTCGGCGTCGAGCGGGGGCAGGTGCGGCGCGCCGGTGGCGGCCTTGCTCTCCTCCTCGGGACAGGAAATCTCCATCGTGCGCTCGATCATGCGGTGCAATAGCTGCGCCTGCTCGTTTTCCGACGCGCGGTAGTAGACCTCTTTCCCCACGCGGCGCGAAACGAGAAGCCCGCTCTCGCGCAGCTGCCTCAAATGGTGCGACACCGCGGGCGAGCTCATGCCGACCATCGCGGAGAGGTCGATGACGCACTCCTCGCAGTGGCACAGCAGCCAGAAAATGCGCACGCGGCTGCTGTCGGAGAGCTGCTTGAACACGTCCGCCACGGTCTGGAAGCTGCCGATCGTTTCCACCGATTCCTGCAGCTCCCGCATCGTGCCCTCGTCGCTGTGCTGGTGGGGTAAATGCACTTCGCTCATCGTTGTTCCGCCTTTCTTTTTGGGGCCTGCGGGCGCGTCCGTATCCCGTTTGGAAGTTTGTTTCGCCCGAACGGAAGAGACATGCGTGCAGCCCTTGACTTTTGCCTTTGCGGACATTATAGTACGGTCATCAGGATTAAACAAGCACTTAATCGTTAAATATTTCGTGCCGAAAAGGAGAAACATACCATGAAAAAGACCTATCAGATCGAAGTCGACTGCGCCAACTGCGCCAACCTCATGGAAGAAGCCACCAAGAAGACCGAGGGCGTTGCCGACGCCGTCGTGAACTTCATGACCCAGAAGATGACCGTCGAGTTCGCCGAGGGTCAGGACCCCAAGGCCGTGATGAAGGCCGTCCTCAAGAATTGCAAGAAGGTCGAGGACGACTGCGAGATCTATCTGTAAGAGATTTTCTCCCTCTCACGCCCCGGACGAACGCACCGGGGCGCTTTCTTAGGCAAAATTCAAATTCTCCCCTTCAAGGAGGTCATCTTTATGACGAAAAAGCAGAAAAAGATGCTTTACCGCATCCTGATCGCGGCGGCGCTGTTCCTCGCCGCGAAATTCATTCCCATGCCGATGCTCGTCTCCACCGCGCTCTACTTCGCCGCCTATGTCACCATCGGCTACGACATTCTGCGCAAGGCATGGAAGGGCATTCGCAACCATCAGGTGTTCGACGAAAACTTCCTGATGGCGGTCGCCACGATCGGCGCTATCGCGCTCGCGATCTACGAAAAGAGCGGCGACTATGACGAGGCCGTGGCCGTTATGCTGTTCTACCAGATCGGCGAGCTGTTCCAGAGCTACGCGGTCGGCAAGTCCCGCCGCAACATCACGGCGCTGATGGACATCCGCCCCGACTACGCCAACATCGAGCGCGACGGCAAGCTCGAGCAGGTCGACCCCGATGACGTGGCCGTCGGCACGGTCATCACCGTCCAGCCGGGCGAGAAAATTCCTATCGACGGCGAGATCGTCGAGGGCGCGTCCACGCTCAACACCGCGGCGCTGACGGGCGAGAGCCTCCCGCGCGACGTGATGACCGGCGACGAGGTCATTAGCGGCTGCATCAACATGACGGGTGTTCTGAAGGTCAGGACCACGAAGGCCTTCGGCGAGTCTACGGTGTCCAAGATTTTGGAGCTGATGGAAAACTCCAGCTCGCACAAATCCCGCTCCGAGGCGTTCATCTCCCGCTTTGCCCGCGTCTACACCCCCGCCGTGTGCTACAGCGCGCTGGCGCTGGCCATTTTGCCCCCGGTCATCAATCTTTTGATGGGCAATGCCGCCTCGTGGGGCGTGTGGGTCTACCGCGCGCTCACGTTCCTTGTTATCTCCTGCCCCTGCGCGCTGGTCATCAGCATCCCGCTCAGCTTCTTCGCGGGCCTCGGCGGCGCGAGCCATGAGGGCATCCTCATCAAGGGCTCGAACTACTTGGAGGCGCTGTCCAAGACCAAGATCGTCGTCTTCGACAAGACCGGCACGCTCACGCAGGGCGTGTTCGAGGTCACGGGCGTGCACCACAGCCCGATGGAGGACCGCAAGCTGCTTGAATACGCGGCGCTCGCCGAGTGCGCATCCTCGCACCCCATCAGCAGGAGCTTACAGAAGGCCTGCGGCGTGGAGCTCGACCGCTCCCGCGTGACGGACATCGAAGAGCGCGGCGGCCGCGGCGTGGTCGCGACCGTGGACGGCCACAGTGTGGCCGCGGGCAACGGCAAGCTCATGGATGAGCTCGGCGTCAAGTGGCAGGACTGCCACAGCGTCGGTACGATCGTCCACATGGCGGTCGACGGCGAGTACGCTGGCCACATCGTGATCTCCGATGTCGTCAAGAACGACGCGCGCGACGCCATCGCGGCCCTCAAGCGCGCGGGCGTGCAGAAGACCGTCATGCTCACGGGCGACATCAAGAAGGTCGCCGACCACGTCGCGCAGGAGCTCGGCGTCGACGAAGTGCACGCCGAGCTGCTCCCCGGCGACAAGGTCGCGCGCCTCGAGCGACTGCTGGGTGAAAAGGGCAAGGATGACTGCCTCGCTTTCGTCGGCGACGGCATCAACGACGCGCCCGTGCTCTCCCGCGCGGATATCGGCATCGCGATGGGCGCGATGGGCTCCGACGCCGCCATTGAGGCAGCGGACGTCGTGCTGATGGATGACGATCCGATGAAGATTGCCAAGGGCATCCAGATCTCGCGCAAGTGCATCCGCATCGTGTACGAGAACATCGTTTTCTCGCTCGGCGTGAAGCTGACGTGCCTGCTGCTCGTCGCCATCGGTATCGCGAACATGTGGATGGGCATCTTCGCCGACGTCGGCGTGATGGTCTTAGCGGTTCTCAATGCAATCAGAGCGCTGCGCACTTCAAAAAACTGACAAAGTCAGTTTTTTGAGCAGAATTTCACTGCGCTCAGCGCACGCGCCAAAGGCGCGCACATTCGCTCCGTGCAAAGTGTTTTTTGGCACGCACATGTCGTTCCAAAAAACGATTTCAATTTATTTGCGCCGTGCGCGGCGCAAAGTCTGCGACGCTTATTTTGCGGGCAGCAAAGTCTGCGACGCTTTTACAAACGAGAGGACGGCATTTGCCGTCCTCTTTTTGTTGTGCATTGCAATGCAGGCTTTCTTTTCGTATAATAACCGTATCAAAACGATTTTGGAGGACACCACCATGAAGGTCAGCGTGATCCAGATGAATATGCGCTCGCTGGAGAGCAAAGCGAACTTTGACCGCGCGGAGGCGCTCGTGCGCCGCGCTGTCGGGGAAAACGGCCCCGACGTTGTCGTCCTGCCCGAGACGTGGAACACAGGCTTCATGCCCGCGGGCGACCTTGCCGCGGCGTGCGATGAAAACGCGAAAGCCGTGCGCGCTCGTTTTTCCCCGCTCGCGCGCGAGCTGAATGTCAACATCGTGGCGGGGAGCGTGTCGAACAGACGCGGCAGCAAGATCTACAACACCGCCTGCGTCTTTGACCGCGCGGGCGCGTGCATTGCCGAATACGACAAGACCCATCCCTTCACGCCGATGGGCGAGCACGAGGTCTACACCCCCGGCGATCACCTCGTCACCTTCACGCTGGATAGCGTGCGCTGCGGCCTTCTCATTTGCTACGAGGTGCGCTTCCCCGAGCTGTGGCGCACGCTGGCGCTGCGCGGAGCGCAGGTCATGTTCCTGCCCGCCCAGTGGACGGCCGCGCGGCAGTACCACTGGGAGACGCTCACCGCCGCCCGCGCGATCGAAAACCAGCTCTTTGTCGTCTCGTGCAACGCCTGCGGCGAGCGCGACGGCACGCTGTACGGCGGCTTTTCGCGCATCCTCGACCCGCTGGGCGCGGTCTTAGCCCAAGGCGGCGGGGAAGAGGAGATCGTCACCGCCGACTTGGACCTTTCCTCCATCGCGCCCCTCCGCGCCCGCGTCCCCGTTTTCCACGACCGGCGGCCCGCGCTCTACCGGCTGTAAGGCATCAAAAACCGACAGCAAAAGAGGCATCAACAGAAATGAAGATCACCCTGCTTGCATCGTTTCTCGTCATGGCGGCGTATTTTCTCCTGCTGTACGCCGGCGTCGGGCTCATTCAGGAGAAGAAATTCTTCTCCTCCGCGCCGCGTGAGGTCTTCGCCGCCGTTCCTGAGAGAAAAGCCGAGCGCTTCCGCGGCGCGCATATCCTCGGCTGGTACCTCGGCATCTTGGCGATGCTGCTGTTTCTCGGTGCGGCAGTCCTCGCCGCGTGGGACGGCATCAAAAACAGCTTCCCTTCGGCGCGTTTTTCGCGCGCTACCTCGTCATCCTCTATGTCATGGAGGTCTACGACATTCTCTTTTTCGACTGGGTGCTGCTGTGCCATTCGAACTTCTTTCCTCATTTTTACCCCGAGGTCAAGGGCATCGCCGCCCCGCAGCTGTTCGGGTACAACAAAAAAGCGCACTTCATGCACTTTTTGCTCTATATCCCTTTCTCCGCCGCCCTCGCGTGGGTTTGCACGCTTTTTTGAGGTACAATTTCACATCAAAATTTAATAGGACAAGGAGACACACACGATGAACCGCAAAAAGAGAAAAACGGCCCTCATTCTTCTGGTTGCCGTCCTCTGCGTGATCGTCCTGCTCGGCATCCGCGGGACGCGAAAAACTATTGACAAAACCGTTCCCGCAAGGGTCTACGAGGACAACGGTACGACTTACGCGCCCTCCTCCATCACCATTTCCGGCACGCTCAAAAAGACGTGGTCCTCCACCAGCTTTGTCGGGACCTTTGCCATGGACGGCTACGAGCCCTCGTGCAGAGACGGCACAGAAGCCAGGATCAACTGGGGGGACAACGAGTATCCGATCCTCACCTTTTTCTATGCGGGCAACTTTTCACAGCTCGACGTGAAAAGCATCGACATTGACAAAGACATGGACCGTATGATGGTCACCCTGAACGACGGCACGATCATCGCCTCAGAAAACTACTTTGTCCCCACAGAAGCAATGAACGGCAACTAACGGTAATTTTTCCCGCCGCATTTGCCGCCTCCGGCGGCAAACAGGCAAAATCCCTCCCGTGCCGCATTCGCTGCCTCCGGCAGTGAACAGGCCCCCGCACCCTAAATCCACGCACTATCTCCCATCGCGTCCCCGCCGCATTTTCTGCCCTCACGGGCAGAAAACAGGCGCCAGCGTCGCAGACTTTCGCGTCCGCAGACGCGAAATAAATTTTAATCGTTTTTTGGCGCGACAGAAGGTGAATTGCCGCAAAGCGGCAAGAGAAGCCGTCCTGGGGCGTGCGCGTGCCAAAAAACACTTCTCACGGAGCGCGTGTCGCAGACGCCCTACGGGCGGCAAGGCACGAAGCGCAGTGCAAACCTGCTCAAAAAAGAGAGGCTGGCCAAATGGCCAGCCTCTCTTTTTTGAAGAACTTATTCCTCGCGGAAGACAAATCCGTTCTCGTCCGCCTTTTCGATGACGGCGAGCGCCTTGTAGGGGATACCGCTCGCGCGGAAGCGGTCGCCGCCGCCCTGGAAGCCCTTTTCCACGGCGATGCCGATGCCTTCGAGCTTCGCGCCCGCCTCGTTGACGATATCGACAAGGCCCTGCACGGCGAAGCCGTTGGCCATGAAGTCGTCGATGATGAGCACGTGGTCGTCCGCGTTCAGCCACTCCTGAGAGACGAGCAGCGTGACTCTCTTCTTGTAGGTGTAGGAGAACACCTCGCTCTGGTACAGGCCGCTTTCGATGTTGTCGCTCTTGGCCTTCTTGGCGAAGAGCATGGGGACGCCGTACTTCTGCGCGCAGATGGTCGCAAGCGCGATGCCGCTGGCCTCCGCCGTCAGAACGACAGTGATCTTGCTGGTGTCGAAATACTTGGCGAACTCGTCCGCAATGTCCTCGAGCAGACGGGTGTCGACGCGGTGGTTGAGGAAACCGTCGACCTTGACGATGTTGCCGGGCAGGACTCTGCCCTCGCGGCGGATGCGCTCCTGAAGAAGCTCCATGGAATTACCCCTCCTGAAAAAATAATTTCTGACGAAATTTTTCGATTGAAATGGTAACTTCCATTTAACAGGATTTTTGTGCAGAATGCAACACGGCAACTTTGACAAGAATTTGTGCTTTTTTTGCCTCTTTCCGTCTATTTTGGCGGCGGGAGCGCCGTTACGTCCCGTTTTGTATCGTTTTGGCAAAGCCCGCGGCAAAAAGCCGCGCGGCGTTGACGGCTTCTTCGAGCGAATTGCCCGCCGTGCCGACCTCGACGAGAAGCGAGCCCGTCGTCATGTGCTGGTTGTAGCGGGAGTTGCGCACGGTGACGGGGCGCATGAGGGTCGGATAGTCTTTGTACAGGGTTTCCTGCACGGCGCAGGCGAGCTTTAAGTTCTCGCGCCAGAGATCGTGACTCAGGCCTCCGCCGTTCGACCCGATGACGAATTCGAGCTGTGCGGCGTTTTTATCTTCGCCGCACAGCAGCTTGAACTGCTGGCCGTTCGCGTCCTGCACCGCGTCGCGGTGCACATCGAGCACGAACGAGATCGAGGGGTACTTTTGCAAGTAGCTTTCGATCGACGCGAGCGAGCGGTTGTAAGCGCCCGAATAGCTCGGAAAGTCGTAGAGCGAGCGGTCGTGCACGACGCTGATGCCCGCGTCGGTCATCACCTGCGCCATTTCGTCACCGATGCGGATCATATTGCAGTTCGTGTCCAGCGTGCGGAACGTGTCGGACACGTCGTATTCCTGCCCCGGCGGCATCGTGTAGCTCTCCGAGCCGTGGGTGTGGATGATGAGCACCTGCGGCCCCTCCGCACCGAGCTTTGCTGCATAATCGCCCGAGAGCATCGAGGCGTCGAGCGCGGCATCCGAGCCGTTGTTGATGTACACATTGCCGAATACCGTATAGCCCGAGGGGTCGGACGCCTTGAGCGTGCGGGCGGGCGAGCCGTTTTCCGTCACGGCGATCTCGTCCGGCGTCTCCTCCTGCGTGAGCACCGTGCCCTCGCTGTCCTGCGCGTCGCCCGTTTCGTCCGCGCTGTCATCGGGCTTTTGCTCAAGCTCTGCCGACCATGCCTGCGCGATGTTCTCCTCGCCCTCGCGCAGAAGCGGCGTCGCGTGCAGCGCGAGCGACGTTCGCAGGCTGAGAAAGTCCTCCCCGCCGTCGCCGCGCTCGTAGCGCAGCAGCATCACGCCCAGCGTTTCGTCCTTGAGCGAGCGGAGCGCATCGCGCGCGTCCTTCGCCGGCGCCGTGACACTCACGCCCCAGAGCGTCGCCGCCGAGAGCGCGAGCGAGCACAGCATCCGTCCTGTCCGTTTCTTTTGCATTGCGTTTCACCTCTTGGGACAATCCTATGTGCGCACCCGCGCCGATATGACATAGCGCGCCCGCCGCTTTTCGCTTGCAATTTCCGCTTTCGCGTGGTATGGTGGTGGCAGCGGAGAAAAACTCATATAGTTTCGCTGACATGGCGCGAAAGTTTCTACGGAGCCGCCGAAAGGCTCTGCTATGGGTGCTCAGCCGGGGGAGAAGTCCCCGGGCGGGGCGCTTTTTCTTTTGCACAAAGCTAAAACAGGAGTGACTGATATGAAGATCCTCAAGGGCAATCTCGTTTCCGTACCGGCGCTCGGCAAGCTCGAGATCGTCGAGCACGGCTGCCTCGTCCTGCATGACGACGGCAGCATCCAAAGCTTTGAGAAAGCCGCGCCGCAAAGCGCCGACGCGGAAGTCATCGACTACGGCGACGCGCTCATCATGCCGTCTTTTGTCGACATGCACCTGCACGCGCCGCAGTACCCTATGCTCGGCATGGGCATGGACCTGCCGCTGATCGACTGGCTCAACACCTACACGTTCAAGACCGAGGCGCGCTTTGAAGACAGCGACTACGCCCGCCGCATTTACAAAAAGCTCGCGAGCGACCTCATCACGAGCGGCACGACGCGCGTTTGCATGTTCTCGTCCCTCCACACGGACGCGACGCTCATTTTGATGGAAGAGCTCGAAAAGGCGGGCGTCACGGGCTATGTCGGCAAGGTCAACATGGACCGCAACGGCAGCCCCGAGCTTCAGGAAACGACCAAGCAGTCCAAGCGCGAAACGCTGCGCTGGCTGGACGCGTGCGGGCGCTTTAAGACCGTCAAGCCCATCCTGACGCCGCGCTTCACCCCGTCGTGCACCGACGAGCTGATGAGCTGGCTCGGCAAGCTCGCCGCGGAGCGCGGGCTGTACGTCCAGTCGCACCTGTCTGAAAACAAGGGCGAGATCGCGTGGGTCAAAGAGCTCTGCCCCGACTGCGCGCAATATTGGGAGAGCTACGACCGCGCAGGGCTGTGGAAGGACCACACCGTCATGGCGCACTGCGTCCACTCCGACGAGCGCGAGCGCGAGGCCATGCGCGAGCATGGCGTCGTCACGGCGCACTGCGCGGGGTCGAACATCAACATCTGCTCGGGCGTCGCGCCCGTGCGGACGCTGCTGCGCGAGGGCAACCTCGTCACGCTCGGGTCGGATATCGCAGGCGGCGCGCTGCTGGCGATGAACAAGGTCATCACCATGTCCATCCGCGCGTCGAAGTTCCGCCACATGCAGAGCGACGGGAAGGACGAATTCTTGACCGTCGAGGAGGGCTACTACCTCGGCTCCACGGCGGGACACGAGTATTTCGGCGGCCACGGCGGCTTTGTCCCCGGCGACAAACTCCACGCCATCGTTGTCGACGATTCCGACTTCACCGAGGCCGCGCACCCGCTCACGGTGCGCGAGCGCTTTGAACGCGCGATCTACATGATGCACCGGCACAACATCGTCTCCGTCTGGTCGGAGGGGAAAAACGTCGTTCGCCGATGAAAAGCAGGGGAGAGGGCGCGCCCCTCTCCCCGATTTTGGAAAATCACAAAAATTTTTGGACAAACTATTGACAAAAGGCCTCCTTATTTGGTATAGTAGCTTCTGTCCTGTCGAGCAGGAATATTTGGCGGCATAGCTCAGCTGGCTAGAGCATGCGGTTCATACCCGCAGTGTCCCCGGTTCAAATCCAGGTGCCGCTACCATGTAGCACGGGATGCGAAAGCATCCCGTGTCTCATATGGCCCGTTGGTCAAGTGGTTAAGACACGGCCCTTTCACGGCTGTAACATGGGTTCGAATCCCGTACGGGTCACCAACTTGGAGGCTTAGCTCAGCTGGTTAGAGCGCCTGCTTCACACGCAGGAGGTCACTGGTTCGAGTCCAGCAGTCTCCACCAAAACCCTTGGAATCTTAATGATTTCAAGGGTTTTTTCTTTTATCAAAAAATGATAGTTTTTTGCTTTACAGTGCTTTCCTTATATTTTCTCAGCAAATTGATAGTATTTTATCGCAATGAAAAAGAGACGCTTTCGCGTCTCTTTTTTCATTACCTCTCCTGCACCTTTTTGCCGCTGATGTGGTCGATGCTGATGCGGAACATCTGGACGGCCTTGCCGGAGGCGGCGACTTCGTCGTCGACCATTTTCTCGGTGGGGTAGTATTTCATCGCGAACTTTTTGCACAGCGCGTCGCTCTCGCCGCGGTCCGCGACGAGGCGGCAGCGGCCGAAGACGACGGCGCTCTTCAAAAACGGGGCCCAGGCCTCGTCCGTTTCGACGGTCTCGTCGCCGTACACAGTGAAGCAGACCTTGTCGCTCCTCTTGAGCGCGTCCACCTTGTGGCCGACCTTGGAGCCGTGGAAAATGATCTCCTGCGCGCTCTCGTCGTACAGGTAGTTGATGGGCACCGCGTAAGGATAGCCGTCGTCGCCGCTGACGGCCAGCACGCCGCGGCGAGCCTCGTGCAGGAGCTTTTTTGCCTCCTCCACGCTGATCTCGTTTGCCTTTTTGCGAACAGGTCTGAACATGGTCTCGTCCTCCTCATACTGCCGACCGTGTCGGCTATTTCTCGCCGCCATTATACCGGTTTTCCCCCGATATTGCAACGGGGAAGCGGCGGCAAGAGCTTTGATGGCAGCAAAAAAGAGACGCTCACTGCAAAAGCGTCTCTTCTACTTCTTTCCGTCTTTTTTCTTCAGCAGCTCCACCATGCCGCACACGAGCGCGGCCTCCTCCTCGCTCAAATCGGAGATGTCGAGAAAGCGCTTGTCCTGGCGGCAGAGCAGGTAGTCCACTGTGACGCCGAACAGGTCCGCCAGACGCACCATGACCTCGTAGGACGGCAGGCGGATATCCGTCTCATACGACGAGACCATCGCCGCGGTCACGCCGATGCGCTTTGCCACCTGCGCCTGCGTCAGGTGCCTGTCCCTGCGGAGCTGTTTCAGCCTTTGCGAGAAATCCAACATACGCCGCGCGCCTCCTTTGCCCTATATAGTTTACACGGCGCAAGTTTTCCATTAGAAATATTTATTATACATATTAGTTGATATTTTGGAGATATCTGTTACAATAAAACCTTGAGAGGACCCGTAGGAACGGCAGACCAACAACGTTTCGGAGGGATGGAGAGTGAAAAGTACCGTGACACCGCTGCGCGGCAGGCGCGTCCTGCTCGTGGAGGACAACGCGATCAACCGCGCCATCGCGCGCTCGTTTTTAGAGAGCGCGAGCGCGCCTGCGGCGTGTCGCGGCATTTATCAAAGCCCATCGAATTGACCGCCCTGCACGCGGCGCTGTGCGAGGTCCTGCGCGAAAATTGACAACGAATCGCAATCTAAGCAGCAAAAAATACGCTGTGGAATCATCCACAGCGTATTTTTTCATTTTGGGAAAGGTCTCACTTCGCCATCGCGCGATAGAGGAACGTGACAATCTGGGCGCGCGTGCAGTCGGCGTTCGGGGAGAACGTGGTCGTGCTCGTGCCGTTGGTCACATTGTTCTCGACCGCCCAGTTGACGGCGGAGGCATAGTAGGCGCTCGCGGCGACGTCGGTGAAGCTGCTCGCGCTGGCCGCAGCCGGGCTGGCGTTCGCTCTCCACTGGAAGGTGACGGCCTGTGCGCGCGTGACGGAAGCATCCGGTGAGAAGGTCGTGCTGCTCGTGCCGGTGGTCACGTTGTTTTCCACCGCCCAGGCAACGGCCTTTTCATAGTACGCGCCGCTCTTGACATCGGTGAACGCGGTGGTCGTGGACTTGGGCTCGGGGGAACCGTTGGCTCTCCACAGGAAGGTGACCATCTGGCCGCGCGTGCAGCTCGCGTTGGGGGCAAAGCTCGTGGCGCTCACGCCGGAGGTGACGTTGTTGGCAACGGCCCAGGCAACGGAGTCGGCGTAATAGGCGTCGTCGGCGACGTCGGTAAAGGGCAGGGACGCAGAGCCGTCATAGTTCTTGTCGCTCAGGACAGAGGAGAAGAGGAAGTTGCTGATGTACGCGTACTCATCTCTCTGGTGCACCTTGTGGGTGAGGGAGTTTGCAAAGAGGGCAACGTTCATGCCGTTTTCCTTGTAGGCAAAGCCCTGCACGCCGCCGTTCATGTAGGCCTTGAAGCCGGCTGCGCGCTCGGCCGTATTCGTGGGGATGAAGCCCTCGGTGGGCGTTTTGGTCTTGTCGCTTTTGACGAGGACCGTCGCACCGGACGGGACCTTGGAGAAGAAGCCGAGGCCGTAGGCGTAGAGAATATCGTCGCCGTCAGCAATGTAGCTCGCGTTCACAAGGGTCTTGTTGGGATAGACAACGGGGGTCAGGCAGTCCATCGCGCCGTCCAGCTCGGTGTATTCCACGCCGGCGATGAGGTCAGAGGCGGAGGACGCCGCGGAATAGCTGTAACCGATGTACGGCAGGCCGTTTTTCACGGCGGTCTTTGCGGCGGCGTCGAGCTTCGTCGCGCCTGCGGCGGCGTCTGCCTTGGTCACGTCGGAGGTCGTGGTGAAGCCCATGAGGTTCATCGCGGCGGTGTCGTAGTTCCAGCTTGCGCTCTGGCTGATCTGCGGCGCGTAGACAAAGCCCTTCTCGCTTTCAGCAGGCGTGCCGGGGACGTAGACGGTCGGGGACTTGGTGATGATCTTCGCCTTCACGCTCGTCTTGTCGACGCCCGTGGCAGAGAGCAGATACTTGCCCGCGACGGTCTGATAATCGGTGTAGGAGCAGATGAAATCGCCCATGTGGTCGCCGCTCGTGACCATGCCGACGGTCTTGCCGGCCTTGAGAAGTTCGTTGACGGCGGCGGTGGAGTCTTCGGAGGCGTTGGAGAGGATGACGTCTTTGTTCTTGTCACCTGTGAAGTAGGAGGTCAGCGCCTTGGTGTAAGCGAGCGCGTCGTCGTGATCCACCGCGTCGCCGCAGACGGCGGAGATGCTCTTGTAGGCGGCGGGCTCGGCCACGGTGACCATGTCGAAGCCGCGCGTTTCATTGAAGGAGGTGATGCCCTCGGAGTAGAGGATCGTCCAGCCGTTGATGAGCGTGCCGTCATAGAGCGCGCCGTTGGCGACAGAGCGCTTGGCCTGATACATCGAGACGATCATCGTACCGGCGGGGTAGGTAACGCCGTCATAGGTGAATTCCTTTTCAGTCACGTTGACCTTGACGTCGTTTCTCGTGAGCCACTCCATCATGTCGGCCGCGGCCTGGAGGTTGGTCTGGTTCTCGCCGTCGAGCGGAATGATGTAGCACTCGGGATAGAAGTTGCCGTTCTGGCCCGTGCCGTTGTACTCGGGACGGAAGACGTCCATCTCCGCGCCCTCGACGTCGTTCTGGTCGCACAACCACTGGCCGACCATGCTGTAAGCGTCGGAGTTCAGGTTGTGCACGCCGCGCTGATAGATGGTGACCTGGGATTCAAGATAGGAGAGCTTTTCGGCGGCAACATAGGCGGCGTTGCCGAGGATACCGTACTGCGCCGCCTGCGCGGTATCGTCGTTGTAGGCGGGCAGCTCAACGGTATAGGCAACGGTGCCCTGCAGCATGGCAAACTGGGGGGTGTAGCTCGTGGACATATCGTCCCACGGGTCTTCCCAGTAAGTCTCGGTGCCGTTGCCGGTGTAGCTCAGGTAATCGCGCTGAGGGATCACATAGCTGTTGTAGCCATCGTTGTTGGCGACCGCCGCGATGCCCAGCGCCTCGCCGCCGGTGATGAGGTGCTCGGCGAGCAGATCGTACTCAAAGTTCGGCTCGTGCGGGGGATCGCAGGGCTCGCACTGGAAGGCCTGCACACGGCCGTGGAACTCGGCAAGCGACATGGGGTTGAACGTGCCGATGAGCTGCTGCATGTTGGCCGTCTCGCTCGTGGTCTGGAAGGAGTTGTCGCGGTTGAGGTCGTAGCCGTTGGTGGAGTGTCTCGTCAGATAGGTACGGCCGTCGACGTTCTCCTCGGGGACGAGGATGAAGAACACGTCGGACAGCAGCTCGTCCTTGACGTTTACAGTGTTGCTCTTCACGGTGTAATACTTTTCAAGGTCGACCTTGCCGGACTTGCCGTTGTTGTCAGCGGTCAGGTAGCCGAGGTAGCTGGCCTTATCCTTGACGAGGTCGGGAACGGCGACGCTGCCCTCCGCTCCGACAGGGCCCATCTCTTCCTTGAGCTCTTTTTCGCCCGCGGCGGTGAAGCCGGTGAGCGTCTTGTAGTCGATGGTCTTCTCGCTCGTGATCATCTTGGCGAAGTCGAGTACGCCGTCGGTGGCGGCGACCTCGTTGGAGTGGATGTTGGAATACATCACAGGAACGCGGATCTCGTCGAGCTTGCCGGACTTGATCTGGGCGAGCACGGCATCGGGATCGGTCTCGGCCTGCTCGGTCAGGGCGAGCCACTTGCTCACGCTCGCCTTGGAGTCGGCGACGATCAGGTAGGGCATATCACGGCCCGCGGTGGACTGGCCCATGGAGAATCTTTCAACATACAGGCCGTTCTTCGTACCGTTCGCCGCGATCGTGTCGAGCTCCTTGTAGATCTCCCACATAGTGTTGAAGTTCTCATACGGCGCGACCTTGACGCTTGCGGAGCCGATCGCCTTGCCGCTATTTTTGGCCGTCAGGTCAAAGTAGCCGCAAAGGTCGATGTAGTAGCTGCCGTTCACATGGGGCACGCTGTAGTCGGGTGTCGTCTCGCCGGTTCTGCGGTTGGTGGAATAGAAGTAGTTGTTCACATGGAAGGAGACATCGAGCACGGCCTTGCCGTTTTTCTCGTTCGCCGTCAGCTTGATGTCCGTGAACTGGTGTTCGTCCTTGCCCTCGATCATCCAGCTGTTAAGATCTCCGCCCGCATAGGCGTAGGGGAAGAGCTCTTCGTTGACATAGGGGCGGGAATCGTCACGCTCCAGCGCGAGCGTGACCGTCCCGGCAGTGATCGCCGCGGCAAGCGCTTCTTTGCTCATGCCGGAAACGGGAATGGAAAGGGAAACGTCCTTCCCATCCTTGCCCGTGACGAGCGTGATGGTCGCGTCCACATTGAACTTGGTGCCAAGGAGCGCATCGTCCTTGGGGTTCATGTCCTGGAAGCTGACTGCAAACGCGGACGTGACCGCGAGCGAGAGCGTCATTACCAGGGCCATCAGCAGCGCGAGCGCTTTGCTGACAGAGTTTGGATAATGTTTCATGGTTTTCGTCCTCCAGAGTGGTCTTATGCCGCCACACACAGCGGCGGAAAGTTGATGGGTTTAGTGTAACTCAATAAAAATACATAGTCAAGAGAATATTCATACCTAATCATGCCAAATTTCAGCGTTGAATCTGTATTTTTGTTCATCATTTTTCACAAAGCAGTGCGTCAAGCCACCGTCTTTCAGATCCTTTTGTGAATGTATTCGCAAATTTATACAGAACCGTGCTGCATAGGATATTCTTCTTCGCCGCGATTGCAAATGACGGCGGGGCGCATTATAATAAGAGGCAATCATCATTCAAACGCAGGAGGAACCGAATATGCGGCTGCAAAGCGCAATCTTTACACTGGGCGATACCCTCTTCACCCCCGACGGCGCGGCGCGCGAGGGACTCGACAAGGCGCTTTCACTTTTTAAGATGGAGGGCGTGTGGCTCGGCGCGGTGACGGCGCTCAGCGCGGAGGACGCGCAAAAAGCGCTCGAAAAGGCGGGGCTTCACTCTTATTTCCGCTTCGTGCTGACAGAATCCGTCGCGCTCTGCAAGGCGGACAGCGGCACGATGTTCGAGCGCGCGATGAAGCGCCTGCACTCGCAAAAAGACGATACGATCGTCTTTTCCGGCTCGCTTGCGGCGATCCAAAACGCGAAGGACGCGGGTTTTCGCACCGTGGCGGTGCAGGGAAGTGCGGGCGCGGCGGACTGGTCGACGATGCAGCAACTCGCCACGCAGAGCCTTGCGCAGTACAGCGAATTGCTGGCAGATTCTGTGTGAATTTTGGAAAAACGACAGAATTCGACGTTTTTTAGTTGCAGTCTTTCTCAACTGTGATATAGTAAGAATATAACTATCAGAAAGGAAGGTTCGCGCCATGTCGGATTTCTACTCGGCTACCATCTTCCTTTCGGTCTTTATTATGATTATCATGGACATGCTCGTGAGCGGCAATGATCTGATGGAGCATGACAAAAAGCAGACGGTTTACACGATCTCCGTACTGGTGATCGCATGCATGGTATCGGAATGGTTCGGCGTTTGGATGGACGGAGCCCATCCGTCGCTGCGGACGCTGCACATCCTCGTTAAGACCATCGAGTTATCCACAGCGCCGATCATCACTGTGCTTTGCAGCGACCTGATGACGCCGCTCAAGCATAAAAAGCTCATTTATTCCCTCATCGGCGTCCACGCGGGGCTCGAGGTGCTGTCGGCTTTCTTCGGCTTCATCTTCTCGGTCGACGCACAAAACGTTTATCATCACGAAACGTTTTACTGGGTCTACGTGCTGGCCTATGCCAGCGGCGTTCTGCTGTTCATTGGTCAGCTGCTGAGCGAGAGTTCGCACCATTATGGCCTGTATCGAGCGCTCGTTATCATCCTGCCGGTCTTTTTCTTCTGCGGGCTGTTCCTCCAGTACGGTGCCGAAGTGCGCATCATGTGGGCGTGCTCAGCGGTCGATGTTCTGATGGTTTACATCCTGTATTCCGAGCTCACGCAGAAAATCGACACGCTGACTCATCTTCTGAACCGCCGCAGCTATGAGAGCCGTCTCGCCTCGTTGCGCGGGCACGCAGTCATCTACTATCTCGACGTGGACGAGTTCAAGTCCGTCAACGACACCTTTGGCCATGGCGTGGGCGATGCGGTGCTTGCCGAGGTCGGCAGCACGATCTACGCCGTGTTCTCCAAGGTCGGCTACTGCTACCGCATCGGCGGCGACGAATTCTGCGTCATCGCGCAAATCTCCGACACGGCGGCGGAAAAGTATCTTTCGGAATTCCTGCGCGAGCTGACGGCACGGTGAGCGAAAAACGAGCACCTGCCGCACGTGTCGGTCGGCTATGCGTGCTTCAATCCGGTGCTCGGCAGCGTAGAGGATGCGATCAAACGCGCCGACCGGATGATGTATCACTACAAGCGCAAGCTCAAAAGCGAAGCGCTCACAAATGATGACACCGTAAAAAGCTGACGATCTTTTGACCGTCAGCTTTTTGTATCTGCTTTTATTTCGCCTCAATCTCCGCGTCTTCCTGCGGCTGGAGCTTGCTGCCAAAATACGCGAGCACCGCGCCGAGGATGGCGCACGCGACGCTCCAGACCATCTCCGCTGTCGAGGCAAAGTCCGTCGGAATGATGATGAGCGTGGAGGCAAGCACGATGCCGATGACAGCGTGACAGGCGATCGAGTAGTGCGTGTCGAAAAGCCTGCTCACGATACGGGCAAAGAGCGCCATCACGCCGACCATGCCAAGCCCCCAGGGGACGAGCACGGCAAGATCAAGCTGCGCGATGCCGTCGATCAGCGGCGTGAGAAGGCCGACCGCCATCAGGATGGACGACGACGTCATCCCCGGGATGATGAAGCTGAAGCCCCACAGCACGCCGCAGAAGAGAAAGCCCCAGAAGTTTGCGGGCATCTCGGCAAATGAACTAAACTTGACGGCCATCAGCGCGCCGAACAGGGCGAGGAAGCTGACGATCAGCGAGATGTACGAGCCGTTGCTGCGCCCCTGCGTGCCCGCCTCGTGCCAGAGGTCGGGCAGCGTGCCGAGGATGAGCCCGATGAAGAGGCACGTGGCGACGGTTTCCGACTGGTGAAACAGCGCAAGGATCACGCTGCCGCCGCCCAAAAAGCCGATCGCCCAGCCGATGCCGACGGCGAGCAGCATCCGCCAGTAGCGTTGAAGCGCGCGCCCGGGGTGCGTGAGCAGCTCCATCGCGGGGCGGTAGATGCCGAATACGACTGCGAGCACGCCACCGGAGATGCCCGGCAAAATCGCGCCCGCGCCGATGATGATACCCTGCACAATGCGCATGATACCGTTTTTGATGCGGGAATTTTTCATATTGCTGCCTTTTTATGTGCTGCGCCCACCGCAAAGCGGCGGAACGCGACGCGGTTTAATAGCCCTTTCTGCGGTCGACGAGGTGATGCATCGGGCGGCCCGCGGCGTAATTTTCCAGATTTTCGCAGAAGAGCTGCACGTTGCGCTCGCAGGTGTAGCCGAGCGTCATGTTGCCCGCGACGTGCGGCGTGAGCAGGAGGTTCTTGGCCTTGCGCAGCGGATGATCCGCAAGCAGCGGTTCGGGCACGACGACATCGAGCGCCGCACCGGCGAGGTGGTCGGAATCCAGCGCTGCAATGAGCGCGTCCTGATCGATGGCCGTGCCGCGGCCGACGTTGACGACATAAGCGCCCTTCGGGAGCAGCGCCATGCGGTCGGCATTCAGAATGTTCACCGTGTCGCTCACCGAGGGGAGAGACATGAAGAGAAGATCGGTCTCCGGCAGGAGCTGATCGAGCTCCGTGACGGGATGAACGGCGTCGAAGTCCGCGTTCGCGCGGCCGCTGCGGCTGACGCCGATCAAACTCGCGGGATGGAACGCGCGCACGCGGCGGGCAAACTCCGTGCCGATGTCGCCCGTGCCAAGGCACGTGACGCGCGCGCCGTGGAGCGAGTGGATGCCGCCCGGGAGCACGCGCCAATCGCCCTCGCGGATGATCTCGGTGTATTCCATCTGGCGGCGCAGCAGCATCAGCGAGACCATGACGGAATGCTCGGCAATGGTCGTGCCGTAAGCACCCGAGGCGTTCGTCAGCAGGCAGTCGGGATTCTGATACAGGTCGTCGCGGCAGAAGTGGTCCACGCCCGCCCAGCAGCTCGCGTACCACTTGAGATTGCGTGCGCCCGCGATGACGCGCTGGGACGGATGACCGTAGAGGATCGTGCAGTCGTCCACATTGCCCTCCGCCGCCCTGGACGAGGGGAAGAAGACGATGTCGTAGCCGCAGCGTGCGGCGGTGTCGCGCAGGGTCTTTTCATACGCCGGAGTCAGAAAGTCGATGATGACGCCGATTTTTTCATTCATGGTTCAATTCCTCCAAAATCATTTCTGCGACGCGCAGGCCGTCGGCCGCAGCACTCATGATGCCGCCGGCGTAGCCCGCGCCCTCGCCGCAGGGATATAGACCGCGCAGGGCGGATCGAAAACTACTGTTATCGCGCACGATGCGCACAGGCGACGAAGAGCGCGTCTCCACCGCCGTCAAAATGGCGTCGGGCGCATCGAAGCCCTTGAGCTTTTTCCCCAGCATCGGAAGGCCCTCCTCGAGCGCCTCGCACACAAAGGGCGGGAGACAGCCGTGCAGGTCGCACCAGCGGACGGAGGGAAGATAGGTCGGCACGACCTTTCCCGCTCCCGTTGACGGACGATGCTTGAGGAAATCTTCGACCCGCTGGGCGGGGGCGGCGTAATTCCCGCCGCCAAGGCGATAGGCCGCGTCCTCCAGCTCACGCTGGAACTGGACGCCCGCGAGGGTATCGCCGGACGGGAAATCCTCCGGTGTGACAGAGACGAGCAGTCCGCCGTTGATATTCTCGCCGTCGCGCGCAAATTCACTCATACCGTTCGTCACGACGCGCTTTTCCTCCGACGCGGCGGCGACGACCTCGCCGCCGGGGCAGACGCAGAACGAGAACACGCCGCGTCCCTTTTCCGTGTGGCAGGAGAGCTTGTACGACGTGGGTGGGAGGCCGTAGCGGCCCGCCGCCTCCTTATATTGCGCTAAGTCCATGTCGCGCTGGCGGTGCTCGATGCGCACGCCGACGGCAAAGGGCTTGGGCTCCATCGGCACGCCGCGCTTTTGCAGCATTTCGAACGTATCGCGCGCGCTGTGGCCGGGCGCGAGCACGACGTGCTTTGTGGGCAGCGTGTACTCCCCCTCGGGGGCGCTCACGCGCAGCGCCGTGACGCTGCCGCTGTTCTGCTCGATATCCACAACCTTGTGGGAAAACCTCACCTCGCCGCCGCGGTCGATGATCTCGCGGCGGAGGTTTTGCAGCACCACATATAATTTGTCAGTGCCGACATGGGGCTTGGCGTCGACTAAAATATCCTCGCTCGCGCCGAAGCGGACGAACTCCTCTAAAATATAGCCGTGGCGCAGGTCCTTTGTGCCGGTGTTGAGCTTGCCGTCGGAAAACGCGCCCGCGCCGCCTTCGCCAAATTGCACGTTCGAGGTCAGATCAAGCTCGCCCGTGCGCCAGAAGTGCTCGACATCGCGCTTTCGCTGCTCGACCGCGCGCCCGCGCTCTAATAAAATGGGTCTTGCGCCGCAGCGGGCCAGCAGCAGCGCGCAGAAAAGGCCCGCGGGCCCCGCGCCGATAACGACAGGGGAGACCTCCGGCGCTGAAACAGGCGCGGGCGGCGTATATTTCTTCGGCGCGTAGGGCTGCACATTCTTATTCTTGCAGCGCCGTAAAACGCCGGATTCGTTTTTGACCTCGACCGCGGCAGAGCAGACGAGCTTCACGCCCTCGCGCGCGTCGATGGAGCGGCGCAGGAGATGAACGGAAACAAGCGCCTCCTCGCTCACGCGCAGCGCGTGCGCGCAGGCCGCGCGCAGCTTGTCTTCCTTTGCCCCCACGGGGAGCTTCAGATTGTCGATGCGAAGCATGTGCGCCGCCTCCTTTTTCTTCAGTCGCGTTTCATTTTATTATGACGGAAAGGAAAGCGCAAGGGGAATCGCGCGATTATCACAGAAACTTAAAAAAGTCATCGGGAATTTAAGAAATCGTCAAATAGCGTTCAAGAAATATACATAAATATGCCCTATGATAGCACCATCGAAAGTCAAGAGGCCGCAAACAAGGGGCTCATTCCATAGGAGGTCATCATTATGTACGAAGACGAAAACAACCTGTATCATTACAGCTATCGCAAGGGCGACGAGCAGAACCCCAACGCCCCGATCGACACAAAGAACTACGCCGAGGACCCGTGGGATAAGAATCCCGGCGGCAGTCCGAAGAAAAAGGGCGGCAGCGGTCTTTCCGGCAAGATCGTGGCGCTGGCGCTGGTGTGCGCGCTCGTCGGCGGCTTCATCGGCGCAGGCGTGAGCGGCGCGACGACCAAGGTGAACAAGACGAGCGTTCAGGTCAGCGACCGCGAGGTCGCGCAGGTGCAGACCGTCAAGGTCGACGGCAAGACGCAGATGTCGATGTCGGAGGTCTATGCCTCGAACGTCAACAGCGTGGTGTCCATCAATGTTTCCGCCACGACCAACTACTTCGGCCAGACCGTGGAGACCGCGGCGAGCGGCACGGGCTTTTTCATCACGCAGGACGGCTACATCCTGACGAACCACCACGTCATCTCCGGCGCGAGCACCGTGAAGGTGACGCTCTACAACGGCGAAACGTATGACGCGACCGTCATCGGCAGCGATGAGGATTACGATATCGCCGTCATCAAGATCGACGTGACGGGCGCGACGCCCGTGGTGCTGGGCGATTCGAGCAAGGTCGCCATCGGCGAATCCGTCGCCGCTGTCGGCAACCCGCTCGGCGAACTGACGTTCTCGATGAGCGAGGGCATCGTCTCCTGCGTCAACCGCGCCATCAATGTTGACGGCACGCCGTTCAACATGATCCAGGTCGACTGCTCCATCAACCCCGGCAACTCCGGCGGCCCGCTCTTCAACAGCTACGGCGAGGTCATCGGCATCGTGTCGGCCAAGTATTCGAGCTACTCGAACACCACCGTGGAGGGCATCGGCTTTGCCATTCCCATCAACGACGTGGTCTCTCTCGTCAAGGACATCATGACCAACGGCTATGTGACCAACAAGGCCTACATGGGCATCACCCCGCAGACGATGAACGCGCAGATGGCGCAGCAGTATCGCTACGATGTGACCGAGGGCGTGTTCGTCTGCTCCGTTGACCCGGACAGCGCCGCCGACAAGGCGGGGCTCAAGCTGGGCGACGTCATCACGAAGATGGACGACAAAACGATCTCCTCCTATGAAGATCTCGTCGCGGCCAAGAAGAGCTACAGCGCGGGCGACACCGTGACGCTGACCGTGTACCGCGGCGGCGAAACGATCGAAGTCTCCCTCACCTTCGACGCCGTGCCCGAATCGGCGGAAACGAACAATTCCGACCAGAGCACCGACAACAGCTATAATGGTAACGGCGGGTACGGCAATGGCGGCAACGGCTACTACTCCAATCCCTGGGATTTTTTCAATAACTTCTTTGGATATAATGGCTGATGCCATCTGAAAAGGAGCCTCGAAAGAGGCTCCTTTTTTTATTGCCGCGCGCAAGCGCGGCTTTTTT
>ERZ837380.1079-NODE-1079-length-37227-cov-5.330733_pt1 | contig 37227 bp, 31 predicted proteins | sample MGYA00519685_ERZ837380 | MGnify/ENA primary metagenome ERZ837380 (study PRJEB31850, sample SAMEA3708817) | human gut metagenome | biome: human gut; feature: human-associated habitat; material: faeces | place: China | collected 2014 ...
CGAAAAATTAGAAGAAGCATTTGCTGAGAATGAAGAGTGGCTTGAAATCTTAGGAGAAGCCATTTATCAGTATCAGAAAAAGACCGTTCGTAAGATGATCTTAAAAGACCACAAACGTCCGGACGGCCGTGCGATCACAGAAATCCGTCCTCTGGCAGCAGAGGTTGACATTATCCCGCGTGTTCATGGTTCCGCTATGTTCACCCGTGGACAGACTCAGATCTGCAACGTAACAACACTGGCTCCGCTTTCCGAAGCACAGAAACTGGACGGACTGGATGAGTTCGAGACCTCCAAACGTTACATGCATCAGTACAACTTCCCGTCCTACTCTGTAGGTGAGACAAAACCGTCCCGCGGACCGGGACGCCGTGAGATCGGCCATGGTGCTCTGGCAGAACGTGCCCTGGTTCCGGTACTTCCGACCGAGGAAGAGTTCCCGTACGCAATCCGTACCGTATCCGAGACCTTCGAATCTAACGGTTCTACTTCCCAGGCAAGTATCTGTGCATCCACCATGTCTCTGATGGCTGCCGGTGTACCGATCAAAAAACCGGTTGCAGGTATCTCCTGCGGTCTGGTAACAGGCGAGACCGATGATGATTACCTCGTACTGACCGATATCCAGGGTCTCGAAGACTTCTTCGGCGACATGGACTTTAAGGTAGCTGGTACCCACGACGGAATCACTGCAATCCAGATGGATATCAAGATCCATGGACTGACCCGTCAGATCGTAGAAGAGGCGATTGCCAGAACGAAACAGGCAAGAGAGTACATCCTGACCGAGGTTATGGAGAAAGCGATCGCAGAGCCGCGTAAGACGGTCGGCGAGTTCGCTCCGAAGATCATCCAGATGATGATCGACCCGCAGAAGATCGGTGAAGTTGTCGGCCAGAGAGGAAAGACCATCAACGCCATCATCGATGAGACCGGCGTAAAGATCGACATCACAGATGACGGTGCAGTTTCCATCTGCGGAACCGAGCAGGCTATGATGGATCAGGCAAAGAAATATATCGAGATCATCGCAAGCGACTTTACCGAGGGACAGATCCTGACCGGAAAAGTTGTCAGCATCAAAGACTTCGGTGCTTTCCTTGAGTTCGCACCTGGAAAAGAAGGTCTGGTACACATCTCCAAGCTCGCCAAACAGCGTGTTGAGAAAGTAGAAGACGTTGTCAGCCTTGGCGATGTTGTAAAAGTAGTCTGCATGGGCAAAGATAAAATGGGCCGTGTAAGCTTCAGTATCAAGGATGTTCCGGCAGACGCGAAATAAATAGATCTGCCAGACGATAAAATGTGGGAAACACAGAAAAAGGGATCTGCAAAACGGTTCGTTTTTCTGTGTTTTCTTATGTCCAATAGGAGTGAAAGCTATGAGATACCATAATATAACGAAAGACGATATGCTGAACGGAGACGGCCTGCGCGTCGTGCTCTGGGTCGCCGGATGCGGTCATCACTGCAAGGGATGTCAGAATCCGATTACCTGGGATCCAAATGGCGGCATCCCGTTTGATGACGCGGCAAAGGCAGAAATTTTTGAACAGCTGGACAAGGACTACATTTCCGGCATCACCTTTTCCGGCGGAGATCCGCTGTATGAGGCAAACCGGGCGGATGTGACGGCTCTGGCAAAAGAGATCAAGGAAAGATATCCGAAAAAAGATATCTGGGTTTACACCGGATATGAGTGGGAATCCGTCTGTGATCTGGAACTGATGGATTACACGGACGTGGTTGTGGACGGCCGCTTTATTCTTGCCCAGAGGGACGTTACCCTGGAATGGAAGGGCAGCCCGAATCAGAGAGTCATTGATGTGAAAAAGACGAGAGCACGCGGCGAAGTCGTACTGTTCGGCGAAAAGTAGTCACGCAAAAAGAAAAGGAGACGCTTTATGGAAACCATTAAAATTCAGTATTTAAACGATGAAATTGAGCGCCTGCGCTATATCGACGGAAAGTCTGACTGGATCGACCTGCGCGCGGCAGAAGAAGTAGAGTTAAAGGCCGGAGAATTCAAGCTGATCCACCTCGGCGTTGCCATGCAGCTGCCGGAGGGCTACGAGGCGCATATTGTGCCGAGAAGCAGCACCTTCAAGAACTTCGGTATTATCCAGACGAACCACTGCGGTATCATCGACGAGAGCTACTGCGGACCGAACGACTGGTTCTACATGCCGGCGTATGCCCTGCGCGACACCGTGATTCATGTGAATGACCGCATCTGCCAGTTCCGCATCGAGAAACACCAGCCGACCATCGGCTTTGAAGAAGTTGACCACTTAAACGGCGAGGACCGCGGCGGAATCGGAAGTACCGGAAAAAGATAACAACAGACGAAATAAAAAGAGCCTCCGGGTGTCAGAAAATCTGACATTTCCGGGGGCTTTTTGTTGCGGGCACACCAAACATGTACATGGTATATCAAACACGATCCGGATCCGGCGAATCTGGTTTATGTTTTGAATGCTATTGTTTCATCTGTACCGTATTGTTTGTGATTTTAAATTTTTTGAAACTGTTGATAAAACTTGAAATCCTGCTATACCCATACTGCTTCACATCGAAGCCCGGGAAACGGTTCCGCAGGGCATCGTGAATAATGCTGAGGTTGTCGATATGGCCTCCGTTGGAGCAGATCAGATCCGTGATACATTTTTCGATCTGCTGGCGCGATACGGTGTTCTGGCGTTCCTTTACGAGGTAATTATGACCGGTTTTCAGCACTTCGATATCGTTCATGCTTTCTAGAAACGTGGAAAGTTTGGAATAACCGTAATTTCGAACGTCAAACTCTGAGAATTTCTTCTGCAGGATACTGCCGATCTCACTAAGTGTCGTATTTTTTCCGTGATCATTGTTCTCTGTCAGTACACGGGAAACCGTCCGCTCGATTTCTGCCTTGCTTGTAATGGAAGGGGTTTCGTCCTGAGAAGTGCCGTAGCGCGCCGGATTTTCCGAGACAGCGGTAATCGCAGGGGAGATATCGTCCTCGTTCTGGGAAATGATTTCGAGAATTTTAAAGGCATCGCACGCAACGCGGAAGGAAGAAGGGGTTTTCTGCTCGCCCATGCCGAGCACAAACATGCCGGATTCACGCAGACGCTGCGCCAGCTTGGTAAAATCAGAGTCCGAAGAAACCAGGCAGAAGCCCTCCACATTTCCGGAGTAGAGGATGTCCATGGCATCGATGATCATCGCGGAGTCAGTTGAATTTTTTCCGTTCGTATTGCTGTACTGCTGGATCGGATTGATCGAGTAGCGCAAAAGCTGCTCTTTCCAGCTCTTTTTCGAGATATCGGTCCAGTCCCCGTAGATCCGTTTGTACGTGGCAACACCCTGGTCGGAAACCTCGTCCAGGATATATTTGATGTATTTCGGGGAAACATTGTCCGCATCGATCAATACGGCAAACCGGCTGTCTTTCTGTTCCATAGATTCTGTCCTTTCTGCGGCTTGAATAGTTACGAAAATAGATATCTCTAGTTTAGTACATTTCGGCCTACAAATCAACCGGGAGTTTAACCGAATCAAGTAAGTCCCCTGCTTCCATTGCGAATATCCGCTTGACAATGACAAAAAAACTTGTCAAAACTATTGACAAATAAAGTTGTCAATAGTAGAGTAGTAGATGACAAGAAAAGTTGTCAAATAGAGAGCTCATCTAAAAACAAAGTGAAAGGGGATACTGCGATGCCGCTGTACAATCAGTTAAAAGAGTACCGTTCGAAGCTTGGCATCAACCAAACCGACCTTGGAAAAATGGCGGGAGTATCGAGACAGACCATCAGCCTGATCGAGCGGGGAGACTATTCACCGTCGGTGACACTGGCATTAAAACTTGCAAAAATCTGTGAAGTAAAAGTAGAAGATATTTTTCAATATGAGGAGGATGAACCATGAAAGAAAAACAGGGGAACAAACCAAATTCCTACGGAAAGTTGATGAAACGGATGCTGATTTATCTGGGAATCGGCGGAGTCTGCGGTTTTTTTGTCGGAATTTTTATGACGTTCGGAGTGAAAAATGGCATGAGTGATCTGAGCGATCTGGTCCGCCCGCTGGCACTGCCGATCATTGCGGTAATTTTCGTTGTAAGCATTGTCCTGATGGAATTTTACAGCCGGAAATTAAAGGATACGATGAAGCATCTCGAAGAAGCAGAGGATGAACAGTACGAAGTCTTAAGCTATGAAGAAGAGAAATACGGCGCGATGCTGATGAGCTGCAATGTGATTTCGCAGGTCTGCGATATCATCGTGCTGACATTTACCTTTTCCCGTTCCTGGCTGGAAGAAGCATCGGGAAAAGAGCTCGCCGGATTCCTGGCAACCTGTGCTATGTTTTGTATCAACTTCTTTCTCTATGGCTATTATCAGATGCGTTATGTAAAAATGGTTCAGGCAGCTCACCCGGAGAAGAGAGGCGATATGAACTCAAAAAACTTCCAGAAAGACTGGATGGCAAGCTGCGATGAGGCAGAAAAAGAGATGGTATATCAGAGTGCCTATAAGGCCTATATGGCGCTGGGCAAGATGATTCAGATCCTGCTGTGTGCGACGATGATCCTGCATCTGGTGTTCCATACCGGTATTCTCGCAGTCATTGTCGTGGGCGTCATTTATCTGACGATGACACTCACATATCATCGTTCCTGTGTAAGTCTGCAGAAAGCAAAACTGAATCTGTAATCCTGTAAATACAAAAAAATGCGTGGAATGCATTTCAGAATCGTGCATTCCGCGCAGTTTTGCGTTTGGTATGAAAAAATGTCAGCTGATCGGAGCCGTCGGTGTCTTTGTCCCGTACTTTTTGTCGATATCCTTCATGACAAACAGATACGAAACACCGGTAAAGACAGCTGCCGTCACCCAGGCTGCCGGGTCACAGAAGCAGGCGAGCGGGTAGCTGATGACTTTCATGGCAATCACAGCTACAATAAGGCGCGCAAAGAGTTCAGAAACACCGCCCATCATAGGCAGAAAGCCGTAGCCGCAACCCTGCATTGCATTTCGGAAAATAAAGATGGTACAGAGCGGTACATAAAAAAGAGCACACATATAGGAATAAGTCTTTGCCCATGGCATCATGGCGGCCATATCGACATCACCCGAGAAGAAGAGGGAAAGACATGGCTTCAGAAGAAGGAAGACGAGAACAGCGGCTGCGATCGAATATGTGATGGAAGTCAGAAGTGCAGCGCGAACTCCCTTTTTAATCCGTGGAATATCGCCCTTTCCGAAATTTTGCCCGCTGTAGGTTGCCATCGTCTGTCCCATTGCGGAAAAGCCCTGTGTGACCAGATTCTGCAGCTTACAGGCCGCCGTGAAAGCGGCAACCGCCTCCGAGCCGAACAGGTTAATGGCAGCCTGCATAATCATTGTACCGGATGCGGTGATGGCAAACTGGAGTGCCATCGGAATGCCCATCGAGAGCTGATGGCGGGAATCTGCCGCATGAAGCTTCCAGTGGTGTTTTTCCGGCCACATATCCGGCATGGAGCGATAAATATAAAAAAGACAGAGCACAGCAGAAATTCCCTGAGAGAAAACGGTTGCATATCCGGCTCCCGCAACGCCCATTTTAAAACGAATGATGAGAAGCAGATCCAGAAGAACATTTAATACAGCCGAAAAAATCAGGAACATCAGCGGAGTCTGGCTGTTTCCTACTGCACGCAGATAGGAGGAAAGCAGATTGTAAAAAATCGTAGCGATCAGGCCACCGCAAATAATCATAATATAGGTATAAGCGTCCTGAAAAATATTTTCCGGTGTGTTCATGAGATGCAGCAACGGCCGCATGGAGATCATGCTGAAGAATGTCAGGACAACCGTGAAAAGGAGAGCCAGTAGAATGCCGTTTGCCACACTTCGCTTTACTCCGCGCGTATCCTTTGCACCGAACCGTTGCGATGTCAGAACCGTAAAGCCTGCTGTGATGCCCTGCGCAAATCCAAGCACCAGGAACATAATCGTTCCCGTAGAACCAACTGCAGCCAGTGCATCCGCTCCGACATATCGGCCAACGATAATCGTGTCTGCCATGTTGTAGAGCTGCTGGAAAATATTTCCGATAATCAGCGGCAGCGTAAACTGCAGAATGACCGGAAGCGGACTTCCCTTTGTCATGTCTTTTTCCATGAGAAAACCTCCTCGAAATGATGGTAAAATAAGTTTTATCTTCGTTTAAAACGAAAGTTATTTTATCACATTCCAAAGAGGTTGTCACACCTTATTTTGACATTTTTCCGGTAATTTTTGATTGATTGAAATCAGAAATTTTCCAGTCTGTTTTTATAGAAGTTTTTCATACACAGTTTTGATTTTTTCCGCCGTCTGCTGCAGCTTCTGCGCACGGTGTCCGAAAATCCGAACAGCAAGATCGCCGCCGGAGAGCGTCGTTGCGCCGCCGTCGATTTCCGGATCGCCGTCAAGAATTTCCCGGATTTCATTGAGAAGCGTATCCGCGTATTCTGTCCGTGAGAGAAAAAGGTTCGCCATATGCGTGTATCCCTCGTACATACCAATCCCTTCCATCGGCATCTGATCGGGCAGATAGCAGGTGTTGTCGCGGTAGATCAGCTTTTGACCGCGGAAAATCTGTACCTTTGAGGCAAAGCGGCGGTACTGGAACCGCTCTTCGTGCGCATTCCGTCCGCAGGAGATGATTTCCAGCAGAAACAGGCGGGATGTCTCGTCTGCCAGATGAATCGTCATTGTACTCGTAAAAGAAGACTGTGCAAACGGAATGACGGGCTGCGGATAGTAGTAAAGTACCGCGTGCGGATCAACCTGAACGGAAATTGTGCGGGATGCCGATCCCTCGTCCATTTTGTGGATCTTCTCAAACGACTGCGACAGGACCTCGAGATCCGCCCCCTCTTTTACATGGTAAGAAAATTCCTGTGAATCCCCTTCCATAATACCCGCGGAGGCACAGAGAGGCATGATCTGGATTCCGCCGTTCTCTTTTTCAAACGGAGCCATAATCTTGTACGGCGCCGTAAAGGAGAGGTCCTCGAGAATCGTCTTTCCGTTTTTTAACGCCGCGCAGGCCGTGATGCGGGAAATTTTTCCGAATTTGTTTTCCATAAGCATCACATTCCCTCTAAGAGCACATTTTCTTTGATCCAGGAAACAACATCATCCACATGGACATCGCCGCGGATGTTGGTGAACAGAAACGGCCGCTCGCCGCGCATCTTTTTCGAATCGCGCTCCATGACTTCCAGGCTTGCACCGACATACGGAGCCAGATCAATCTTGTTGATGACGAGAAGATCGGACCGTGTAATGCCAGGGCCGCCTTTCCGCGGAATCTTATCGCCCTCAGCGACATCGATAACAAAGATCGTGGCGTCCACAAGCTCCGGACTGAACGTAGCGGAGAGGTTGTCACCGCCGCTCTCGATAAAGAGAAGCTCGATGTCCGGGAACCGCTCCATCATCTCGTCGACGGCCTCGAGGTTCATCGAAGCATCCTCGCGGATCGCGGTGTGCGGGCAGCCGCCGGTCTCCACGCCGATGATGCGTTCCACCGGAAGGACGCTGTTCTTCGCGAGAAACTGTGCGTCCTCCTTTGTATAAATATCGTTGGTAATAACGCCAATACTGTAATCGTTTGCCATTTTCCGGGACAGCGCCTCAATCAGTGCCGTTTTTCCGGAGCCGACCGGTCCTGCTACTCCAATTTTTACGTAAGACATAACACATACCTCTTTTCCTGAAAATAATGATTGCGCGAAACAAACACATTACGACATATAAAGACGGGAATACAGTGTTTCATGCTGGATTCCGCGGATATCAAAGCCCGGCGCAGAAAGACAGAGATCCTCCGCACTCCGGTGTTCCAGATCTTTTAAAATCTCGGCAAATTCCGCATAGCATCCGCCGAGAAGCTGCTGTCCGGCGCTCTGGCTTAACGGTATCGTTTTGACGCAGTTTGTCACGATCGCGGAAGTCTGCGCATAGAGATAATGCGACAGCGCATCGGCAAGCGGAATGTTCATGGCAGCGCAGAAAACACCGTAGATACAGCAGTGGTTTATCGCCTGCCCTTTCCTGGCAGTAAGATAACGACGGAAGATCCCGTTTTCCTCTTTTGTCACGGGCAGCTCCAGCTTTTCGATCGTCTTTGCAAAACGGGACCCCATTTTCCGTGCGGCCTCCCTTTGTTCCATCGGAATCCGCGACGCTTCCAGAATTTCTTCAATCGAAAGAAGCTGTTCCAGATCCCCGTATGCGGCAGCAAGATAGGAGAGTCTTGCGGCGAGAAGCTCCGTGAAGGCAAGATTCCATCGGATTTTGTGGTGGATATATTCCTTTGCCGTCGCCTCATCGTGCACAATTCCACGCTGAATATACGTTTCGAGTCCCTGCGAGTGCGAGTACGCGCCGATCGGAAACAGGGCGTCGTTGATCTGAAGAAGATAAAAATTAAGTTCGGACATAAAAAGTCTCCTGAAAAATCATAAGATATCGAATGAGCCTGCCCGCGAAAAGGGGCCGGCCCATTCTTTTCTGCGTGCGGACAGACCGCATCAGTGATGATGATTGTGGATCGATGCGGAAATCCGCTGGTCGAAGTCGAGCTTTTTCAGTTCTTTTTCGGCCGTAACGCCGTGGAGTTTCTGAAGCATCAGAAGCATCGGCTCATTGTAAATCGTGATAAAAGTATCGTTTTCGCCCCAGAACAGCGGTGCATGGCGGTTGCCGATCTCGTAGCAGACCTTTGCCGCCTGCTTTTCGTGACCCGGAGTAAGGGAAACGCGGATCACCTCGCACGGAGGCGTATTGACGGCGATGATTTTTTCATCGTCTGCATAGAGCACATCACCCTGATACAGACCCCTTGTGAGAATGGAATCGTCCATGCGGATGCCGAGCTCCGTTCCGTGGTCGGTCGTCTTTTTATGAATCTTTTTGAAGGCTTCATGCCATTCGATATCGACGTATTCGATCGTTTTTCCGGAAGTGTCAAATTTCGAAAGTTTTCCTAAAATCTGTTCGCAAACCATTGAAAAAAGTTCCTCCTTACCGAATTACCAGATCTGAAGCAGCATCATGACGCCCGGGATCCACGCGGTGACAACGCCCTCAAATACCTGAAGGCACGGCACAAATTTTCCGAGCTTCTTTCCGCAGATATCCTCCACAAAAGAAGTACCCCAGAGAATGGCCCACAGATACCAGATGCCCGCCCAGCGGAGATCCGGCGTGATGCCAAGCGCCGCGCTTCCAATGAAGCCTTCGATCGTTCCGAAGATGACAGCGTTGACGGCAACAAAGGTCGAAAACCACGCAAAAGGGATCGGGCTGGCGTTTAAAAATTTATTGACGGCCACAAAGAGGTAAGTGAAGCAGAACAGCAGTCCCGTTCCGGCAGCGTAATAATTTCCCTGCACGAGATTCACGAAGTTGATGAAAAGGGAAAGTCCGCCGGTAAAGATATTCATTACAGCGGCCGAGCGTCCATCCACATGGTACAGGGTGCACATGCCGTTGTTGATCAGTACAATTCCTACAAATAAAAGACACACTCCAAGCATAATAAAATTCTCCTCGTATGGTTTTACAGAATGCAGAGCCGTTTAGAACAGGCTGTAAAGCTGGGTCAGCGGCAGTTTTTCTGCTGGCTTGGAAGTGATCTCCTCGCCGTCAACAGTGACCTTATATGTCTCCGGATCTACGGTAAGCACCGGCGTGCGGTCGTTCCATACCATATCCTTCTTGCTGATACTGCGGCAGCCGTGTACCGGGACAACCGTTTTTTCCAGTCCGTATGCGTCTTTGATACCGGCATCGAAAGCAGCCTGGGAAACGAAGGTCAGGCATGCCTCCTGTTTTGCTTTTCCGTGAGCGGCAAACATCGGCTGATAGCAGACCGGCTGTGTCGTCGGGATCGAAGCGTTGGCGTCTCCCATTTTCGAAGCGACGATCATACCGCCTTTGATGATCATATCCGGTTTGGAGCCGAAGAAAGCAGGATTCCAGAGCACGAGATCAGCAAATTTTCCCTTTTCGACCGAGCCGACATACTCGGAGATACCGTGGGTGATGGCCGGGTTGATCGTATATTTTGCGATATAACGTTTCACGCGGAAGTTATCGTTTTCATGACCGGCATCATCCGGCAGAGCGCCGCGCTCATCCTTCATTTTGCTTGCGGTCTGCCACGTACGGGTGATGACCTCACCGACACGGCCCATCGCCTGGGAGTCGGAACTCATCATACTGAAAATACCCATATCGTGCAGAACATCCTCTGCGGCGATCGTCTCCGGGCGGATACGGGAATCCGCGAACGCAACGTCCTCCGGGATGTGCTTGTCGAGGTGGTGGCATACCATCAGCATGTCAAGATGCTCATCAAGTGTGTTGACAGTGTAAGGCATTGTCGGATTCGTGGAGGAAGGCAGAACGTTCGGTGCAGCAGCAGCGCGGATGATGTCCGGTGCGTGGCCGCCGCCGGCTCCCTCGGTGTGGTACGTATGGATGGTTCTTCCGCCGATGGCCGCAAGCGTATCTTCGACGCATCCGCCTTCGTTCAAAGTATCGGTGTGGATGGCAACCTGGACATCGAACTCATCGGCAACGTTGAGGCAGTGGTTAATGACCGCCGGCGTTGCGCCCCAGTCCTCGTGGATTTTCAGGCCCATCGCACCGGCTTTGACCTGCTCAATCAGCGGAGCCTCGTCGGAGCAGTTGCCCTTGCCGAGAAAACCAAGGTTCATCGGATATTCCTCTGCGGCTTTCAGCATCATGCGCAGATTCCACGGTCCCGGGGTACACGTCGTTGCGTTCGTGCCGTCCGCCGGGCCGGTGCCGCCGCCGATCATCGTGGTCACGCCGCTGTAGAGGGAGCAGTCAATCTGCTGCGGGCTGATAAAGTGGATGTGAGTATCGATGCCGCCTGCCGTAACGATCATACCCTCGCCGGCCAGAGCCTCGGTCGATGCGCCGACCGTCATGCCAGGAGTCACGCCGTCCATGACATCCGGGTTTCCGGCTTTTCCGATGCCGGCGATTTTTCCGTCTTTGATTCCGATGTCTGCTTTTACAATGCCTGTAGCATCCATGATCAGAGCGTTTGTGATGACAAGATCAAGGTCTCCGTCTCTGCTGCAGGTCTTAACGGACTGTCCCATACCGTCGCGGATGGATTTGCCGCCGCCGAATTTTACTTCATCGCCGTATGTGGTGTAGTCTTTTTCGACTTCAATCACAAGGCTGGTGTCGGCAAGGCGGACCTTATCGCAGACGGTCGGACCGTACATAGCGGCATATTTACTTCCGGAAATTTTTACACTCATTTTTGCTGTCCCTCCTTACAGAAATCCTTTTAACTTCGCGTTTTCCAGTGATGCGGCTTTCGTGTCAGCGGTAGCCTGTGCGCGGGTCAGGTCATTCAGACCGAAGACACGTTTTCTGCCGCCCATCTCGACGAGCTGCACCTCTTTTTCCTCGCCCGGCTCAAAACGGACCGAAGTTCCGGAAGGAATATCGAGGTGATAACCGTACGCCGTTTCCCGGTCAAAAGAGAGGCACCGGTTGACCTCAAAGAAATGAAAATGGGAGCCGACCTGAACGGGACGGTCGCCCTTATTTGCTACCATGACAGTGACTGTCTTTTTGCCTTCGTTTAATGTGATCTCGCGATCGGAAGCCATGATTTCACCGATTTTCATATGATGTCTCCTCCTTACTGAATAGGATTATGTACAGTTACCAGTTTGGTTCCATCCGGGAACGTCGCCTCGACCTGAACCTCGCCGATCATATCGGCAACGCCGTCCATGACATCGTCGCGGGTCAGAATCTTTGTGCCGAGCTGCATCAGCTCCACAACGGTCTTTCCGTCCCTTGCCAGTTCCAGAAGCTCGGAACTGATGTAGGCGAGTGCTTCCGGGTAATTCAGTTTCAGGCCGCGTGCTCTCCGCTCTTTGGCGAGATTACCGGCCATATGAAGCATCAGTTTTTCCTGTTCCTTGGGATTTAATCTCATGGTGTTCCTCCTTTTTTGCATAGAAAAAGAGCAGACCAGGGAGAAAACATTTCTGTTCAGACTCCTTTGTCTGCTCTTTCATATTTTATATCACGCATTATAACGGGTGTTTTTTATTTGGTCAAGAACTTTTTGCTATTTTTTTGATTGCTTTTTTCATGTACAGCAGAGGAAAAACCATAGAAAGCAAAGAAAAGAGGGGAAAATGCAGAAGAAAACAAAGAAAATTCTCTGAAACAAACTGTATATCCGCGAAAAATACCTGTTCTGCGTGGTCGGAACCGTAGTGTCGTTTGTCCTCGCCTGGGCGTTATACCTGGTATCCCTGCTAGTGCACGGCGTTTCGAATGTATCTGGCGTTTTTGCTGTGATAAAATTTGCAGAAACTTGAAAAAAATGGCATTGTATGGTATTCTTTACAGGATATTGCTTAAAAATTATATAAGAAGAAACAGAGGAAAAAAATGAAAAAATTATTTGCACAGATTGTGAAATTCGGTATCGTCGGTTTCATCAGCTTTGGTATTGATTACGTGACCGGACTGATCGTTCTGAATCTTGTTATGGCGCTGACCTCCAGTTCCTATTTTGAAATGGCATCGCTTGTCGGTTCTGTTGCCGGATTTACTGTGTCCGTCATCGCCAATTACATTTTAAGTTTCAAATTTGTCTTTGAGCGAAAAGAAGACCTGAACAAAAAAGTCGAATTCATTACCTTCGTCGTCCTTTCCCTGATCGGAATGCTGCTGAACAGCTTCCTGATCTGGATTGTAGTAGGACCGATCTACCGGGGGAGCACTGCACTGCAGCAGCACATCGGCTACAACCTGATTTACACCATTGCAAAAGTCTTTGCAACTGCGGTTGTCATGGTGTACAACTTTATTACCAGAAAAATCTTTCTGGAGAAGAAATGATTCTGAAAAAAATCTGAAAAGAAGGCAGCGGAGAAAAACGCTGCCTTCTTTTCAAAGAAAGATAAAAAGGAAAGGCTGGTGAAGAGAGAATGAACCTTCACATTCAACTACAGGCAGGATTGTACCTGTATCTGATCTGTATTAATATCATTACCATAGCAGTCTATGGAATCGACAAACGAAACGCCGTGTATGGAAAATGGAGAATCCGCGTTTCCACGCTTCTTACCTTGGCCGCCGCCGGCGGCTCACCCGGAGCCCTGCTGGCGATGCACCTGTTCCATCACAAGACAAGAAAAAAGAAGTTTACCATCGGCGTTCCGCTGATGCTGCTGGTGCAGATCGCGCTTTTTTTCTTTCTTGTGAAAGCAGATTTTTCGATCTCAATCTGAGAAAGAAAGGTGATGAAAGTGGAAATGAGCCGTCCAGTCCTTCGGCGGCTATGCAGACGCACAGCTTAGCCGCCTGCAAAATGCGTTGGCGCGCGGCACTTTCTTGCAGAGTGAGAAAGAACAGCATATTTATGAAATGCTTTTAGATATGTAAAAACATCTGTCCAATAGGGCAGATGTTTTTACGTGTGCCATTATTGTGACAGATGATATAATATTATGATAAAAAGCGGCGAAAAGGTAAGATACATATAAAATGATCAAAAGGAGAAAGAATGGGAACTGATCATAAAGAAAAACTGATTCGAGTGTTACAGATTTTAGAGAAAACAGATGAAAAAAGTCCGATGAATGCGACACAGATTTTGAAATATCTGGAAGAGGAATATCAAATAGAACAGGTCGATCGTCGTTCTGTTTATCGTGATATTAAAATGCTGCAATTTTGTGGTTATGAAATATATCAGTGTGCGGATAAAAAGATGGGCTGGTATATGAAAAAATATATATTTTCGGACTGGGAAATTAAAATTATGTTGGATGCAGTACAGCAGGCAAGATGCATTTCTGCAAAGGAAGCAAAGGAATTGAAAGAACGACTATTGGATCTTACAAGTAAGAGAAGTCGAAGCAGATTTTGTCATATGATGACACCCAAGGCAGGAAACATGGATTCTGATAGGGAAACAGGATACTACATTGAAACAATGCTGGAAGCTATGTATCTCCATAAAAAAATTGAATTTCAATATACAGAAGTAAATGAGAAGTTGCAAAAGGTGCTTCGAAGAGAAGGAAAAAAATATTCGCTTAATCTTTATGAAATATATTGGTCTGATAATACCTATTATTTAATCGGGGCACATGATCATTATGATAGACTTACAAGTTATAGGCTTGATCGAATTGAAAATCTGGAGATATCACAGAGTGACGCGATTGACGCTGTAGAAAAAATAGGTCCAAATCCCGAACTTATTATTCGGAAATATATTGAAGAAAGTGTAAACCATTTCCTGGGGGAAACCGTAAGAATAGAAGTGGAATATAAACCAGAACCGGCGGCAAATGCAATTCTCTATGATTTTGTTGGGAAAAATGTATCGGTCCAAAAACTGGAAAATGGAAATTGCAGAGCCGTTTTTTATAAAATGAACAGTGTAACTTTACTTGGATGGTTCATGAAATATATGGATAAGTTTATGGTTATAGAACCACAAATGCTGCGGGAAAATATAAAGACAAAATTGGAGAATACATTGGAAATAATGAATAATATAAATGGATCACAATAATACAGGACAAAAAAATATGATAAAACAAACTTTATGAAAACCAGGAGGAACTATATTGGAAAAAGATTTAAAAATGGAAGTATTTGCGTCAGTAGATACTGTAAAACCGGTAGAATTTCATGTTTATGAACTTCATGCACAAAAAATAGGAAATACATATTCTATTATCAGAGGGGCAGCCTGGAAATTACGAAACTGGAATCAGGCAGGCGTATTTGAAGATGGAAACAAAATCTATGCGACGGAAAAACTGCAAGAGAAAATCCCAAATGCTGATTTTACAGTCGAATATGAGGGATCACGAGAACTGCCTGTTTTAGAAAACAGAAGAATCTATCAGGAACTTATCAAATACTGGATCACACAAAAACTATCCCAAATTTTGATTTTTGGAAAATACAGAAAATATTCCTGTAAAAGTAATGTGACAAGTAAGTGGATTATGACAAATCAGGGATTTGAGACGTTTTCGTCAGGAAACAGAGAAATTAGTCTGGAACGGAAATATAATTTCTGGGTTACTATTATGGATGATGAAAAAGCATATCTGAGAATTGATACCAGCAGTCTTTTTTCATCGAATCAAACTGTAGCTGATTATCTGGAAAAAGGACTAAATCTAATTGGTCAGGAAGTAAAAAATGACTGGGCAAAGAATAATCAGACAGGCATTCTGACAGAAATCTGTGATTTGACCGTAACGGATAAACTGGATTTTGCAGATAGTCTAAAGGCGTATTATATCCAACGAAATGAAGCATACAGGGTAGAGAATATTTCTGATGATACCAGGATAGTTAAGGTGGCACTTCAGACGGGAATAGAATTACCTTATTATCCGCAGGCATTAAAACCAGTATTGACAAGAGAAACGGTAAGCCGTATGGATGCAGCTTTTTCTATGCGGACAGAGTCCTTGGTAAAACGGAATATGAAGACCAGAGTACTTTTAGACCAGGATTTTATACAGGATATTGGAACGATTGAGCCACTTGACGGAATGAAATTTGAAACAGATCCATGTACAGTAGAGAAAATTGGCTATAAGAAAGGTAAAGTTAAAGAACCGCTGTTAGTTTGTGGAAAAGATAAGGCTCTTAAATGCGGCGAAGAATTTAAAGTATTCAACTACGGTTTTTATCGAAAGACGGAAAAAGAAATAAAAATAGGATATTTGTATCCGAGAAATTCCTATGATTTGATGAAGGCAGTTGTAAATGGGATTTATACCTTTGCGAAACTTGGAAAGTATCACGGGGAAAAGGATTTATATACCATGGCGGGACTGCTGGATCTGGATGTAAAGGCAATGGTACGGGAAGAATATGAGTTGGGAGATATTACAGATTATAAAAGAGCTGCCAATAAATTGCAGAAGATAGAAGGAATCGATCTGGTCATTGCACTTGTACCAGATGGGATGGAGGAAGATGGACCGTACAATCCGTTTAAAACTATTTGGGCAAAGGCTAATATCCCGTCACAGATGATCAGTATGAAAACAGCAAAATTGTTCGCTGAGGAAGCAAAAGAAGGGAATAAGGCAAAAAATAATTCAAGATATTACCTTCACAATATAATTCTTGGAATTCTTGGAAAAACAGGCGGGATTCCATGGGTTGTAAAAGATATGCCTGGCAATGTGGATTGTTTTGTAGGTCTTGATGTTGCGACGATAGCAAAAGGAATTCATTATCCTGCCTGCTCGGTTGTGTTTGACAAATATGGCCGTCTGCTTGGATTTTATAAACCGGCAGCACCACAGCAGGGAGAAAAAATTACTACCAGGATTCTTCAGGATATTTTTGATCAGGTGATTTTTGCATATGAAGACCGTTTTGGTGAAATGCCGAAGAACATTGTGATTCATCGAGATGGATTCAGCAATGAAGATGATGAATGGTATAAAAATTACTTTGCGGCCAAGGGAATTATGTATAATATTATTGAAGTAAGAAAAAATATCAGCAGTAAACTGATATTCTGGCAGAATGGGCAGATAGAGAATCCACCGATGGGATACTGTGTTTATAACGCAGACAAAGGATATCTTGTGACGACAAATATGAAAAATAAAAAAGGATCACCGAATCCCATTTTGATTGAGAAAAAATGTGGAAATCTTTCTATGGCTGATATTTTGACACAGGTGCTTTATCTTTCGCAGTTACACGTGGGGTCAACACAAAAAATGCGGCTTCCTATTACGACTGGATATGCGGACAAAATTTGTAAGAATAGAGAATTTGTTCCGGAAGGAAAGATGGACGATCGGCTATTCTTTTTGTGAAAAATAAAACATAGATAAAAATGAGACGACAGGGATTCTGGAGTTTTTTTAGAAAAAATGCTATAATAGTCTGCAAAGAGACATCCCATAAGAAACCAAGGAGGATTTTGAAATGAACAGTATTTTTCACAGAATCAGTGTTAGAAAATATGAAGACAAGCCGGTTGAAAAAGAAAAAATTATGCAGATCTTAAAAGCAGGCATGCAGGCTCCAAGCGCGTGCAACCAGCAGCCGTGGGAATTTTATGTGGTAACGGATAAGAAAAAAATTGAGGCGCTTTCTAAAATGACACCGTACACCGGCTGCGCAGCAAAAGCTCCGGTTGTGCTGGTATCGGCATATCGCCTGGAAGGTCTTGTCGCTCCAGCATTTGCGCAGATCGATATGTCGATTGCCCAGGAAAATATCTGGCTGGAAACGGATGCGCTTGGTCTTGGCGGCGTATGGTTCGGCATTGCACCAAATGAAGAAAATATGGAAAAAGTAAGAGTTCTGCTGGGACTGCCGGAAGAAGTTCATGTCTTTGCGCTGTTTGCTCTTGGCTATCCTGCCGAGCACAGAGAGCAGCAGGACCGCTTTAAACCAGAACGGATTCATTTTATCGATGAATAAAACAAAGAAGCCGGCAGACCGCCTGATTTTCCATGTAGATGTCAACAGCGCCTTTTTATCCTGGGAGTCCGCGCGGCGGATGAAAGAGGGGCTGCCGGATCTGCGGGACATTCCCGCCTGCATCGGCGGTGACCCGGCAAAAAGGACGGGTATCGTTGTAGCAAAGTCGATTCCGGCGAAAAAATGCGGTGTCCAGACCGGCGAGCCTGTGGCAATGGCACTGCGGAAATGCCCGAATATGGTTATTGTTCCCAGTGATTTCGATCTTTATGTCAAGTGCTCCCGGGCCTTCAAGAAAATCTGCGCATCCTACACTCCGGTCATGGAGTCTTTCTCGATTGACGAAGTGTTCCTTGATATGACGGGAACCTCTCTTTTGTACCCGGATCCGATCGCGGCAGCACATGAAATTAAAGACCGGATTTCCGACGAGCTGGGATTTACGGTAAATGTCGGCATTTCCACCAATAAACTCCTGGCCAAAATGGCGTCCGATTTCGAAAAACCGAACAAAGTGCATACCCTGTTTCCAGAAGAAATCCCTGCGAAGATGTGGCCTCTTCCGGTACGCGAGCTTTTGTTTCTCGGCAAAGCGTCCGAAAAGAAGCTGACCGAGGCCGGAATCCGCACGATCGGAGATCTGGCACATGCATGGGAAACTGATATTCAGACCCTGATTGGCAATAAAAACGGCCATCAGCTGTACCAGTACGCCCGCGGCATCGACGATTCCCCCGTAAAAGCACAGCCCGATGAGGCGAAAGGCTTCAGCGCAGAGACGACCTTTAACGAGGACATCGTCTCTATCGAACAGGTCGACCCGATTCTTCTCGCCCAGTGTGACATCGTGGCCGCCCGCATGCGTCGGAAAAAGAAAAAATGCACCTCCGTTTCCATAACCTTCCGCACCCTCGATTTCCGAAACCGCTCACACCAGACAAAACTTCCAAATGCGACCGATATCACAGATGAAATCTACCGCTGCGCCAAACAGCTCTTCCGCGAATCCTGGAAAGGAGAGCCCCTCCGCCTGATCGGTGTCTCCGTAACCGGCCTTACCGAAGACGATTTCGAACAGCTCTCCCTCTTCGAAGATCCCGAAAAGAAGGAGAAAAGCCGTAAACTCGATGCCGCCCTCGACGCAATCCGCCAGAAATACGGCAACGACAAAGTCACCCGCGCAAGCATCCTGAACGGAGCACAGGGAATTGCAAGAAAAGCGAAGGCACAGATGAAAAATGATGCGGAAAACTGAAAAATAATCTTCAAAGAAGGCAGCGGAGAAAAACGCTGCCTTCTTTGAAAATAAAGCAAAACAATGATAATATTCGGAAAAATGAAAATACAACAATTGATATATTTCTGAAAATAAGATATAATAATCGGAAAGAAGCACACTGGAAAGGAGGGAACGAATGAAAACATGCAAGGAAATGGCAAAGCTATGGGGCGTTACGGAACGCACTGTAACAACTTTCTGCAAAACAGGTAAAATTCCAGGAGCCGTAAAAGAAGGAAAAAGCTGGCGCATTCCGGATGAGGCAGAAAAACCAGTGGATGGCAGAATACTGTCAGGAAAGTATGTAAAAAAAGAGGAAAAAGAAGTAAGAAAGCCACTCCCGATCGGAATATCGGATTACGTACGGGCACAGTCGGAATATTATTATGTGGACAAGACAGGAATGATCAAAGAATTTCTGGATCGAAAACCACTGGTATCACTGTTTACGCGGCCGAGACGATTTGGAAAGACGTTGAATATGGATATGCTTCGCGTTTTCTTTGAAATTTCCGATACAGATACCAGCCAGTATTTCCGAGACAAAGAAATCTGGAAATGTGGAGAAGAATACCGAGAGCATCAGGGAAAATATCCGGTTATTTTTCTGACGTTTAAAGATATAAAATTTGCGTCCTGGGAACTGACTTTTGCAAAAATTGCAGAGCTGGTACAGGAAGAGTTCGGCAGACATAAGGAATTGGGGATGAGTGAGAAACTGGAACCATACGAGAAGGAGTATTTTCGGAAAATACTGGCAGGTCAGGCGAATGAAGTAGAGCTCTCCTCGTCTCTGCAGAAACTTTCCAAAATGCTTCATGAACATTATGGAAAAGCACCGATCATTATGATCGATGAATATGATGCACCGATTCAGGAAGGCTATTCGAAAAAGTTTTATGAAGAAATTGTTGGATTTATGTGGAATTTTTTTTCCGGCGCATTCAAAGACAACCGGCATCTGTCGTACGGTTTTTTAACTGGAATTCTGCGGATTGCACAGGAAAGTATATTCAGTGGTCTGAATAATCTGACGGTAAATTCCATTCTGGATGAGACATATGATAAATACTTTGGATTTACCCGTGCAGAGGTCCATAAAATGCTGCGGGATTACGGTGCTCTCGAAAAAGAAGCAGAGCTTAAAACCTGGTATGACGGATATCTTTTTGGCGCAGAAGAAATTTACAATCCCTGGTCCGTGGTAAACTATATTGCACAGGGGTGTATTCCAAAGGCATATTGGGTAAACACCGGAAAGAATGAAATTCTGGAAGAAGTTCTGAAGGCAGCGACAGAGGATGTCATAGAGAAATTGTATGCATTGCTGCAGGGAGAGCGAGTGGTTGCGAGAATCGATCAAAATGTAGTTTACCGGTCTCTGCTGGAAGAATCCTCCAGTATTTACAGTCTGCTTCTGGTTGCTGGATATCTGAAAACACCAAAAAAGGAGTTGCAGACAGACGGATCGTATCTGTGTGAGGTATCTATTCCCAACTGGGAGATTGCGGCAGTTTACAAAGCAGAGATTTTATCCCATCTGCTGCAGATTGGAGCAGTAACCAGAACGACAGCAGACCGGATTGCGGAAAGCCTGTATACGAATGATGTGAAAAAACTGCAGAGTGCGATTGCAGAGTATATGGACAAGTCGATCAGTTTTTACGATGCGGGTGCAGAAGGTTTTTACCATGGACTGGTACTGGGACTGATTGCATTGCTGGATCAACAGTATAAAATCACATCCAACTGGGAATTCGGAGAGGGACGGTACGATATCAGCCTGTTCCCGCGAGAACTCCGGTATCCTGGCATTCTGATGGAACTAAAATGGAAAAAGGGGATTACAGAAGACACACTGAAAAAATTAGCGAAAGAAGCATTAAACCAGATTGAAACACAGCGATACGATACAGAAATGCGGCAGGAAGGGGTTACGGAAGTCATCAAACTTGGAATCGCCTTTTCTGGAAAAAATGTAAAAATTTGGACGGTATAAAAACAGGAGAAGACAAAACAGGGGGAAGCAAAATGAAAAAATTAACAACGGCAAAGATATGGCAGTTCGCAGCAGGCCAGTTTGGATGGGCGCTGCTGTCTGGTATCATATCGAACTGGCTGGTGTACTTTTATCAGCCGGATGAAACCGCAATCAGCCAGGGACAGACGGTATTCATACCGCAGGGGCTGGTGATTTTCGGGGTTTTTACCATTATTGGAGGAATTACAGCTTTCGGAAGAATTTTCGATGCATTCACTGACCCGATGATTGCGTCCTGGTCAGACCGGTGTACTTCGAAAAATGGACGGCGGATCCCGTTTTTAAAAGGCGCGGCTCTGCCGCTGGCACTTTCCACGGTGCTGGTGTTCTGGTCACCGGCGAATGAAAACAGCTGGATCAATGCTGCGTTCTTATTTGTGATGATTCTGGCATACTATCTTTCGATCACGGCATATTGTACCCCATACAATGCTCTGATTCCGGAGCTTGGCCACACACAGCAGGAACGCCTGAACATATCCACCATCATTTCCTTTACCTTTATCGCAGGAACAGCCGTGGCCTATCTGGCACCGACGATCTGGGGTGCGTTGATTCCTTCCTTTGGAAGAGTAAATGCGATCCGGGTCACCTTCACAGCCATGGCGCTGGCAGCTTTCGTATGCATGCTCGTGCCGGTATTCTGTATTCGGGAAAAAGATTACGTAGATACCGTTCCTTCGAAGGATTCCGCCTTCCGTTCCCTTGCGGCAACCTTTCGAAACGGAGAATTCCGAAAATTCGTGGGATCCGATATCTTTTACTGGATCGCACTTACCATGTTCCAGACGGGCCTTCCGTTTTTCGTTACCAGCCTGCTGAAACTCCCGGAGACGATGACAACGCTGTACTTTGTGGGAATGACGGCACTGTCGCTCGTCTTTTACATTCCGGTCAACAAACTGACACCGAAACTGGGCAAGAAAAAGATGATTCTGTTTGCCTTTGCTGTTTTCAGCCTTGCATATTTTTACACAGGCTTTATGGGAAACATCCCGTTCATCCCGGAAGCCGTACAGGGCCTGATTCTGACAGCCGCGGCAGCACTTCCCATGGCGATTTTCGGTATTCTGCCGCAGGCGGTTGTCGCAGATATTGCACAGAGCGATGCGATTACCTCGGGAAGCAGCCGCGAGGGAATGTTCTACGCAGCCAGAACTTTCGCCTTCAAGCTGGGGCAGAGCCTTTCCATGCTGATCTTTACGGCGGTCTCCACCATTGGAAACGGCAGTGGAGCCGGATACCGGATTGCAGCATTCGGTGCAGCTGTATTCTGCGGCGCAGGCGGACTGATACTGATGTTTTACGATGAGAAAAAGATTAACTGCGTGATCAACGGAAAAGCATAGGTCAGTACTCAGCACGGCGGCCTTTTTTATCTCGAAATCAGCTCCTCCGCATGCTTTAATGCATCCGAAATATTCGAACAGAAATTTTCTTCCCCGACAAGCTCCACAAAGCCGGATTTTTTCATCACCTTCATCGGCTGCTCATTCACATGAGAGAAGACGAGAGTGATCCCTTTCGATTCGCAGAGCTTCGTCAGATTCTGGAGTGCATTCATGGCTGTACTGTCGATCGCCGGTACGCTCCGCATCCGGAGAACGAGACATTTTGTGAAATCCTTTACTACAATGTGCTCAATCGCATCCGCCGCGCCAAAGAAGAGCGGTCCTGTGATCTCGTATACACGGATTTCCAGCGGCAGCTTCTGCAGATGTTCATCCACCGCCGGGGAATCATCGTCTACATAGACCCAGCTGTCGGCGTGCGTTTCCTCGCTCATCCGCTTGATGAAAAGCAGGCAGGCCAGAACCATGCCGATCTCGATTGCGACAACGAGGTCAAACACAACGGTCAGCACAAACGTAGTGAAAAGAACGATAATATCACTCTTCGGAGCCGTGCGTACAAGATGTACGAAGGTTCTCCACTGGCACATATTGTAGGCAACAAGGAACAGAATCGCGGCAATCGTCGGCATCGGAATCATGCCCGCAAACGGCATCAGCACAACAAGAACGATGACGAGCGTAATGGAATGCACCATACCCGCAACCGGCGTGCGTCCGCCGTTTTTGATATTTGCCGCCGTTCTGGCAATCGCTCCCGTAGCCGGAATACCGCCGAAAAGCGCAGAAGCAATATTTCCGGCACCCTGTGCAATCAGCTCTGTATCCGAACGATGCTTGCTGTTGATCATGCCGTCCGCAACAACACAGGAGAGAAGCGACTCAATCGCCGCAAGCACCGCGATCGTAAACGCATTTGGAATCGCCGACTGAATCAGTTTCATGTCAAAAACCGGCAGATGAAGCGTCGGAAGAGCATTGCTGATTGTGTACAGATTTCCAATCGTAGAAACGTGCAGCGGCAGAAACTGAACCATCAGAATACCGGCAATAACAGCAATCAGCGATCCCGGGATTTTCTTGAAAATCAGCGGAGACACAATCAAAATGGCAAGGCTGACCCCGCCGACAATCAGCGCATCCGGTGAAATCGTGGAAAAATTCTCCGCAAATGCTTTCAGTTTTTCCATCGTTTCAATCGGCTTTACCCCGTCAGGATACGTAACGCCGCAGAAATCCTTCAGCTGTCCGATCACGATTGTCACCGCAATACCGGAAGTAAAACCCGTCGTAATTGTATAAGGAATAAACTTGATCAGACTTCCAAAATGACAGAAGCCCATGATAATAAGGAAGACACCGGCAAGAATGGTCGCCGTCATCAGCCCCTCGAGGCCGTCCCGCGCGACAATACCGGCAACAATTGTGGCAAACGCGGCCGTCGGACCGGCAATCTGGACACAGCTTCCGCCGAGCGCGGAAATCACAAAGCCCGCCACAATCGCGGTGAAAATACCAGCCTCCGGTCCCACGCCGGAAGCAAGAGCCAGTGCAATAGAAAGAGGAAGTGCAATGATCGCAACGATGATACCGGCAGTCACATCTTTGGCAAACTGCGCGCGGTCATAGGACTTCAGAGAAGTGAGTAGCATTGGTTTGAACGAATTCATTTGAAAAGCTCGCTTTCTGTATTAGATTTGTATTACTGTTAGAACAACTTTCCAAGTATAGCATAAGAGACGGGGAGCAGGAAACCCAAAAAGGAATTGTTTGTCTTTCTATACAATCATGTTATGCATGACATTGCACACAGCTCGCAGAAAGATCCGAATGGAAAATTTTTCTGTCACTTTTTTGATTTTTTCAGTGACTTTCCTCTATGATCTATGGTACACTAATCCATGCGCGTTAAAAACGAGAATAGAATATCAAATGGAGGAAATCTCAAAATATGAGCAAAAAGAAAGGCGAAGGCCTGAAATCATTCAACAGAGGATTTAACGTGCCGGATACCTACATTATCATCTTTTTTGTGGTGGTTATCGCGGCCGTCATGACCTTCCTCGTTCCGAAAGGCTATTACGAGACGGAGGATGTCACATACCTGATGAACGGGGTAGAAAAGACCCGTACCGTCATCAAAGACGGAAGTTTCCAGTATCTGACCGATGCTGCCGGAAAACCGGTCACAGAAGGCGTTGCACTGTTCAGCGGCGACGGCGGAACCGGATTTTTCAATTACATGTATAACGGAATTATCAGCAGCTCCGCTATCGAAATCATCGCATTTCTGATGGTAGTCGGCGGCGCTTTCGGTATCATGATCCGCACCGGAGCCGTTGAAGCCGGTCTGATCGGCCTGATCCGTAAAGCAAAAGGAGCCGAAAAACTGCTGATCCCGGTCCTTTTCGTCCTGTTTTCCCTCGGCGGAGCCGTGTTCGGAATGGGAGAAGAGGCCCTTCCGTTCACCATGATCCTCTGCCCGCTGTTCGTTGCTGTCGGATACGACACGGTCATTGCCGTGCTTGTTACGTACGTCGCAACACAGATCGGTTTCGGATCCTCCTGGATGAACCCGTTCTCTGTCGGAATAGCACAGGGAATCGCCGGCGTTGACGTCTTCTCCGGCGCAGGTTTCCGTATGGTGATGTGGGTGGTGTTCACCGCTCTTGGCTGCGGCATGACCATGTTCTATGCAGCAAAAGTAAAAAAGACCCCGGAAATCTCCGTTGCTTACGAAAGCGACCAGTATTTCCGTGATCAGAACGAAAAAACAGGCATCGACGAGGGCCATTCCTTCGGCATCGGCCATATCCTAGTTCTGGTGACACTGGCCGTTACCGTTGTGTGGGTCATCTGGGGCGTTATGGCAAAAGGCTATTACATGGCAGAAATTGCAACCCAGTTCTTTATCATGGGAATTGTGGCAGGTGTCATTGGTGTCATTTTCCATCTGAACGATATGAAAGTAAATGACATTGCCGTTTCCTTCAAGGACGGCGCAAAGGACCTGATCGGTGCGGCACTCGTTGTAGCGATGGCACAGGGCATCATGCAGGTGCTTGGCGGTTCCGATCCGACCACCCCGACCGTTATCAACACCATTATGTACGGCATTTCACAGGCCCTGGCCGGTCTTTCCGGTGCAGCCGCAGCCGTGCTGATGTATGTGTTCCAGTCGGTCTTCAATTTCTTCGTCGTATCCGGCTCCGGCCAGGCGGCGATCACCATGCCGATCATGGCACCGCTCGCGGACCTTCTCGGCGTATCCCGCCAGACATCCGTCCTTGCGTTCCAGCTCGGTGATGCCTTCACAAACCTGATCGTCCCGACCTCCGGCTGCCTGATCGGCTCCCTGGCGATTGCAAAAATCGAGTGGTCGAACTGGATCAAATTCATGTGGAAATTCTTAGGGATACTGATGATTGGAGCAGTCATTACGATTCTGATTGCGGTTGCCATTGGATTTTAAGAGGAGTGAGAGAAAATGATATTATTTCAGAACATAGACGTCTATGCGCCGGAATACCTCGGAAGAAAAGACGTTCTTACTGTGTATGATAAAATTGTCAAGATCGCAGATGTCGGCACGATAACGGCAGACGGCCTGCTCTCTGGCACGGAGACCGTAGACGGAACCGGACTTGTCCTGACACCTGGCTTTGTCGACTGCCATGTTCACGTGCTCGGCGGAGGCGGCGAGGGCGGCTTTGCCAACCGCACCCCGGAGGCGACGATGGAAGGCCTGAACAAGTTCGGTGTGACAACCGTTGTCGGCTGCCTCGGAACTGACGGCATTGGCCGTGACATGTGCGCGCTCGTGGCAAAAACAAAAGGCCTCCGGGAGCAGGGCATGTCCGCCTGGTGCTACACCGGCAGCTATCAGGTTCCGGTGCGTACACTGACGGATGGAATTACGAAAGATATCATGATGATCGAAGAAATCATCGGAACCGGCGAAATCGCCATCTCGGACCACCGATCCTCACAGCCGACCTTCGAAGAATTCGCCCGACTGGCAGCAGACACGCGCCTCGGCGGTGTTCTTTCCGGGAAAGCGGGAGTGATCAATGTCCACCTTGGCGACGGTGCAAGATGTATGGAGCTGATCGAACGCGTCATCAGCGAAACCGAAATCCCGGCCAGCCAGTTCCTCCCGACCCATGTCAACCGGAACGAGAAGCTGTTCCAGAAGGCAATTGAATACGCCGTAAAGGGCGGTGCGGTCGATTTCACCGGAAATGAAGAGATCGATTACTGGGAAACTGTCTGTGATGAAGTCCGCGTGTGCAAAGGAATCCGCCGCATGCTGGATGCAGGCGTGAATCCGAAACACATCACCATCTCATCCGACGGTCAGGGCAGTCTGCCGATCTTTAATGAGAAGGGAGAATTCCTGCGGATGGGCATGGGCCAGTCGAGCTGTTTGCTGAAAGAAGTAAAAGAATGCGTGGAGAAAGCGGGAATTCCGCTGGAAACCGCAATTTCGACGATTACGGCAAACCCGGCAGAGATCCTGTCACTGAAAGGAAAAGGAAAAATCCAGGAAGGGTTTGATGCAGATCTTTGTGTACTGGATCAGGGACTGGAGATTCAGGAAGTCGTTGCACGGGGGAAGACGGTGTATCGGAAATAGCATATTGGTAATATTGGGAAAAGGTCACAGCTTTGCGGAGCTGCGGCCTTTTTTGATGGGAATGCCTGCGGAAAGAATGTTTTACAATAGTATTTTGTAAGAAGGTACGATATAATGAACATATATCTTGCGACAGGGAAGGAGAAACTGCAGTGTCGGAAATAAAACTTTTTGAGGTCGGAACGGTTGTGAAAGAGCGCACCTCTTCCACGGTAGTATTGGAGAAACAACTGCAAACAACGATAGAGCAGAATATGGAGACATTTTTCGGCGTTCGTTTTCTGAAAAGTGAATATATGATCACATCCGGAAGAATGGACAGCATCGGAATTGATGAAAATAACAGCCCGGTAATTTTTGAGTACAAGAGAAGCAGCAGTGAAAATGTAATCAATCAGGGATTATTCTATCTGGACTGGCTTCTGGATCACAAAGCGGATTTTAAACTGCTTGTGATCGAAAAATTTGGAATGGAGGTCGCCAACCAGATCGACTGGTCCGTGCCTTGCGTTATCTGCATTGCAAATGATTTCACACGGTATGATGTACATGCAGTCAATCAGATGCAGAGGAATATTAAACTGGTGAAATATCGAAAGTATGGGGACGATCTGCTGCTGTTTGAACATCTGAACACACCAGTGGCAAAGCCGGTACCGGAAATACCGACAATGCCGACAGCAAGTACATACACACAGAAAACGCATGTAGAAAAGCTGGCTTTGGCAAGCAGCCATTTCAAAACATTATATACAGCACTTTGCGACTACATCGAATCGCTGGGAGATGATCTCGTTGCGAACCAGCTGAAGCTGTATTTGGCTTATAAGAAAGTACAGAATATTTTCTGTATTGAGATTTATAATAAGCAGATTCTGCTGCGGATGAAACTTGACCCGGATACCGTTGAACTGGAAGAAGGGTTCACAAGAGATACCCGCGGAATCGGACATTATGGAACTGGGGAGCTGGAAGTATCGATCAAGACGGCAGAAGATTTCCAGAAAGCCAAGAAGCTGATTGATCGGGCATATCAGGAGACGTTATGAGCGGATAGATTTTAGAATATGACATTGGAAAAAGAGAGAGGGTAATTGGTGATGAAGATAGATATAAAAAGTATTTGGAGAAAAAAATCGTGGTCAATTCCAGAATTATTAGGAAGTAAGAGTGAGTATACAAAAATAATTGTAGGGCTAATTAATCAACTTGCATGTGAAAATGTAAATGGAATGGATGCAGTTCCTGAATTAGAAGGAGTTTCTGAATGTAGAATATGGAGAGAATATACTCCTTTTCTTAAAGGGATGGGAATCGTTGGAAACTATAATGGAAGTTTAGGTTTGTCAGAAACAGGAAAAGCGTTATATGAAGATATGTCTTTTTATAAGATTGCTTGTGTAATGCAGGATAGATTTCGGATATTTGGTGAGATTTTATGGGTTTTAGATTCTGAAGCCAGTACAGTACAGGAAGTGAATGAAAAAATTTGTGTATTATACAATTTGCAATGGAAAAATTGCTCTAATACGAGAAAAAGAATGGATTGGTTAGAAGTATTGGGGCTTATTGATATCATTGGAAATCGAAAATGGATAGTGACAGAGATAGGGAAAAGAGCTTTAAAGGAATGGATATTATTTACACCTGAAATACTGGATTCATTTGAGAAAACAGAAGTTGTACATGAAATTACTGAGGCACCTGTTGAAATATCTAATATGTTACAAGAACTTCGAGAAAATAGTTTACTCCAGAAGGAACGTTGCACATATAATTTGTGGGCCCCGAGTCCAAATAAAATTGAAAATTTGAGAAAAATATTAAAATATTCGTGCGAAAAAATAGGAAGGGCAGAGCTATTTAAGTATATTTGTGATGAGTTCAAGCTAAGGGTAAGTAGCGTCGAGTCAATGATGCCATTTCTAAAAGCAGCTGGATTGCTGGAAGAAGTTGGAAGGAATATTTATGTTACCAGTTCTGCTGCAAAAGAATGGTGCATAATCGGAGAGGATATAGATTTTATCAGGATTTTACATTGTCATTTTCGATTTGTAGGAGAAATGATTAATTTTGCAGAAAACGATATCACAAGAAATGAGATTTATCAAGAAGCAAAAAAATATGGACTCAACAACGAAAAGACAAGATGGATAGCCGGATTTTTAATTGAAGCTGGATTGTTAGAAGAGACACGGTACTTGCATTTAAAAGCAACATTATTTGGAATAAAACTTGCAAAAACACTTCCCATGGCGGATCAAACAGTATACATTGATAAGAACGAAAATAATGAGAGGGTAATGGCTAAAGTTGAAACAAATTCCTCGGAATTTGAATTATTTGAAAAACTAAGTACGGCAGCAATAGATCCATTGGCAGAAGGAAAGGCATCAGGAGTAGCTTTTGAAGAAGAAATCGCTAAAATATTTAGATATATGGGGTTTGAAGCCAAAAGAATAGGTGGAGCCGGAAATACAGATGTTGTGGTACGATGGCAGGACGAGGACGGAAAAACTATAACAGGAATTGTGGATGCAAAGTCGAAATTGAACGGTCAAGTATCACATAATGATGTGAGTGATGTAGCTATTGATACGCACAAAGAGAAGAATAATGCGGAGTATGTTGCTATTGTCGGAGCTGGTTTTAATGGCAATACAATAAAGAATTTTGCAGTAAAGAAAAAAATAGTTTTGATTACAGATAAGGAATTAATTGATATTGCGAAGAATGCCCAAGAATTGGGATTAAACGTGGAAACAGTAGCACTGTTATTTCAATCGCCAGATGGATTATCGAGATTAGAAGAGTTGATATCGTTAAAGCAAAGAGAACAAAATTTGATAAAGCTGATAGTATCTACATTTAGAAAAGAGCAGGAGCTGTTAGAAGGTATTTCTGCAAGAGATATGTTTTTATTATTAAGAATGACAGATAATTCGCCATCGCTTGAAGAAATTTTGCATGTTTTTTCGATTTTATCAACTGAGGAGATAAATGTTTTAAAAGTTTATAAAAAAGCACCTGCGGAAGAAAATACAACGTATACGATGAAGAATGCCAAGGCAACAGTAAATAGATTGAGAACGATTGCTGATGCAATAGAAGAAGGAATGGGAAAATAAATAACAGGGCAGAGATATTTAAACAGTGACAGTGCCTGTAAGTGCTTAAAGCAGAAAGGGATAGAAAATGTCAAAAGCAGAAATATGCAACACAATTATTTTAATAATACAGTCAATTATTTTATTAGGACAGCTTTCATTAAGTCGAAAAATTCATAATAGTGATATATCAAAAGAAAAAGGATATTTCATTATTGAAGAAACAAATCATAAACATTTTGATAAGGATCATTTCAGGGACTTATTTGAGTTTGACTTTGAAACAATTATTGGGTTTCATTTGAGTGGAGAATCTGATGTAATAGTAAAAGGTTCAAAAACTATAATAAATGGTGTGGTCACAAAAGAAAATGTGATTCCGAGAGAGATTTTATTTACGCTAGATAAGCGATTTAATAAATATTGTCATAAAATCATGCTGAATGATAATTATTTAGCTCAAGATAAGCTTGATATTACAATAATTCTTTATTTGGAAAATAATAGAGGATATAAATATTCAGAATCTGTGATAATGCAATTTGAAAATCAGCATGATACTGGGGAGTATAAATTCTGGAGACTACATAAATATAACATGGTAATTAAATGAAAAATTTTCGCGTATAGAAAATTTCTTGGCCCATATAAAGCAGGATCCTGATTTTGAGATGCTAATAAGAACATGAAATGTGGAAAAAGGTGTTGGTTTAACTAGGAGTTGCAGACCTGATTGAAAAATGAATTCAGCGAATAAAAAATATGTAGGTATAAGGTGTAAGAATAGAATTCAAAAGTGAAAATCTGATATAGAAAAGCGAAAGTATGTTCACGTTTTGGTTGCTTTTTAACTGACATTAGAGTATAATAGGGAAAAAAAAGGTATAAATATATTCCTAGGAGTGATGAGATATGAGACAAATACATATAAGAGTTGATGAAGAGTTATATAACGAGTTAAATTCGTATTCTGTAAAGAATGATCTAAGCATGCAGGACTGTGTCAGAGAAGCGGTAGCATATTATATGAGTGATGCAAAAAAGAAGGAAAACAAAGGAAAGGAGAAAAAATTTACATTCATTGATCTTTTTGCAGGAATTGGTGGAATGCGCATTGCATTTAATCAGGCAGGAGGGAAATGTGTTTATTCGAATGAATGGAATAAATACAGTCAGCAAACCTATTTTGCCAATTTCGGAGAACAGCCAGAAGGGGATATTACAAAAGTTAATGCTGCAGATATTCCGGATCATGATATTTTGGTTGCCGGGTTTCCTTGTCAACCTTTTTCAATAGCTGGTGTATCAAAAAAAAACAGTATGGGAAGAGCTACTGGTTTTGAGGATAAAACACAGGGAACATTGTTCTTTGACGTTTGCAGAATATTGAAAGAAAAAAGACCAAAAGCGTTTATGCTTGAAAATGTTAAAAATTTGTGTAGCCATGATAAAGGAAGAACTTTTCAAGTGATCAGAGAATCATTGGACGAGTTAAATTATGAAATTTTTTACAAAGTACTGGATGGCCAAAATTATGTTCCGCAGCATAGAGAGAGAATATTAATTGTAGGATTTGACAGAGAACGATATGGAAATAAAATAAATTTTGAATTTAATCTTACACCACGTCTTCCCAAACCGGTTATGAAGGACATTCTTGATAAAGAAGTTGCAGATAAATATACATTGTCTGATAAACTGTGGATATATTTACAGAATTATGCAGCAAAACACAGAGCAGCCGGAAATGGATTTGGATACGGAATAGCTCCTTTGGATGGAGTATCTCGAACATTGAGTGCCAGATACTATAAAGACGGATCAGAAGTACTTATTGAACAAAAAGGAAAAAATCCGAGAAGATTGACACCACGAGAGTGTGCGAGATTGCAGGGATTTCCAGATGCATTTAAAATTCCTGTGTCAGATACACAGGCATATAAGCAATTTGGTAACTCTGTAGTAGTTCCTTTGATGGAAGAAGTTGCAAAGTTAATTGTAAATGAACTTGACTGGTTGGATAAAGAAGGTGTGAAATGAAAGAGGGGTATTTAAATAAATATTTTTCTGGTGTGATTGTAAAAAAACTATCAGAAGTTGAAATTAACATTAAACGTAGTAATCAGCATGAGCTTAACGGAAATAAAGCTATGCGACAGGTATTGGGAACAGATGTACAGAAACGAAATTTTAATGCGGTATTTTTATATATGGAAGATGATTTTACTATAGATGCATCTGGAAAAATGACTTGGTATGATGCAAGATATAATGATTTAAAAAGAACAGAATGGAGATTTTATTTTCCTGAAACAGAAGTATCAAAACATGCAAAGGCAGGAGACAGCATTTTTATATGCAAAAAAACAGATAATACGTTGCTTATTATCATTGCAAAAAAGAACAGTACAATAGAAAATCAGCTATACTGGTTATTTGATTTGAATGAAAAAGAGGCGGACAGATTTATTGGAAAAACGGAGTTTTGCGGTAAAAATAAACAAATTGAATTTGCAGTTAGAATGATTTTGGAACAAATAGGAATTGAGTACGAAGATCAAAGCATAGAAGATTATCTTGAACCGATGCTAATTCGATTTCATGGATACTTTCCGACTGCAAAAGAGTTTTCAGCATATGCAAGAGACACAGTCATTGATGTAGATCCTATAGAAAATCCAGACGAAACGTTACTTAAATGGGTGAATCGTGAGGAAGCATTATTTAAATTATTGGAACAACATTTAATAAAAGAACGAATTCAGCAGGGATTTAAAATTGGTGAAGAAGTGGATGTGGAAGCATTCATTAAATTTTCTCTTTCTGTCCAGAACCGACGAAAAAGCAGAGCCGGATTATCCTTGGAAAATCATATAGAAGCATTGCTCAAAAAACAGAAAATAGTGTATTCACATACCCCGATTACTGAAGATAAATCAAAACCAGATTTTATTTTTCCCAATATAAAAGCATATAGAGATAAAACATATCCGGAAAAAGAACTGACAATGTTGGGAGCTAAGAGTACATGTAAAGACAGATGGAGACAAGTGTTATCTGAAGCAGAACGAATAGAACGCAAACATTTGTTGACGCTTGAATCAGCAATAAGTGAAAATCAGACTACTGAAATGATTAATAAAAAATTACAACTGGTGTTGCCATTGCCAATTCATGAAACATATACATTGAAACAGAGAGCTTGGCTCTATTCAGTAAAAATGTTTTTAGAAGAAGTAAAAGAAAAGCAAAAATTTTATGAGAGAAAGCAGATATAAGTATGGATATAAAGAGTTTGGAAGAGCGTAGTAAAAATATGGCTGCAATACATTCAAAGAATACAAAACCAGAAGTCTATCTTAGAAAATTGTTTAAAAAAGGGTACAGATATGGTTTAAACTCCAAAAGTGTGGCTGGACATCCGGATATATATTTAAAAAAATATAATACGGCAATTTTTGTACATGGATGTTTTTGGCACAGGCATGAGGGATGTAAGTATGCTTATATGCCTAAGTCTAGGGTGGAGTTCTGGAAGAAAAAGTTTGATGATAATGTAAAAAGAGATGAACTTGTTCGAAAAGAATTGGAGAGTAAAAAAGTCAAAATAGTGGTTGTATGGGAATGTACAATAAAGAGAATGAAAAAAGATGAAGAATTCAGGAAAGAAAAGTTGAATCAATTGGAGGAGTGTTTGAAGAATGAGAGCAGCAGTCTGGAGATTTAAAAAATGACCGTATACGCGGTCATCCTTCACAAGAAATGGTTCTGCGCCAAAGGTTCCGACGGCATGAACCGTATCCATGTGCCCAAGCAGAAGAATCGGCTTCTTTTCCTGCGGATGCGTCCACGCAGCCTCCGTTTCTTATCGTATGTACTCGCAGAAAGACTGCGAGAGTACATGTGTTTTATAAAGTGATTTTCATGATTCGTGCCGGGCGTCCACTGCCGTTGCTGATTTTTCCGATCGTTGTCACACAGTTTTCCTGTTCGAGCCGTAGAATCAGCCGGTTGGCGCTTCGCTCCGTGATTCCCATTTCTTCGGCGAGCTTTGCGGAGGTGATTTTCTGGTCATGTTTCCGCAGAATCTCTTTCAGTTTTTCGTACGTACTGCTGCTGATGCGAAGCCTGTGCAGAAAATAGGCTGTGTGATCGATCGGTTCCTCCGTTTTAATCTCAGTAAACTGATGCTCATCCTCCGCAATATAGTTCGCGCCGGAACGGTCTGCAATGGAATGGTTGAGCGCCATCGCCGCACGTGACTTGGCTTCCATGGGGGAATCTCCGTAGCCAATGCCGATCCAAAGCCGGTTGTGTGGTGTCTGCTGTCCGTAAAACAGAATTTTCTGATATTCTCCGTTCTGAATAAATTCCCTCATCAGAACCGGGCGGGAGGACATGATATAAAAAATAGAAGCACCCTCGGAAAATGCGGCAGCTCCCATGCGGTGGGCTGCAGAGTAAATGAGCTCGCGCATTTCGTTCTGATAATGAATCTTTTCCCATTCGCGAAGGGAAAGATTGGTTTCCTGGTCAAAGGAATAATCAAAATAGATTTGTACAGAAGCATTCTGACCGCGGTTTTGCCGTGCGGTATTTTCCAGAAACTGGATATGATAAACCTGTTCCAGAATCACATCCTCGGAAACAGAAATGCGGATACAGGGGATGTTCTCCGCCGACAGCATCTCGTATGTTTTTTCCATGTTGGTAAAGCAGACTTTTGCTCCATTGTGATAATAATTATAGCGGTGAAAGTCTGTAAGTGCATTCTGAAAATCATCCTGATCCGGCGAAGAACCATGCGCAACGAGGACACGGCCATTGGAAATACCGATTTCTTCCAGCGTTTTATACACAAGTGATTCTTCATACATATCAATACTGATCACATCCGGAACGCAGGAATAACGGACAGCAGATTCAGCCAGCGCTTTTAAGACTGAGGTCTGATTGTGAGGCAGAAAGGTCCAGGGAACGGTCGGCTCCAGCCGTTTTAAGGCATAGTGGTAGTTGGTCGGACCGGTAAAAATAATACCGGACACTTTTTCCTTCTGAAATTGTTCAGCCGCTTCCAGACCATATCGATAATCATTGGAACGTCCGTAGGCCACGTCGAGGTCTGGCATGCGCTTTTCCAGTGTTTTCTGAATCCTGTCACAGATGTGATCAGAACCTGTTACCATCTTAGGATGCCATTAAAAAATAGCAAGACACTTTAAAAAGTTAAAACGAGAAAGTAAAGTGCTTCACAGTGGAATGTATTTCCAATTGATAGAAAATTAAGGAAGAGGTATAATATAGAAAATAAAACGATTGAGGAGATCACGATAGAGCTTACGCGGTAGCGTGCGAAAGGTAAGTAAACAGAAAAATACAGGGAGATTCGCATCAGCAAAATGATGGGACAACGAGAAAAGATGAGAAGGGAAAGGAAAAAAGGATATTAGAACGAGAATTTCGGAAAGGATCAACAAAAGCAAGAATTATTTAGGCGTGTTTGGGCTTGTACCATTAAAATTTCGGTGTATGGCGTTTGGCAAACATCTACTAATGTAATATACAGAGAGGATATATATATGCAAAAATTTCAAATTAAAGATATTTATTTTGGAAAAATTGACGGTTATAATGAATTTCTTGAATATGGACAAGATACTTGTAAAGGCCTTTTTTATGAGTTTCCTAATATTAATATTTCACGTCTACTTGATGGATCAACATATTATATATTCGGAAACAAAGGTACTGGTAAAACTATGCTGCTCAAATATCTTGAAAGCATAATTTCTGAAGATCCGTCCGAAAATTTCAGTGAATTCATTCGCTTTAAAAGAGATATAGATGAAGAAGAACGTAATCAAATAAAACGATCTGCGCTACCTAATAATTCTTTCGAAGAGATCATAGATAGTGAAATTCCTACTGATTTCACATTGGACTGTTCACTTGCATGGCAGGTTTATTTAATTAAAGTGATTGTATCTAGACTTTCGAGGACAGAGTATGGCGTATTTGATCGCAATACTGAAGCATGGGTAAAGTTATGTGCATTGCTTAATGCTGTCTATGGTAAATTAGGAACGGATAATACGATCAAAAAAATACTTCCTAAAATGAAGCGTGGAAATCTTGAAATTGATTTTAGCAAAATAGCTAAAACTAATTTAGAATTTGAATGGGTTGATTTAGAAAAAAAATCGATATCATTTACATCTTTATCCAAACAAATTATTAGCTTGTATTCATGCTTAACGCCTGTAGAAGATAAAATTTATATTTTCATTGATGAACTTGAATTGGCTTTTAAACAAACGAAAAAATATCAACGTGATATAACGTTAATTCGTGATTTGATTTTTGCGATAGAATATTTATCCGATATTAATAGAACACATAATTTCAATGTATTCTTAATTACTGCAATACGTAGTGAAGTATACAAAAATATAATTTCTAAAGGCTTAGAAATAAATAAAACTATTCATGATTTTGGTGTTACTATTTCATGGGAACAAAAGGGTGGAAATATCAAAAATCATCCTTTATTAAAGATGTTAGAAAAAAGAATACATTTCAGTGAAACTAAACTAGGACTTGAACCATCTCCTGATATTTGGGAAACATATTTTATACCATATGTTGGAAACAGCAAAAAAGAAGTACAAAATTATATACTTGACCAGACATGGTATAAGCCAAGAGATATAATAAGACTTTTTACTGCTATTCAACGACTTCATGGAAATAAAAGTATTATTGACCAAGAATGCTTTGATACCTCGCGCAAACCTTATGCTGAAGAATCATGGATTGAATTTGAAGAGTTTTTGACTGTAAAATATAGTGATAAGGAAGTAGAAGGAATAAAAAAAGCATTGACAGGAATATTGTTGCCCTTTTCTGTTTCCGATTTCCAACATCATTTGAATAGTAAAAAAGATTTTTTTGAGGAAGTGAATGAATTAGTTACTAAACGAAAAACACCAGAAATATTAAAAGATTTATACGATATAGGAATAATTGGTAACTATGGTCCAAATTCTAGATTTATGTTTAAAGGTGATACTGATATTGATCCAATAATGCCAATTACTATCCATTATCCGTTAATCAAATTTTTTCAAGCATCAATTAATTATCATTAGGAGTATTAACGGGGTCTGCCCCATTAAAATTTCAGAAGAGAAAGATTGAAGTTTGGAGAAAACTATATGGCTGATTTCGCGGGATTAACAAATATAGAATCTATATGGGAAATATTTGCAACACCGTTAATTAGTATTTTTA